>Ga0209573_1002167_pt1 | contig 26334 bp, 1 predicted proteins | sample TNRBio252014_DNA_FD_185870 | JGI IMG/M metagenome (GOLD analysis project Ga0209573, IMG submission 185870) | Wastewater treatment Type I Accumulibacter community from EBPR Bioreactor in Madison, WI, USA - TNR Reactor_6/25/2014_ DNA (SPAdes)... | ecosystem: Engineered > Bioreactor > EBPR >... | reverse complement strand
GATCGGGACGGCGGAGAGGCCGATTCTCTTCACGACGACGGGGACGCCGGCGGCGGGGGCGTGGCAGGGCCTCTACTTCGGAAACGGGGCGGGCGGAAGCCGGCTGGAGCACGCCGTCGTGGAGGGTGGCGGACGGGACTACACGGCGGGCATCCGCGTGACGGGAAGCGCGCCGGTGCTGGGGAACGTGACGGTGAGGACGACGCTTCACCGCGGGATCCACGTGGCCGCGGGCGGCGCGCCGCGGATCACGGACAGCACGGTGACGGCAACGACCGGGGGAGACGGGACGGGGATCCACCTCTCCTCGGGCAGTGCGGTGGGGATGCAGCGGACGACGGCATCGGCGAACTCCGGATCGGGAATCGTCAACGAGGGATCGGGTGCATCGCTCCGGTTCGTGACGCTCGCGGGAAACGGCGGCGACGGGCTTCGGAGCACGGCGGGCGAGCTCTCGCTGCGCGACGGAGTGGTGACCGGTCAGGCGGCTCCCGTGCGTAATGCGGACGCGCAGGCCCGCGTCGTCGACGCCCGGCAGCTGTGGTGGGGAAGCGCAGGCGGGCCGGTGGGGCTCGTGGGCCGCGTCGAGTCCGATCCATGGCTGGGTACGCCGCCGACCCCCGCATTCGCGGTGACGTCGCTGGACGTTTCCACGAGGGCTTTCCCGCCCTCGAGCTCGAGCGTCCGTTTCGACGTCGCGTTTCCGGCGATCGCCAATTGGGTCCTGAGCCTCTTCGGACCCGATGCCTCGGAGGCTCGGCGATTCGAGGGCACCGGGCGTGTTGCGACCGTGACGTGGGACGGAACAGGTGCGCTCGGGACCGCGCTCCCGGACGGGGAATACCGCGTCCGTCTCGAGGCGGCCGAGGAGTCGACGGGGCATGCCGCCGCGCCGCTCCTCGGAAGGATATCGCTCGACGGTTCGCTCCCCTCGGCCGTACTCACGGCGCCGTCGGGTCTGGTGGGAGCGAAGGTCGGCGACGAGCTGACGATCGAAGGGAGCGCAGGGGGCGCGGGCTTTCAGTCCTACGTACTCGAAGCGGGGAAGGGGGACTTCCCATCTTCCTGGACGATCGTGGATCGCGGCATCCTTCCGGTCTCGGATGGGAGGCTCGGGTCCTTCACGACCGCGCTCCTGTCGCCGGGTCGTTACACTTTGCGCCTTTCGGTGACGGCAGGTGCCGGCAAGGTCGCCTCTTCGACGGCGCGCATCGAGCTCCTGGAGGAAGGGGAGTGCCGTTGAGAGCCGGGCGGCAGAGACTGTACCGCCGGATTGCGGGACGGGCGGCGCTGGCGGCCGCGCTCTTCGCATTGTCTGCCGTGACGCGCCGGGCGCCCGCGGAGACCACCATCGGCTCCGGTCAGCTCCGCCTGGTGGGGGCTTCGTTCGACGTGGAGCCGGTCTCGCAGGCCGTCCCGGTCGGAATTCCGGCGGTGCTGCGGACACTCTTCGGCGGTGATGCGGACGGTCTCGCGCGGGCGGGCCTGCGCGTTTCGGCCGAGCTCACCGGGCCGGGACTGCCGGCTCCCCTGACTCTCACGACGGCCCCTGGCGCCGACCTGCGCCTTCCGCCCCTCCAGGTGAGGGGCGAGTACCGGCTGGAGGCGATCCGCCTGACGGACGGCTCGGGCACGTCGGTTCCGGCCGTGCACTCCGTCGCGACGGTGGTCGTGACGGACGTCCTCGTATCGAGCATCTCGTCCCGCGTCCTGACACCCGCGGAGCTGGCGGACCGCGGCATCGTGGTGAGCGACCGGAATCTGAGGGCGTTTTCGTTCGCGCTCGGCCTCGCGATACAGGGGCGGACGATCGGTATAGAGCTGCCAGCCATCGTCTGGAACGGCACGGAGTACCAGGCGATCGGGCCGCCGCAGATCGTCGTCGAGGGGCCGCCGATCGAGCGGTTTCAGCCGCCCACGATCGTCGCCGTGCCGCTCTTCGACGCGGAGGACGCCCCTCCACCGTTTGAGGAGGACGAGTTCGACGAGGAGAGCGTCGCGCTGCGCCCGGTCTTCGGTCTCCTCGTCTTCCCCGGGAACGTCCGCTTCCTGAATCAGTTCCTCTCGATCGTCCTTATGGTCCAGAACGGGAGTCCGGAGGGCTCGACGCTCGTGCTCAGAGACGTCGCGACGACGGTGAGCCTTCCTGCGAGCGCCCTCCGCCTGGCCGGGACGACGCCGGCCGTGGCCGACGGCCAGCCGATTCCGGTCCGCCACCCCGGTCCCGACGGCGTCCTCGACACGGCGGACGACCTCGTGGTCCTCGCCGCCCGCCAGGCCGGTTCGGCGGAGATGGTGGCCGAGGGCCTGAGAGTCGGGACGCACGAGGTCGTCTGCGAGATCGGTGCGACGCTCGACGGTCTCGCGGGCCAGCCGGCCCGGCGTCTGTCGGGCCGGGCCCGGGGAAGCGTCGTGATTCGAGACCCGAGCTTCGGCCTGACCTTCCATCATCCCGAGGTCGTGCGCAGGGACGAGGAGTACGAGCTGCGGGTCACCGTGGCGAACACGTCCACGGTGCGAGCGAACCAGGTCTCGCTCGCCCTCGACGCCGCGAGCCTGAGCGGCGCCGTACCGCTCGACGTCCCGCCCGGCACCGACCCCATCGCTGCATTGGGCGACATCCTGCCGGGAGATGCGTCCGACGCGCGGTTCCGCCTTCGCGCGACGCGCACCGGCCGGGTCGTCGCGTCGGCTTTCACCTCCGACGGGGCGGTCTCGGGATCGCTGCGCCTCCGGGCCGGCGTGACGAACGACGGCGTGCCCCTCTCGCCCGACACGTTCGTCTTTCCCTCCTTCGTCGCCGCGCTGCCCGCGCCTTTCGTGGACGCGGCAACGAGGCTGATCGGCATCGCGCACGGCCTCGCGACGGCCGACGCGACGGTCCCGGGGAGCCTCTCTCCGCCCGACTTCTCCGACGGCTCGGTGCGCGCACGCGCGACCGAGCTCGTCGCAGCCGCCCGGAGGGCGCGCATCGGCCAGTCCATTCCGTCGGCCGTGGCGGATGTCCTCCTTCGCTGGCTCGGCTCCCGCGACGAGATCCCGGGGTTCGACCTCGTCCGCCGGGGAAACGCCCGTGGACGCGAGCTGGAGGCGGCCGCGGCCCTCAGCCTCGAGGAGCTCCTCAGGACGAGCGGACGATCCGCTCTCGACCAGTTGCTGGTCGATGTCGCGACCGCGAACGCGGAGCCCGCGTTCCCGGGGCGGACGCCGAACGGGCCCGCGGTCGTTCTCCTCGAAACGGCCGACCCGGCCGATCCGGTGGCGCGCCTCCGGCTGCGCGACGTCCGGACCGGTGCGGAAACGTCCGGTGGCCCCGAGGAGGCGACCGTCCTCCGAGACGTGCCCTACGCCTCCCTCCTGCCTCTCGGGGCGCCTGGAGGCGGCGCATCGGGACTGGTGGGGCGCCTGCCGGAGCAGGGGCTCGAAGTGGCGATCGAGGGCCGCAGAACCGGCATCGTCGGGCTCGACGTTCTCTTCCCGGACGGGCGGGGCGGCTTCTCTCGCGCGAGGTTTGGCGGCATCCCGGTGCGGGAAGGCTCTCTGACGACGACGCGGCTCGTAATCGGAGCTCCTCTCCTCGTCCTCAGCTCCTCGATCGACGGACCGAAAAGCGCGAACGCGTCGGCGGCCTCCCCCTCGCCGTTCGCGGCGATCGCGGCCGTCCAGGACGTCGATGCGAACCCGCTCGGGAAGGTCGTCACGATCCTCTTCAACCGCGCCGTCGAAGAGAGAGCGGCGTCCGACCCTCGGCTCTGGCGCCTCCCGACGACGACGCGCGGAGGGGCAGTCCTGGAACGGGCGGTCGAGGCGGTCTCGACGTCGACGGATCCCCGCCTCGTTTCGCTTCTCGCCGCCGGCGTCGTGAGTCCCGTCCGCCCGGGGACGTCGCGCGGCGACCTGGTCCCCTCGAGCACCGGAGAAAGGTGGAGCGGGGAGCTCGCGATCAGCGCCAGGCTCGCCGCCGAGGGGGGCGAGCTCGAGGGGCGCGTCCTCGGCCCCGACGGCATACCGCTGCCGAACGTGCCGGTCCGTCTCTCCGAGACGGCGACGGACGACCTCTCCGGGCGGACCTTCGAGGCGACGACGGCGACGACGCGGACCGATGCCCGCGGCTCCTTCGCCTTCGATTTCGTACGCCGGCAGGACGGAAGACCCTTCCGCCTCGATGCAAATGATCCGGCCTCCGGGGCGCGGGGCTGGGCGGCGGGATCGATACGACACAACGGCGATCTCGTGCACGTCGACGTCGCGCTGCTCGGGAGAGGGACCGTGCGCGGCACCGTCGTCAACGGGTCGGGAGCTCGCATCGCGGGTGCGGTCGTCCGGTGCCGCTCCGCAGTCGATTCGTATCTGAGCTCGCAGTTCAGCGCGGCCGACGGGTCGTTCGTCTTCCCGTCGGTACCCGTGGGCACTCTTCAGCTGCAGGCCGAGGAGCCGCGCACGAGAGAGACGACGTGGGGCACGGCGCGGCTCGACGCGCCCGGGGCTTCGAACGAGGTGACGCTCGTGCTCGCGGCGCGCCCGAGGGCGCGCCTCTCGGGGCGGGTCGTGCGCGGCGCCGGCGGACCCCTCGCCGGCGCGTGGGTTGCGGGATACGGTGAAACGGGCGAGTACTTCGGTGCCCGGAGGACTCCGGAGGACGGGAGCTTCCTGTTCGAGTCGGCTCCCGCGGGACAGGTCCACCTCGAGGTCCTCGACGGAACCGCGCACGTGCCGGTTCTCGTGCAGCCGCTCACGCTTCTTCCCGACGGCGTCCACGACGTGACGCTGGTTGTCGAGGTCGGCACTCCCCGGTTCGGGGCGGTGAGCGGAGTCGTCCGGAGGACGTCAGAGGGCGTGACCACGCCCGTGGCCGGCGCTCCGGTCTGGGTGTCGCGCGGTGGCATCCGAACGACCAGCGCCGCCGACGGCTCGTACCGGGTCGACGACGTGCCGGTCGGGACGACGACGGTCTGGGCGCAGCTTCCGTCCTCGGGCCGGGCCGCCTCGGTCCCGGCGACCGTCCTCGAGGGCGCGACGTCCCCGGCCGACCTGCTCTTCGCCGACACGAGCCTCGGGAGCGTTCGTGGCACCGTCGTCGATCAGTCCGGCCAGCCACGCGCGGACGCTCTCGTCGAGATCTGGGACGAGGGTCCGCCGTTGAGGCTCGTCTCCGGGACGCGGAGCACCGGCGACGGTAGCTTCCACCTTCCGCACGTGCCACCAGGGTCGTGGCGGGTCCAGGCCACGGCGGCCGAGACGAGAGGCGGCGTCGCGTTGCGCAACGCGGGCTCGACGATGGCGGTTCTACCCGGGCCGGGGGCTTCGGCCACGGTGACCCTCGCGCTGCGGGGATTCGTCGACGTCACGGGGCGCGTCGTAGCGCGGGTGCGCGATCGGAACGGGGATCTGGTGGAGAGCCCGGTCTTCTGCACGGTCGAGGTCGCGGCAGGGCACTTCTCGGGAAGCCTTCCGGAGGATCCCGATACCGGTGGCGATCCCGAGAACGGGCGCGTCTTCGGCGATGGTCCCGGATTCGCAGGCTCGGTCCAGACCGATCCCTCCGCGGGGACCTTCCGGTTTCCTTTCGTCCACGGCGGGCCGATCCGTCTCGTGGCGAAGAACCCGTTCTACGGCGAGCGTGTCGTCGACCTCGGCGTCGTAAGAGGGGATGCGGTGCGCGGGCCCATCGACCTCGTCTTCGATGGGAACCTCGGCGTCGTCGACGGGTTCCTCTTCGACGCGGCGGGAGCTCCGGTCGCCGGAGCGCGCGTCTCGCTGAGCCCGCTGGGGACACCCTTTGCGGATGCGCTCGCGGCAACGACGGCACCGGACGGTGCGTTCCTCTTCCCGCTCGTCCCGCTCGGCCTGAACAACCGCGTCGTCTACTCGGGCTCCCTCGACGGTGTCGACCGGTGGGCCGAGGCGCTGGTCAGCGTCACGGCCGCCTCGCCCCGGGCGCGCGCCACGCTGCGCGTCGTTCCGGTCGGCGAGGTCACGGTCCGTGTCGTCACCGGCACTTCCGGTGCGGTCTCGCCGGTCGCGGGAGCGCAGGTCCGGATCGAGGAGACCGAAGGGCTGCGGCGCGCCCTCGACGGCGTCGCGGACACGGAGGGCATGGCTCGCTTCCCGGGTGTCTGTGCTGGTCCCATCGCGGTCCGTGCCCGCAAGGATCTCGTCTCGGGAAGGGGCTCGACACTCGGTGCCGGAGAGGGCTTCCGGGTGGATGCGGTCGTGGCGCTGGCGCAGACGGCGGAGGTGACGGGCGTCGTCCGTCGGCCATCGGACGGCACCGGGCTCGGGGGCGTCAACGTACTCGTCGACGCCGGACCGTGGAAAGGGATTCTCGGCGTGGCGACGACCGGCGCCGACGGCCGCTTCCTCGTCGAGGGCCTTCCCGGCGGAGACGGGACCGTCTACCGGATCCGGGCGGAGGACCCGCGGACTCTGCGCGGAGGCTCGTCCCCGGTCTTCGTCCTTCTCGCGGGAGAGCTGAAGGAGATCGACGTGACGCTGCGCGGGATCGGCAGCGTGACGGGCGTTCTCCGGACGTTTGACGGGGCGAGGGCTCTCGCCGGAGCGGAGGTCGACGTCTCCTCCAACGCCGAGGACGGGAGCGAAAGTCCCGAGTTTCGCGTCTCGACGGGAGGGGACGGGCGCTATCGTGCCGAAGGAGTTCCCGAGGGGACCATCCTCGTACGCGCCCGCGTTCCGCTTTCGGGCCTCTCGGCCCGCGCCACGGGTCGGCTGGCCGGGGAGGGCGAAACGCTCACGCTCGACCTCGCAGCCTCGCCGACGGGACGTGTGCGCGGTGCAGTCCTTGCCGCGTCCGGCGAACCCCTGCCCGCTGGCGGCCTCCCGCCCGAGGTCCGGCTCGACGCGGGAGCGACTCTTGAAACGCGCCTCTCTGCGGAATACGACTTCGCCGAGGTCGATGTGACGGCACCGCTGCTCCTCCAGGCTTCGGAGCGGGTCGAGCCGTTCCACGGTGGCCTCTTGCGCGGGCGTGCCGTAGCGGGGCAGACCGTCGTCGCCAACGTCCGCTATGCCCCGTTCGGAACGCTGCGCGTGCGGGTCGTCAAGCCGGACCCCGATCACCATGGTCTCTTCCTGCCCGCGCCCGGAGTCGTCGTTCTCTCGTGCGGCGAGCCCTACGAGCACCGGTTTCCCTGCGGTCTGCCGATCCGGACCGACGCCGCCGGGACCGTCACCCTCGCCAACGTGGGTGGAGGAGCGCCGGGGCGCATCGGCGCGACGGAGGAGGCGACGGGGGCGAGCGGGGCATCGGGGGTGGCGCCCTTCGCCGCCGAGGGCGAGGCGCGCGACGTGACCGTCGTCGTCGAACCTCGCGGCGTCGTCCGCGGGCGCCTGCTGCTCGCGGCAGGTGCCGGACCGGCCGGCGATGCGAGCGCCATCCTTCAGCAGCGGGACATCCGCGGGTTCTGGATCGACGTGGCCTCGACGGTTTCGAGCGCGGACGGCCGCTTCGAGCTGCGCGACGTCGGCTTCGGTCCTCTCGTGCTCCGCGCAGCGACGACGACCGGCCCGCTCGCGCGAGCAGAGGTGGCCGTCCCGCTCTCCGCCGCGACTCCGGTCGTCGACACGGGGGACCTTCTCCTCGACGGCGAACGCCCCCGGTTCGAATCCGGGACGCCCTCCGACGGCGCTCCGGGCGTCGGGCTGACGCCGTCGATCGAAGCCGTCTTCTCCGAGCCGCTCGGTGCGGCCCTCCACGGCCGCCGGCCGCAGGACTTCGTCGAGCTGAGCGGTCCGTACGGAACTGTTCCGGTGACCGTCACCCTCGACGCCGGCGACACACGCCTTCGGGTCGCCCTGGCGAATGGGGCGTCGCTCGCCGGCGCGACGACGTACCAGTTCCGGGTCCTCGGTTCCCTGCCCGACCGTTCCGGTCTGACCCTGGGCGGTGACGTCGTCGTCCGCTTCACGACGGCCGATCTGGCGGCGCCCACGGTTCTCACGTCGGCGCCGCTGCCGGGCCAGATACAGGTCGCGACCGACGTGAACCCGGTCGTCGTCTTCACGAAGGCGCTCGACGGGGCCACGGTCGCTTCGGGCGTGCGGCTCGAGAGGCGCGACGCGCCGCAGGGGCCGGCCGCCTGCGCGCCCGCGCTGCGCGCGGACGGGCGGACCGTCGCCCTCAATCCGGATTCACCTCTGGCCGAGGAGGCCGACTACGAGATCGTCGTCGACGGCGTCGCCGACACGGCGGGCAACCGCCTGCCGTCGACCGTGAGGATTCCGTTCCTGACGCGCGACGACCACGCGCCCACCGTGACTCTCGACGCCCTGGCGACGCCGACCCCATTGGAGGGAAGCGTCCAGACGTTCACGCTTCGCTTCGGCGACGACGACGTGGCTCGTGTGCGCCTCACGATCGTCGCGGCGACCGGCTCGACGGTCTGCGGCGAGAACGATCCGGGCTCGGCGGTCCGGGCCGTCTCGTTCTCCTGCCGGCTGCCGCTCATCTCGGCGGCGGGCGGGACGAGCGTCGTCGTCCGGGCCGAGGGGAGCGATCGGTCGGGCAACTCAGCGCTCCCGTCGGAAACCGCCATCACACTCGCTCCCGACGCGCCGCCGCTCCTCACGGTGACGAGCCCGACGGCCGGGACCCGGTTCCTCTCGGGAACGACGATTCGCGTCGTCGGGAGCGTCGAGGAGGACAACGGCCCGGTCACCGTGACGTTGAGCTTCGGCGGGGCGAGCCGGACCACGAGCGGGCCGGGAGCCTTCTCGCTGACCCTTCCGGTCCCGATCGTCGCGGCGCCTGCGACCCTGGTCCTCGAGGTCTCGGCCGTCGATACGGCCGGGAACGTCGCCCGGCCCGTCGCGATTCCGCTCGGCGTCGACCCGGACGTCACGTTTCCGTCAATCGCGATCGCCGCGCCCGAACCAGGCGGCGGCTTCATCGGCGGACGGCCGCTCTCGCTCGTTGCTTCGGCCACGGACGACGCCACGGGCGTCTCCCTCCGCTGGCGCGCCGGAGGCGGAGCATGGAGCGCGCCGGCGGGCGGGGCGCTCTCGATCCTCGTACCGACGCCCGTCGTCATCGCCGAGACATTTTTCCTCCTCGAGCTCGAGGCCCACGACGGCGCGGGAAACGTCACGCCGGCGTCCCGGAGCGTCCGGCTCCTGCCCAACCTCGCTCCGATCCTCTCCGTGACGGCGCCCGGCCCTGGGTTCCGCGTGACGGCGCAGTCGAGCTTCGTCGTCATCGGGACGGCCTCGGACGACGGCGGCCTTCCCACAGTGACGGCGACATACGGTGGCGCGACGAGGACGTCGACGGGAGCTGCCTTCTCCTTCACGTTCCCTGCACCGGCGGTCTCTGCACCGACCGAGTCGGCGGTCCGGGTGGTGGCGACGGACGCGGAAGGGAACTCCTCGGGGCCCGTCGATCTCGTCGTCACGGTCGTCCCCGACATCGGTGGGACGCCGACGATCGTCCTCACGTCGCCGGTCCCCGCCGTGCTCCTCGCGGGAGAGGACGCCTCGGTGCGGCTGACTTATGCCGACAACGTCGGCCTCGAGGCCGCGACGGCCGAGGTGACGGGCGGCTTGACCTCCGGAGGCCGGCTGGGCTACACGCTCGCGGGGACGAACGTGGAGAAGGTCGTGCCGCTCGCCTCGGCAGCCGTGCCGTTCGGTACCCCGGCGCGCGTCGCAGCGACGCTCCGCAACGTTTCTGCGCGGACGGCCGCGCTCGACGTCGCGCTCCCGGTCGCATTCCATCGCCTCGAGAGTCCGCTCTCCGCCGGCCCGGTAGCCGAGGGGAGCCCCCTGACGGCCGCGTTCCGTCTTACGCCGGAGGGGCGTGCGCGTGCGGCGGCCCTGAGGCTCGAGATCGGGACGCGGACGGCGGCAGGCTTCACTGTGATCGCGTGCGCCCAACGCTCCGCCCCGCTGGCGGAGCTCGAGACACTCTCCATCGCGGTCCCTACCGGCCGCACGGGACTCGTCCTTCGCTCCGTCCTCGTCGAGGCAGACGGGAGGGAGGCTCCGGCCGCCGACGTCGACGGGCGCGCCCTTCTCGAGCAGCCGCTCGTCACGACGGTCGACGACGCAGCTCCCACCGTCTCCATCGTGGCGCCCGTGGAAGCCGAGACGTTCAGCGCCGGCGCATCCGTCCTCGTGAACGTGACGGCGGCCGACGATGTCCGGCTCCGGTCGATCGAGGTGGCGTTCGCCGGGGTCGCGAAGGCGTGTGCCGCCTCGCCCTGCAGGGTCTCATTCTTCGCACCGCAGGCCGCGGCGCCTGCGAGCCACACGATCACCGCGGTGGCGAAGGACGCCTCGGGCCGGAGCGCGAGCGCCACGGTCACCGTGACCGTGGCACCGCCGGCAGGAGCTTCTCCGGGCGTGGCGGACCTGCGCGGCGACGGGCGAAAGCCGCGCGTCGCCTTCGTGACGCCGGCACACTCGCCTGCTGCGGTGCCTCCCCTGTCCACGTACGTGCCGTGGGTCGACGCCTCGGACGAGGACGGGATCGAGACGGTAGAGCTCTTCCTCCTCGGGGACGACGCACCGGGACCGTGCCTCGTCCTTAGGATGCCGGAAGACTCCTGGCCACCGCGGAAGGGGTGCGCCATCCCCGGCCTCCCCGATGGAACGGAGCTCGAGCTCGTTGCACGCGCGACGGACCGCGTCGGGGAGAGCGCGGAGGCGCGGAGCGTCCTCGTCGTTCGAGAGGGACTCCGGATTCGCGGTCCGGCCCTGCTCGCGGAGCGCGGGGACGAGCTGGCCGACACCACGCTCTACGTCGAAGGCGACGTGTCGGTCGACGGCGAGCTTCTCGTCGGCGAGCTGCACCTGCGCGCCGGAGCATCGCTGCGGCCCTCGCCTGGCGGTGCTGCTCCCGACGCGATACGAATCCGCGCGAGGGGGGACCTCGTTCTCGACGCGGGCTCGAGGGTCGACGTGTCGGCGACGGGGACCTGGCGCTCCTCCGAGCTCGACCCGAACGCGGCTCCTGACCGGGAAGGAGACGGCGCCCCGCACGGTGGAGACGCCGGCGTCGAGGGCGCGCTCCGCGCCGCCTACGGGTCGGCGTCCGATCCGGCCCTTCCCGGGGCGCGCGGGGGCATTGCCGGGACGTTCGGCGGCGGCGTCGTCTCGCTCTCGGCGAGGCGGATCGTCCTCGCGGGCATTGTCGAGGCGAACGGCGAGGACGGAAACGCGGACCGGCCCGCATGGCGCGGCCTCGGGGCCGGAGGCTCGATCTTCCTCGCCGCGGAGGAGACCGTGGGCGGGCCCGTCGATTCGGACGTGATGGCTCCACGGTGGGGATTCCTCTCGGCACGCGGAGGCGCCCCGTCGCCGGCCGAAGCGGCGCCCATTGCCGGTGCTTTCGCCGCCGGCGGGCGGCTGGCCCTCTCGGCGCCGCTTCTCTCGCTTCCGCTCCTCGACGTGACGGGGACGCGGACGCCGGACGCAGCGGTGTCGGGACGTTCGGGAACGATCTTCGTCCGGGACGCGCTGAGGCCGGACGGCGTGCTGCTCGTTCCGCCCGCCGCAGGCGGAGGAGCCCCGATCTCGGGGGAGGGGCCGTGACGGCCGCTGCCGCCCGCCTCGGCCTCGTCGCGACGCGTACCCTCGCGGGGGCGCTCGGTCTCCTCGTCGTGACGCCGCTCGTGGCGGACGACCCGTTCTTGGTCACACCCGCGTCCGGTGCGCAAGCCGTCTTCGCTTCGGGTGACGTGGAGATGAAGGGCGGCGCGCGGGTCGACTCGCTCGGGCTCCTCTCGACCGGAGGAGGTCGCGGCAAGGGCCACGTCGTCGCGGGCGGGAGCGTCCGCCTGTCGGGGAAGGCCCGGGTCGAGGGCGACGCGCGCTGCGGACCGGGCGGTGAAGTCAGGAAGGACGGGACGGCGTCGGTCTCTGGCAGAGTGGAGACGCTTCCCGAGCCGCCTGCGCCTCTGGCGCTCGATCTCGCTGCGCTCGAGGCGGCGCTCTCCGTCGCGAGCGACAACGTCCGGATTCCCCGGACCTCCCTGGATCGCCCCGCTCTCTCGGGTCCCGAAGGCCGATCCCTCGCCGTCGGCGACGGTGACCGGCTCGTCCTTCCCGAAGGGACGTACCTCTTCGACGCCCTTCGCCTCGAAGGGAGCGCCGTCGTCACCGTTCGAGGGCGCGTCCGGATCCTCGTCACCGGACCGATCCGTCTGTCGGGCCGGAGCCGCCTGAATCCGGAGTCGGGTCCGTTCTTCCTGCGCCTCTGGTCCTCCGGAGCGGAGCTGAGGCTCGAGGGGACCTCATCGCTGCGAGCCTTCGTTCTCGCCCCGCGGGCGACGGCATTCCTCGACGGCGACACGACCCTGACGGGGGCGCTGCGCGCCGCGGTGGTCCGCCTCGACGGGCAGGCGCGCGTGACGCGGCTCGTGGAGGACGGCCCGCCCCTCGCGGCCGCATTCACCGAGTCGGGCCAGCCGCTCGAGGAGGGAACGGTCTTTAGCCGGCCGGTCCGCCCGGAGGCGACGCCTCTGCCGCGCGTTCCCCTGCCGGAGATTGTGCTCCGCCTCGACGGAGCCTCGTTCCGGTCCGGGGACCTCGTCACAGCCGGCGGGCTGCACCGGCTCGTTGCTCGCCTTCGGGACACCTGGGGCCGCGACGCGGAGCCCTCGGTCTCGTTCCGGATCCTGCCGAGCGGAGGCGAGCCTCCGCGTGTCTCCATCGTCTCGCCGGCGGCGGGCGCGATTTTCGGCGCGAGTCCCATCGACGTGTCCGTCCGCGCCGGAGCGGCCGTCACGGTCGACGTCAACGGCATCGCCGCGACTCCCGCCGGAGACGGCTTCCTTGCGCGCGGCGTGCCTCTCGTGGAGGGCACGAAGGTCCTTCTCGCCACCGGGCGTGACCGGGAGGGTCGCGTAGGGACGGCCCGTTCAACGGTCGTCCTCGACACGGTTCCTCCTGCGATCGAGCTCTTCGAATCGGGGCTGATCCTGACCGACGGACGCCTCTTCGCGCGGGCCGCCGTACCGGTCGTCTCGGTCGTCGAGGCTCACCCCGGCTCGACCACCGCGACACTCGACGGGGCGCCGTTCGTCCCGGGGACGGCGGTCTCGAGCGAAGGGACGCACCGGCTCACCGTCGTCGCCCAGGACCGCGCCGGAAACCGTACGACCCGAAGCGTGAGCTTCACCGTCGACACGTCACCCCCCGCGCTCGCGATCACCCAGCCGGTGCCGGGGAGCGTCGTCGGCGAGCTCCCCGCGGCGCTCTCGGGAACCTGTGGCGACGCCGTCCGCGTGTCGTCGGCGGGGATGAGCGTCAGTCCCGTGAACGGGGCTTTCACGTTCCCGGCCTGGCCCTTCGTCGAGGGGGGGATTACCGCTCACGTCACGGCGGTGGACGCTGCGGGAAACGAAGCGCGCGCCACGGCCGGGTACGTCGTCGACGTCGAAGCGCCCGCCGTCGCCATCTCGTCTCCCGGCGAGGGAGCGATCCTCGGGCCGGGGCCGGTCTTCGTGAGGGGAACGGCGACGGACGCGACCCTGCGCGAGGTCACGGTCGAAGACCTGCCGGCGACCGTCGGGAGCGACGGAGCGTTCACGGCGGGCCCCTTCTCGCGCCCCGACGGCGCCACTGTCTTCACCGCGACGGCGAGCGACGCCGCGGGGCGGACGTCGACGGCGACCGTCCGCGTGACGGTCGACACGGTCCCGCCCGTCGTCACCGTCCGCGTGGCCGCGACCGGCGCGCTCCTCGCTCCGGGTGCGCTGCTCGCGTCTCCGCCGGTCCTCGACGTTCACGTCACCGATGCGACGACGCCGGCGCAGACGACGAAGGTCGTCCGGGTGGACGGAGTGCCGTACGGGGGCGGGCCTGTGACGGGAGAAGGGGCGCACCTCGTGGACGTCGTCGCGACCGACGGCGCGGGAAACGTCGCGACGGCCTCCATCTCCTTCACTCTCGACACGACCCGTCCCGCGTTCCGCGACCTCCTTCCGGCCGACGGCTCGGTGGGCCGGGCGGCCACGGTCACGGTCTCGGGGGCCGTCAGCGCCGATGCAGTCGGCGTCACGGTGAACGGCCTCCCGGCGAGCCTCGCCGGAGGCGCCTTCTCCCTCGCTTCGGTGGTCCTTTCGGAAGGGGAGAACGCCGTGGCCCTCCGTGCCGTCGACGGTGCAGGGAACGTGGGCACGGCCTCCCTCCGGCTCATCCTCGACACGATTCCCCCGGCGATCTCCGTGCTCCAGCCGGCGGCGGGAGCTCTCGTCGGCGCCCTGACGGTCACCGTGTCCGGAACGGTCTCCGATCCGAACCTCGACACGGTGACGGTGGACGGCGGCGCGGCCGTCGTCGAAGGAAGCGCGTTCCGGCGCGACGGCGTGCCGCTCGTCGAAGGGGCGAACACGCTGACCGCGACGGCGCGCGACCGCGCCGGCAACTCCGCCTCGGCGACGGGCTCGGTGACGGCCGACACGAAGCCCCCGGCGATCACCATCGGCGCGCCCGCTCCGGGCGCCGTCCTGGGCGTCTCCCCCGCCGTCGTCAGCGGAAGCGTCACGGACGCCCACCTGGTCTCGGTCACCGTCAACGGTGTTCTCGCAGGACTCGAGACGGAGGGGCGGTTCCGGGCCGAGGCTCCGCTTTCCGAGGGGCGCGCGACCCTCACTGCCACGGCCCGCGACGCGCTCGGGCACGAGGCGGAGACCAGCGTCTCCGTCACGCTCGACAGCGCCGCGCCAGTCGTGACGATCGTCTCGCCGCCCGACGGGGCCCGCTTTCGGACGACGCCTCGACGCGTCGTCGTCCGCCTCGCCTCGCTCGAGAACGTCGAAGAGGTCACGGTCAACGGACTGGTGGCGGCGGCGGACGGCGGGGAGTACGCCGTCGACGTCCCGCTCGTCGAGGGCCTCAACCCCCTCACGGCCCGTGCTCGGAAGACGACGGGGAAAGAGGGGACGGCGAGCGCGACGGTCACCCTCGACACCATCCCGCCGCGCCTCGTCTCCTCCACTCCCGCAGACGGCCAGGGTGGTGTCTCCCTCTCGCCCGAGATCCGTCTCACGTTCAGCGAGGAACTCGACGCTGCGACCGTGATCCCGGCAGCGGTCGTCCTCCGGGCCGGAAGCGAGACCCCGAGCCCGGTCATCGTCGCCGTGGAAGGGTCGGTCGTCACCGTCACCTCCGCGGCCCCGCTCTTCGATTCGCGCCGCTACGAGCTCGCTCTCGCGACGTCGCTCCTGGATCTCACCGGGAACGCCCTCGTGCCCACGACCGTGCGCTTCTCCACGGTCGACCTGACCGCCCCGGAAGCCCCCGTCCTCGATCCGCTGCCACCCCTCCTCTGCGCCGTCACGAAGGATGTGACGGGCAGAGCCGAGCCGGGCGCGACGGTCGTCGCCACGGGCGGCGCGGCCGTGGCGCAGGCCACCGTCGGGGCCGGCGGCGCGTTCACGGTGAGCGTGCCGCTTCGGGCCGAGACGCACCAGACCCTCTCGGTCGTGGCGCGCGACGTGGCGGGGAACGTCTCTCCTGCTGCCAGCGTCTCCCTGACGACGGACTGCACCCCGCCGCACGTCGTCGACGTCGTCCGGACGGCGACGGACCTCACGGTCTCCTTCGACGAGGCGATCGACGCGGCGACGTTGCGCGCCGGCGACACCGTCCGTCTCGACGAAACGACGGGGAGCACGGCGGCGCTGGCGGTCTCGCTCGTTCTCTCCAGCGACGGTCTCGTCCTCACCGTTACGTCTCCCGGTCGGGACCTGGGTGTTCTCGCGTTCAACCTCTCACTGTCGTCGGGTGTCCTGGACCTCGCCGGAAACGCGCTCGTTCCGTTCGTCCGCGGTTTCGCGCCCCTTTCGGATGCCACCGTACTCGTCGGCGAGCTGTTCGACGACGCAACCTCGCGCCCTCTCGGCAACGGCTCGGCCACCCTCCTCGTTTCGGGCGGTGTCGCCTCGGCGGAGCCGCTGCCGCGGGCGTCGGTCACTGCCGCCGGGCTCTTCGCGCTTCCCGCGGTCCACGGCGAGGCGCTCGTCCGGCTCTCGGCCCCCGGCTATCTCGACGTCTGGAGGCGGGCGTCCGTCGTCGCGACGACGGGTGCGGCACGGTCGGAGACGCTCTTCGACGCCCGCCTGGCGCCGGTCGCTCCTGCTGCCATGGCGACGCCGAGAGATGGCGGGACGCTCTTCACGGCAGCTGACACCCCGGCGGCCCTGACCGTCGCCGCCGGCGCGGCCCCGAAGGTCACGCTCTTCGCGCCCGGGGGCGCGCTTCCACCGGGAGTGGTCGCGACGCTCACGTCGCGCTCGGCGCAGGGGCTCCCCGTCCTTCCGCCGCTCGGCTGGTCGGTCGCCGGCGCCGCGCACGTGCGGCTGGTCGATGACGCCGGGGACTCCGTCAGTCCCTCGGCCCCGCTCACCCTCCGCATCCCGGAGTCCTACGGCGCCTCCACGGCGACACCCCTCACTCTCGCGCGTCTCGACGCGACCGGCCTCGCCTGGGTCGCCGAGGGGACGGCATCGCTCGCCGAAGGGGCGCTCGAGGCGTTCGTGTCTCGGACCGGTGACTGGGCCGTCTTCGTTCCCGATCCGTCTCCGACCGCGCCCCCCGCCCCGTCTCCGGGCGCGCCCCTCGAAGGGACGATCCTTCCGGCGAGCGACCCGCTCGAGGCGGCCACGGTCGTCGCGTCTCCCGCCGACGTTCTCGCCTCTCAGACGGCCGAGGTCTCACTCACCGTCTCCTCGGCCCTGCCAGTCCCGTCGGGCTTTCCCATCCAGTGCCTCGTGACGGAAGAGCTGACACTCCTCGACGGCTCGAGCGTCGCGGCGCCGTCATTCCTGTCGGACCTCCTTCTCCAGCGCCGGGGTGACGGGACGACCGGCCTCTCGATCCTGGTCCGCGCGAGCGAGATGGCCCGGCGCGCGGCGCTATCCATAGGCTGGGAGCGGTTCGCGGTGAAGAGGTTTCCCTTCGAGGTCCGGCAGGGATCGGTCGTCACGCCTGCAGGCGGCTCCGTCCCTGGCCCGGCAGGGTGGTCGCTCGGAATGCCCGAGGGTGCCGTAGCGGCGCCGGTTTCGGTCACGCTCACGCCTCTCGCACCGACCGACCTGCCGGTGGCGATCCCCGAAGGGTTCACCCTTCTCGGCAGTGTTCGGGTCGGCTCCGGCGGCGCGGTTTTCTCGCTTCCCGCGGCGCTCTCTGTGGAGCTGGCTGCGCCTCCACCGGCGGGACAGGACGTCCTCCTGGTTGCGCTCGAGGAGCGGGCGGGGCTCGTCGTTCCCCGGCCGGTGGCGCGCGCGGCGTGGGACGAGGCGACCTCGAGGCTCGCGACGCGTCCGATCGATCGCGCCCTCTTCCCGTGGCCCGGCGTACGCGGCGACGGAACGTACGCGTTCGTCGCCTCCTCCCAGCCTCTCGCGTTCGTCTCCGGGCGCCTCTTCGGTCTCGACGGAGCGCCCCTCCCGAACCTCGACGTCCGTGTCGCCGGCTGGCCCCTCGTCGGCGTCACGGAGGCCGACGGGCTCTTCGCCCTGGCGATCCGGGCGCAGCCGGAGACGCTCGGAGCCGTGGAGCCGTCGACGGGCGACCTCGCAGCGCTCACCGTCGTGCCGCCGGCACCGGGCGCCGAGCTCGTCGGCGTCGAGCTGCGCATCGTGACGACGCCGCCCTGGGTCGCGGCGGTCACACCCGCCACGGGCGCGACCGTCCTCGTCCACTCGCGTTTCACCGTCGAGTTCTCCGAACCGCTCGACCCGCTCTCGGTCACGCCGGAAAGCGTCTTCCTCTCGGCCCGCACGGGCAGCGGCGACGCATTCGTCGTGGCCGCCCGGATGGAAGCGTCGTCGGGATCGCGCTCCGTCGTCGTCGTTCCCGAGGCGACGCTCCCCGGCAACGCGTCCCTCGTCCTGACCCTGCGCTCGACGCTGCGAGACCTCGCCGGACGCGGCCTCGTCGACCGCGTCACACGCCTTCCTGCCGGGTTCGTCGCAACGTTCACGACGGAAGACCTGACGCCTCCTGACGGCAAGCCGTGGCTCGTGACCATCGGCCTGCCCTCCGGCGACCCCCAGGCCCCGACCGTCGAGATCGTCGGCGGCCCCGGCTCGGTGTGCCCCGGCTGCCACGTCGTCGCCTACAACGACACGACCCAGGCGACCGCCGCGACCGACGCCCTCTCCGACGGCTCGTTCCGGCTCACGCTCGCCGCCGGCGTCACGGACGCGATCCGCATCGAGATCGAGAAGGCGAACGGGACGAAACAGACACTCCCGACGGTGCCCTTCACGGGAGACGGCGGTCGGACCGCGATCGTCGGAGCCGGTGGCGGAACGTGGCAGACGCCGGAGGGCCATCGCCTCAACGTCCCACAGGGAGCCTTCACCGCGCCCGTCACCGTCACGACGGCCGCTCTGCCTCGGTCGGGTCTCGATGCCCTCGTCGCGCCGCCGAGGGACGTCGTCTGGGTCGATTCCTTCACTCTTGGCATGGAGGCGGGCGGCCAGCCCGCCGTGGCGCGCGCCGGCTTCGACCTCTCCTTCGCGGCGCCTCCGCCGGCCGGCGCGACCGACCAGTTCCTTCTCGCCCAGGTCGTCGAGGTCTTCGGCGAGAAGCGCCTCATGGTCGTCGACCTCCTGAGCCGGAGCGGCGACCGGCTCGTCACCGACCGAAGCGGGCAAGCGCTCCAGGCTCTCGCGCGGCAGGGGCTCGCGACGATCGTCGACCTGGGGTCTACCGGCGGACCGGCCTCGACCCTCACCGTCGTGCCGGGCGCCGTCGTGCGTCCTCTCGACGGATTCGGCGGCGGTTCGTTCGATCGGCCGTCATCCCTCTTCGACGGCGTCGTGAAGAGAGGCACCTACGCCCTCTACAACACGACCGCGCAGATGGCCGTCGTGGCAGGGAGCTTCTCCGGCGGCACGATCTTCGCCACCTCGAGCGAGAGCGACTTCGTCTTCGCGGGGTCCGAGGTCCTCACGCGGAACCTCTATCGCCTGGTCACGCCCGCAGGCCGGCCGTTCACGCTCACGCTGCGGGACGTCTATTCGGGCCTCGCCCTGTTCCAGGGCGAAGTGACGCCGGGCTCCGATCCGAACCAGGTGACCCCCGTCGACCCGCCGATCCGTCTCGACCCGGAGCCCCCGGCGGTCCTCTCGGCGAGCCCCGCGCTCGTCCATCGCTTCCTTGCGCCGCCCGCCGTGCCCGGCGGGGCGGGGACCGACATCGCGCCGCGTATCAAGGCGGAGTCGACCGTCTCCGGCTCCCACGTCCGCGTGACGCTGACCGGTGCTCCCGGCGCGGTCTCGCCCGGCGCCGTCGTACGCCTCCTGAACGTCTCCGCAGAGCCGGGGGAGCCCGGTGCGGGCGAAGCGCCCTTCACGACGGCGGGACCGGACGGTGCATTCGCCGCTCTCGGGATCGAGGCCATCCCCGGCGACCGTCTCTCCCTCGCCGTCGACAGTACCGACGTCCCGATCGGAGCGCCGATCGTCGTCCGCTTCGACAGGCTCGTGAAGAGCCTGACTTCCGAGTCCTGGGGCGAGGTCATCCACCTCACGCCCACGGACGGCGGTGCACGGCCGCTGGAGCTCCGGTTCGAGCCGGAGGAGATCGACGGCGCGACGCTGCAGGTCACGGCGATACCGGAAGCACCCCTGGAGCGAGGCCGGAAGTACACCCTGAGTGTCGAGGGGGCCAGCGACACCGGCAGGCCCGGCAAGCAGATGACGGCACGGTTCGAGGTGGGGCTCGGTTCCCCTGCGCCCGAACCCGTGGCGACCGAGACGACCGGCTTCGTCCGGAAGGTCCTCGCGGTCGGCGGCCTCCTCTTCGAGACCGGCGAGAGCAACGACATCAGGGTGCGCGACATCAGCCTTCCGCCGTCGGGGAGCCTCGCGGGTCCGTGTGCGTCGGTACCCCTTCCCGGGCCCGGCCGCGACCTCGCGCTCGACGTCTTCGGCCGCCTCGTCTGCGTCGGCGGCGGCACGGACGGGTACGGCTTCCTCAAGGTCTTCGACATCCTCCCCGGCTCGGGCTGCGCGAATCGCCTCGACGAGGCCGGAGCCGCCGTCGTCGCCACGCAGCTCGGAGGGGACAACGCCGAGTACCCCGCTGGCGGAATCCCGAGGCGTGTCAGCTTCCACCAGCCGATCGAGAGGGAGACGTGGGTGGCGGGGCGGACGAACCCGCCCGAGGGTTACTCGAGTGCCAGCCCGCTCGGAGTCCGCCTGCCGTACGACCTCTCCGGCGCCGTCCCAGCCGGGCCCGACCCGCTCCGGCCGAGGATGGTGAAGCTGACGAACGTCACGACGGGCGAATCGAAGACGCAGCGGGTCGCGCCGGGCGCCCCTCTCGCGCTCTCGCTCCTGCGCGTCTCCCGCGGCGACCTTCTCGCGCTCGAGCTCGGGACCTTCTCCATCGCCGCCGTCGACGTCCTCGGGTACGGCCTTGCCGTCGTCGACCTCGAGGCCGTCTATGCGCCGGGTGATTCCGCGGTTCCCTCGCCGGCCGATCCGGCCCAGGCGGCGAAGCTCCTCCTCGCCTACGACGGCAGGAGCTCCGGTGGCGGCCTCCCCTGCCAGCCCGGCAGGTGCGACGTCTTCCAGCGCTGTGCCGCCAGCGGACCGACCTGCGAGCTTCTCGCCTCGCCGCCGTCGGGATACGACGGCCTGGGCCTCCAGCCCATCACGAGCCTCGTCGCCCTTGCGGACGCCGTCGCCATCCCGAAGAGGAAGGCGCCGCACGAGGAGTTTCGGGTCGTCGGCGCGCTCAACGGGTACGGGCTCGTCGCCTTGAGCGTCGACCTTCTTGCCCGGGCGCGGCCCGCGCCGGGCGAGAGGATTCGGGACGGGCACGTCGCCGGCCTCCTCGGGCACCTGCCCCTCAAGAGGCCCGGTGTCGGGATGGCGAGAGCCGTGGGTATCGCCGTTGCGCCGGGAATGGTGCGGCCCCGGCACGCAGGTTCCTGCTCCGTGTCGTGGCCGACCGATGCGTCCGGCGACCCGCTCCCGCGGGACCTCGCCTTCGTCGCGGCCGGAGACAACGGCGTCTGGGTGGTCGACGTCTCCGAACCGGCGTCGATGAGCATCGTGGGGCGTCTCGACACGGAGGGAGGCGCCCTCACCGTCTCCGTCGACCCGCGAAGGAAGCTCCTCTACGTCGGCGACGCCGGGCAGGGCGTGAGAGTCTTCGACGTTTCCGACCCGTGCGGCGAGACGGCGGCCGGTCTCGCGAACGATCCGCGCCTCGTGGCGGTACTCAGGTTCGGTGCCGACGGAAGCCACGGGGGCGTCGCCAACATCCCCGTCGAGATCGACCCCGACACCGGTTTCGCCTACGCAGCCGCCAACCAGACGGCCGGCACCGCTGGCCTTCTCGGCACCTACACCCTTGCCGCGCCCCCGCTCTACGCCGTCGCCGACACGGACCAGAACGGCTCCTTCGAGATCGTCTCCCGCGTCGTTCCGCTCGGCGTCGAGAACCCCTCGAAGGAGGGCGCCTTCGAGTCCGCCGGCATCGCCGACCCCGCATCGGACACGCCTCCCTGGCCTCCTCGCGAGGACGGCACGACGCACGACGCCTGCGTCCCCGACCACTTCCGCCTCCTCGCCTTCCTGCCGGGAGGAGCGGGCAGAACCGTGGAGGCCGAGGTCACCTCCACGAGCCCGGAAGGCCTCGACCTCTTCCCGACTGCGCCCGGATTCCCGAAGAGCGGCTACACAGCGGAGCGGGGCAACGCCGTCACCCTCCGCCGCCAGGGCGACGACCCCGCGCAGCCTGCCTTCAACCGCTACCTCTCCGACCCGATCGTCGTCCTCGCCGATCCGCGCGCCCAGCTCGACTATGTGCGGACGACGGAAGAGACCTCGCGTCCGGGATTCGCAGGTCACGACAACCCCTTCGCCTGCCGCAACTGCGACGTCGCGGCCGACGTTAAGGACGGACTCATCTCCGAAGAGGCCTCGCCCGCTGGACCTGCCAGGCGCCTGGAGCTCTGGTCGGGCGACCGTATCCGGCTCGCCCTCGCCCCGTCTCTGAAGGTCCAGCTTCCGTATCTCGCCGAGGTCGACCTTCGCGCCGCGGGGGTCGTGCTCGACTCCGTGCGCGGGGACCTCACGCCGGGGGTGAGCCAGCGGCCCGTTCTTTCGGACAGCAGCGTCCTCGGCGTTTCGACGCACTCCCTCGAGCTCGTACTCGACGCGGTCGACGCGGAGGTCCCCGGTCGCCAGCTCTCCTTCGTCGCGGATCGCACTTTTGCGAGCCAGGTTCTCCACGACGGTCCCCTGGGGCGGAACTGGGACTCGGCCCTCTTCGAGAGGCTCCGGCCGCTCCCTTCGGGCAATGTCGACTACTACGACGGAAGCGGGCGACGCCTGACCTTCGAGGCGTTCGAGGGCCGCTTCTTCAGTCCCGCCGGGGTCGCCGCGGTCCTCACCCTCGGCAAGGACGGCCGCTTCTACCTTGTCGAGCCGGACCATGCGATGACCGTTTTCGACGAGCACGGCCGCAAGCTCGCGTTCCAGGATCGCCGCGCGCAGAGCCTCTCGGGGCCCGAGGGGAATCGGCACTGGTTCTTCCACGACGCCAGGGGCCGTCTCACCGGAGTGAAGGACGATCTCGGGCGCGGCATCACCCTCGATTACAAGCCCGTCACGGGGCGCCTGTGGAAGATCCGCGACTTCGAGGGACGGCAGGTCGAGTACGAAGTCGACGCGGCGACGGGGACGCTGACGGACGCCCGGGGGTTCGATCCGGGAAGCCCGAAGAGCAAGAGGCCGTGGATCCACTACACCTACGAGGGTGCGGCCGGGGGCCTTCGGGAATCGCTCCACTCCGCCGCGCAGCTCGAGACGGAAGTCGACGGGAACGGCAAGGTGCCCTACCGCGTCAACTGGGACGGGCTCGCTCCGGGTGCCGTCGCGAGCGTCCAGCTCTTCGCAGACGCGGGCACGACGCAGTTCGTCCTGAACCGTGAATCGCGCATCGCCCTCGTCACCGATGGCGGGGGCCACATCACGGAGTACGAGCACGATGGCGACGGGTATCTGCGCTTCGTCACCGATCCGAAAAACCATCAGACCGAGTTCGCATACCTCCGACGGAACGGTCCGGGCGGCGTCGCGCGAACGGAAGGCCCCCTGACGCTCGTCAAGCCGCCTCTCGGGAACTCAGTGGAGCTGGAATACGAGCAGGCGGCCCGTTCGCGGTCCAGCCAGTTCAACCTGAAGAAGGTCACGCGCAACGCAATGACCGGCAGGACAGACCTCCCGCTCATCACGGAGGTTCCGGAATACGACGGCCACAACCTGCCGAAGAAGCTCGTCGCCGCAGACGGGAAGGTCACGGAGATCCGACGCGATGACAAGGGGGACCCGGACCTGGTTTTCCTCCCAGGAACCAGCCTGATCGACGTAGATGCGGACGTCTACGGCCGTGTTACGCGCGTGGCGGGAACGTCCCGCGTGGTCGGCCTCGGCTACGACGACGATCCGGGCAAGACCGGTGGCCTGCGCCTGGCCCGGGTCGTAGGCGGCGAGAGCGTGACCTTCGGCCGCGATTCGAGAGGAAACGTCGAGACGGTCACGGACGGATCGCTGCGCCAGACCCGCCTCACCTGGAACAAGCTCGACCAGGTCGAACGTGAAGAGCGAGGGGCCGGTGCCTCAGGGGCCGAGGCGAGCGTCGAGTACGACGCCGTCGGCCTGCCGGTCCGCTCCACCGTGAGACTTTCCGCGCCGGATGGCGAGCCGCCTGTCTACACCAGGTCGGACTACGAGTTCGACTCCCTCGGCCGCCTCTTCGATCTGACCTCGTCCGATGCGGGAACCGTGAGAGTGCGCTACGACACCCGCGGCAATCTCGCCTCGGTAACCGACGCCATGGGAGGGCAGGTCGGTTTCTCGTACGAGGCGCGTGGCCTGCTCGAGACCGTGACGGACCCCTCCGGCGCGTTCACGAGACTCGAGAGAAATGCCAACGGCACCCCTGAGTCGATCAGGGATCCGCGTGGCCGGCTCACGCGGTTCGTCTTCGATGGCTACGAGCGGGTCATCGGAACGGACGACGATGCCGGAGCGATCACGTCCGTCGTTCGCGACGCGGCGGGCCGCGTGCGCGAGTCGAAGGTCTTCGACAAGGACGAGCAGGGTGCAAGCAGGAACCTGTTCTCCTGGACCACGTTCGACTACGACGCTGGCGGACGCCCCGTCAGGCGGACCCGCAAGCTGTTCGAGGTGCCCGCGGCGGAGCCAGTCGCCATCGATGTCGTCACGGGGTGGACGCGGGACGACGCTGGCCGCGTCACCGAGGAGAAGGACCCTCTCGGGCGGATCACGAAGACGGAATACGACGGCGCGGGACGCGTCTGGATCGTGACGGATGCGGCCGGAAACGAGCTCGAGATCACCTACGACGGCGGCGGCCGGAAGTGGAAGGAAGAGCGCCGGGACCGCAACAGCGACGGAACGTTCGTCGCGCGTCTCACGGAGTTCACCTACGACGATCAGGGACGCCTCTGGAAAGTAACGGCTCCCGGAAACCGGGTCACCGAGTACGAGCACGACGGCCGGGGCCTGAGGACGAAGGAGATCGACCCCGACGGGGGCATCACTCGCTTCGAGCACGACCTCGCCGGCCGGCTCAAGAAGCGGACTGACCCGCTAGGCTACGTCACGCGCTGGGACTATGACCTGCGCGGAAAACTCCTGAAGGTCACCGACGCCAAAGGGATCCCCACGACGTACGCCTGGGACACCCGGGGCCTCCTCGTGGCTGAGACGCGTGGTGAGCCCGTCGACCACCCGAGGGGCACTTCCAACCTGCCAACCTGGCGCTTCACCTACGATGCGCGCGGGAACCGCGAAACGGCCACCGATCCGAATGGAACGGTGCAGATATTCGCGCACGACGACGCCGGTCGCCTGACCGGCCGCACCGTTCAGAAGGCGCCGGGCGTCGGCGGCGTCGATGCGACTTCGTTCACCCTCGACGTCCTGGGTCGCCCCTATGCCGAATGGGCCCAGTCAGGCACGACCCGCGTCGACAGGACCCGCCGGTTCGATTCGCTCGACCGGGTCCGGGAGGAGACGCTCCGGATCGGCACCGGTCCCCAGCGGAGCCTCGGCCGCACTTTCGACGCAGCCGACAATCCGGTCTCGCTCACCTACCCGTCGGGCCGGACGATCATCACGGAGCCCGATCCGCTGAGCCGCCTCGCCGCGGTCCGGTCGGCCGCGGGCGACGTCCTGGTCCACTATGACGACCTCGGTTCCCGGCAGCTCCGGAAGGTCCTCGGAAACGGCCTCACGGAAGAGCGGCAGTACGACCCCTCCGGATGGCTCGAGCATCTCGACGTGGGCCCCGCAGCGAACCCGAGCGGCACCTTCTCCGTCACCTACGGCCGGAACGGCCGTTCCCTCAAGACCGACGTGAAACGTGCGGATCTCGGGAAGCGCCACGCCTACGAATACGACGCAGCCAGCCGGATACTCCGGGAGCAACTCGGCCTCCTCGAACCCCCGCCTCCGGCCCCGGCTCCGAACCCCCCCGAAGTCGAGAACTTCCTTACCCTCGACGGTCTCCTCAACATCGTGACGGAAGAGAGGACCGAAGCGGGGACGACGGTTACCACTTCGTCCACGACGAACTCCCGGAACCAGGTCACGCAGTGGGGCAGCGACGCCGCCGCCTACGACGCGAACGGAAACGTCGCCTCTTTCCGGGGTCGAACGCTCCACTACGATGCCGACAACCGGCTCGTCTCGGCGCTCCTCCCGGGCGGCGGAACGTACGAGGTCCTCCGCGATGCCTCCGGCCGCAAGGTCCGGGAAACCCTGACCGCCTCCGGCACCACCCACGCCGTCGACGTCGTCCAGGACGGAGACCGCACGCTCGAGACCTTCGCGGCGAACGAGGGCGTCCCGCTCGAGTCCCTCGTCTACGGCCGGGGCATCGACGAGGTCGTCCGCGCCGACCTGGACCCCGACGGCGACGGAACGGCCACGACCGTCATCCCGATCCAGGACGAACTCGGCAACGTCGCCTACCTCACCGGCCCCGACGGCGCGGTTCTCGAGCGCTACGACTACGAGACCTACGGCCGCTTCCGCGTCTTCGCCCCCGACGGCTCCGCCCGCACCACCTCCGCCTTCGGCTGGAACCGCCTATTCCAGGGGCGCGAATACGTCGCCGCCCTCGAGGCCTACGACTTCCGCAATCGGCACCTCCTCCCCACCCTCGGCCGGTTCGCACAGGAAGACCCCCTCGGCTACGTCGACAGCCTGAATCTCTACCAGGCCTTCGGCGGCGGATGGGTGAATGCCACGGACCCGTGGGGGCTCAGGACGTTCTTCACTGCCGACGTCGGGCCAGGGGATGTTTTGCCGACGCTCA
>Ga0209573_1002166_pt1 | contig 26341 bp, 27 predicted proteins | sample TNRBio252014_DNA_FD_185870 | JGI IMG/M metagenome (GOLD analysis project Ga0209573, IMG submission 185870) | Wastewater treatment Type I Accumulibacter community from EBPR Bioreactor in Madison, WI, USA - TNR Reactor_6/25/2014_ DNA (SPAdes)... | ecosystem: Engineered > Bioreactor > EBPR >... | reverse complement strand
AACCATGTCGCTGCCTTCATTCGCCAGTTCGACAACCAGGTCGCCAGTACCCACGTAATAGCGGTCGTCTCCCTCACCACCAATCAGCGTATCAGCGCCTAGACCACCGTTGAGCGTGTCATTGCCACGCCAGCCATTTAGAGAGTTTTCCGCATCATTGCCCGTCAGGACATCGTTACCATCTCCCGTGTCCGCGTTTTCAATCAGGGTGCCAGCAGAGATGGTCACGTTCTGCCCACCGATCTGCATGGTGTAGCCCGGCCGCAGATCCAGCAGCGTGTCTGAGGCGATTGCTGTCGTATTGATGGTATCCACGCCGCCCGTATCGGAAAGCTCCAAACGTGTCGGGTCGGCCAACGCGAGCGCACTGAACTCGTCGGTATAGACGTAGGTGTCGTCACCGGCCAGGTCTCCGTACGCGCGTAGCGCCCATGCCGTCAACGTTCCCGTTGCTCCGGCCTGGGTATCGGCAACCGTCAGCGTCCAAAGACCACCGGAGAGCTCTCCCCAGTCGCGGGTCGTGGAAAACGTGAAGTAGATCATGTTGCCCGACGTCGGAGGAGTATCAAACAATATGCTCTGCGTTCCGTCCGGAGCGGTAAGCGTTATTTCGAGTTGCCCGATATTCGCGTGCTGAAGTACGACGTCAATCTCAAGGTGATCAATACGCATACCGTCAGGCAGAACGACGCCGTCCGAGACGCTGCCCATGTCCGGGATCACCGAATCGAGCGTCACCAGGTCGCTGCCGAAGACCCGTTCATTGGCCGAAGTCGATACGCCACGCCAGCTCTCTGCAACCCGTACTGCTGCATAGGCGTCAACCAACCCGAAACCGTAATCGTGGCTGACGTGCATCGCGCCACCATTCCAGTTATCGGCATCGTTGAATGACCAGCCCGTCGCGCCGCCCGTTCGCACCGCTGTACTGGCCAAGATTTCCTGCACATCACGCCAGCCCAGGCCTGCGTTGGCGTCGAGCATCAGCGCCACGACGCCGCTGATCAGCGGCGCCGCGAAGGAAGTCCCGTTGAGGGTCACATAGTCGCCGCTGGAGTAACCCAACGCCCCGACCCGGTCGGTGGTCGGAATACCGTGTCCCGGAGCCGCGATCAGCAGCGCGGCCCCCGGGTTGGAGTAAGAGGTGACCTTGCCACCGCTGTCGGTCGCAGCGACGGCAATGGTCCCACGGTCGTTCTGCAAGTTGTGGTAGTTGACGTCCTGCCCACCTGCCCGACCGTTTCCCGCTGCGAAGACGATGACCGTGCCCAAGCCGCCCCGTCCGGATACCAGCGCAGCCTGCAAGGCGTCGCCAATCGGCGCAAAGCCGGAATTCAAAAAACTGTCTCCGAGAAAACCGTCGAAACCCCAGCTATTGTTGGCCACGTCTACGGTACTGATCCATTCGAAAGCCCCGATAAGCTGATCGTAGGTGCCGTTGTCGCCAAATCCTATCCGATAGCCAGTTACGGTAGCCTCCGGCGCCACGCCTGCCCCCCCGGCAGCGTTGTCCAGCGCAGCCGCGATGACCCCGGCAACGGTCGTTCCATGCTTGTCGGTAGAATCGGCCGGAAAGGCATCGAAATCGAGGTCGCGAGAATCGTAGTCGAGAGCAAAGTCGTAGTTGCCGGCGAGCTCCGTATGCGTGTACTCGATGCCGTCATCGATCACCCCAACAAGCACCCCGCTGCCACGAAAATCGTCCCAGACCTTGACGACGTTGGCACCGCCGGCCACACTCGAGGTCCCCTTCAGGTGCCAATACGACCCGAGTAGGGGGTCGCTGTACGCTGCTTGGGGTGTGCCGACGACGCCATCGGGGAAGCCCGTGGCGACAAAAGCGGCAGCAATTACGCGCGAATCATTCTGCACCTTGTCGTCGTTGAGCTCCTGCCCGTCCCTACTAGCGCTCGCCGTGGCCAAGGCAACGACGGCACCCGAGGCGTAGTTTCCGGATTCGCGCGCAGTCGGCAAAGCAGCGCCGATCGTCGCCAAGCCAAACTCTGCGCGGCTTTCTTCGAGAAAGCCTTCGAAGCCAGCGCGATCAGTGGAGTAGTTAAACGTCCGCGTCCACTGGACGGCTCCCAGGCCCCGTTCCGGGCTGCCATCTTCGCCCAGACCCATGCGATAGTCATCCCACCAGAGCCAGCGATCGCTGTACGCGGCTTGGGGAACACGATCCTCCACTTCCGTTCGATTGCGCTGCACGATGAAGTTGGTGTAATTCATGGAGTGATGTCCTTAGCGCCAGTGCCTGGGTCGCGGTGGAAGTGCAAAGCCTAGCCGATTGCTTCACAGTGACGCCGCACAGCTTCTGCAGATTCTGTCTTGCTGTGCGTAGTCTGTCGAGCCGCTCTTCGCGAACGAAGTTCGTCGTCGTCCAGGTTGACACTCGGCAGCGCCGATAGATGCAGCGGCAAGCACGCATGCATTTAGGCGATTGCCGGAAAAGCACGTACCAGATTGCGTCCGATTTTCAGTCATCTCGAAGGCGCGACAACAGGCCCATAGTCGAACCATGCAAAGAAGGCGGTTGAAAAGACAAGCAAGATGGGTTGTCTTTTGACAGGAATCACCCCATCCCCCTGCACAAGAACGGCCGGGTGGCAAACCCAACTCGGCCCGGAAAGCAGGTGACGGCAGACACGGCCTCCGCATTCGCGAACATCACGCTCCGCGAAACGTCTGCCACAGCCCTCTGCCAAGTCTTTGTAGTACCAACTTCGCTTACGAAACCAATGCGTATGCCATGGTTTACGAGCCCATCAGTCGAACTCTCGAGCCGCGCTCCGAGTTCGCTCCCGACAGAGCCCCTACGATCTGCGTAGCCGCCGTGTGCGCCGAATACCGTGCTCCGGCCAGATACCTGGCCCGCCTCCGCATCTCGGAGCGTCCGACTTTGTCATCGCAAAGCTCTTCTGCAAGAATCTGAAATGCCTGAGCCGAGTCGCCAATGTACACCCGCCCAACATCCTCTTTCTCAATCAGATTCGCCAGGTCATTGCCCGCATTGACCCTGGCCAGAACGGGCAAACCGGCCTGCAGGTAGGTAAGAAACTTGCCCGGAACGTTATGCGTCTTGTGACGGGGGTCGAGCACGACCAGACCGACATCGCACTGCGCCAGCAAACCTGGGACCTCGCTCGGCTCAACCTCATCGTGGAACAGCACGTTGTCCAAGCCTCGCTCAGTCGCAATCTTCCGCAGGCGAGGCACATCACTTCCTCGTCCGACAAACAAGAATCCCACATCCTTGCGTTCGAGCAAGCGCTCCGCAACATCCAGAACAAACTCAACTCCCTGTGCGACACCCATATTTCCGGCATACACAAGGATCTTCCGGCTCTCAAGGCAGGTATGCGCTATCGAAACCGAGCACCCCACATTCGGCGCCGCGGCAAGCCAATTCTCCAACACCTCCAAGTGCCGCCCGGGACCCTCTTGCCATTTGGCAAGGTAGGCTAAATTTGATGGTGACTGAACCCCTATGGTGTCCGCTGCAGCGTACTGATACCGCTCCACCAGCTTGAAAAAACGATAGACCAACCCCCGACGAAGAAGGCCCATATCCACAGCCCACTCGGGAAAGACATCACGCAAAATCAGGTAGCTCCGACACCCAGAGGCCCGCTTCAACGCCGCAATCATCGGCCCAAGAAAAATTGTCGGCGAATACCACACCACGCCATCCCAATGCACCGCCTGCAGTGGGCTCTGCCGCAAACCCCGCAGCATGAACCACGACAATAACGTCTCCCCGATCACCCGCCTGAAATAGCCGGTATCCTTCGTACTCATGGCCCTAACACGAAGGATCTGTACCCCATCGCGTAGCTCGAGCACCCAAGGCCTCGGAAGATCAACCGCCGGCACCACCACGGCGACGTCATGGCCCTGCCGACTCAGTTCACCCGCCAAGTCCCTCAACTGCACGGCACCTGATGTGCGCAGTGGCGCATACGTATCGGCTATCAAGGCTATACGCACGACAAACTCACTTCGACCAAACCGTTCGGTTCACGTAGTCAACGTAGCTGAGGACGACCCTCACTACCTGCCGTGAGACATACGGATTCTCATAGTCCAGAACCGGCAACACTCGCCGCTTGCCTACCTCAAGCTCCCCGGTCACCACTGCCACCGCATCCAAAACGCGCTTACGCTGCAAGCCGCACATTATCAACGTGCCCACGTCCATCCCCTCCGGCCGTTCGTGAGCATTCCTGATAGTCACAGCGGGCAAGTTCAAAATTGACGCCTCCTCCGTAATGGTCCCGCTATCCGACAGGATGCAGAAGGCCCTCATTTGAAGAAAAATATAGTCGTGGAAACCAAAAGGCTTGCTGAAGACAATTCTTCCGCTCAATCCCGAGCAATCCAACATTTCAAGCCGCTTCTTTGTCCGTGGGTGCGTTGACACGATGATTGGCAAATCATACTTTTCCGCCAAGCCATTCAAAGAATCAAGGAGCTCCTTCAAAGCCTCAGCTGAATCCACATTCTCCTCGCGGTGGGCGCTAACCAGAAAATACCGCTGCGGCTCCAGCCCAAGCCTCGAGAGCACCGCTGACTGCAAGATCTGCGGCATGTAAAAATCCAGCACTTCACGCATGTGCGAACCCGTCTTGATAATCGTCTCTGGTCGGATCCCTTCAGCCAGCAGGTAGCGTCGCGCATGCTCGGTAAGTACCATATTAATGTCCGACAGATGATCAAGCACCTTCCGATTGAGCTCCTCTGGAACCCGCTGGTCGAAACAGCGATTACCGGCCTCCATGTGAAAAACCGGAATCTTTCGACGTTTGGCAGAAAGCACGGCCAAACAAGAATTCGTGTCTCCATAGAGCAGCACTGCATCAGGAGCCTCTTTTTCGAGCAGTTCGTCACTCTTGGCTATCACCTGCGCAATCGTATGCGCCGCATTCACTCCCGCCGCTCCAAGGAAGTAATCTGGCCGGCGAATGCCCAGATCTGAGAAGAAAACCTCATTGAGCTCGTAGTCATAATTCTGACCGGTATGCACTAGCAAGTGTTCGGTATGCCGGTCGAGCTCGGCAATTACACGACTCATCTTGATTAACTCAGGGCGCGTCCCGACAATGGTCATGACCTTAAGCATCCAACTGCTCCCTGATGTAATCCAACTTTAACAAGAGCTGCTGAACGCCATCCACATCCAACCTTTCCGTATTGTGCGACGTATAATCCTCAAAGTTCGATATTCTTGGCTCACCCTCAATGAAGTATTTGTTGTAGTTCAAGTCTCTATTGTCTGCTGGAATCCTAAAATAGCGTCCCATATCTTCCGCCTTAGCCATTTCTTCTCGGGACACCAGCGATTCGTACAACTTTTCGCCATGCCTGGTACCAATAACTCTGACAAACACTTCCCTGTTAAATATTTTTCCTAACGCAAGTGCTAGAATCTCAATAGTTGATGCCGGCGCTTTCTGGACGAAGATATCCCCCTGGCGCCCATGTTCAAAGGCGTGCAATACCAGATCTACCGAGTCTTCAAGTGACATCAGAAAGCGAGTCATGCCGGGATCCGTGATAGTTAACGCGCTACCTGCCTTGATCTGACCAATAAAAAGCGGAATTACCGAACCCCGCGAAGCCATCACGTTTCCATAGCGGGTCGCACATAATACTGTTTCACCTTCGGATCGCATGCGGGATTTTGCCACCATCAGCTTTTCCATCATTGCCTTTGATAGTCCCATGGCATTGATAGGATACACTGCTTTATCTGTGCTCAGAACCACGACACGCCGCACACCATTTGCCACCGCTGCATTCAGAACGTTCTCGGCTCCGAGCACATTCGTCCGAACCGCCTCCATTGGGTAGAACTCACACGAAGGAACTTGCTTAAGGGCCGCAGCGTGGAAAACGTAACTCACTCCCTTCATTGCTTCGTGAACACTGTCATAGTTGCGCACATCACCGATATAGAACTTCAGCTTGTTGTTGCTAAAACCAAGGCGCATGTCTTCCTGCTTTTTTTCATCACGGCTGAAAATACGAATTTCCCTTACGTCGGTCTCCAGAAATCGTCGAAGAACAGCATTCCCAAAAGACCCGGTCCCTCCGGTAATCATCAGTACCTTCCCGGAAAACATTACCCCTCTCCCTCACATAGTTTATGAAATTCGTGCATACCTGTGACAAGCTCCGGCCACGCAGGTGCCACATATCCGGTGGCTAAACGAAAGCGCTCAGCGTTCAGGGAGCGATCTATTACCAAGCTAACATCGGGCACTATCTCTATCTGCTTATCATAGACCTTCGCGACCAAGCGCAGTAGAGCGTACTTGTCAATGGGCTGGGCTGCGACGTGGTAGACACCACGAAGAGCCGGCCTCGGCAGGACCACGTCTCTAACCACCCGCGACAGCTCTACCGTCGGCAATCCGGAGAAAACCGCCTTTTTAAAGCCTTTAATCGATCCATGCTGAGCCAGGAACCACCCCAGCAAACTCCGCCCACCAACCACCTCGTGACCAATGATAGAAGTACGCAAAGTTATGGCGTTCGGGTAATCCACTTCCCCTAAGAGCTTTGTCCGGCCGTAAAGATCATCAGCGTCAGGAAAATCGCTCTCCAGGTAGAGGCCCTTGGACCCAGAAAAGACGCAGTCCGTGCTGATATGTATCAGCCGAGCGCCAACAACGTCACAAAGCCTAGCGAGGCGGTGAGGAAATAGCGTATTAATCGGCACCGCGAGAAGAGGATCCTTGGCGTCTGCGAGTTGTTTCACCAGCCCAATGCAGTTCACGACAACCTCTGGGCGGCCTATGCTAAAGGCGCGCAGTAACGAGTCTTGGTTTTCCACATCGACGCCGCTAATTACTTGTCCGGCCGCTCGATCAGAAAAATACCGAGCACCATCTTCCGAGCGCACAGTGCCATAGACTTCAAACGTCGAGCGATGCGCCATTACACGAAACAGAGCGCTCCCCAACATACCGGTTACACCAAGCACCAATATTCTCATGACCCCATTTCTCCACAACAAACTATCCAACAAGACATTTCCTGACCGTTAACTCCTCCCATGCCGCAACCCGAATCGCAGGGAGGCCGAGGAGCTCTGAACCTTTGAGAGCAGCAGCGATGACGACGCCGAGGCACTGCCGTGAAAAGGCGCCGCGACGGCGGCAGGTCCCGATGACACCGCGCCCCGACGGCGCCCCGCCATTTGCTTCACCTTCCATCAAGGCCCTAAAAACCATCGTCCGTTCCACACGAAACCAAGTAGAAACTTTTTCATGCTCCCAAAGTGACCGAATTTCGCGTCACCCTTTGAGAAGGAGATATTCGAGCAAGCTCACAAATGCGGAGACTCAATCAGTGGTTTCGCGCGCGCCCCGGAGTTTGCGGTTCTGGCATTGGCGAGTGCCTCCAAAAAAGCGAAGGTCTCGCTCGCGCAGCGCTTCCAGGAGAACGCTTGTGCACGCTCGAACGCCTCATTGGCCAAGCGCGTCCGTAAATCCGCCGATTCGATTAAAGAACGTAGCGCACGTGCAATGTCTGCAGCTCGCTCCGGGTCGAAATACACACCAGAATCACCCAGAATTTCAGGCATTGGGCCGCGATTGGAGCACGCCAGAGGTAACCCGGACGCCATCGTTTCCAACAGAATATTGGGCATGTTTTCGCAACTTGACGCGAACACAGCCAAATCGGCCCGCGCATATTCACAGTGCAACTTAGCGAATTCAATTGCCCCGTGGTAATTAACCCAAGCCCGTTCAGCATCCATGTCGTTTAAAGCTTCCTTTAACCGTTGCATCGCCGGTGCGTAAGCCGGTCCTACCAAGTCGAGCGCTAATGGCAAACCCTGCTGGCGCAAAGCTGCCACAGCCTCCACCACATGCCATTGGTGTTTGTACTGGTCAATGATTGATACGTACAGCACACGATACGGGCAGGCATCGTCATAATGAGCAATATGCCGCTGAACCTTTGGTGCCGTATTAAAGCGCGAGTTAAGTCCGTGCGGTACAATACAGATTCTTCCGTGCAACGTACCGGTATGCTGCAATACGACATCACGAGCATATTCCGTTAAAAAAATCACACCATCACTTTTTCGAAAAGAGCGTGTTTGCGTCAAGCGAAGCAGCAGCAGCTTCAGCGAAAGCAAGGTCCACCCATAACGCCGCAACTCCCGCCATTCAAACGGTAGCAAATTTCTACTCATGGTGACTACGGGGCGAAAGCTTCCAGCGTAACTGCCGCCCGGTACAAACAGCACATCACACCCCTCATCATACGCAGCTTTCGACAAACTCCAACGTTGCCAAGCCAAACGCTGAAGCAAGCCTTTATCCAGTGCCGCCGGGTAGCGCTTGATCAGCCAAGGGCGGTCTTCAAGGGCTTTTAGAGTGGGGGTACCACCCCACACCACAACGCGGGCAATATTGAACTCGTGGGGCATCGCCGCCCGCAGCAGTTCAACCAGATGGGTCACGCCACCACCGCGGCGTAAATTCGTGGCATCAATGCCAACAGTCAATCCGTTGACTTTATCCATTTTTCTTAAGCGTCCCCGATCAATTAAGGCTCTTATGTGGTTCTATGTCGTTTGGTGTGGAACGGGCGACGGGTTTGACCAATTCAGCGGGTGCTGATGTCAAGAGCGGACGCAGTCCCGGCGAAGCGGAACCCTTTACATCGCTGCCCGCTCGCTTACGCTACCTCCATGCCGAGGAAGGCACTCTGCCGCCTTCGGCATGGAGGACAATGACGGCCTTCCCTTTCGCGACCGGTTCTCCATGACCGAAACGCTGTTCGCCCAGGCTCTGGGCCTCATTGCCGCTCGCCAGGTAGATGAAGCCATTTTCGAGCCACAGTCTGGACGGATCGCGTCCAGGTGCGATTTGGCGCTGCCAGCCATTCCTGTCCGGCCTGTGGGGTAGCGGCGCAGCCGACCCACAGGCCCACAGCGCTTGCTGTTCGCCGCGCCGGGTCGCGACAAGGCGACGCGGCAGAAATTCGCCACCGCGACCGCTCAGCGCGTGCTGGCCAGTCCACCGCGATCAGCCATGTCAGCATGGACATGAGCGGCTCTTTCCAGAGCCGGCACCCGAGCACTTTCCAGACCCCGAAGCCTGTTTCGACCGCTTTCACATCGTTGCTCTGAGCAGCACAACTCTGGAGGAGGTGCGACATGCGAAGGTCAAAACCGCACCCGAACGCAAGTGCACCCGCAGGGCGTTGCACAAGAAACCTGCCGACTGGACGGTCAGGCAAACCGAGCATGCACTGCTTGCAGCGCTCGACCCTCAAGACGGCACGGGCCTGGCGGGATTTGCCAGGGCGCTGCGCGCCATCTACACAGGCGCTACAACGCCTGACGAGCCCAAGCGCGGCGCAAGCGCTGGGCTCAGTTGGGCCAGTCGGTGCAGACGGGAACTCTTCAAGCGCCTCGGCAGAAGAAGCACCAAGCATCTTCCTGGCCTCCTCAACGGCCTCCACGCTGGCCAACACAATCGTGTCGAGGCGCCAAATCGAGCGCTTTAGGGGGCTCGCGCAAGCGACTGGCTATCACCGCGTGGAGAACTTCATCGCCATGGCCTACTACCTCATCGCTGAAAAGCTCACCCATTTTCCCGTCTCGCCATTCGCCCGGTTTCTGCCCGTTCTACACGAAACGACCTAAACCCTCTCTTTGTTCGAGAAATTCTCAGAAAAAATGCTATCAGAAGGCTCAACAAAATCGCGAAGTTCGTACTGTACTGCCTAAAATAGAAAACACCGAACAGTGGAACTTGAACCAAGACAACAAGCACAATCAAAGACGACAGAGATATTTGCCGTCCCACTCGCACCAATCTGACTAGAAAAAAGAAAATACCGAAAGCTACCACCGTGTAGGCAGGCCCAAAGTCCTTGTATAAACTACCGACAAATGTCGAGAAGGTCCAGGGACTAACCCCTTTATCCGTATAGAATGAATAAAGATCTGCTCTGTCGACATCCACCGTCGCCACAAGATTAGCCAGCAATGGGAAATTAAGGGCTCCGTGCTGAGCAAAGTCCTCAGAGAAAACAACAAACATGTCACTGAAGTTATTTACCTGCTCGCCCGCATATATCAATATCCACACCGGTACCGACATATCCTTCCCACCAAACCGTCCGATAGTGATGATAAAAAAGAATGGCAAAAATGTTATTAATGCAAAAACACCAAACTTGTACGTTATCGCACGAACCGATTCCGATAATGCTGGCTTGAAAACCAGGTAAACAAACACAAAAGAGAGAGTCCAGTACACAATACCATCCCGGCCAACCCAAGCCAAGATATATATCACGTAAGAAACGCTACTTGCTATAAGACCCCAGCCAAGGTATTCACTCGTCCTAGAATGTCGAGACTGCCGTACAAGGTTCGAAAACCCTAATACAAGACTAATGCAAAAACATGACGAAATCGTAGAAAAGTAGGTATTAATCAGGCCATAATCAGACAGACGGCTCGTCGTCTCCCCCAAGTCTTGTCTGTTCATTTCAACGTCACCAGTCAATCCATCGATCGCGGACGGCAGAAAAAACAAGATCGCAAAGATATTACTGACAAGAAAAAAGGCAGAAAGAATTCTTCTCGCGCGGTCGCTATCAACCCACACAACTCGATCAGCCCGGTCACGAAAGTTGCAAAAGGCGAAAAGGCAAAATGTCGTTGCAGTCGCAAGAAAAGCAACCCCCTCTAGGCTAAGATCGAACACTCGCCGACCAAAACCGAAAACTTCGATAACTATCGCACAGCCATATATAACCAAGTACATGAAAATCAATAATGATACGGGCCCGAACACTCCTTTGTTAACTTGTTGATACCGCCAAAACAACAAGAGAGTGGCAATAAAAGGCAACGATATTAGTATATTGTTCACATGGAGGGCCTCAACAACAAAACAACGAAACAACGAAACAAACCCAAGGTAAGCTTCCCTCAGCCTTTCGTCTTCGAAAGAATGCGCTGATCAATTGACTACCGACGCGCAGCCTACCGCGTGGCAGCCAACTTCCTTACAGCTGGCCGGGATTCTAACCAGACGCCTGTAAGCTATTTGCTTGTAGCGGAACAAGTTCTTCATCACGTAAAACGGATGCCCGACCTTGGTCCCGATGCTGGCGTCCATCGATTGCACCTTCGGCAGCGGTTGAACAAACCTGCTCTTTCCCGACACGGCCTTGAGCTTACCGCGCTTCATGGCAACCTGCCAGTTGGCGTCCGGGTTCCATCAGTTCTTCTCGGCCCCGACGTAATCAACATCCAGGAAAGCCGCTTTTTTTTTCACGCCAAACATCTACAGGTACTCGTTCTCCATGACATCAGCCTCGTCCGCCGACCCGCACGACCACAGTGCCCACCAGACAGCTCTGCATCACAGTCAATTGTGGGCTTTCATGCCGGAGACCGTTGGGTTGCCCCATTGTTGGTCTGATGAATGTCGATGTCACGGAACTTTGTTGGGCCTTAGCCGACGGCGGGGCAGCGTTCACCGTGCCCCCCGCAATGGCGAATTCTCGCATCATTAGACTCGCTGCGGATAGCCTAGCGTTGACTTTGCTTCGCACAGCTCTTTGTCAGCCCGTGCCGCCAGAGCAGGTGCCGGAACTGCAGGAGTGGGCCGCATCGGGGGGCAGCCTCTCCACTGCAGAGGTCCGCCCACCAAAGCCTCGCAACGCCTAACTGTCGTGACTCAACGCGGACTTCGCGCAAGCGCCAGTCCCTCTGTCACTCCCGAGTAACACCATGCCGACAACGATGACGTTCTGTTGGCGGGCCGCCCCCTATCTACGCTACCAAACAGCCGACGTGAAGAAAGCGTAGCGCTGGTGTCGACACACCCGTAATTCGTCGCCCACCTTGCCGAAGCGCTCAGCCCCCAACGGGAGGCTAGCATGGTCGATACAGCACTATCCAAAAAAAATCGCATCAGCCGCATGAACGTAGGCGTACACCACTTTCCAGGTATCAGCCCCTATCAACCGGAGGCTAGACAAATATCATTGTACGCCGAAGCAGCGCTATCCCTCGCGCCTTTCGATAGCCTCCCTCCCCCGCAGAGTGTGGCTCATGAAAATTTTTAGATACTGTCGACTCTTACCCAACACATAAATAGAAAACAGGGCGTATCTGAACACAATCGACTCACCAAACCCGCGATCCAGAAGGAACAAAAGACCCCGCTTGCCTCTACTGTCCCAGCATAACTCCAGAGAGGCCAGCTTTTCTAACGCCGTGCAAGCGCGCGTTCTAATGCCATTAAGAACAGACAGATCATAAACCTCTTCTAGCTCGGTCGAACAATCCTCACTGAGATAACTGTCAAGCAACTCAAAATAGGACTTCATCCGAATAGAACGCTCAAGACGCTCTCCTGCTGTTTGCGTCACGGTTTTTGACGACCATGAACCAATCGCAAATTCTCTGTAAAAACACATCCGTTGCGGCACGAAAATTGCCCCCATAGGGTGCGAACACAGTACCTGAACGAAATAATCGCCTACCGGGCAACTATCGTACCACTGAGGAAAATCAAGGTAGAACGACCTAACCATCATAATAGATGCTGTAGGAACATAGCCACCGTCGCCGACTGCGATCACTTTGGCCGGTACAATTGCCGAGCGTCCCGGATAGAATATAATATCTCGGATTTTTTCCTTCAGACTATCGCTTCCAGGGGAAGATGTCACACAGCGATGGAAGCAAATATTACGCCCCGGGTTTTCTCCAAAAGCCTGCACTTGAATAGCAAGCTTTTTCCTATCAATCCAGAAATCATCGCCCTCGCAAAGCGCAATATATTTTCCGCTTGCCGCAGCTGCCGCGATCCGCCCGACCTTAAGCCCCTTGGAATACTGGTTTTCCTGCTGAAAAACGGCCCTGATCAGGTTCGGATACCTTCTTTGATAACCACAAACAACTGCTTGAGTACCATCCGTTGACGCATCGTCATGAATAATCACTTCAAAGGGAAACTCTGTTTCTTGTGTCAGAAACCCGCGTATTGCGTCCTCAATATAGGCTTCTTGATTATAGGTAAGGCACACAACACTGACTACCGGCAGCTCAAATGGGCGGTGCCACTTAGCTGTAATCTGCCCTTCCGTCGGCAGCGGAAGCTGTCGAAATTTTTCATAGTCAAAGCTTGGCACGGCATCTTTCTCGGATTTCAGGTGCAAAGGAAAGCGTCAATACTAGCGCTATCGTCAAGACAGTCATAATTCCAATAGCCATCATTCCTTCAAAGCGCTCCTTTGGGAAGTTTGCGCTCACAGTCGCGTGTAGCAACGTTAGCAGAATACAACTGCTTGAAATAGGAAAGGAAACGTCCTTTAGTAACCAGTCTAGCTGGACGCGCGGCGCAAAAATGTGATGGACATAAGTTGACCACAGCGTCAGGGACATCAGACGAAAGGCAACCCAAACCCACGCGGCGCCGATGGGCCCATAACTTAAGGTTGCATATGTGATCAACGGCGCAGCAATAAGGACCGAGGCCGTATTGTAGATGACGTGAATCCGAAGCTTGCCATGTGCGTACTGCAGGTAATACGGAAAAGCACCAACACCCAACAATCCAGCACCCAGAGCATACAGGGGCAAAACCGACGACGCCCACTTTGCAGCCGTGGCGTCCGCGGTCCAGATGTAGAGCACGTGCTCCGGGAAGAAGGCGATCACCAGAGTGACGGGTGCAATTATGCAGACCACAAAGCGCGTCGCACGGCGATATAGGTCCAGCATTGCGCTTTCCTTGTTCTGCGCGAGCAGCGTTGTCATTCGAGGAAGCAACGCCTTCCCTACGGGTGATGACATCACCAGAATTCCTCCGGTAATTGTCGCCACCAAACTAAAATACCCATACTCCGCCAGAGTAAGGACGCGCGAGAGTATAATCTTGTCAAGTTGGGTAACAAATATCCAGATACCACCGGTGTAAGCAATACCCAGCGCGAACGGGGCAATACGTCGCAACTCCTCCGGGTTGAACAGCGGCACCCTTTGAAGTACCCGAGGCAGCAATCCATAGAACTTCAGCGAAACGATGAAAAGCTCGACGATTGCGACAGTAAGCTGGTAAATGAAGAAAAGAAGAAGCTGCCCTGGATAGATCGACAACAAGACCAGCGCTCCCGGAAAGCGTAATGAAACAATGATAGCCTCCGCGAGATTCATCCATACTTGCTGTTCAAAAGCATTGATTCCGCTCTTGTATAGTGAAGCCAACCAGCGCAGCCCAACCATTACTGCCATAAGCCCAACACACTGCGCGACAAGCTGGGGATCTAGAGAGATGACAGTCAGCCAGTCAGTCGAAATCCACTGACGAGCGAGGAATAACGACATCCCACTCGTCACCGCAATGCACAAGAACACACTCTCCAGGCTACGCACTACGCTGCGCAGCTGATAAGCGTTTGTCACGGAATGCTTCAGGCGCGACACTTCTCGCCCCAAGGTTGGCGAAATGCCCAAATCTAACAGCTGCATCCAGGCCTGCAATAGCGTGTAAAACCCCACCAACCCATATGCCTCGGCGCCAAGATACTTTAAATATAGCGGCAGAACGATTATTCCGACAAAAGCCACGTAGAACTGGCCAATGTAATTTGCAGTAACGTTTTTCTTAAGAGAGGGCATACAGTGGGGGGGTCGCCGAAAAGCACTCGCAGAGGGTTTTGTTCGAGAACAACCTTATGTCAATAAGGAATGCGGCCGGGGTGCAGACGGACCTTTTGCATGGTCACCCGTTCACTTACGCCATCTCTGTGCCGAACGGCGTTGCGCACGCCCCTCGGCGCGGCACCCCAAGGGACAACAGCCGCCAAATTCTTCCTCAAAACAAAACATCCACCATATCAGGAGAAAAGACAGGTATTCTGTGGTTCTGAGAAACATTCAGGCGCTCTGTAAATGAACCATCAATGAAAATCGCCCCTTCGGGTTTTATATACCGAAACTTGGAGCCTTTTGCATCTGTTGGGGGCAGCACAATAACCTTATCGAACACGTCACGCAAGCGGTATTTCGTCAAAATCACATCCAAGTCATTGCCACTTGTTTTCTCAATCAAAACAACGCTCTTCCCTTTGTTAATACACAAAAAAACAAAGGCAAGCAACCCCGGGTTAACTCCTGAGTCAGCGATAAGGCAATCGCCCAGGCCTATATAGACCGTGCTGTATTCAATGCCTATTATAAAGCGATTATGTAATGCGCGGTCTAGCTCAGTGACATAAGTGTTTCTTACGATTGTCAAGTCATGATCAAAAGCATCGTACAAAGAAAGAAGTGCAAAATTGACGCCTTGGCTGCGAAATAGTGATGACGACCCAGCCAGTCTAGCTGCGACTTCCAACAGTTTTGGATTTCCGAAGGCATCTTGCTTCATTTGAAAGAACCATGCGCCCCTAGGTTGTAGCTTTACATTGATTGCTCTTGCATAACTATCAAACAGAGAAGCGAACACGTCCGCCATTTTTGTATTAGTACTGATCCCGCCGGATATCCTCGAACGCTTACGCGCGCCGGAAAACAATAACTGCCCATGCCGGTCGGAGAAACAATCGATAGTAAACTCATCGCCGGGTAAATTCTCGACAAACAAGTAACCCTCTCCCTCAGAGTTCTTGATAAAGTTCTCTGCCGCTAATTGGCTTTTGGCAAGATACGTATTTCGAGAGCCATAGCCTTGAATGGGTTTGATAAATACCGGATAATTGGCAATGGCATCGCTATCAACAGACCAAACTGGAACTGGAATGCAACCGTCCAGGAAAGTGTACATCAACTTCTTGGACGCACAAATATCGACAACTTCTTTTGATGATCCAACGACCTGGCACCCGAGTTGTTCTTCACCATTTTTGATGATAGATGCGACCAAGTCCATAGCAGGGTAGATGGCATCTATTTCATGTTGCGCGACAATTTGACTCAACGCAGCTATGAAACTACGTTCACTGATGTGCGGAAGGTTTCCTACGTAGTCTTCAAAGACAAATCTCCCGTGATCATCCACACTCGAGCCACCAATCAAGTGAAAATCGGGACTGCTGCAAACCGAACGATAGATCTCCAGCCCTATTTCGGAACCGCAGGGAAACACCAAAATTCTCTTCATTATCTAATCTTAGAGATAATAGTTCTGCTTTGTAACAGCACAACTGTTCCACCTCATGGTATTTGTTTGGATTTCAAAATAAACAATGGTCTATTCAAAAACTCACCGAGAGCATCTTTACGCAGGACGTTATCGTCATTTACATCACGGTATGAGCATTGCTGCTTGCTGCCCTCTGCAACCCCGATCTTCACGACTTCCCAGTTATCTGAGGTGCCGTCTTTTATGTAATCGATCATCTCCGTTTTGAGACCGTTTTCGAACAAACACTTCGATATATCACCCTTCCAGTTGAACCCCATCTGAAAGACAAGGTGCTTCGTCTTTGTGCTCATCTCATTAAGCTGAACAATCATGCCACGTTTGGCTTCGTCCCGCGTTAACATATTATTTCCATAGTCGTCACCAAGATGATGCAAAACATTAAGTAACAGAGTCACGTCATAAACGTCCTTATGCTGCGCCTTGAAATCAAAATAGTCGCCGACGACCCGGATTCTGCTGTTTATTTGCAACAGTTTAACCGCCAACTCTACAAATTTTGAATGGTATTCACCGCCTTCAAAGCATGTTACATGCTTCGCCCCCCGGTCAAGCAACTCGAATACAAAAAACCCCGTATTGCAGCCGATATCGAGCACTTTCATTCCGTTTATGGCGATATTGCTTTCGATATATTCAAGCCTCTCCTCCTCGTATTTTGGATAGAATGTTACGTCGGTTTCCCCAATTAGCTTTTTAACTCGGCTAGCGAGAATTTGGTAGGCCCGATGTTTTTTTGTATCCGTTGTCATCACAAGCAAGTTCTTAAGCTGCTCAATTTCGAAAGTTGTCTGTGTCATATTATCCTCGTTTACTCTGTGATCAATTTCATATATTTTTTTAATATCTTTACAGCCCTTGATACCTCAACACTTGACGCAACGGAAGGATTCACGGCAGTTGGTGAAAAATAGAGATGCCATGATCGGACGGCGTCCGCGCCAGGGCTTCGAGTAGACCGGATTGAGTAGTGTCATCACCCGCGTTTACGGCCAGATGACCTTCATCGTCGCGACAACACCAGGCTCGCGCGTGGTTCTGCGCCGCATTTGCAGAAAACTGGTCTCGGCCCGTCTCGGTTGCTTCATGTGGCTCCCCTTAACGACAAGGCGGTGTCACCCCGGCGGACGAATTACCGTGCAGATCGCCTTGACTTGCTCGTTCGTCAAATCCGGGTAAATGGGGAGACAAATCACGCGCTCTGCCGTCTCCACGGCCGTCGGAAGGTTGTCGGGTGCGGCAGATGTGAGACCGCGGTACATCGGGAAGGCGGAAATCAGAGGATAGAAATAGCGCCTGCCGAAAATATTCTGGTCTTTGAGTGTCTGATAAAGTTCGTCGCGGCTGAGAGGGTATTCGGGTCCGACCAGTATGGGAAAGTAGGAACAATTTGCCTTTCGCTGCCCAGGCTGCTCCACGCAGCGGAGGCCTGGCAGGCCTTTCAGGAGCTCGCGGTAAGTCCGGTCGATTTCACGTCGGCGAGCCAACGCCCGATCAACATGCTTTAGCTGCAGCAGGCCGAACGCGGCGTTGACTTCGCTCATCTTCCCGTTGATTCCCGGAGCAACCACAGTCACTTCGTTTGCAAAGCCGAAGTTCTTCAGATAATTGATCCGCTGCCTGGTCTTGGCATCCGGGCAGACGATGGCGCCGCCCTCGAAAGTGTTGAACACCTTGGTGGCATGGAAGCTCAGCACACTGAGATCGCCGTGGCGCAGGATGCTGCCGCCGCCGTCCTCCACGCCAAAAGCATGTGCTGCGTCGTAGATCACGCGCAGGTTGTAGTTGTCGGCGATTTGCTGAATGGCCGCAACGTCGCACGGGTTGCCGTAGCAGTGCACGGGCATTATGGCGGTGGTGGTCGTAGTAATGGCCGCCTCGATCTTGGCAGGGTCGAGGTTCAGCGTGTTGGCATCGATATCCACGAACACCGGCTTGATGCCGTTCCAGAGCAGAGAATGTGCGGTGGCAACAAACGAGTATGGCGTGGTGATGACCTCGCCGGTGATACGCAGGGCTTGTAACGCGGTTACCAGCGCCAGGGTGCCGTTGGCGAAAAGCGCTATGTTATCGACGCCCAAGTACTGTGCCAGAGCAGCCTCAAGCTTTTGGTGCATGGGGCCGCAGTTGGTGAGGGTCTTGCTTTCCCAGATCTGTTCCAGGTAGGGAATGAATTCATCCAGAGCAGGCAGGTAGGGTTGGGTAACGTAGATCGGCTTAGGGCTCATGGCATTCTTCGCTCGGGGACGGCAAATAGGTGAAGTTGGCGGTGCTGCTGGATGCTTTTGAAGGCGGCTCTGACTCTACATTGGAACCGCTACCGCGGCATGGGGCCTGCCGGCGACAAACGGTTGGCGGCTTGATCCACCGGCAGGCGAACGGAGTCGACGCGGCGATCCTTGAAATAGTCGAAACTGGCTGGAAGATGGGGAAGATACATGCGACAGGGCGCCTGCACAAGGGACAGCCGCATATCCAGGCCGTCAGACCTCATTACTGTTGGTCCGAATTGCATTCATAGAGCTGCTCACTAGCCGCCATTCGCCGCACAGCACTGTCCGTGTTCCCCTTTGTCTGGCGGGTAGAACTGCACGGCTGTGACCACGCAGGAGCCCGAGTCTTCGGGCGATCCCGTCTCCGAGGTGGCCGCCCAAGCGACAGCCGGCGTTGCGATGCAGATACGCTAGCGCCAATGGCCGAAGTCGAGAAACATTCTCCTTGGGAATGGCAACCGCTTTGACCGGCGGCGGAAAGTAGCCTCCCGACGACATCCGGCTCCAGATCTTGTAGAGGTTTCCCTTCAAGTGCTTTCTCGAAGTCGTCGATCGATTCCTTATCCACCCCTGCCGATCCCGCATTGGCTGTGACCGCTTTATACGCTTCCTACATCAGTCATTTGTCAATGGCAAATGGTTTGTAACCCTTCGCTCCCTGTTAAGGAAAGCCGCCACGGCCATGATTTTGCGACACAATTTTTCCATTGACGACGACACGATAACCACGACGGGATGCGTTTGAGAAAGCATGGCCCTTTCCAGATGAACGACGGGTGGCTGAAGAAGCTGCCGGCAGAGCTATTGCTGGAAGTATCGAAGCGACTGCTGCACGACGTCAAGGAGTTACAGGATCGACTGAACCAAAACCCGGGCAATAGCTCGCGCCGCCAAGCACAAAGGCACCGTGGAAGAAGGCGGCTGACCCGGCCGAGGGTAGCGGCGCACCAACTGAAAGCGGAGCTGGCGAAGCCGCTACCGCAATGGCAGAGGGTTCGGCGCCAGCGCAAGATAGTCTCTCCTGTGGTCGATGCTGCCAAAGACTATAGCGTCACCGCGTACTCACGCCGCCACAGTTCAAACAAGACTAATGAAAACAGCCGCTCAGTGTTACTACGGCCGCGGGCTTGCCCTTCCAACAGTCTATTAACAGCACACCGATCAAAAATGCAGTTTTCGTCCAGAAGGACATCATAAAACAGTTCGCGAAACGGACCCGCTTTAAGCCAGTCAGCGAGAGGAATTGAAAAACCCTGCTTGCGATGACGATCAAACTCAGGAGGAAGAACTTTGGCGGTCAAACGCTTGAGAAGTATTTTTTTGTGATTTCGAGTAGCTTTTAGATGGGAGGGCACTTTACCAAAAGCGAACTCGATCAGATGGTGGTCCAGAAAGGGTGCGCGCACTTCCAGAGAAGTCAACATGCTGGCGCGGTCAACTTTTACCAGAATATCCTCCGCCAAATAGTTATAAAAATCCATTCGAGTCGCCCGCTGTAATAAGTCAGGCTCAGAAGGAATGCGCTCGAACCGGATCGCTTCAGCTACACAATCCCAGCCCGAATAATGTGCCATGAGTTGGCCGCGTGCAACCGGATCAAAATGATTGCTTACAAACGGCAAACCCTTCTCCAAATCATCACCCATGGCCAGCAACCACGTCCTAATATTACTGCCGCCAAAACCCAGTGGCAAAAACCGAGAAGCGGAATTGGCAACAACCTGCCTCAAAAGACGCGGCACCTTATTTAACAAAGCCTTCATGCATAATAGTCGCCTGTAATGCTCATAACCGCCAAGCAATTCGTCACCGCCATCACCGCCCAGGGCAACAGAGCAGTGCTCGCGAACCAACTCGCTAACCAGGAATGTTGGCACCATCGAGGAATCCACCATAGGCTCATCAAACTGCTTGGCTAGGCGCGGGATTAAATCGGCAGAGGATGGGTGAGCGACAAGCTCCGTATGCGTGGTCCCGAAATGGCGGGCAATTATTCTGGCGTGTTGAGTTTCATCCAGCGATCCATGGCCAGGGAATCCGATTGTAAAGGTCTTGATGTTACTTGATGCTCGTACTGCCATCGCGGTTATCAAGCTTGAATCCACACCACCGCTCAACAACACTCCTACCGGGACATCGGCTACCAATTGTCGACCTACCGATTCCTCTAGCAACCTTTCCAGTTCGTTAGTCAAGGAAAGCTCATCTGCTTGGCCAACGACCGCTTCCGTTGTCAAAGCAGGGAGTTGCCAATAGCGCCATACTTCGGCTGTGCCGAGGTTCAGGTCAAACATCATGGCATGCGCAGGTGCAAGCTTGTTGTACCCTTCGAGGATACAACGCTCTCCGGGCACGTAGCCCATAGCTAAATAGCAGTCAAGTGCGTCGCGGTCGATTCGCCTTTCCAAAGTCCGATCTGCAAGCAACGCTTTGAGTTCTGAGGCAAAATACAATTTCCGCGGTGTAAGCCGATAATAGAGCGGCTTCTCCCCTGCCCGATCTCGCGCTAGAAACAACTTCTCTCGCCGCAAGTCATACAACGCAAAAGAAAACATCCCGCATAGCCGGGAAAGGCAGTCTGCGCCCCATGCGTCGTAAGCGGCCAGAAGTACTTCTGTGTCGCTTGAAGAGAAAAACGTATAGCCGTGCTGGCCGAGTTCTGCACGTAACTCACGAAAATTATATATCTCACCATTGAACACGACAACCTGGCCTCGCTGCTGGTTCAGCATCGGTTGATGCCCTGCGGGCGAAAGGTCAATAATAGAGAGGCGCCGATGCGCCAAACCTACCCGCCTGTCGCTCGACCACCACTCGCCGGCATCGTCAGGACCTCGGTGTGTAATCGTGTCGCGGCTATTACCCAACCAATCGTGGTTAGCTACCGGGGATACCGACGCGACCCCTAAAATACCGCACATGTGCTAGCCTTTTCCATTCATTCGAGTGCGAGCTTTGCCAAGCCATGTATTCGCTGACAAATTGAAAGTCCAGAAACTCGCCCTGTGAGTCACCGCCTCCGCACTCGAATATCATCGCTTCGTGAAAGCCAAGCTTTTCATCCGAACATCGTCATCCCAAGCGGCTCTCGTGATTTTTTAGGCGTAAACTGGTTTTGGTCTGGTGCTGCTATCCAGGCGAATCAGCTTGAGAACGATGTTCTTCAAGTGCGAGAGGCGCTGTGGGCGTTGTTTTTACGTAAAATGCTGGGATCCTCGCAGAAACTGACGTTGATAAACCAGTGGAGTCGGTTGTCCGCGCCCCAATAGGCTCGCACAACTACAGCAAGTTGTTCCGCGGTCGGCTTGCGAGAGCTTGATGTAATAGCACCGCTCGAAGTTCGACTCTTCATCGCCGACCTTGCACAAGGAGTCGACGAGACCGATCGTGTTGCATTTGTGCCAATCGGCCAGGTCAACGCTTCCCTTCGTAGGGCGGAACGAGGCGATGTGGCCGGCGACCCGACCACGGGACTTGTGGACTTGGCGGTAACGGTCGACCGCCGGCGTTTGATATTGGTCGATGAAATCAGTCTGGATGGCTTCCAGCAGCGCCGGGTGATTGCCTCTGACCGCGAGGAGGTAGTCACCGTCCTCGTCGGGGTTCTGACGAGCAATGTTCTGCTGGCACCCCATGGCATCGATGGTGACCAGTAAGCCCTTGCTATGCAGTACCTGGAGAAGTTCCCACGTGGCGATGATCTCGTGACTCTTGACAGCGACTTTTTCTTGCCCGAGAACGACGCCAAATTCCGTAGCGAAGACAACGACCATGTGAATGGCCGTCTCACCGCCACTGCCTGACCGACGCACCGTCTTGCCACCGATCCGACCCTGCCATTCAAGGCATCAACCACTTCCGAGACCCAGCGACGAGGCGCCACTTCGAATTGCTTCGGGCTCAGCGCCCGGAAGATTCTCGGATACGCTTCTTCGGAGGGAACTCCGTTCTTGAGCGTCAGGACTTGACGCAGCCATTTCTCCAGGTTGCGTGCCCAGTAATCGACGTGGTCGACGGTGTCACAATCGGAGCGCATGGCGGCCATGGCAATCCCGAGAATCTCCACAAAATAGCGCAACGTCCCATGGCTGGGTTTGGGCGGGCCATCTGCTTCCATCAAGTAGCGCATCAGGCCGGACTCTTTTGTCACACTCATTTCTCTCGCCTGAAAAACGAGGGCAGACCCAATTTAAGAGAAGCTTACACGCACTTGTCATGGATACATGAATGCTAACGATTTTTTACTGCCCGAGCAGGACGAAAGAAACCCCGTCATCCGAGGACGAATGCCTTGGTGCGAAGACCTTGGCGCCAAGCCCCCACTTCTTTCAAAAAGCAGCGTTTTCTGCCAATCACTATATAAAACTTCAGCTTCGAATTGTTCAATACGGTGCGCAACTCTTCCTGTTCTTTTATCATCGGGCCTAAAAATTGTTATGCTAGCCGCATTCGTCGAAAGACGACGCTTAAGCACCGTGTTGCCGAAAGAATCTGTGCTGCTGGTATTCATGACAATTTTTATCTAAAAAACTTTGTTACGCACTGTTTTTAATATCTCGCTGTGTAATTCGTGATTTCAACAAAAAGCTGTCACGCCTGCAATTTTTTATAAGAAGCATACGCCGCGGCAAGGAAATTTTCTCCTGCTCACCTGTAACCGTAGCGACAACATTGAATCCCAGCGATTCAAACACTTTTTTCCATTCCGCGGATGATCTGAATCGAACTCCGACACCAAAAGTGTTGGCCTTGAGTGAAGGGAGAAATTTGGCAATCAAATTGCCCAATTTGGATAGTTGAGAATTGCTGGTTATCTGATAGATCAACCAGCCAGAAAATCCATTCAACACATACGACTCATAGATGTACTCGTTGACAAAGATTGCGGGGACTTTTGAATGCCATGCTGATAAAGCGCGCCTTTGCAAATCACTTGTTTCCTCATCCGATTTGCCAACCAAGTGATGAAGTATCAGATTGAAGCAAACCACGCTCTCATCTCCAGCAATAACTGGATCCAGGGCATCACCCTGCGCCGCGTCAATGCCCACCAGTTTGCAATACGCTACAGATTGCATATCCGTGTCGATAACTCGCACTTTAAGCGGCGCGGTGGCTTGCAATGCTTTTGCAAAATACCCACACCCCCCACCGACATCGACAACGCTGCCCGCAGCCGTCTCGACAGATGACCCAAGTAACGCTATGAAATCCCGCACCTGAGTTTCAACAAAGTTGTCATGGTAGAAAGCTTCGATTTGATTTTTCGACAATGTTTGTTGCGAGTTTTGCATATCGATCAACCTTTAAAGTTGCTTGGCCGGTCTGAATTCCTACATGCGCTCAATTAGCGCGTGCCAGTTTGATTGTACGTAGCCGGAATAATAGTTCTCTTTCCTATACCGCGGCCTGAATAGCGGGGAGCACTAAGCACATGTGAGCGGCAGCGATGCCGGTGCTGAGGTACTACCAGGCAGAGCCCCCGCGGCGGCGACAAGTCTCGCTGACACTGGTTAGGAGGGCGAAGACGCGGGATCCCTCTTTGGAATGTGTGCCGTGCCGGTTGTAGCGCGAAATGACCCAGTGTCGCGACGCCTGTTCGGCGGCGGCGTTGTTGGAGAGCGGCAGCAGGAGCTCCGCGAGCAGACCCAGGATGATCTTTCAGTCATGGCGGAATTCACGCACGCCACTGCTCACGGCCGCATGCTCATCCGTCTGTCGCACCTCGCACACCTGCCGCAGCCGCTCGACCTGTGCGGCGTAGCGCTCGTGCAACGCGACCGACTGCGGAACGACTCGCGCCGCGTAAGTCGTTTTCAATTGCGTTTTCAGGATAGCTTTCATCTCCTGCCCAAGTCCGGATACCCTGCCATCGCTTGATTTGGCCAACCCCCGCAGCTTGCGCATCAGGCGCCACCAACAGCGCAGCCGGTTTTCCCCAGGCTCGGCCAGGAAACGACACAAGCCCTGAGAATGCCGATGTAGTCGTCTTGACGGGCGTTTTCGAGCATCTCTCGAGTGTGTGTCGACCGATGCGGAACAGCACCGTCGCGGTGCCGACCCGTGCTGACCGGCGCCCACAACCCCAGGAGCGCGCCAGATTCCGACCGCGATGTTTCATCGCCGTGCAGTTGCGTCACCTGCACGATGCCGTCCGCCAGGGCGTCCTCCAGCAGGAAGCTGGTGCGGCCGGCTTCCCGGATCGTCTCATCAATTTGCGCCGGCACTCGGCATTCCTGAAGAGGAGTGAACGGTTACGTGCTCTCAGATTGTGACGCCGTCGAAGACATCACCTATTGGGCGTACAAGAAAGAGAATTGGCTGCATCAGTTTCTGCAGCTCAAAAACCGCGTCCCGTCCAAGAAGACGCTTCCGAGGATCTACCGAGCGCTGGACCGAGTGGAATTCGATGTGGCGTTTCGCCGCGCTGGGTAGCCGAGGTGGTCGGGACCCTCAATGGCGGCGTTGCTATCGATGGCAAGACCGTGCGTGGATCGGGCAGCGGCGGTGAAGCCACCATTCATATGGTCAGCGCCTTCACTACAGACTGGGCGTCGTTCTGGGCCAGGAAAACGTCGCCGCCAAACGTAGTGGGATCACCACCATTCCGAAACTCCTTCATGCACTGCATATCAGGGACTTGCCGATCACCATTGACGTCATTGGGTACCAGAGGAACATCGCCCGTCAGATCGCCGACCAGGGCGGTGACCAATGCTCCCAACCCAACGCGCAGTTGTCATAATCGCATCAGCGGAGCACGAGACGGGTTACGCGCTGGCTATGGCCTGGCAGGTTGAGAGCATTGGCTCAGGCGGTGGGCTGTGAAGCCCTTCAGGCACGCTACCGCCATGCCCGAATGTCTTCCATTCAGCACTTTTGCTTTGGCTGCGCTGCTGGGGACTGCCTTCGCCCTGGCATCGGCCTATTCCGGCACTATGCCAAAGTCGTGTTTCGTCTCTGCTACCACCGCCTACTGGCTTGGGAAGCCTCACGACCTTGGTCAAATCCTTGCGGCTGTCTGCAGCGAGCTATCGATGATCATTATCCACACCCAACTCGACGCGCATGTGATCAATTTCCTCTTTCATCGCGATGTACTCCTGCTCTTTCCGGGCAAGGTAGTCGCGTGTTAGCCGCAGCTTGGCGTGGATGCCCTCGGGAGTCAGCAGGTACGCGTATTTGAGTTTGTCCTCGGCGCGAAGAAAATTGCCCGCCTTGATGTAGCCCTTGTCGAGCAGCGCCTTCAGCAGATAATTGGTCTTGCCCAGACTGGCGCCAAGGCGCTCGGCGAGCTGTCGCTGGCTGATCTGTGGCGCTTCCTCGACGATCCGGAGGATACGCAGGTGGACTTCTTCTGCCGGCGTCATGTGCTCTTGTTCAACAAATGAACGCAGATACTACGGCATGTTTGCTGAAAGGGCAAGGCGACCTCGGCGGTATCCTTGCCGAGTTGCCGCAACGCGGCGACGCGTCGATAGCCGTCGAGCAGAATCAATGCGCTTTCCTCACCGGCCACCGCAATGCAGGGCACGAGCTGGCCATTGACCGCGATCGACCGGGCCAGGCGCGTGATCGCCAACGCATCCGGCACGCGAAGCTCGGCGTAGCGCAACTCCAATCGGTGCAAATCGAGAGTCTGGTCAGTAACGGTCGTCTGATTCATGCGCTTGACCTCCTATCTATGGCCTCCAGCCTAGCGAGGTGGCCGCCGCAAGGCGATCGAGTCCTCGCTTTGCAAGCCGCGGCATGGGTAAGTATTCGGCCAACCCGTAGCGCGCCAGCGCCGTTGGCGAGGCGGATTAGCGGCAGAGGACTGATCGGAAGGATCGGTGAAGGGGGTAAAGCCAGATGTCCTTGATCGGGAGGATC
>Ga0209573_1002165_pt1 | contig 26351 bp, 17 predicted proteins | sample TNRBio252014_DNA_FD_185870 | JGI IMG/M metagenome (GOLD analysis project Ga0209573, IMG submission 185870) | Wastewater treatment Type I Accumulibacter community from EBPR Bioreactor in Madison, WI, USA - TNR Reactor_6/25/2014_ DNA (SPAdes)... | ecosystem: Engineered > Bioreactor > EBPR >... | reverse complement strand
TCTTCGAGGCCGCCTTCCAGCCGCTCCTGCTGAACGATCCCGCCAAAGGCCTGCAAAACAGCCGCATGCCCGCCAGCCTCAGCGAGAGCGACTTTGACTACCGTCTCGGCCTCTCCGCCAAGCTCGACCAAGGATTCCGTCAGACCTACAACTACAACGGCGTCAAAGCCTATGCTGAGGTCTATAAAGACGCCATCAAGGTCATGAAGAGCGAGGATCTTGACGCCTTCGACCTCAGCAAAGAATCCACCGAAACACACGCCGCCTATGGCGACGGCAGCTTCTCCCAGGGCTGTCTCCTCGCCCGTCGCCTCATCGAGCACGGCGTGAAATTCGTCGAAGTCACCCTCGGCGGCTGGGACATGCACCAGGACATCTACGCCCGCCTGCCCGAACGCGCCGCCGACCTCGATAAAGCCTTGGGTGCATTGCTTGCCGACCTCGACCGTCGCGGCCTGCTTGATGACACGCTCGTCGTGCTCACCTCCGAATTCGGCCGCACGCCGAAGATCAATCAAAACGACGGTCGCGACCATTATCCCAAAGCCTTCAGCTCCGTTCTCTGGGGCGGCGGCATCGCCGGTGGTCAGGTGTATGGCAAGACCGACAAAGGCATCGAAGTCACTGAAAACAAAGTCAGCGTCCCCGACTTCAACGCCACCATCGCCTACGCCCTCGGCCTGCCGCTCGACATGGTTCTCTACTCCTCCACGAAGCGCCCGTTCACCGTCACAGATAAAGGCCAGCCGATCACGAGCCTGTTTGCTTGAGATCATATACAGTGGTTTGCTCTGGCAGGCTTGTGAATTGACGGATGACAGATCATGAACCCGTGCTGAAATGGCGGGATGTGCCCTTCTCCTGATCATTCACTTAATACGATTGCCTCGAATCGTCTGGCATGGAACCTGAACAGATGGTTCTGTCGCCTTCTTGCCATCATCTTGTATGCAGGTTGCTTGCAAGTTCTCCCAGCGGCAGATCCTCCAGATCTGCTCGACCCCAAAAAGGTGCTCGAAACGCTGCCCCGTGACTTGGTCAAGGAGATGGGGGCACGCTCCAAAGAAGACCGCAAAAAAGCAATCGCTGAAGCAACTCAAAAACTGGGTGCCATCTACGATGACAAGCCTGGAACGCTGAGTTTCAAGATCGCCCGCAAAGTTCAGTATCAAGGTGCCTGTAATTTGTTCTCCGAGACTGAGAAAGTCCGGGTTGGTGGAGTGGAGATCGCGATCTATTACTCCGTTTTTCTCGACAAAAGTGAGAATGACTTGGCGGACAAACTGAGGGTAGGAGACAGGATTACCGCCACCGGCCTCACCAGAAGTGTGCATATGGATGACACGGTCATCTTGAACCTGCGGCTCGGCATCTGGCAGGCCAAATTGAAGTAGCATCTGCGTTTGCCTGAGATGGTGGAGGGTGGCCCATGAGGCCGGATCTTTCGCGGGATAAGATTTTCGCACAGCTTTTTATCGACATTTTTTCCTGTTCTGACCATGATTTCGGAAAATCATGCGAGTCGGAAAATGGCTGTTCTTCCATGCGTGCTTCACTGTGCTGGCCTTTCAGGTGCCAGCGCAGGCTGTTGATCTTTCTGAGGCGCAACTGCGTGACGGGCTGTCTCGTCTGGCAGCTCTTGTTGCCATTGATGTTCCGAAAAACGCCCGCTGGGTGCTCGTGAACAATGAGAGTGGTCGTTTTGGCATCTTCAGCCGCGAGGAAGACGTCTTCAACACCGAGGGCAACGCCTTCCTCTTTGATGAGAAGCCCGGCGTCGAGGCCCGCATCATGGTGATGTATGACGGCAGCATTTATCCGGTCAAAGCCATGAAAGACGGGGGCGACGAGGATGCGCGGCCGATGCAGGGTGAGTTCCTAGCCACTTGGAAAAACGCCGACGCGGCCAAAGACGCGGCCACTGCTGCCGAATGGCTCAAAAAGGAGGCAAAAAGCGCGAGTGCGCTGAAATCGAATTCGGGTGGGCGCGATCCATTCGGGGGGCGTGGTGGTGATGATGAAGCTGGCGCCAAATTCGCGGCCAGCCAGCAAACCGCCCTCCTCTGGGCCGCCATGCTGCTCCACACCGGCCAGGATGCGCCTGCGTTGTCGCTGGCTAGCACCGCGCTCGCCGGCACGGATGAAGCGGCGCGCAAACAGGTTCTGGACGCCTTTTTCAACCGCCTGGGCGATCAAGCCTACGGCAAGGTCATGCAGGACTTTGCCAAGCACCGCGACTGGGCCAAACTCAGTGCCGAGCTTGATGCGCTCGTGAAGAAATTTCCCCTCGGCTGGCAGATGCGCGATGCCGTGCGCGTCTTCCACCATCACACCGCCGAACGCGCCAAACTTCCCGCCGCGCCGCTGCTGAAAACGAAGACTGCGTTGCCCGCAGACGCTCAAAAGATGCTGATCGACTGGTTGAAGGAACTCGAGGCCGGCAAACAATCCCCCTATGAGATTTGGACGCTTCCTCCGCTCACGGAAGAAGGAGGAGAAGTCGAAACACCGCGCAACGAGATGGAGACCGCCTTCCCTCGCTCCACGGGCCTCGCCGCCGTGCCGCTTCTTGCCGCGTTGCTCGCTGATGACACGCTCACGCTCGTCGGTCTGGGTGAGCGCGGCGGAGGTTTTCAAAGCCGATACTATGGTGGTGGCGGACAGGATGAGGCGGAACGCCTGCGCAACAGCTACCAAAGCCTCGACAAGCCTCCCACACGCGCCCATCTCGCCTGGAGCGCGCTTGAGCGCGTGCTGCCGCAGGACTTGCGCGGCTCTTCTGGCAATGCTGATCTCACCGAGGCCATTCCAGACATTCTCGCCTGGCACGCCAGCGTGAAAGACGCCGCGACTGCCGACCTCGCTCTCGCTTACATCGAGTCCGGGCAGAGCGACGAGAGCGTCCTCGCCCACGCCATCGCCACGGATGATCCAAAAAAACTCGCCCGCCTCGAAGGCGCGATGCTCGAAAGCGTGGACATCTGGGATCTCAACCGCCTGGAACCCTTCGTCACCAAGCTCGGCCCTCAACGCGGCCCGTCCTTCCTCACCAAGGTGCGTCAAAAACTCGAAGCCGACCTCTCCCGCTATCAAAACGACGCGAGCCAGCAGGAACGCCAGCGCAAGCAGATGGAGAGCGCCTTTAAACGCCTCGAAGCCGCCTCCAAAGGCGAGAAGAAAACGCCTGACCTTCAGGCCGTCCTCGCCATTGCCGCCAACTTTGATCCCGAGTCCGGCGGTGATGACCAGATGGAGATTCAGGACGCGTTTCAGCAACTCCCGAAGCTGATGCAAAAGCTCAGCGCACCCGTCCGCATCGAGTCCATGGTCAAAGCGCTCCCCGGCTTCAAATCGCCGCAATTTGCCGCCCAGATGCTCGAATTCGCCTTCAGTGGTGATGGCGAAAAAATCCCCGCGCTCAAGCCGGAGGAACATCCGGCCGTTCTCGACGCCACGAAGCCACATTGGCAGAAAATGCTCGAAACCGAGCCCACAGATGAAAATCTCCGCCTCCAGGCCCAGGTCGTCATTCGCCTCCAGGAGCTAGCCAACATCAAAGACAACTTCCCGCTCTTTGACCTGCTCCAGATCGGTGATCGCGGTCCCCAAATGCTCCGTGATCGCGGCCTGGCCATCCTTGCCGGTCAAAAGCCCGAATCACTGCCCAATCCCAAAGACATCAAAAACGAGGACCGTGAAAAGCTTCTCGCTGATTGGGGCACCAAATCGCCCGCCGACATCGCCTCTGGCCTCAAAACACTGCCCGTGGATCAAGTCATCGCGCTCAACGAGAAGATTGAGCACAGCAAGGATCTTCCGGCAGGTTTGAAGTCACACATCAGCACGATCCACGAGATTAAAACCAAGAACGCCGATGCTGCCGCGTGGCAGTCATGGAAGGGAAAAGCCTTCGACAAAGACACCCTGCTCGGCCTCGCCCGCGAGGTTTCCGCCACCAAGAGCGCTGGTGCGTTCACCGTCACCCTCTATCGCGTCGCGCCGTTGCTGGGATTCACACTCCACATCACCGAAAACAAAACGCTCGGCACAGGCTGGCAGGCCAACTACCTACGCAATGCGACCTCCGCCTTTGGCGATGATCTCCCCAAGAACATCCAGCGTGTGTCTGTCGGAATCTTCCAGCAGGAGCGCGTGCGGGAGAATTGGAGCTGGTTTGACGCCCCCTCCTTTGACGCCGAAAAAACAGGCGCGGAAGCTGGGCCTGAAACGAAGGAGAACCTGGAGCGCATGCAAGGCCAGGCGCGCGCCTCCTGGCAGAAGATTCTCAAGGCGCTCGAATCTTCCAAAACCTCCCGTGTTTCTGTCATCATCAGCACTGCTCCCGTTACTTTGCTCAAGCCGGCCGACGAGTAGCCCTTTTCTTCATTCCACATTCACCCATTCGTCATTCTTATGCCACCACCCGTCCCGCAACCCTCCTGGGAGCACGTCCTGAAACAGGTCGCCCGCATTCGTGAAGAAACCGCCCGTGTCATCGTCGGCCAGGACGCAGTCGTCGAGCAGATGCTCACCGCGCTGCTGTGTCGTGGTCACTGCCTGCTCGTCGGCGTTCCCGGCCTCGCCAAGACGTTGCTTGTTTCGACGCTGGGCAAGATTCTTGGCCTCAAGTTTCAGCGCATCCAGTTCACGCCCGATTTGATGCCCACAGACATCCTTGGCAGCGAGGTGCTGCAAGAAACACCCGGCGGCGGACGCAGCTTCAACTTTGTGCCCGGTCCCATCTTTGCGAATCTCATCCTGGCCGATGAAATCAACCGCACGCCGCCCAAAACACAGGCCGCGTTGCTCGAAGCCATGCAGGAAAAGCAAGTCACCGTCGCGGGCAAGACGCGCAGCCTCGAAGAACCTTTCCTCGTCTTCGCCACACAAAATCCCATCGAGCACGAAGGCACCTATCCGCTGCCGGAAGCGCAACTCGACCGCTTCTTCTTCGAAATCCGCCTCGATTATCCCTCCATGGCCGAGGAGGCCGAAGTGCTCGCCCGCACGACGGGAAAATCATCTCACCAAGCCGAGTCCGTGCTCGACGCCGCCAGCCTGCTCGCCCTTCAAGAAGCCGTCGTCGAGGTTCCCGTGCCGGATCACGTCACACAGGCCATTTTGCAGCTCACGCATCGCTCACGGCCTGCGGGAGAACTCGCGGACGACTTCGTCAAAAACTACGTCGCCTGGGGAGCGGGCCCGCGCGCCTCGCAGTCCCTTGTTCGTGCCGCCCGCGCCCTCGCCCTGCTGCGCGGCCAGGCCGCCGCGTCAATTGAGGAAGTCAAAGCCGTCGCCGCACCGGTGCTGCGTCATCGCATTCTTCCCAACTACAACGCCACCGGCGACAACATCACCGTCGAGCAGATCGTCAATCATCTTCTCGCGAAGATTTGATTTCAAATCACGATGCCCGCCACCTTCAAGCACCTCAAGCCTGAGGACGTCAGGAAGCTCAAGAACTATGAGCTTTCCGCGCGTCTCATGGTCGAGGGCTGGCTCAGTGGGAGGCATCGCTCGCGTCAGCGCGGCTCCAGCATTGAGTTCCATGAGTATCGTGGCTACACCCCGGGAGATGATCCTAAACTGGTTGATTGGCGCGTCTTTGCGCGCACGGATCGCGTCTTTTTGAAGACCTTCGAGCAGGAGACGAACATGGAGATGCATCTCTTCGTCGATAGCAGCGCCAGCATGGGCTTCCCTCTCGCGGATGGCGTCAGCAAACTCGATCACGCATCCTTCTTCGCCGCCTGCATGGCATGGCTCGTCGTGCGGCAGACGGACAAGGTCAGCCTGCATCTGTTTGATGACCGCATCCGCACCTCGCTGCCGCTCGGCAGCACGCGCACGCATCTGCATCAGTGTCTCAATGCGCTGGAGAACAACAAGCCGGGCAACAAGACCTCCCTCGCTGCCGCCTTGGAGCGCTCGCTGCCGGTGTTGAACCGTCGCGGCACGCTCGTCATCCTCAGCGACTTCTACGAAGACCCCGCCGCTATTTTCAAGGCGCTCAATCCGTACATTCATCGTGGTTTCCGCATTCACTTGTTTCAAGTGCTCACGCCGATGGAACTCGATCTCGGTGAGATAGGCCTCGCGCGTTTCACCGATCTCGAAACCGGCGAAAAACTCACCATCCACAGCCAGCAAGTGCGCGAAAGCTACCGCGAGGCCGTGCGCCAGCGCATTCAGACGCTGCGCACGCTCGCCGCCGGACGTCGTGTCGATTGGATGCTCGCACGCACCGATGAAAGCTACTTCGCGCTGCTTGACCGCCTCACGCAATGACCTTCAGCCTGCTCAACGCCTCGCTCCTCGCTTTCACGGCCCTCATCGCCGTGCCGGTGCTGGCGCATTTGTTTGCGAAGGCGAGGCCGCGTGAGTTTCCATTCCCTTCATTGCAATGGCTGCGACAGGTCGAGCGCAAAACCACCAATCTGCGCAAGCCGAAGGACTGGCTGCTGCTCCTGCTACGAACTCTCGCGGTGGCAGCCATCGTGGCCGCGTTTTTGCAGCCGCTGCTCTTCAGCGGCGCGCAGCTCACCGCCGCGAACGCGCGGAAAACGCTCGTGCTCGTCGTGGACCGCTCCGCGTCGATGGGCTTTGTCGAGCAGGGCCAGTCACGCTTCGTCCGTGCCACCGCGCAGGCGGAGGACATCCTGAAAGGCGCGGGATCGCAGACGCTCGCCAACATCGTGTGGCTCGATGCCGTGCCTGATCCCGAGTTTCCCGACCCGGCCGTCAATGTGAACGCCTTGCGCGATTCGCTGCGCCGTGCGCAGGTCACGCAGGAACCTGGCGAGGTGAATGAGTCCATTCGCATCGCGCTGGAGCAGCTCGGACGCGGTGAGGGTGCGAAGGAACTCTATGTCATCAGCGATTTCCAAAGCAGCGCGTGGAAAAACGTCGCGCTGAGCATTCCACCGAATGTGAAACTGCTCACGCTGCCCGTCGCCACCACCGAGGCATCAAACGCCGCGCTTACCAGCCTCGTGGTGCAGCCGGAGCGACCGGTGAGCGGCACAGAGGCACGAGTCTTGTGTCGCGTGCGTAATTTTTCCGCTGCCGAAGCCAAAACGACGGTGCAGCTCGCCTTTGCCGAGGCGCGCCAGTCACGCGGCATCACGCTGCCGCCGTGGGGAGAGGGCGTGGCCGAGTTTCGCGTGCCCTGTGGTGCCGCTGGCTTGCAAAGTCTCGCCGCGTCGTTGCCGGAGGATGCCTTTCCGTCGGATGACCGCCGTTTCGCCTCCATCGAGATTCGCGAAAACTGGCGTGTTGCCAGCGAAGGGCCGCCGCAAGACGCCTCGCTCGTGCTGTGGCAGCGTGCGCTCGCATCTTTCGGCTGGCTCGACATGAAAAGCACCGCGCCTGATCCTGAGGTGCGCCTCGCCGTGCATGCCGCGCCGGATCGCGCCGCCGAGCTGCGCGGTGCCGCCGAACGCGGAGCCACCGTGATCTGCCAGCCTGGTGAAGACTGGAGCGGCAGCGCGTGGATGGCGTTCTGGAACGCCGGATCGAAAGACGCCGCGTTGCGAGCCGAGCAGCTCAACCGTGAAAAAGACAAGCCGTGGACGATGCAGGCCGCGCAGGAGGATCATTCGCTGTGGCAGGTTTTCCGCAGCGGCGAGTTTGGCGATCCTGCCGCTGGCAACGTGTGGAGGCGTCTCCACCTCAAGCTCGCGGACGATCAAATCCTTCTGCGCTATGCGGATGGCGTGCCCGCGCTCGCCGTGCAACGCGCGGGCAAAGGCTGGCTGCTGCTTTGGAACATCGAGCTCGATGAAACGATGAGCGACCGCGTGCAGCAGTCGTCCTTTCTGGTGCTGCTCGGCGAACTGCTCCTGCATCACGGCGAATCAGGCGTCTCCACGGCGCTGCGTCAGTTCATCCCGCCGCAAACCCTGTTTTGGCAACCGGGCGTGCCTCTTGCCGCCGATCAGGTGCGTTTGAATGACGACGCGGGACGTGAGATCGACTCCATTCACGATGCCGCGCAGTCACCGCCGGTGTTTCGCGCACGAGAGATGCTTCCACCCGGCAATTACCGCTGGATGCTCGACGGCCAGACCGCCGAGCGCGCCAGTGTGAATTTCCCCGCCGATGCGGAAAGCGATCTGCGCACACTTGATCCCGCAAGCCTCGGCGTTGGCAAATCTGTCACTTTGAGCGCCGCCGCCGCCCTCGCCGCGCAGCGTGACGGCCTGCCGCTCTGGCCCTGGTGCGTCGCCATCGCAGTGCTGGCACTCCTCCTTGAAAGCCTCCTAGCCCGCTCGGCTATTCGCATGCAAACCACATGAAGACATTCGAGCCGCCAACATCACCCGTGACTCGCTTTTGCCGCAGAGGGGCAAAGGTGCGGAGGATGCAGAGCCATTTCAAATCTTTGCCTCCTCTGCCTCTCTGCTCCTCTGCGGCTAATCCGAACGTCCCATGACCTTCTCCCCCGCAATCCCGCATCCCTGGCCTTGGATCGTCCTCGTGGCGCTTCCTGTGCTGGGGCTTTGGCTGGCTTGGCGGGCGAGTTTTACGCTCAGCACCGGCAGACGGGTGCTCTTCATGCTTGTGCGCGGTTTGGTCTTCCTCGCGCTTGCCGTGGTGCTGCTCAATCCGGGCGAGTGGAAGGAGCCGGAGCATGAGGAAGAGAAAATCCACGCGCTGATGCTCGACCGCAGCGCCTCCATGGCCGTGCGTGATGCGGGCGAGGCCACACGCTGGTCCGACGGCCTCTCCGTGGCGCAAACGATCGCGAAACAAGGGGGCGAGAAGGTGAAGGCATTCACCTTCAGCGACGCGCTCGAGGGTGATGCGCTGGCGGCAGGTCTCAAACCCGAGGGTCAGGCCAGCGCCGTCATCCACAGCGGCATCGGTCTTTTCAGCGGCGCGTCCGGTCTGGGTCGGAAGCTCGCCAGCATCACGATCATCAGCGACGGTCGTCAAACACGCGAAGACGCTGCCGCAGAGCTCATTCTGCGCGCGCGCGCGGCGCAAGTGCCGCTGCATGTCGTGCCGCTGGGTGGTGATTGGGGCGGGCGTGATCTCATTGTGCGTGCGTCGCGTCGTCTGGTCATGGCCTTGCCGGGAAAACCGGTCGCGGTGGTGGTCAGCGTGGAGAATCGCGGCCTCGGGCTCATCAAGCCGCGCGTGCAGCTCGTCGATGCCGCTGGCAAAACACACGCGGAGCGTGATGTCGAACTCGACAGCGGGATGAAGAAGTCCGTGCTCATTGAGGTGCCAAAACTCGCCGGTGGCGACTACCGCGTCATCTGCGCCACGCAAGAGGGGGAGGACATCACGCGCAACAACGAGGACCGCCTCCGTGTGCAGGAGCTGACCAGCCGGACACGCGTTTTCATCGCCGAGGGCGCGCCTTATTGGGACAGCAAGTTCCTCGCGCAACTGCTGCGTGAGCAGGGCTTCATGGACGTGCGCGCGATTTACCGCCTCAACGACGAGCGCTACTTTCGCGTCGATGCCGGCACGAGCGAGCCGGTGGTCAGCGGCGAATCGACCTTCCCAGAGACGGCGGAAGATTTCGCCAAGCTCGATCTCATCGTGCTCGGCAAAGGCGCGGAAGGTTTCCTCGACGCGAAACGCATCGAGGCGCTGAAGAGCTTCGTGCGCGACAACGGCGGCGCGCTGCTGCTCGCTCGTGGCAAGTCCTACGCGGGCAAACTGCCCGGGTTCGAGCCGCTAGAGCCGGTGGAGTGGGGCGCAGCGCTTGAAGGCGATTTTCGTTTTGAACCCGGCAGCGTGGGCGAGGCCGCCGGCTTGTTCGGACAAGCGCTTCCTGAGGCGCAGGACCCGCTCTGGCGTCAATTGCCGCCCCTGCGTGATGTGGCGACGATTGCAAAACTGAAACCCTTCACTCAAGTCATTGCGATGGGCGTGAAGCCCGCTGTCGGCCGCGAGGAACGCATCCCGTTGCTTGCCGCGAAGCATTTTGGGCGCGGCGTCGTGGTCGCCTTGAACGCCGACGGCCTGTGGAAGTGGGACTTCGACCCGCAGGCACGCAAGCTCGGCAACATGTATGAAGAGTTCTGGACGCAGCTTTTGCAATGGACCGCGAGTTACGCCGAATTTTTGCCCGGACAGGAGTTGTCGCTGCGCTTGAGCGAATCAAACGCGAAGCTCGGTCGCGGCGTGCGTGCCAGCATCGGCTGGCGTGGTGGCAAGGAGGTGCCGCAGCCAAAGATCCGCGTGTTTCACGATGGCAAACCGCTGCCGGACATCACTGCCAGTGAGGCCGAGAGCGACACGGAAGGTCGCCGCTCATGGACCGCGTTGCTGCAGCCGGAAGATCCCGGCACCTATCGCGTGCAGGTCTTCAATGGCGACAAATCCGGCCCGGAGGCCGTCTTGAACGTCCTCGCGTCGCCCACCGAGCAGGAATCGCTCGCGGCTGATCCTGCGTTTCTCGCCGAACTCGCCACCGCGACAGGCGGCGAGGTGTGGAAGCCTTCCCAGGCTGCTGAACTCGCTCAAAAGTTGTTCGCCCCTCCGCCGGACACCGCGCAGGAGCGTGAAAAGGCCATCTGGTATCCGCTCTGGCCGCAGGCATGGCTTCTCGTGCCCCTGGTGCTCCTCCTCGCCTTCGAATGGTGGTCCCGCCGCCGTCTGGGGCTGCTTTGAATCCCGATACTACATGTCATGAACGCGTTCTTCTCAGCCCTGTCCCGCTTCACCGCACGGTGGCGCATGGGTTTGTTGTTGGTGGCGGTGGTGGGTACGGTTGCGCTCGGCTGGCTGGCTTTGATGCTGGCGGGCTTGTTTGATTTCGTCGCGCCCTTGAGCGACCCGGTTCGACCGGTCGTGTTCATGGCCTGGTGCTGCGTGCTGGTGCTGCTGGCGCTGGGTTCCTTGCTGCCGCTGGCGCGGCTCGGACGCAAACAGGCCGCGGCTCATGCGGACGAGACGCTTTCCAAACGACGTCCGGTGACGACCGCGCTCGAAGTTTCCACGCAGCAGACTGAAATGACACCGCTGCGGCAGTTTTTGACCGACAAGGCGCTGTGGGAAGGCGGGCGCGCGATTCAATCGCTGCCGCGTTCGGCCACGCTGCCGTGGCGAAGCATTCGGAAGGCGCTCTGGATGGCCGGGGCGGTGCTGGTGATGTCCATCAGCCTGTGTGTGGCGAATTTCGACGCGGTGAAGACGATCACGGCCCGCCTGCTGCATCCGCATGACGACATTCCGCCTTACAGCCCGCTGAAGTTTGCGGTTTCCCCCTCCAATCCGAAGGTCGTGTATGGCTCCGATGCCGAGGTGGAGGTGAGCATCACCGGTGGTGCGGTGCCGGAGGGCGTGGTGCTGCTCACACGCGAGGATGAAAACGCGCCCGTGGCGCAATCCGGCGCGTTTGCGATGGGCGGCGGCCGTTTCGGCCAGCGCTTGCAGCGCGTGACGCAGCCGGTGCAGATCGCCTTCGCGGCGGGCAGCGCGCGCAGCCCGTGGATCACGGTGGATGTGATGCGCCAGCCGCGTGTCGAGGCTGTGATGCTGAAAATCATTCCGCCCGCGTATTCAAAGCGGCCGGCGCGTGAGTTTGCGCTCGGCACCTCAGATTTGGTGGCGCTGGCGGGTTCGGAGGTCGAGGCGCGCATCAGCAGCAATCGTCCGCTGAGCGGCGGCGAGGTGACTTTGACGCCACCGCGCAGCTTGAGTCGCGAAAAGCCTGAAACCGTCATCGGACGTGCGAACGGCGGCAAGGAGGTGACGCTGCGTTGGAAGGTGAAGTGGCCTTGTTTGGTGCGTCTCGATCTCAAAGACATCACCGGCGCAGGTTCGGCGTCTCCTGTCGAACTGGAGCAAAAACTGCTGCCTGACAATCCGCCCCTCGTCGCGCTCGAATCACCTGCGGGCGTCACGCTGGCCACGCCGGAGAGCGAGGTGCCGCTCAAGGTCGAAGTCGAGGACGATTTCGGCCTCGCGCGGATTGATCTGGTGCGCAAGCTCAGCGGTTTTCGTGATCGTGGTCGTCGGCTGACCGAGGACGCGGCGGACCAGGCATTCGCGCTCGATGAAAAGCTGCAAATGAAGTCGCTCGGAGTCGAGCCGGGGCAGACGCTGGAGCTTTACGCCGAGGCGCATGATCACAATCCCTCGCTCATGGGCATCTCCAGTTCATCCGTGGGGCGCATTCAGATCATCAGCACGGAGGATTATGCGAATCTGATGCGAGCGCGCACCACGATGAAGGAATTCCAGGCGCGCTTCAGCGCCTTGAACCAGGCGGTGGAAAAGGTGCGCGAGGCATTGAGCGCGGAAGATCGCGCGGCGGCGCAAAAAGCCATGCAGGAGGCGCAGGAGTTCGCCGAGGCACTTGCGAAGGATTTTCAGGCATTTGACGCTGAAAAGCTCGTGGCACAGGAGGCTGAAAAGATCGCCAAGATGATGGAGGAGATGCAGAAGCGGCTCGAAAGAGGCTCGAAGGAGGAGATGCAGAAGATGCTGGCCGAGATCGGCGAGGCGGCGAAGCGCACGCAGGAGTTGAAGGAGAAAGGGAAGCATCTCGCCGAGATCGGTCGCGTGCTGGAGATGGCGGCGGAGTTCAAGGCGATGCATGCGCGGCAGCAACAGCTTACCAAGCAGCTCGAAGAACTCTCGCGTGAGATCATGCTGGGCGACATGCGCAACGCGGCGAAGCTCGACGGCCTCGCCAAGCAGCAGCAGGCCAATTTGGACCGCTGGAAGGCCTGGCTGCCCGAACTGAAGGCCGCCGCCGAGGACTTGCCCGCCAGCGAGGGCGATTTGAAGAAAGAGGCGCTCGATTTCGCCAATGCAGCCGAGAACGCGGGCATCCAGCGCAGCATGGAGACGGCCATGCAGCAGGCGAAGAAGGACAACACGCCCAACACCTTCGTGAACTCGCAGCTCGCGCTCGTGGGCATGGACACGCTCATGAACAGCGGCAACAAACTGTGCCAGAGCTGCAAAGATGGAGCCATCCACTTCATGACGCAGGAAGGTTTGTCGGAGACGCTGGCCCAGATGCTCGCGGGCATGTGCAAGAAGCGTGGCGTGGGCAAAAATCCGGGTGAAAACCCCGAGGGCACCGGTGGTGGCGAGGGCGACGCGAGCGACGGCTTCAGCACCGAGGGCGATCCGCTCATGAACGCGCCCGTTTATGGCCCTGATCGCATGGCCTTCGGCGGCGAGGGCGACTTGAGCGGCAAAACCGCCTCACGCGGTCAAAGCGGCACTGGCAAGCCGATGGTGACACCGGAAAACGCGAACACGATCAGTACCGAGGCCACGCGCACGAGCGCCAAACGCCAGATCAGCCTGCGCGATGTGCCGGAGCGTTACCGTGAGGCGGTGAGGAAGTTTTATGGAGAAGACGAAGTCATCGAAACCACGCAATCGAAGGAGGCAAGACCATGAAAAATGACGAAACCCGAATGACGAATGACGAAGGAATGACGAAACACGAATGTCGAATGAGATGGCGAGGCGGACGCGTCTCGTCATTCGGACTTCGGGCTTCATTTGTCATTCTGATTTCGTCATTCGTCATTTTTCTCCAGCCGCTTGCGGCCAAGGAAGGCGCCATCCAATGCGGCATGCTGATCTACGCGGGCACCAAGACCTCGCGCTGCTTCAGCGACGAGTTTCTCAGCACGGTGCAGCAGAAGACGAGCATCGCCACGGAGCGGCGCTTCAAGTTTGTGAAGATGGGCACGGATGACTTGTTCGCGTTTCCGTTCGTGGTGATGACGGGGGAAGGGGACTTCACGCTGAGCCAGCGTGAGCGCGAGAATTTGAAGAAGTATCTGAGCAACGGCGGCTTCCTGCTGGCGAGCGCCGGCTGCTCGAACAAGGACTGGGACAACGCCTTCCGCCGCGAGATGAAGAAGGTGATGGCGGAGAATCCGGTGAAAAGCATCGCCGATGCGCACCCGCTGTTCCGAACCGTGTTCCAGCTCGACAAGATGAAGCTCTCGAAATCCAGCGGCGAGGCGAAGCTCGAAGGAGTGGAGCACAACGGCCGTCTCGTGGTCGTGTATTCCGGCCAGGGGCTCAACAACACCGCCAACACGAGCGGTTGCTGCTGCTGCGGTGGCAACGAGATCGGCAATTCGCTCGAAGTGAACGTGAACATCGTCGCCTATGCGCTGCTGCATTGAAATGCTCCTCGTGATCTGCTTTTCGGGACTGCTCGTGCAGGCCCAGGAATTTCCTGTGCTCGATGCGGAGCCGGAGCGGCAGAAAATCGACATGAGCGACCTCAATCCGAAGGTGCGCGAGGCCGCGGTGACACTGGATGCGATCCGCGATGATGAAAAACTTCCCACGCCGGAGAAATGGGCGGTGGTTTGCGAGGCCTGCGGGCTGCATCCAAGCCTGCGCAGCTACGCGGCGGAGGTGAAGCCGTTCCCGGCGGTGATCACGGCAGGACTGCTCACGCATGCGCAGTTTGCCGTGCGGATGGGCGCGTTGGAGATCCTGGAGGAGCGCACAGGGAAGGATTCGAGCTTTGATCCGTGGGAACCGTCCAGTGATGCGAGCAAGGCCGCGCTGAAGCTGTGGCAGGACTGGGCGGTGAAGCAGGAGGGCGGGAAGGTGGTGGAGGAGCCTGTGGCGGTGACTCAAGCGGCAGACGAGGCCAAGATGCGCGGCTACCTCGTCGATCTTGTCGGGAACGACGTGAGCAAGCAGGAGCGCGCGATTCAATCCCTGACGCAGGCGGGCATGAAGGCGGTGGCCTTTCTCGAACAATACCTGCATGACACGCCGCAGATCACGGAGGGAACACGCGGGCGCATCAAGCAGGCGCAGTACCGCCTGGTGCTGAATGAAGCGCTGCCCAAGGACGCGGCGCGGCTGGCGCGTGATCTTGTCTATGGCACGCGCGACCAAAAACTGGCCGCCATGCAGCCGCTGCCGCGCTGCCGTGACAAGGCCGTGCCGATCCTGGCGGAGTTCCTGCCGGACAGCGACGCGCTGATCCGGGAGGCGGCGATGGACGCGCTCATTTTGGCGGGTGAAGAGGCGGTGTATGACCTGGTGCTGGAGCGGCTGAAGACGGAGACGGATGAAAACGTGATCCATGCCGTGCTGCGCCGCGTGGAGACGAAATCCAGCCGTGGCGCGAAACTGATCGCGAGCTTCATGACCTCGAAGAACGAGGATCTCGCCGTGGCGGCGCTCAATGCGTTGTCGGATGGCAAATCTGACGCGGGAAAGGAGGGCGTGATGACCTGCATCGCCGATCCGCGCTGGCGCGTGCGAGTGGCGGCGCTGGAGTACGCGGGCAAAATGAAGATCACGCAGGCGAAGGACGCCGTGCTGGCCGCCTTCAGCGACAAGGATGAGTTTGTGCGCTACGCAGGCATGAAGGCGGCGGCAGACATGAGCCTGGACGAGGCGGTGCCGCTCATCACGAAGATGGCACTGGCGGATGACACGCTGCTCGGTCCCGCGACGGATGCGATCGTGCGCATGGGGCGGCTGCTGCCGGATGAACTAGTGAACGCGCTGCCGAAAAAGAGCGGGGAGTCCCTGCTGGGCGTGCTGCGCGCCTTTGGTAAACAGGCCGGGCACGATGGCGAGCACATCGAGTGGGGCCGGCTCACGGAAAGCGAGACGTCCAGCTACGAGCGCAAAGAGAAGGAGACAGCGATGCAGGCGCTGAACATCGTCCGCTCCCTGGCATCCCATCGCGACCCCGACGTGAGCGCCATGGCGCTGCAATACCTTGCGGGTCTGCTGCTGGAGATCGAGGACAAGCGTCGCGTTCTCGCGGCCCTGCAACGTGCGGATGTCGATGGAAAGATGGCTCTCATGGAGAGCATGCAGCCGGGACCGTTTGATTTTCGTGAGTCACTGGTGGAAACGGCCACGCCGGACGAAACCGGACCTGCGACGGACATCTTCGAACAAATCCTGCGCGAGCCGCCGCCGCGCAATGAGGCGCAGGAGGCGGTGTATGCGGCTTTTGGCGTCCAGATCGAGAAACCGGCCGTGGTGGCGCAGCAGGCCGTCGCGCCTGGTGAACGCCTGTGGGCGCCGATGGAGAAGGAGTTTCACGATGTGCTCGTGAAGATGATGACGCAGAAGGAAAATGCCGAGCTGGCCTTTCATGCGGCCACGCAGCTTGCCTTTGGGGGGCACCAGCGGGCCATCGAGGAGATTCACCGCTTGCTGCCGCGTCTGGAGCCGCATCAGCGTGCGCGGCTGGCCACATTTTTGCAGATGGACTCGCGTCTGACCTCAATGCAGGCGGGACTGAACCTGCTGCGCAGCCTGCTGCAGGATGAATCCCCCGAGGTGCGCACGGACGCGGTATATGCCGTGCTACGCAAGGAGTCGCCAGATCGGCTGCGCATGCTGCTGGATGAAGCAGGTAAGCCGGACGGCCATCTGAAGGCCGCAAACGCCTACGGCTACAGCCTGGCAAACGCGACGGAGCAGGGGCGCACGCGCACGGTAATCGAAACATGGTGCAAGGAGACGCTGGCGCGGCCGGATGCGCGTGAGGATGCGAAAACGCTGGCCCTCGTCCTGCTTGGCACGGCGGGAAAGGCGGACGCGGCGGAAGTCGTGAGTTCGGCGCGGGCCACGCCGAACATCTGGCAGCGCCGAGCGGCGTGGCGCTCGCTGATGCGGCTGGATCGCGCGACGTTCGAGGCGGAGCTGGCAAAACTCGCCAGCGACAGCTCTCCGCGTGTGCGCGAGGTGCTGGCGGCGGCCTATTTGAAGTCGAACAACGACAGCTACTGGCGCGTGTGGTTCGGCGAGCGTGATTTCGAGGAGGAAAGCGTGCCCTACCGGCAGCGCAGCAAGGTCTTCAGTCTCCCGACGGAAGCCGAGGCGCCGCTGGCGCAACTGGCGAAGGACACGGACCCTCTGGTGCGCCTGCAGGCGATGATGACGCTTCTGGGACACACGCGGGATGTCGATCCGCTGGCGTTGCGCGAGGCGGTGGCCGCCCTTACGGACGAGGACATGCGGCGGCAGTTGCTCCAGCCGTTTTTAAAGGAGAACTACCGCATGATGACGCCGCGCTTCGGCTTCCTGATCGACCAGGTGCAGAAGAAGTGGTTCGACGATGATGACTGGCAGCGGATGAACGACCATCTTCTCCCCGGCGGTGGGAAGAAGACGGGCCAGGCGCTGACGAGCTTTGCCTCGCTAGTGGTGACGGAAAACGTGACCGCGCGGCCGGTCGTCGCGGAGGCGAAGGACGAGGCACGGCCCAAACCCGTCGTGACAAGCACTGCGCCGTTGAGCGTGCTGTTTTTCTACAAGCCGGGCTGCAAGGACTGCGAGCGCATCCGCGACATGCTGCGCATCATCAGCGAGGCGCAGCCGCTCGACATCCAGGAGCACAACATCGAGCGCAGCGAGGGCGCGGAGATCAACCAGACGCTCTGCGCGCGCTTCAAGGTGGAGCCGGAACTGCATCAGGTCACACCGGCGGTCTTCATGCAGGCCGGAGCGCTGGTGAAGACGCAGGTGACCTTCAATGCGTTGCAACGCCTCGTCGAAAAAACGAGCGAGCAGCCGGTGGACGCGACATGGAACCGCGTGGACGAGCAGGCGCGCGAGTCGGCGGGCGGGGAGATCGCGCAGCGCTTTGACACCTTCAGCATCGGCTGGGTGGCGCTGGCAGGATTGCTTGATGGGATCAATCCCTGCGCCTTTGCGACGATCATCTTCTTCCTCAGCTACCTGCGCATCGCACGGCGCAGTCCACGTGAGATTTTGATGGTGGGCCTGGCCTTCATCGCGGCGGTGTTTGTGGCGTATTTCGCGGTGGGACTCGGCTTGAGCCAGTTGGTGGCCAAGCTGGAGGCCTTCGCCTGGGTGCGCACCTGGCTGAACCGCGCGCTGGCGCTCGTGGCGCTCGTTCTGGCGTGGCTGAGCTTCCGCGATGGCATCAAGGCGCTGCGCGGCAAGATCGGGGAGAGCACGCTGCAACTGCCGGAGTTTCTGAAGACACGCATCCGCTCGGTGATCCGCGTGCAGGCCAAAAGCACGCACTTCGTGCTCGCTGCCTTCGCCAGCGGCATAGTGATCAGCCTGCTGGAACTCGCCTGCACCGGGCAGGTGTATCTGCCGACGATTGTCTATATGATGAAACAGGGCAGCCTCACCGCCGTGGGCTATCTGCTGCTCTACAACGTGGCCTTCGTGCTGCCCTTGATCGTCATCTTCGTGCTCGCCTGGCTGGGCATGACGAGCGAGGCGCTCATCACCTGGCAGAAGAAACACACTGCCGCCGTCCGATTTGCCATGGCGCTGCTGTTCCTGGCGCTGTGGATCGTGCTGCTGGTCGCGTGAGACGTGCGCCGCTGTCGGACCGCGGACGCCCTCGTCCGTATCCAGCCTTGAGGGAATCACGGAGTTGCACCGCAGAGACAGGAACGCCGCAGAGGGAGTCCTTCTGAATCAATCCTGCGGTGTATTAGACAACCGACCGAAAAAGGAGATAGACTGCTGCCGGGCCGTCATCGTGTCCTTTTTGCCTCCATGTTGACTCCAGCGCTCCTGGCGTTGTCGGGGCATTCTGCCCAGTCGTTTCGATTGATTCGTTTGGCTCACCCTGCGGGCTGCTTAGTATCATGAAAAAAATCCGAAGTTTATCTGGACGTCCCTGCGCCGGATTGTCGGCATTTATCGTGTGCAGGCAGGGCACCTCGAAACCTGCCAGCCTCGAACTGTTGTTTGCCTCACCTCGCACACGATCCCAATGCGGAACGGAGGTCTCTTACTCCTTCCACACCTCGGCACTCAGCGGCAATTCGTTCAGTTCGGCCCGCGCTTCACGCCAAGCCGGGTAGTGCTTCTGAAGAATGGTGATGAACCGTTCACTGTGTGTCGGTTCCAGAAGGTGGACCATTTCGTGGACGATGACGTATTCGAGCAGGTCCTTCGGCTTCTTCACCAGCTCTGTGTTGAGGCGGATGTGCCCAGCGCGATGGTTGCAGCTTCCCCACTTGGTCTTCATCCGCTGGAGGAAATAGCTCGACACATGCACCTTCAGCTTGGGCTGCCATTTCTTGATGATCGCCGGAACGACCCCGTGAAGCAGGGACTTGTGCCATTCATGGATCACCTCGGCTCGTTTTTTGGCATCGGCACCATGACGCACGGTGAGCGTGATGCGTTTGTGGTCGAGTCTGACACAAGGCTTCGCTTCGGCATGTTTGATCGACATCAGATGGCGGCAGCTGGAAACGGGATGCTCGATTCGAGTCTCCCTGGCCTTCGTGGTCTCCTGACGGTGGTTTGCCGTGGTTGAGGGCGCCAACGCGCCGTTGACGGTTCATCGTTCGCAGTCTTGCTACGGGAGAATGGATGGTTTGCCAAGCCATCGCAAACCATCGTCAACCACTGTAAACAACGGTCAACCTGCCTGACCGAGGACGAGTAAGAGGAGAAGTAGGATTCCAAACAACCTGCCCGGAGTGCTTTGCCCAGCGATGCAGGCGGGCGCGCCGTTGACAGTGGTTGCCGCCTGCGGCGATGCGGAAACTGCGGGAAACCGTGCGGAGAACGGCTGAAGCCGTCCTCGGATCAAACTGTGCGGCGTTTGCGCTTGATGCCGAGGTGGGCGGTGGCGCGCTGGATGGCGGCCATGGCGGCGGCGACTTCTTCCTGCTGCTCGCCAGGCTTGAGTTCTTCGAGAGCTTTCTTGGCTCGCGCGATGGCTTCTTCAGCGGCTTTTTCGTCGATCTTGTCGGCGTCGATGGCCACATCGGTGAGGATGCGGGTGACAGAGCCGGTGACTTCGACCAAACCTTCGCCGATGGCCATTTCGGTCGTCTTGCCACCTTTGATGATGCGCAGCTCGCCTGGAAGCAAGGTGGTGACCAGATTGGAGTGGGCAGGGAGGACGCCCATTTCACCTTCGTAACCCGGAAGCACGACGGAATCGACCTCATCGGAAAAGATGCGGGCTTCAGGAGTGACGATTTCGAGTTTGAGGGGCATGGGGGCTAGATTCTAGGGGCTGGAGGCTTGATGCTGGATTCTGAATGCAGGCTATCGAGCCTCAAGCATCCAGATCCGAGCATCGGATTGGCTACGCCTTCTTGACCGAGTCGATGCCGCCCTTCATGTAGAAGTTGGCTTCGGGGACGTCGTCGTGCTTGCCGTCGAGGATTTCGGCGAAGCCTTTGATGGTGTCGCTCACCTTGACGTATTCGCCGGGGGTGCCGGTGAAGATTTCAGCGACGGTGAAGGGCTGGGAGAGGAAGCGCTGGAGCTTGCGGGCGCGGAAGACGGTGAGCTTGTCTTCTTCGCTGAGCTCGTCCATGCCGAGAATGGCGATGATGTCCTGAAGGTCTTTGTAGCGCTGAAGGACGCGCTGGACGCCACGGGCGACGCGGTAATGCTCCTCACCGACGATGTCAGGGGCGAGGGCTTTGGACACGGAGGAAAGAGGATCGACGGCAGGGTAGATGCCCAACTCGGCGAGGGAACGCTCAAGCACGACGGTGGAGTCAAGGTGGGCGAAGGTGTTGGCCGGGGCAGGGTCGGTCAAGTCATCGGCAGGAACGTAAACGGCCTGGAAGGACGTGATGGAACCGGTCTTGGTGGAGGTGATTCGCTCCTGCATGGCACCCATTTCGGCAGCCAGCGTTGGCTGGTAACCCACGGCGGACGGTGTGCGACCAAGGAGGGCGGACACTTCGGAACCGGCCTGGGAGAAACGGAAGACGTTATCGACGAAGAAGAGCACGTCCTGGTTCTTCTCATCGCGGAAGTATTCTGCCATGGAGAGGGCGGAGAGAGCGACGCGGAGACGGGCACCTGGAGGCTCGTTCATCTGGCCGTACACAAGGGCCACTTTGGAACCTGCGGCGAGGACCGGCCGACCTTGGGGATCTTTCTTTGGATGACCTTTTTCGTCCTTTTCGGTGGCGATAACGCCGGACTCGATCATTTCCCAGTAAAGGTCGTTACCTTCACGGGTACGCTCACCCACACCGGCGAACACGGAGAAACCACCGTGGCCTTTGGCGATGTTGTTGATGAGCTCCATGATGACGACGGTCTTGCCGACGCCAGCACCACCGAAGGCACCGACTTTACCACCCTTGGTGAAGGGGCAGATGAGGTCGATCACTTTGATGCCGGTCTCAAGGATCTGCGCGGAAGGGTTCTGGTCGGTGAGGGCAGGGGCCTTGCGATGAATGCCGTAGCGCTTCTCGGTCTTCGGGGAGGGCTGGTCATCCACGGCGTCGCCGGTGACGTTGAAGATACGACCGAGGACTTCTTCGCCTACGGGAACGGTGATCGGGCCGCCGGTGTCAGCGACATCCATGCCGCGCTTGAGGCCGTCGGTGGAAATCATGGCGATGGAGCGAACCCAGCCGTCGCCAAGGTGGCTCTGCACTTCGCAGATGAGGCGGATGGGCTTGCCGCCCTGCTCATAGTTGATCTCCAGCGCATTGTAGATGGCCGGGAGATTGCCAGTGGCGGAGAAATCCACGTCCACCACGGGACCGATGACTTGAACGATTTTGCCGATGTTGCTCATAGTATTGAAAAGGGGGTCAGAGAAGGGTCAAGGGGTCAAGGGTCGCTATTCAAGAGCCATCTTGGCGGTGGTGATTTCGAGGAGTTCGTTGGTGATCGCGGCCTGGCGCAGCTTGTTGTACTCAAGGCTGAGGTCCTTGATCATCTGCTTGGCGTTGTCGGTGGCGTTCTTCATGGCGACCATCCGGCTTGAGTGCTCGGAGGCGCGGGATTCGAGCACCATCTGATACACGGTGTCGTTCACATACTGCGGCAGCACGGTCTCGAAGACGACGGCGGCGCTTGGCTCGAAGGTGTACTCGGTGGAGGCCGTGGCGGCGGGAGTTTCGATGGCGTGGCCGAAGTCACGCTTGCCACCGAGGGTCACCGGATTGACGGGCAGGAGCTGCTCGACGGTCGGGACGATGGTGACGGTGTTGATGAAGTTGTTGAAGACGACGAGCACCTTCTTGTACTCACCGGTGCGGAACTTGTCCTGCACGAAGCGTCCCACGCCTCGGACTTCGGCGAACTTGGCGGGATCTTTGATCGGGAAGTCAGCGAGGAGGTTGCGACGCAGGCGGTTGATGGCCTGCACGGCTTTCTTGCCGATGGTGACGTAATCGACGTGGCCTTCGATATGAGTGGTGATCAACTTCTTGAACAGGTTGGTGTTCAAGGCACCGCAGAGGCCTTTGTCGCTGGCGATGAGGAGGACGAGCGTCTTGTCGCCTTTGCCTTCGGTGAAGAAGGGATGGATGCCTTCTTCTGCCTGCTCCTTGAGGTTCACGAGCACCTTGTTGAGCATCTCAGCGTAGGCGCGGCCGTTGCTGGCTTGGTCCTGCGCTTTTTTCATCTTCGCAGCCGCGACGAGCTGCATGGCCTTGGTGATCTGGGCCGTGTTTTTGACCGATTTGATTCGGCGTCGGATGTCGCGGGTGGAGGGCATGGAAGCTGGGGACTAGATTCTGGATGCTAGATGGCGGAAGCTCGAACGAGTTACTTCCAGCTCGCTTTGAAATCGTCGAGGGCGGTTTTGAGGCCGGCTTCGACATTGTCGAGGGTCTTCTCATTGGCGAGCTGAGCCATGAGGTCGCCTTTACGGGTGGAGAGGTATTCTTCGAGCTTGGCTTGGAATTCCTTCACGCGATCGACAGAGACGGAATCGAAGTAGCCTTTCTGCATGGCGTAGAGGCTGCTGACCATGATCGGCAGGCTCTTCGGCTGATACTGCTGCTGCTTGAAGAGTTCCACGATGCGAGCACCGCGGTCGAGCTTGGCTTTCGTGCCAGCGTCGAGGTCAGAACCGAACTGCGCGAAGGCAGCGAGTTCGCGGAACTGGGCGAGGTCGAGCTTCGTGGTGCCGGAGACCTTCTTGATGGCCTTGGTCTGGGCGGCAGAACCCACGCGGGAGACGGAAAGACCGACGGAGATGGCGGGGCGGATGCCTTGATAGAACAAGTCGGTTTCGAGGAAGATCTGGCCGTCGGTGATGGAGATCACGTTCGTCGGGATGTAAGCAGACACGTCGCCAGCCTGCGTCTCGATGATCGGCAGCGCGGTCATGGAACCACCACCGTAGTTTTCACCAACACGGCAGGAACGCTCAAGCAGACGGGAGTGGAGATAGAACACGTCACCTGGATAGGCTTCACGACCGGAAGGACGCTTCAAGATGAGGGAAACCTGACGATAGGCCACGGCTTGCTTGGAAAGGTCATCAAAGACGATCAGCACGTCCTGTCCCTGGTCCATGAACCACTCGCCGACGGCGCAGCCGGTGTAAGGAGCGAGGTATTGATTCACCGCCGAGTCAGAAGCAGAAGCGCTGACGATGGTGGTGTATTCCATGGCACCGGCGTCTTCGAGGGTCTTGACGACGCGGGCGATGTTCGACTGCTTCTGGCCGATGGCGACGTAGATGCAATAGAGAGGTTTGTGACCCGCGAGCTTGCCTTGTTCGGCTGCTTTGTTCTGCTGGGCCTGGGAGATGATGGTATCCACCGCGATGGTGGTCTTGCCGGTGGAGCGGTCACCGATGATCAACTCGCGCTGACCACGGCCAATCGGGATCATGGCGTCGATGCTCATGATGCCGGTCTGCACAGGAACGGAGACGGATTTACGGGCAATGATGCCAGGAGCGAGTTTTTCGACGGGATACTGGGCTTCACCTTTGATGTCGCCTTTGCCGTCGATGGCCTGACCGAGGGCGTTGACCACGCGGCCGAGGAGGCTCTTGCCGACAGGAACGGAAAGGAGGCGACCGGTCGTTTTGACTTCGTCACCTGCTTTGATGCCTTCGCCTGAGCCGAGCAGCACGCAGCCGACTTCGGTTTCTTCAAGGTTGAGCGCGAGGCCGAACACACCGCCGGGGAACTCGATCATTTCGTTGAGCATGACATCGCTCAAGCCTTCAATCTTGGCGGCGCCGTCACCGATTTCACGGACGATGCCCACATTGGACTTCGTGACGGCGGTCTTGAGGCCGGCGATTTGGGATTCGATCTCCTGGAGGATGTTGCTCATGGTATTGCGGGTTTGAAAAGGCTAAGGGCTAAGGGCTGAGGGCGAAGGGCAGAGAATTTAGGAAAGGGCGGTCTTGAGGGCTTCGAGGCGGGCTTTGACGCTGCCATCCCAGACATCTGAGCCGACTTTCACGCGGATGCCGCCGAGCAGCTCAGGATTGGTGTGGAAGACGAGGTTCAGCGTGCGTCCGTACTTCTTCGAGAGGCTGGCTTGCAGCTCGGCCTGGGTCGCGGGTGTCAAAGCGCTGGCGCTTTCGACAATGGCGCGCTGGCGGTCCACTTCGTTCGCCACGAGGCGGGAGAATCCATCCAAGATGCCGATGAAGCCGCGCGGCTTGCTTTTGGCCACACTGCTGACCACGATGCGCACGCGCGACTCGTCGAGCTTTCCATCAGCCATGCAGGCGCGGAAAAGCTGGCGGGAGGTGCGGCGGGCTTCCTTGGTGATCTTCATGATGGCGAAGCGTGAGGAGGGAAATTAAGCGGAGACCTGGGTGGCGGTTTCCTGGTTGATGCGGGTCTGGTCGTCGGTGTTGAGCACCTTGCCGGTGACGCGGCTGGTGGCGTCGGAAACCATGCGGCCAAACTCACGCTTGAGCTGGGACATGAGCTGCTCTTTTTCGAGCTCGGCGGCCTCACGAGCCTTGGCGATGATGGTGTTGGCACTGGCGACGGCGTCCTGCTGGCGGCGCTCCTGGAGAGCCTTGGCGGCGTCGTCGGCTTCCTTCACGAGGCGGGCTGCGTCAGCCTCCGCCTTGTCGATGATGGCCTGGGAGCTTTTCGCGGCCTCAGCGGCGTCGCGGGAGATTTTTTCGAGCTTCGCCTCGCCATCGGCGATGCGTTGACGACGCTGCTCCAGCATCGCGAGGATCGGGCCGAAGGCGTATTTCTTGAGAATGGTGAAAACGACCCAGAAAATGATGACCTGGGCGATGAACTTGCCCCACGCGAGACCGAACTTCTCGACAATGGCGTCAACCTTGCCTGCGGCGATGATGATAGGCGTGGCAGAGATCATAAGCGGAATGAGGATGGTCTAAAAAGGAAGCAGGGAAGTTGAGAAGAGAGAAAGAGCGGCGGGTCGCAGGGCGACCCGCCGCAGAGAGGTCAAATTAGAAGCCGCCGAGGTAGGCGATGATGCCCAGACCTTCAGCGAGAGCCATGGCGATAATGCCAAGGGTCAGGATGTTGCCGAAAGCGCCAGGATTGCGGCCCACGGCTTCCACAGCCTTGGAGCCGACCATGCCCACGCCGATCGCAGCGCCAGCACCGCCGATTGCCATGGTGAGGTTGCCGGTGATGCCTGCGGCTTCAGGGGCGTGAGCGGCAGCGGCCTGGGCCATCGAGATAAGTTCAAGTGTCATAGTATTAGTCGTGTTTGTTGTGTTGTGTCACCAGCGTCCACGCGTTGCGCATGGTCCCGCTGGCAAATTCAGATCCTAGTGGTGCTCCTCCTCATGACCGTGATCGTCATGCGTGGTGGAGAGCTGGATGTAAACCGAGCAGAGCAGGGTGAAAACGATGGCCTGCAGGAGTCCGACCAGCAGTTCCATGAAGTAGAAGGGCAGCGGCAGGGCGATGCTGCCGAGGAAGCTGCCCACCGGGCCGGTGTTGGCCATCAGGTCGCTCATGGTGTGCAGCACGTTCTCACCAGCGAAGATGTTACCAAACAGACGAATCGAGAGTGTCACCGGACGGATGATGATCGAGACGATTTCAATGACGCCCACAAACAAGAACACCAAGCCCACCGCGATGCCCATGAGGCCTTTCAGACCGCCCTTGGGACCGAAGGTGTGGACGATAAAGCCCCAGACGCCGACTTCTTTGATGGTGAGAAACAGCCAGACGAGGAAAGCGGAGACAGACAGGCCGATGGTGGCGTTCAGGTCAGCCGTGGGCGGGCGCAGCAGCGGATCGTGAGCCGCTTTGATCGAGAGAAGACCCGTGGACTCGCCCCAGCCGATGGTGCCAACGCCGGGCAGCAGGCCGAACCAGTTGGAGACGAGGATGTAGATAAAGAGCGTGCCGAGCAGCGGGAAAGCGAGCTTGGCCTGTTTTGGTCCGACGATGCCTTCCACCTGGCCGTAAAGGAACTCGACGATGAACTCGAAGAAGTTCTGCGCCTTGTGCGGCACGAGGGTCATGTTCTTCGTCGCCTTGCGCGCAAACCACATCACGAGGCTGAGAACCACGAGCGCGACGAGCACCGAATTGGTGAAAAATCCCAGCACGCTGTCCTTCGCGAACAACTCCGACGCGTAGCTATGCACGTTGGCTAGCACGGGCGAGAAAGAGTGTGATTGAAGTGTGAAAATCGACATGTGGATAGGGTCTGTCGGGGAGGAAAGGGGTAGC
>Ga0209573_1002164_pt1 | contig 26351 bp, 16 predicted proteins | sample TNRBio252014_DNA_FD_185870 | JGI IMG/M metagenome (GOLD analysis project Ga0209573, IMG submission 185870) | Wastewater treatment Type I Accumulibacter community from EBPR Bioreactor in Madison, WI, USA - TNR Reactor_6/25/2014_ DNA (SPAdes)... | ecosystem: Engineered > Bioreactor > EBPR >... | reverse complement strand
TGGTCGCGAGGAGCCCTGGACGCCTTGGCGCATCATTCAAGCCTTCATCAAGGCGGGCGCTCCGGCGGAGGCCTTCAGCCTTTATCCGACTCAGCACGACGGCTCCGGAATCATCATCCGCCGCGCCGGTCGGGTCATGCTGTTCGGCGACGACTCGACCGTGAAGCAGTACGAAAACGACGAGCGCATCGAGGTGCATGGCACCGGTTATTCTAAGTTCCTCATCGGCGAGGACGAGATCGACAATTGGGAGAACTATCTCGACTCACTCGTCGAATCCGTTTCGGCGAACTCGGGCCGCAGTTGTATCTGCACCTCGACGATCGTCGTGCCACGTCACGGCGATGCCATCGCCCGCGCCGTCGCGCAGCGCCTCGCCGAGATCAAGCCGCTCGCGCAGGACGATCCGAACGCCAAGCTCTCCGGCTTTGCCAATCCCATGTTCGCCGAATGGATCAACGATGCGGTGGAGAAGGGGATCAAGTCCGGCGGCGCCGTCGATGTGACGGCCGAATTCCGCGAAGGCGAGCGTTTCCAACAGCGCGACGGGATGAACTACCTCCAGCCTACGCTGATCCGGGTCGATTCCTTCGATCAGGAGCTGGCGATCCGCGAATTCCTCTTTCCCTTCGCCAGTGTCGTGGAGTGCCCGCAGTCCGAGATGCTCGACAAGATCGGTTATTCCCTCGTCGTCACCGCGGTGACGAAGGATATCGAGTGGATCAACCGTCTCTTCGACTGCCCCCACATCGATCGCCTCAACATCGGCAATGTGCCGACGAACCGGATCAAGTGGGATCAACCGCACGAAGGCAACTTGTTCGAGTTCCTGTATACGCGCCGTTCTTTCCAGATTGCGGAGATTGCGTGACACGTTAGGGTCTCCCCGATGCCGGCCGACCCCCTTTCGATCGAGTCCCTCTGCGCGGGAATGAACCTGCCCGAATGGGTGCTGGACTACCGTCACAGCGCCGGGGGCAGGGTCGTTTTCGGTCCTGGAAAACTCGCCGCGCTCGGGATTGAGGCCCGTCGTTTGGGTGGTCGCAAGATCCTCATCGTGACCGATCCCGGACTGGCCCGGACGGGCTTTGTAGCGGGAGCGCGGGATGCCATTCTCGATGCGGGACTCGAAGTGGCGATCTACGACCGAGTCCGCGAAAATCCCTCGACCGAGGATGTGGACGGATGTGTCGCCTTCGCGAGAGGAGAGGGGATTGATCTCATTGTCGGGCTCGGAGGCGGCTCCAGTCTCGACACCGCCAAGGGCTGCAATTTCATCCTCAGCAACGGCGGTCGCATGCAGGATTACTGGGGAGTCGGAAAGGCGGAGCTGCCGATGCTGCCCTTCATCGCCGTGCCCACGACCTCGGGTACGGGGAGCGAATGCCAGAGCTTCGCCCTCATCGCCGATGCCGAGACGCATGCGAAAATGGCCTGCGGTGATCCCAAGGCCGCGGCTGCTGTCGCCATCCTCGACCCGGAGTTGACCCTCACGATGCCCGCAGCAGTGACCGCCCACACCGGCATCGATGCTATCGCCCACGCCCTCGAGACCGCTGTCTGCAACAAACGCAACGAGGTTTCCGGTGCCTACGCCCGGGCCGCGTGGCATCTCCTCGACGAGGGAATTGCCCGCGTCCTTGCCGAACCGGGTGATCTTGAGGCGCGCGCGCGCATGCAGCTTGGTGCGGCCTTCGCCGGCACTGCGATCGAGAATTCCATGCTCGGGATCGCCCATTCCTGCGCGAACCCGCTCACCGCCCACTTCGGCACGGTGCATGGGCAGGCCGTCGGAACGATGCTGCCGCATGTCATCGCCTTCAACCGAACGGCGGTCGATGCCGGCGAGATCTACAACTCTCTCCACGACGGCGATCTCGCGGCCCGGGTGACCGAACACCTCGCCGCCTGTCGCATGAATCTCCCGCTTCGCGACCTCGGGGTGGATGAAGCTTTGCTTCCGCAGCTCGCGGAAGAGGCGGCCGCCCAGTGGACGGCCCGCTTCAACCCTGTCGCGGTCGATGCGGCCTCGCTCGAGGGTGTCTACCGGGCGGCCTGGTAGGTGACCTTTGCTGGACATTCGCGGATTTCTCCGCGATGGGTGATCCAAGGGAGTTCCGCGGAATTTGCCATCTCCTCCGCATCGGAATTGACACCTGTGCTTTGCCCCTAAAGGATTGGCATCCAATCTGCTAAGTAAGACGCGGTGAAAGAACAGTTCGAGCAATATGAGGTGGAGGGTTTCTTTGATGAAACCTTCGCGAGAGAGGACAACTCCATCCGTCCGATGTATCGGGAGACGGCGGATTACTTCGCCAATCTCTCGGATGATCGCATGAAGTCGAGCCTCCGATCGCTCGAACGGACCTTCCTGAAGCAAGGGGTGACCTTCACGGTCTATTCCGACGGACAGGGGACCGAGCGGATCTTCCCCTTCGATCCATTTCCCCGCATCATCCCGGCTGATGAGTGGGCGACGATCGAGCAGGGCCTGCGGCAACGGATCCAGGCGCTGAATCTTTTCCTCAAGGACATCTATTCGGACCGGCGCATTCTCAAGGAAGGCATCATCCCGGAGGAGTTGATCAAGACCTCGAAGCATAACCGTGCCGAGTTCGCCGGCGTGAAACTGCCGCACGACACCTACGTCCACATCTGCGGCACGGACCTGATCCGCGACAATGACGGCCGTTACTGCGTCCTCGAGGACAACGGGCGCTGTCCTTCTGGTGTCTCCTACATGCTCGAGAACCGGCTCGCGATGAAGCGGACCTTTCCCGACCTCTACCGCAAGCTCAATGTCGAGCGGGTCGCCGACTACCCGACCGAGTTGCTGAAGACCTTGCGATCCGTTTCCCCGCGCCAGCAGGATACCCCGGTTTGCGTGCTCCTGACACCGGGCCAATACAACAGCGCCTATTTCGAGCATACCTTCCTTGCCCAACAGATGGGCATCGAGATCGTCGAGGGGCGCGATCTTCTCGTTGAAAACGACCGGGTCTACATGCACACGACCCGCGGTCTCGTCCAGGTGGACGTGATCTACCGCCGCATCGACGACGACTTCCTCGATCCGCGCTTTTTCAGACGTGATTCCATCCTCGGCGTGCCCGATCTCATGCGTGCCTACCGTGCCGGCAACGTGACGCTCGTCAATGCGGTGGGAACCGGGGTGGCTGACGACAAGGCGACTTACGCCTATGTGCCGGACATGATCCGGTTTTACCTGTCGGAAGAGCCGGTGCTCCCCAACATCGAGACCTTCCTCGGTAGTCGTCCCGATGAACTGACCTACATGATCGAGAACATGGATCATCTCGTGGTAAAGGCGGTCGACGAGGCGGGAGGTTACGGGATGCTGATCGGTCCCGCCGCCACCAAGGAGCAGGTCGCCGAGTTCCGTGACAAGGTGAAAGCCAATCCCCGCGGTTACATCGCTCAGCCCGTGATCTCTCTCTCTCGCCACCCCACTTTCTGCGATGGCAAGCTTGAGGGGCGTCACATCGACCTGCGCCCCTTCGTCCTCACCGGCAAAGAAACCGTCGTGATTCCTGGAGGACTCACCCGCGTCGCCCTGCGCAAGGGATCGCTCGTCGTGAATTCCTCGCAGGGTGGCGGCAGCAAGGACACCTGGGTGCTGCGCGCCACGCCTCCCGTAGAGACGGACCGATGAGGAGAAGAAGGGATCAGTAGTCGTTACTCCGTAAGCAGAATTCAACGAGCCCTTGCCCAAAACCGACCACCGATTACCGACCATCTACCGACAGCACCGCTTAACGATTACCGATCACCGAATTCCGAAAATGCTCTCCCGCGTCGCCGAAAACCTTTACTGGATGAGTCGCTCCATCGAGCGGGCCGACAATCTCGCCCGTCTCGTCACTGCGCATCAGAACGAATTGCTCGACGCCACCTCGGGCCTCACCGGTGAGCACGAGTGGCACCCGCTCCTCGAAGTGACGTCGATGGGGGATGAGAACTCGAACGAGGATGTCGTCACCTACATGGTGAGTTCGAAGGGGAATCCCGACAGTGTCGTCAACTGCGTCTTCCAGGCTCGCGAGAATGCCCGCGCCGTGCGCGATCAGATCTCCGAAGAGATGTGGCTCGAGTTGAACGCCCTCTGGCTCGATCTGAAGCAGATCCCCGAGTCGGATCCGGACCGTCACAGCCGTATCTGCGAAGCGACCGTGAGATCCTCCCTCCTTTTCCGTGGCATCGTCAACACGTCGCTCCCGCGGACGGACGTGTGGGCCTTCGTCCAACTCGGTGAATACATCGAGCGGGCCGACAAGACGAGCCGGATCGTCGATCTGCCTCATTTCCTCCCGGTTCACGAGGCGGCGCCGGCATGGAACACGATGTTGCGGGCCTGCAGCGCGACCGCTGAATACCGTCACCGCTTCGGGGGCGAAGTGGATGCCGCGAACGCATCGATGCTTTTGCTCTTTTCGACCACCTTCCCACGGTCGGTGCGATTCTGTGTGCGGAAGATGGATGAGCTCCTCCACCAGATCTCCGACACGGATGAAGGTGAATATCTGAACGAAGCCGAGCGGGCCACGGGTGCTCTCCTCGCCCGTCTCAATTTTGCCGGGGTCGAGGAGATCGGCCAGTTCGGTCTCCACGAGTATGTCGATTCCCTCCAAGTCGACATGAACCGGATCGGGTTTGAAGTTTCCCAACGTTATTTCCTCCTGCGCCGCGACGCGCCACCGGCGAGCGCGGAGGATTACGTCAACAGCCGCATGCAGGCTCAGGTCAGCATGCAGCAGCAACAACAACAATGACGCGGGACTTCGTGTCAGAGAGTAGCAACAAATAAGAGGTTTTCATGTCCATCCACGCGGCGCTTTATCACCGGACCACCTATACTTTTGACAAGGAGATCTCCTTGTTCCCCCACATTGTCAGGCTGAAGCCGGCTCCGCATTGCCGCACTCCCATTCTTTCGTATTCGCTGCGGATCGAGCCGGCCGACCATTTCATCAACTGGCAGCAGGATCCCTTCGGGAACTACCTCGCCCGGCTTGTCTTTCCGGAGAAGACGAAGAAGCTCGAGATCGTCGTCGATCTGGTTGCCGAGATGACTTCGGTCAATCCCTTCGATTTCTTCCTCGAAGAGGCGGCGGAGAAGTTTCCCTTCTCCTATGAGGATTGGCTCCTCGCGGAACTGGCTCCGTATCTCGTGCGCAGCGACATGGCGGCGGGTCTCGATGAGTTGGCCAGCGAGCTGATGCCGAAGGATCCGATCCGCACGATCGATTTCCTGGTCTCGGTGAACCAGCGCGTCCAGGGGATGGTCGGCTACCAGATCCGCATGGAGCCGGGCGTGCAGACCTGCGAGGAGACTCTCACCTTGAAGTCGGGATCGTGTCGCGATTCCGCTTTTCTTCTTGTGCAACTCTTCCGGACGATGGGTCTCGCGGCCCGCTTTGTCTCCGGTTACCTCGTGCAACTGGTGCCGGATGAAAAGCCGATCGAGGGACCCGAGGGTCCCACCTCCGACTTCACCGATCTGCATGCCTGGACCGAAGTGTATCTCCCCGGAGCCGGCTGGGTCGGGCTTGATCCGACCTCGGGACTCTTCGCGGGGGAGGGGCACATCCCGCTCGCCTGTACGCCCGAGCCATCAAGCGCCGCGCCCGTAACCGGTGCGGTGGAGAAGTGCGAAACGGAATTTGATTTCGCCAACGACGTCACCCGACTCCATGAGGAGCCGCGGGTGACCAAACCCTACACCGAGGACGAGTGGACTGCGATCGAATCGCTCGGTCATGCGGTCGATGCCAGACTTGTCAAAGGCGACGTGCGGCTCACGATGGGGGGCGAACCGACCTTCGTCTCCATCGATGACATGGACGGCGATGAGTGGAACACCACGGCGGATGGCGACATGAAGCGCTCTCGCGCGATCGATCTGACTTGGCGTCTCCGCGACGCCTTTGCCCCGGGTGGAATGATCTGGTTCGGCGAAGGGAAGTGGTATCCCGGTGAACCGATCCCACGCTGGGCCTATGGAATCTTCTGGCGGAAGGATGGCTACCCGATGTGGCGTTCGATCACGACTCTCGCCGATCCTTCCAAGCCGGGACGCTACGGCTACGAGGAGCCCGGTATTCTCGCCCGCGGCATCGCCGAGGTCCTCGGGATTCCTCAGGAGTGCGCCATTCCCGCGCTCGAGGATGTCGAATACTACCGCTGGCGCGCCTCGACCCTGCCTCACTTCGAGACGGAGACGGAAGCCTCGGAAGATGATTCGCTCGAACGCCGCACCCTTGCCGAGCTCGGGAAACGCGGTCTCGAGGTGCCGAGCGGCTATGTCCTGCCGGTCTACCATCACAAAACCACGAAACGGTGGACGGGGGTGCGCTGGCAATTGAAGCGGGGCAATCTCTATCTGATCCCGGGTTCCTCCGCGATGGGATTCCGCCTGCCGCTCGACTCGATCCGGAAAGCGACGAAGGAGGACATTCTCAAGGAACGGATGCCGCTGAAGGATGTTTTCCCCGACCTCGCCCCAGACCCGCTCAGCCTTTACGACACGGTCCCTCCGGTGATGGATGATGGCTGGGTGCCCCGGACCGCTCTTTCCGTGGAAATGCGCGAGGGCAGGCTCCATGTCTTCTTTCCGCCGACCGCGACCCTCGAGGCCTATCTTGAGTTACTCGCGGCCGTGGAAATGGCGGCGACGAGGGCGAATCTCACAGTTGTGATCGAGGGCTACGAGGCCCCTCACGACCCTCGCATCGAGCGGCTCAAGGTGACGCCGGATCCCGGGGTCATCGAGGTGAACATTCATCCGTCGGCCTCCTGGGACGAGTTGGTTTCGCGCACGACGACGCTCTATGAACAAGCCCGGCTCGCCCGGCTTGGTGCTGAGAAATTCATGCTCGATGGGCGACACAGCGGCACGGGTGGCGGCAACCATGTCGTCATCGGAGGGAAGACTCCGGCGGACAGTCCTTTCCTGCGGCGTCCCGATCTCCTCGCGAGCCTCATCGCCTATTGGCAGAATCACCCGGGTCTCTCCTATCTCTTCTCCGGCCTGTTCATTGGTCCGACGAGCCAGGCCCCGCGTGTCGATGAATCCCGCGATGATCGTCTCTTCGAACTCGACATCGCCCTCGCGGCGCTGCGTCGCGGAGTCGATCCCCCTTGGATGGTCGATCGCATCATGCGGCACCTGCTTACCGACCTCACCGGGAACACCCACCGTGCCGAATTCTGCATCGACAAGCTCGCCTCTCCCGATTCCGCAAGCGGTTCGCTCGGACTGCTCGAGCTGCGCGCCTTCGAGATGCCGCCGCACCTGCGCATGGCGCTGGTGCAGAGCCTGCTCGTGCGTTCGCTGATCCTTCTTTTCTGGGAAAAACCCTACCGCCATTCTTCGGTGCGATGGGGCACGGGATTGCACGATCGTTTCATGCTGCCACACTTCGTGTGGGAAGATATCGTGGACGTTTGTGAGGATCTCAAGGCGGGCGGGATCGAGTTCGAGTGCGAGTGGCTGCGTCCCTTCCTCGAGTTCCGCTTTCCAAAGTTCGGCGCGGTGCACCACCACGGCATCGACCTCGAGTTGCGCGGAGCGCTCGAGCCCTGGCACGTCCTTGGCGAAGAATCGACCAGCCAGGGCACCGCCCGGTTCGTGGATTCCTCGCTCGAGCGGCTCCAGGTCCGCGTCAACGGCCTCACCGAGGGACGTCACGTCATCCTCTGCAACGGCCATCGCGTGCCGCTGAATCCCTCCGGTCGCAACGGCGAATGGGTCGGCGGGGTGCGCTTCAAGGCCTGGGATCCGCCTTCCGCGCTTCATCCCATGATCGGGGCCCAGGTGCCGCTCGTCTTCGACATCGTCGATACTTTCAACCGGCGTTCGCTCGGCGGTTGCGTTTATCACGTGAGCCATCCGGGCGGTCGCAGCTACGAGACCTTCCCGGTGAACGCCCGCGAGGCCGAATCGCGCCGGGTGGCGCGCTTCTGGAACGAGGGTCACAGCGCCGGAGTCATCCAGACCGCGGCGGTCGGCTTGGGTCGCGGCGGGCCGAACTATGCGCCGGCCCATCACTTCGAACCGAACGTGGGAGGGGCCGAGATCCTCGTCGTGCCGCCTGAGACGATCAGTTATGAATTCCCGAAAACCTTGGATTTGCGTCGGCCTTCCTATTTGCAAGTCGATGAAATGGACTAGCTTGGTGGATGAATGGGATCGCGAAGCCCCCGGTGGGTCTCATCGACGTGAACGTACCTCCTGAGCTCTACCGGCCCGGAGAGGGTATTCGCGACGAGGCGCTGCGCCCCGACGGCAATCCCGTGCACGGATGGGCCGAGTTTTTCGAGTCCTACCAACGGCACGGGGGCGAGGGCCTTGCCGAATGGCGTGAGGTCGCCCTGCGCATCTCTCGCGACCGCGGTCTCGCCTACCGTCCCGACCGTGGGGAGGGCCCCCATTGGTCGCTCGACCCCATACCCTGGATTTTTTCTCCCGAGGAATGGAAGGGCATCGAAACGGGTGTCGCGCAGATGCTGCGTCTCTCCGCCGCCATCCTCTCGGATCTCTACGGCCCCCAGCGGTTGCTCGATCACGGGCTCATCCCGGCGTCCGTGATCCTCGGTCATCGTGGGTTTTTGCGCGCCCTTCACGACTGCCCGCCCGGCGACCGACTCATCGGGCTCGGGCTCACCGCCTTCGACCTCGCCCGCGGACCGGGGGGCAGCACCTACATCCTCAACGGTCGTTTCGACTGTCCCTACGGACTCGGGGTCGCCCTCGAGAACCGCACCGTCGTCAATCGGGTGCTTCCGAATCTCTTCCGGAGATGTCAGGTGCGGCGCATCGGTTATTTCTTCAACGAATGGTTCAATTATCTCGCCGAGCGGTCGCCGAACGGAGCGGAGAACTCCCGCGTCGTCATCCTCGACTCCGACAACGGCAGTGAAAGTTCGGAGATCGGATTTCTCGCCAACTACTGCGGGATCACCCGCGTCCTGCCCACGGACCTGACGGTGCGGAACAGCAGTGTGTGGCTGAAGGCGCTGAGCGGCCTCATGCCCGTCGATGTCATCTGGAAGGTCACCCATGGACGTGACCTCGATCCGCTCGAGGCCAACTGGCGTTTCACCGCCGAGGGTGTTCCGGGGATGTTCGAGGCGATCCGTCGTGGAACCGTCGCGGTGGCGAGCCATCCGGGGGCCGAGGTCCTGCAGAGTCCGGGGCTTTTTCCTTTCCTCGGCAAACTCTGCCGCGAACTGCTCGGCGAAGATCTCATCCTCTCTCCGGCGGAGACCTGGTGGTGCGGCGATCCCGCTTCGAAGAAGTACGTGCTCGAGAATCTCTCGGGCATGGTCATCAAGTCGGTCGGGCACCACAGTGACTTCCGCACCCGTTACGGACAAAGGCTCTCGTCGGTCGAGTTGTCTGAACTTCGTGCCCGCATCGAGGCCGATCCGGAACGGTACGTCGGTCAGGAAGAACTGCAGATCTCGACGGTGCCGACTTCGCAGGTGGGCGGACTCGTGCCGCGCGGCGCGGTGATGCGGAGTTTCTCCTTCCTCGATGCGCGGGGCGAGCCCCATGTGATGCCCGGCGGTCTGGGCCGCGTCAGCACGGCCGAGGGTGTCATCATCTCCACCCGCGAGTCGGGCGAGTCGAAGGACATCTGGGTGCGCTCGCTCGCCCCTGACGCGCCCATCAGCATCGAGCGCCGTCTCGAGCAGTCGCGCGTCATCAGTCCTGAGGTCGTGCCGAGCCGGCGCGGGGAGAATCTCTATTGGGCCGGCCGCTACGGCGAACGCACCGACTCGATCGCGCGTTTCGCGAACCGCCTCGTGATCGGTCGCACCGCCGGTTTCTCTTATGGGCGCAATCTCGAGGCACGCCATGAGAAGACGCTCGTCGAGGCGCTCTTCCGCGTTTTTGAGGCCGATCTCTTGATCGAAAAAGTGACTGATCCCAACAAGCGCCTCTCTCTCATTCTCGCCGATCCCAACTGTCCGGCAGGGGTGGGCCGCAATGTCGCCAGCTTCTATCGGGCCTGCATGGCGGCGCGCGAGGAGTGGTCCCTCACCTCCATTCTCGCGATCGAGTCAGCGAGGAACCGCTGGTTTGCCGGCACTTCGGGCGAGTTCGAGTCGCCCTATCGTTACGAGAATGAATTGCAGAATCTCGCCCTGCACCTCGCCGCCTTCCACGGATTGAATCTCGATTCCATGACCCGGGACGAGGCCTGGGGACTTCTCGATGCGGGTGCCCGCATCGAACGCATGTCCATTCTCGTGAGCCTCCTTGCCTTCATTCTCGAGGTCGACGAGCCCGCTCCCATGGGCACCCTCCTGAATGAGTCCGTTCTCTTTGTCTCCGACAGCCTCGGCACCTACCAGAGCAAATTCCACTCCGTGCCGACGACGGATTATGCCCTGCGGCTTCTTCTCGGTGAAGAGGATTATCCGCGCTCAATGCGATACCTCCTCGAGCGGCTCGAGACGGTCCTGCAAAAGCTGAAGGCTCCCGCCCGCAGTGCCCCCGCCCACGAACGCGTCGCCCCGCTCCGCGACGATCTCTCGGTCTTCCTGCGTCGTCTCGAAGATGAAGAGGAATTCGGCCCCGCCAAGCGGCAGGAATCCCTCGTTTTCCTGAGATCCGTCCGAGAACGTCTCAGCGACCTGCACGATTACCTCACCACCACCTACTTCAGCCATGTCGGCTACCACGGTTGAGACCGGAGAGACGCGATGAACATGGTCCGCTACCGCATCCGCCATCGTACCGCCTACAGCTATTCAGGGCGGATCGATCTCTATCACAGCCTCGCCCACCTGCGCCCGCGGGAGGACGAGGGACAGGAGACCCTTGCCCATTGCATCGAAGTTCTCCCCGAGCCGAAGGTCCGGGCCGAGCGGCGGGACAGCTTCGGCAACATCACGAATTATTTCTCGATCGAGCAGTCGCATGATTTTCTCGAGGTCATCGCCACGACCACGGTGCTGCGGCCCGACATCATCACGATGCTCCCTTCCTCCGGAGTTGCATGGGACGATCTCATGGTCGCGCCGGGGTTGAAAGATGCCTCGGGGGTGCGCCTCGGGAATTACCTCCTGCCGACGCCGGCCTTTCCTTCGTTTGCCTCGGTCGCGGAGTTTCTTTCGCCCTCGCTCGTGCCCGGTCGCGAAACCATGGAACTGGTGAACGAAATCATGGGGCGGATCTTCCGGGAATTCAAATATCTGCCCGGAGCCACCGACACCGGCACGCCGCTGGAAAGCGTGATGAAGCAGCGTGCGGGGGTTTGTCAGGATTTTTCCCACGTGATGATCTCGGCCCTTCGTTCCATTGGTATTCCGGCGCGGTATGTCAGCGGATACCTCGAGACCCTGCCTCCGCCCGGAAAAGCGAAACTCCAGGGAGCCGACGCGAGTCATGCCTGGGTCGAGGCCTGGACTCCCGCGACGGGATGGGTGGGATTTGATCCGACCAACAATCTTCTGCCCGCCTCACGTCACGTGAAGATCTGCCACGGACGTGATTACTTCGACGTCCAGCCGCTCAAGGGGATCTTCCTCGGGACGGGAACGCAGACGCTGCGGGTCGAGGTGGATGTGGAGAGGATGTAGAGGCGGCATCGCGGCGCACGCCATCGCGGCGGAACGCGTGCTTGCCGGGCGATGGCGCGCTTGTGCATCATCGCCGTCGACGCATGAAACGATACCTGCCCGCTCTTTTGGTCGCCTTGCCTCTTTCCGCCGCCGATCACATCGCCTATTGGAAAGAGGTGAGCGATCCGGTCACCGTTCCTGCCGCGGAGGTGTTTGCCTTCGACCGGGGCGACTTCTCGCTCTCGCTCTGGCTCAAAGCCGATGCGGGAACGGGCGGCGATCTGGTGAGCCGGTATGATCCCGGCAAACGGCGTGGCTTTCACCTCACCCTGAAAAGCAACCCCGGTGTCACCTCGAACCAGGCCAACTGGCGACATCTCCAGTTCGGAATCGACGACCACCGCGATTCGGAGTGGGCCGCCTGCGGTCGTCCCGGGAAGGCGCTCTTTGCCTTTGCCCTAGCCGTTCATGAAGGTGCGCTCTACGCCGGCACCTGCGAGCCAAGGAAAGACGAACGGGGGCACGTCTACCGCTTCGACGGGACCGATCGCTGGATCGATTGCGGCGCGCCCGATGGCTCGAACAGCGTCACGTCCCTCGCGGTCTTCGATGGCGCCTTGTATGCCGGTACGGGGAAATACCGGGTGGCGGGGTCATCCTTGCCTGAGTCGGAGAACCTGACCCCGGGAGGAAAGGTCTTCCGCTACGGGGGAAGGGATCAATGGATCGATTGCGGCCAGCTTCCCGATACCGAAGCCGTCGGCGGACTCGTCGTGCACGAAGGGAAACTGCACGCCTCCTCCCTTTACAAACCCGCGGGATTCTTCCGCTACGAGGGCGGGACGCAATGGACGAGCCTGCCGGTGCCGAGCGGCCCTGACAATACCACCAATGAGGTTGTACCAAAGCGGGTCGTGCCTCTCACGGTGCATAGCGGAGCCGTTTATGCGGGGAGCTACGACGGAGGGCACGTCTATCGTTTAGACGGCCCGGGCTGGACCAACTGCGGACGGCTCGGGGAAAACACCCAGACCTATTCCTTTGCCTCGCTTGGGGGAGCGCTCACCGTGGGCACGTGGCCTAGCGGAAGGGTTTATCGCTTTGACGGGATCGATCACTGGACCGACCTCGGGCGTCTCGGCGAAGAGCTTGAAGTAATGGGCATGCTGGTGCACAACGGGCGTTTTCTTGCCGGAACCCTGCCGCTCGCGGAGGTTTACGAATACGATGGTGGCACCACCTGGAAACGACTCGCCCGGCTCGATCCGACGCCGGACGTGAAATACCGTCGCGCCTGGACCATGGCGGAACACGACGGGCGCGTTTTTGTCAGCACGCTGCCCTCCGGCGTGATCCATTCCTTCGCCGCCGGAACCCAGGTGCAATGGGGGCATTCGCTTTCGGAGGACTGGCATCACGTCGCGGCGGTGAAGACGTCCGGATCGGTGGCGCTTTATCTCGACGGAAAGGAAGTCGCGCGCCGCGAGGCGGATCTCGCGGATTACGATTTCGCAAACGATGCTCCCTTGCGACTTGGCGATGGGAGGAACGGCCCCTTGAAAGGAATGATGCGGGAAGTGCGGATCTATCGCGAGGCGCTGACAAAGGAGGCGATCGCGGATTTGGCGGTGAAGAGGGCGGAATGAGGCGGGTTCTATCGTTCAAAGATGAAAGCGCTTCTTTCCGCCATTCTCTTCTGCTTGTCCGGAGCCGCCTGTGCCACGGCCGCGCCTCTACGCCTCGCGACCTTCGCGATCGAGGCGACGCCTCCGACAGGATCGCCGCTCTGCAACGGATCGGTCGCGCCGGTGAAGATGGTCGTGACTCCATTGATGGCAAAAGGGGTGGTTTTGTCAGGGGGCGGCGATCCGATCGTGCTCTGTGCCTTCGATTGGGTGGGAATCGGCAATGAAAGCCACGACGCCTTCCGTGCCGCTCTTGCCGAAGCGGTGGGGACGAAGGTCGAGCGTGTCGTCGTCCACACGCTCCACCAGCACGATGCCCCCGGGAGTGATTTGGCCACGGAGCGGCTCCTCGCCGGTCAGGGACTTGCGGGTCGTTTTTCAAACCCGGACTTCGATCGTGATGTGATGGCCCGGCTCGCTGCCGCGGCGAAGGAGTCGCTGGGCCAGCTCGTGGAGGTCACGCATCTTGGCCTCGGCAAGGGCGGGGTCGAGCGAGTCGCCTCGAACCGCCGCATCCTCGGGCCCGATGGCAAGGTCGCGCTGCAACGCCAAAGTTCCGGGGGAAAAGTTCCCGCCGCCCGCGACGCGCCCGAAGGCACGATCGATCCCGTGCTTCGACTTGTCTCCTTTTGGAATGGGGAGAAACCGCTCGCCGTTCTGAGTTACTACGCGACCCATCCGATGAGTTTCTACGGTCGTGGACTCGTGAACTGGGATCTCATCGGAATGGCCCGCGAGGATCGCTCCGAGGCCCTTGGCGGCTTGCCCTGGTTACACTTCAACGGCGCTGGTGGAAACGTCGCGGCCGGAAAATACAACGATGGCTCCGAGACGAACCGTCCCATTCTTGCGGAGCGGGTCGAGGCGGGCATGCGGATCGCCTGGGAATCCCAGGAGAAGAGGGCCATCACCGCGGAGGACGTGGGTTGGGAGGTGGAACCCGTTGCCTTGCCAGTGCGCGAGACGCTCGAAGAAAACACGCTCCTCACAAGGCTGGCCGATTCGTCGCTCAAGGACCCCGACCGCATCCGGGCGGCGCGGGATCTCGTCTTTCTCCGCCGCGTTCGCGAGGGTCATCGCATCGGCATCGCCTGCCTGCGACTCGGCGAAGCCCACATCCTTCATCTGCCCGGTGAACTCTTTGTCGAATACCAGCTCGCCGCCCAGGCGATGCGCCCGGGAGAATTCACCGCCATGGCCGCCTATGGCGACTACGGCACCGGATACATCGGCACGGCGATCTCCTACGGTCAGGGCGGATACGAGACCGGTCCCGTGTCACGCGTCGGACCGGGATCCGAGGAGATCCTGATGAACGCGATGAAACGACTTCTCCAGCCGGAACCCTGACAAACCCTCATGAAAACCCTCACTCTTCTGATCTGCACCTTCGTTCTGTCATCCGGACTCCGGGCCGCTGAGCCTGACAAACCGCTCTTCAAGGCCGGGGCCGCGACCAGCGACGTCACCGCCCCGCTCGGTACTTCGATGAACGGGGGCTTCCACGACCGCGAGGCGACCTACGTCCACGACCCGCAGCTCGCCCGTTGCCTCGCCCTTGATGATGGGAAGACGCGGATCGTTCTCGTCGTGGTCGATAGTTGCGTGATCGGACGGGATGTCTTCGACGAAGCCAAGGAGATGGTCGCCAAAGCGACGGGACTTCCGAAGGAACACCTCCTGATGTCGGCGACGCATTCGCACTCCTGCGGCACGATGCAGGCGGTCGGCCAGAGTGATCCCGATCCGCTCTACCAGCGTTTCGTGGCCCGGAGGATCGCGGACGGGGTGCGCAACGCCATCCAGAATCTCGAACCCGCGCAGATCGCGTGGGGAGTTGGCTCGGCGCAGCAACATGTCTTCAACCGCCGCTATGAGATGAAGGAAGGCGGCATTCCTCCGACGCCGCTTGGCGTGACGACCGACCGGGTCCGCACCAATCCGGGTGCAGGCAATCCGCTTGTGGTGAAACCGGCCGGTCCGACCGATCCGGAAGTGCCCTTCGTGTCGGTTCGCAGCGTGGATGGCCGTTCCATCGCCCTCTACGCGAATTACGCCCTGCATTATGTCGGCGGAACAGGTCCCGGACACATCTCGGCGGATTATTTTGGTGCGTTTGCCAGGATTGTGCGCGGACGTCTCCACGCGGAGAACGTGCAGCCACCCTTCGTTGGAATGATGTCCAATGGCGCGAGCGGCGACATCAACAACGTCGATGTCCTCGGCAAGCAGGAGAAACAACCGCCCTATGGCCAGATCGAACTCGTCGCCGGCGATGTCGCAAAAGAGGTGTACCGCCTGCACGATAGTCTCACCTGGCATGACCACGTTTCTCTCTCCGCCGCGCAGCGCGAGCTCAACCTCGGCGTCCGCAAGGCAACGGCGGAGGAGGTGGCGAAGGCACGCGAGGTGATGGCGGAATCGAAGCTGGCGCCGCGGATGGAGACGATCGAGCAGGTCTATGCCCGCGAGACCGTGCTTCTCGCTGATTTTCCCGATGAAGTCGTGGTGCCGCTCCAGGTGGTGCGGATCGGGGGATTGCAACTCGCCGCGATGCCCGCGGAGGTCTTCGTCGAGATCGGGCTGGAGTTGAAAAAGAAACATCCCGGCACGACGGTCGTCTCCCTCGCCAACGCCTACCACGGCTATCTCCCCACTCCGGAGCATCACGCCCTCGGCGGCTACGAGACCTGGCGCGCCCGATCCAGCTATCTCGAAGTGGATGCCTCAACGAAAATGATCCAAGTCCTCGACGAGATGTTGAAGGAACTCGCTCATTGAATTTTCCCATGACTCCTGCCTCTCTCCTCCGCATCGGCCTCATCGGCATGGACACCTCCCATGTCCCGGCCTTCACGAAGCTCTTCCACGATCCCGCCGCTTCGGGCGACCTCGCCGGATTCCGTGTCATCGCAGGACTGCCCGATGGCAGCGATACGCCGATGAGCCGCGACCGCATCGAGGGCTTCACAAACGAGGCCCGCGACCTCGGTGTGGAGATCGTCGATTCGGTCGAGGCTTTGATCGAGCGGAGTGACCGGCTCATGATTCTCAGCGTCGATGGACGCATCCACCTCCGACAGGCAAAGGCACTCTTTGCTGCGGGCAAGCCGGTCTTCGTCGACAAGCCGGTTGCCGGGTCACTTGCCGATGTAGTGGCGCTTTACGATCTCGCGGAACGCTTGAGCACACCCTGTTTCTCCGCCTCTTCGACCCGGTTCGGTCCGAAGATCGCGGATCCGGCATGGCGGGATGAGGCGGGAACGGTTCACGGCGTCACCAGTTGGGGACCGCTCGCGTATCAAGCGGGACAGCCGGAGCTCTTCTTCTACGGCATCCACGGCATCGAGGCACTCTTCACCGCGATGGGACCCGGATGTGAATCGGTCACGCGGGTGAAAACACCCGTGCACGAGATCGTCACGGGTGTCTGGAGCGATGGACGTGTTGGCGTTTATCGGGGGCTCTTGCAGGGAGCGAAACCCTATGGTCTCACCGTTCATGGGGAGAAGGCTGTGGTGAATCTCATCGAGGAGCCGTCCTACGAGGCGCTCTGCCGCGAGATCGGCCGCTTTTTCAAAACCGGGCTGCCCCCCGTGAGTCCTGCCGAGACCCTCGAGATCTATGCCTTCATGGAAGCGGCGGACGAGAGCCTGAGAAGGGGAGGGGCCTCGGTGCGGTTGGCGGAGGGGATGGAACGGGCGAGGGCGTGAGCGTCGAAAATGCCTTGGGTTTGGACGCAAAACCGGGCCCAATGCGTGCTTTCCCCGCTTCCTCTTTTCGGCTACGATCCGCCCAGTTCTTCATGAAAACACCCACGCCCTTCCTTCTCGGATTCGCCGGATTGATCTCCCTTTCCTCCCTCTCCGCCGCCAACTGGCCGCAGTGGCGCGGGCCTGATGGCACGAGTCTGGCCTTGCCGGGAGATTATCCGACCAAGTTCTCGCCGTCCGAGAACGTGCTCTGGAAAGTGAAGCTCCCCGGGGTCGGCAGCAGCACGCCCGCGGTCTGGGACGATCGCATTTTTGTCACCTGCGGGATCGATGGAGAAGATGGCATCATCGCCTTCGACTGGAATGGCGCCGAGATCTGGCGCGAGACCCTGGGGCCGGAACGGGCCGGGAAACACAAGAACGGGAGCGGATCGAATCCCTCGCCCATCACCGACGGAAAGAACCTCATCGTTTATTACAAAAGTGGCACGGTCGCCTCCCTCACGCACGAAGGGAAGGTGAACTGGAAGACGAACCTGCAGGAGCAGTTTGGCGAAGACACCCTCTGGTGGGATCTCGGCAGTTCTCCGGTGTTCGCGGCTGGGAATATCGTCATCCCGGTGATGCAGGAGGGTGAATCCTACGTCGTCGCCCTCAATCCAGCCGACGGCAAGGTGGTCTGGAAGGTCGATCGTACCTTCCCGGTCCAAAAGGAAACGGGCCAGTCCTACACGACGCCCTATCTCACGACGATCGACGGGGTCGAGACCCTCGTGATCTGGGGAGCCGACCGGCTCACCGGTCATGATCCGAAGGACGGCAAGACGCTCTGGACCTGCGGCGGATTCAATCCCGAGGACAAGGCGATGTGGCGCGTCATCGCTTCTCCCGGATTCGTCGACGGCATCGCCGTGGTGCCCTACGGACGCACCAAATACACCGCGGGGGTCAAACTCGGCGGCAGCGGCGACGTCACCGCGACGGCCCGTCTTTGGGAGCGCGACGACCTCGGTTCCGACTGCCCGACGCCCGTGGGCCGCGATGGCAAAGTCTACCTCCTCTCCGACCGAGGCGAGATCCACTGCCTCGATGTGAAGACCGGCAAGGATCTCTGGAAAGGCCTGATTCCCCGCGCTTCGGCGAACTATTATTCCTCGCCCATCCTCGCCGGTGATCTTCTTTACGCAGCCCGCGAGGATGGCATGGTTGCGGTGGTGAAGGTGGGCGATGCGGGCATGGAGGTGCTCTCTCAGAACGAGATGGGCGAGCGCATCGCCGCCGCTCCCGTGCCGGTGAGCAACAAGCTCCTCGTCCGCGGCGTTGATCATCTCTTCTGCCTTGGTAGAAAGTGAGAAAACTTCAGCGAGCCGCTCACTCATTCAAATGAAACGCGCCCTTGTCGTCATTCCCTTTCTGGCCGCCTCCCTGGCGATGTCGGACGAGTTCAAGCTCGAGAAGCGCGAGGATCGTCTCGTCATCACCGACGGGGACGCTCCGGTGGCGGAGTATGTCTTCAAGGATGAAAAGATCCTTCGTCCTTATTTCGCGAACGTCCACGCCCCCGGTGGGATCCGGGTGACGCGGACCCATCCTCCCGATCCTGACAAAGACGCCACCGATCATGCCGACATGCATCCGGGGATCTGGTTTGGTTTCGGGGATGTGTCAGGGAACGATTTCTGGCGGAACAAGGGGCGCATCGTGCACGAGCGCTTCGTGCTCGAGCCTGCGGCGACGGCGGATCGCGTGTCGGTTTCGACCGTCTCATCGATGCAGAGTGAGGACGGGACGAAACTCGCCAAAGTGCTCGGAGCCTTCATTCTCTCCCGCCTGTCCGACGGATGGCGGCTCGACTGGAACGCGCGGATCACGCCCCAGGTCGATGGCTTCGCCTTCGGGGATCAGGAAGAGATGGGCTTCGGCGTGCGCGTCGCGACACCTCTAACGGAGAAGGAAGGGGGAGTCATCACCAACAGCGAACATCAGTCGACGGCGGACGCGACCTGGGGGCAACCGGCCGCGTGGTGCGACTACTCCGGAAAGGTCGACGGCAAGCGGGTCGGCGTGCTTCTTGTTCCCGGTGCGGGCAATCCTCACGCCAGTTGGTGGCACAACCGCGACTACGGGGTGTTCGTGGCGAATCCCTTCGGTCGCAAGGCGATGAAGCAGGGTGAAGAAAGCCGCATCGCGGTGAAGAAGGGCGAATCCTACTCCTTCAACCACACCGCGTATCTCTATGCGATCGATTCCGCCGGAAAGCCGGCCTGGGAACGATACCTCCGCTGAAATTCCGATGATGAAGATGCTCGCCATTCTCTTGATGTCGTGCCTCGTTCCCTTCGTGGGACGTGGCGAGGTCACCGCCGAACCGATCGCGAAACCCGGCGAGGTGATCTTCTCCGATGACTTCGCGAGCGCGAACGCCGAGTGGAAGGCGGTGATTCCGTCTTTCGAGGTGAACGAAGGAGTGCTTCGCGTCTGGCAGACCCGCGATGATCACGGGGCCGTCTGCCGGGTGCATCGTCCGATGAAAGACGTGGTTGTCACCTTCCGCTTCAAGTTTGATGGGTCGACGGGATTCAACGCTGTGTTCGACGACAAGAACCACAAGGGCTCCCATGCCGGGCACATCTGCCGCGTCGCCTTCGCGCCTAAGCAGATCCGCCTCGGAGATGACAAGGAAGGGGTGATGCGAAACGACGTCTTCGAGATGCGCAAGGATCCCGCCCGCAAGGCCGAGGCCGACAAGATGCTCGTAGGACGGGGTTCGGTGGCCAACTTCGTCATCACGCCGGGCCAGTGGCATGAGGTGGTCATCGAGATCTCGGGCGAGCGGATGCGGGTCGTCGTCGACGGCAAGGCGGTCGGATTCCTGCAATCCTCCGGCATCGCTCACGAGACCAAGGAGAGTTTTCATTTCACGGTGAACGGTCAGGGAGTCCTTTTCGACGACGTGAAGATTTCGAAAGCGGCGCCATGAAGAGTTGCCTGATTTCCGTCGCGACGATTCTGGTTGTTTCAGGGGCATTCGCGGCCCCACTTTCATTCTCCGTCGCCGACTATCCCTCGATTCAGGCGGCGCTGGATGCGAATCCCGGCAAGGTCCTCGAGGTGCCGCCCGGCGATCACAAGATCTCGGAGAAGATCCGATTGCGTGGAAAGGGCAGCGGCCTCGCCGGACCCGGACGGATCATCCAGACCAACCCCGACCAGCCGCATCTCGAGATCGAGGATGCGGTCGCCGCGGAGGTGCGGGACCTCACCTTGGCCCGCCCCGAAGGGAAAACCGAAACCCGGCACGAGGCCATCGTCGCGATCCGTTGCCGGGACCTCGTCATCGAGAATGTCCGAGTCCTCGACAACTGGTCGAATGCCGGCACGATTTCCCTGCGGGAGTGCCGCGATGCCCGCGTCAGCCGTTGTCTTGTGCGCAACTACATGCGCATCAGCATCGATGACCGCACCGCGAGCGAGGATTGGGGCTACGCCTTTCGTTGCACGGACGGCACCGCAATCAGTCTCGATCGCAGCAGCGGTTGCCTCATCGAGGGCAACCGGATCGTCGAAGAACGGCTCGTGCCGACGCGCGAGGTGCGCGAGCAACACGGCCTCGGCGACTTTGTGAAGAAGAATCCGGCGAAGGGAAAGATCGTCAACGACGTGATGTGGAATGCCGACTACACCGATGCCTGGCAGCAGGGCTCGGGGATCGTGGTGAATGCGCCGAAGGATAGTTCGATGACGCGCCTCCTCGGCAACCACATCGAGAACGCCGCCCAAGGCATCGACATCCACAGCGATCAGATCATCGTCGCGAACAACGTCGTCGCGAATGCCTTCATCGGGATGAAGGCGATGCACGGCTCGCGCAATGTCCTCATCACCGGCAACCAGTTTGTGCGAAACAGCCTATGGGCGATCGGCCTGATGCCCGGAACGGGAGCGGACGCGGAGAACTCCGACGGAGGATCGATCGTGGCGAACAACCTGATTTCCCAATTCGGTCACGGCGACGCCGCCTGGATCTGGGGCACGGAGCGTTCGCCCTTCAAGTTTGACAACGGGCAGGAGGCGGACGACCCGCCGCTGAGCGATGTGCTCGTGCAGGGCAACGTCGTCGATTCCCTCGGCGAGCCTCGCTATCGATATGCCGTCATCGTCGCCGGCGGCGAAGATGGACCGAAAGGCCTGCGTTTCGCGAACAACCTCTTCGCCCCGGGCCGGGATGGAGTGGCAAACGTGGAGCTGCCGTGACGCCTGTAGCCGGGGTCAATGCCCCCGGGCGGAGGTCCTTGTGTCAGCGGCCCGGCCTCAATGAGGCCGGCTACAACCGTTTGAGTCACGTCACGCTAACTCACTTCGCCGCCGTCTTCTTCTTGGCCGCCTTTTTGGCCGGAGCCTTCTTGGCCGCCGTTTTCTTGCCGGGTGCGGTACCGTCCTCGGCGACCTTGGCGGTCTTGGTCTTGGCGTTTTCGCGGGGCGGGAAATCCCAGGCGAGCATGCGTTTTCCCTTCACGTTGCAGACAAGGGCGGCCTTGAAGGGTTTACCCCGTTTGCTGATCCACTTGTCGATGAGGTCGGTTTTGCCCTCGGTGAAATACTTGATGGCCTGCTCGCGCGGGATCGGGAATTTGCACATCTCCTTCGCGAGGCGGGCCTTGCAGCCATCTCCGGAGATGCGGCGGTCGCAGATGTAGCTGCCCGGGGTCTCGTAGATGTATCCTTTGTCGCAGGCAGGGCACTTGCAGAGCCTGTTCTCGGGCAGGATGGCCTCGGCTTCGGCTTCTTCCTCGGGTGATTTCTCGAAGACGAAGGAAGCCTTGAGCCCGGTCTTCTTGTCCTCCTGCAATTCGACGGCGGCGTCGAAGGGCATCTTGAAGCGGTTCACGAATCCGGTGAGGGGTCCGACGTGCCTGGTCTTGAGCAAGGTCTTTGCCTCGTCTTCGGAGAGCGGGCGGCTCGCGATCACCTTGGAAAGGGAGAATTTGCAGTCGGGCTGCTTGCACTTGTAGCGACCGTCGTCCTGACCGAGCGAGGGTGCTCCGCAGACGGGGCAGGGGACGGGGAACTCGGGCCACTCGCGCTCGACGGCATTGCGGGCGTAGTCCTTCGCGGTGGCGACGACGTTGCTCGTGAGATCGCGGATCTCGCGCATGAAGGTCTTGCGATCGAGCTTGCCCTGCTCCATCTGCTTCAGCTTGTATTCCCATTCGCCGGTCATTTCGGGCGAGGTGAGCAGGCCGATCTCCATGTTGTGGAGTTGCTCGATGAGGCGCATGCCACGGGTCGTAACGAAGAGGTCGCGGCCGTCGCGGGTGATGTATTTGTCGAGAATGAGGCCTTCGATGATGGCGGCGCGGGTCGCGGGCGTGCCGAGTCCACGCTCGGACATGGCGTCGCGGAGGTCTTCGTCGTCGACGCGCTTGCCCGCGGTCTCCATTGCGGAGAGCAGGGTGCTTTCGTTGTAGCGTGCAGGCGGACGGGTCACTTTTTCGAGGACTTCGATGCGCTTGAGGTCGGCCGATTCTCCGGGTTTCACCGGCACGATCTGGCGCTCGCCCTTCTTGTTTTCGTCCTCCTCGTCCTCGCTGGCATCCGCCGGAGCGGCGACGTCGGCGGTTTTGCCATAGACGGCGAGCCAGCCCGGCTCGACGAGGATCTTGCCTTCGCTCTTGAACTGGTCATCCCCGATCGTGGAGATCCGGGTCGTGTTCTCGAATTCGGCCTGGGGATAAAACGCGGCGATGAAACGCCGGGTCACCATGTCGTAGAGTTTCTGCTCGGCCTCGTCGAGATTCAGGGGAATCTGGCCCGTAGGGATGATGGCAAAGTGGTCGCTAACCTTGGCACCGTTGAAAACGCGGCGATTTGATCCGGTGACGAGGCGGTCTCTCAGGGCCTTGGCGGCGTGTGCGGGCAGGTCGGAAACGCTGCGTCCCGTGGCCTTCGAGATCTTCCCGAGGGTGTCGGCCGTGGTCGCGACATAGTCGTCGGGCAGATAACGGGAGTCGGTCCGCGGGTAGGTGAGGGCTTTGTGCTTTTCGTAAAGGGCCTGGGCGAGCTGGAGGGTGCGGCGGGCGGAGAAACCAAAGCGGCCGTTCGCTTCGCGCTGCAGGCTGGTGAGGTCGTAGAGCTGGGGCGCGATCTGCTTGACCGGCTTCTTCTTCTCCTCGACGGAAGCGGACTTGCCTTCGCAGCGTTTGACGATGGCCTCGGCCTTGGCTCGGTCCCAAAGGCGCTCAGCGCGGGCGTGGGGTTTGTCTTCGCTCTTCTTGAAATCCGGATCGAACCAGCGACCGAGGTAAGTGCCCGCGGTGACTCCGAAATTTCCGACGACCTCGAAATAACCTTCGCTGACGAAATCGCCGATTTCCTGCTCGCGCTCGGCGAGGAGGGCGAGGGTGGGGGTCTGGACGCGGCCGACGGGCGTCTTGTTGAACCCGCCGAACTTGCTGTTGAATGCGGTCATGGCCCGGGTCGAGTTGATCCCGACGAGCCAGTCGGACTCCGAGCGGCAGTAGGCGGCGTCGGCGAGGGGGCGCATCTCGTCGTCGCTGCGGAGCGAGGCAAAGGCCTCGCGGATCGAGCCATCGGTCATCGACTGCATCCAGAGGCGGCGGACCGGCTTCTCGACGCCGCAAAACTGGACGATGTAGCGGAAGATGAGTTCCCCCTCGCGGCCGGCGTCACAGGCATTGATGAGTTCGGTGACGTCCTTGCGCTTCATCAGCTTTTTCAGGACCGTGAGGCGCGATTTGCCCCCTTTCTGTTCGCTCGGCTCGAGCGCGAACTCCTGCGGGAGGACGGGAAGGCATTCGAAATTCCACGGCAGATTCTTCCCTTCGGCGGTGGTGGGGAGTGCCTGCTGGACTAGGTGACCGACCGCCGAGGAAATCACATAGCGGTCGTTTTCGTAGTATTCGTCGTGCTTTTCGAAGCGACCGATGGCCGGGTCTTTTCCGAGGACGCGGGCGAGGTCGTTGGCGACACTGGGCTTCTCGGCGATGATGAGAGACTTCGACATGGAGATGGGGCGAAAAGACTGAAAGGACACGGAGTGCCCCGGTTTCGGGGAAAGGTCAACCCGCTTTCGAGAAGTATTTCCCCGGCAACTGCCGGACGAGGCGCTTCATTTCGAGCTGGAGAAGGGCGGCACTGATGCGTCCGGCGGGCACTTGGGTGGCCTCGGAGAGGCGGTCGATCGTCGTCTCGCCGAGGGCCAACTCGCTGAGGAGACGGCGTTCGAGCTCGCTCAGATCGACGTTGCGGGTGGGCGGAGCGGGCTCTTCCGGCGCTTGGCGGGGGATCGGTTTTGAAATGGATTCCGTGAAATCCAGGGGCAGGGCGTTGATTTCCAGTCCCAATTCATCAATGACGTCGTCGGGGGTGCAGACGAGGGTGGCGCCCTGCTGGATGAGTCGGTGACAGCCTTCGGAGGACGGCCGGTCGATCGGCCCCGGGATCGCGAAGACGGCGCGGCCTTGCTCCAGGGCCTGGTTGGCGGTGATGAGGGAACCGCTCCGCGCCGGCGCCTCGACGACGAGAAGTCCGCTCGACATTCCCGCGACGATGCGGTTGCGCAGGGGAAAGGATTGTTTGTCCGGCACGTAGAGGACGGGGAACTCGGAGAGGACGGCCCCGCTCCCGGCGATGCGATCGGCGAGGGCCTGGTTTTCGGGCGGGTAGACGTTCCCGATGCCTGAGCCGAGCACGGCGATGGTGCGTCCTCCGGCGGCGAGGGCGGCCTCGTGGGCGGCGGTGTCGATCCCGCGGGCGAGGCCGCTGATGATCGTGAATCCGGCGCGGGCGAGCTGGAAACTGAATTTCCGGGCTTGCTCCCGTCCGTAGTGGGTCATGCGGCGCGAACCGACCACGCCCACGGCGGCGGCGTCCGCCGGGGTGATTGTTCCTTTTAAATAGAGCAGGAACGGGGGATCGTGGATCTGGCGCAGGGCGGCGGGATAGCGGGGATCGTCGAGGGTGAGGAGTTCGATCCCGTGATCGCTGAGACGGCACTGCTCCTCGGGCAGGTCGATACGATTCTCCCAATCGGCGATGTGGGCGGCCATTTCCTCGCCAATCCCTGGAACGAGGAGGAGTTCGCGCGCCGGAGCGGAGAGGATGGCCTGGGGCTCGCGGAACTGCTCGAGGAGACGACGCACCCGGATCGGCCCGATATTCGGGAGTAGGTTCAGAGCCAGGTATGCCTCGGTCGCGGTGAGCATTGAAGTTTTTACGATTGATCAGGTGAACAGTCAAGTTTCTTTCTACTCCGTCGCGACGGGAAATCGAAACGGAAAATCCGTTCGCGATCCCTGGTCACCCCGCCTAAGCTGCGGACTTCGTTTCATCACATGGGAGAGCATTGGACACTCGAATCGGCGGCCCGGGAAAAAGCTCCGGGTCTGCATCCCTTTGCGGGGGCGAGGCTGCGCGTCTTCCTGCGTCACGCCCTCCTCACCCCTGGGCTCGACCCGCGCACCCGCTACCAGCGTTTCATCGCCGCCGTGGCCCAGGCAGTGCGTTTCCCCTTCGCGACGATGGAGGGAGTGCTCCACAACGCCGCGATCCGGCGTCACATTCCCTCGGCGCCTCCCATTTTCCTGATCGGGCATTGGCGCAGCGGCACGACCCACCTGCACAACCTCATGTGCCGTGACCCGCAGTTCGGCTTTCTCAAATTTTCCGAAACAGCCATGCCGCTCGACATGCTGGGACCGCTCCTGCCCTTCGCCTGCAGCCGCATCGAGAAGGCCCTGCCCGACACGCGCGGTTTTGACAAGGTGAAGCTCGCGCTCGACGAGCCGCAGGAAGAGGAAATGGCGCTCGGGAATCTCCAGCGTCACGGCTACTACGGTGTCTACCATTTTCCCACCGACATGGCGGGACAGCGCGACCGCTCGATGTTCTTCGAGGGGCTTTCAAAAGCCGAGGTGCGGCGTTTCCGTCGGGAGTATGACTTTCTCGTCCGTAAGGTCGCCTATGTGAAGCAGGGCCAGCGCACCTTGTTCAAGAATCCGCCATCGACGACGCGGATGAAGCTGATCCTCGAGATGTTCCCCGATGCGAAGTTCATCCACATCGTGCGAAATCCGTGGCCGGTCTTCAGCTCGACCTGCGGGAAATTCCCCCGCGTTTTCAATGCCTTCGCCTGGCAATCGTTTCAAAACGTCGACATCCCGGGCTTTGTCCTCGACACCTACGAGAAGGTGATGCGCCGCTACCTCGAGGATCGACGGACGCTGAACCTGCCCGCCCACCAACTCGCCGAGACGACCTACGAACGCATCACCGCCGATCCCGTCGGAGAAATTGGACGGCTCTACGACCAGCTCGGCATCGGAGGCAAGGCAAACGGGCT
>Ga0209573_1002163_pt1 | contig 26354 bp, 24 predicted proteins | sample TNRBio252014_DNA_FD_185870 | JGI IMG/M metagenome (GOLD analysis project Ga0209573, IMG submission 185870) | Wastewater treatment Type I Accumulibacter community from EBPR Bioreactor in Madison, WI, USA - TNR Reactor_6/25/2014_ DNA (SPAdes)... | ecosystem: Engineered > Bioreactor > EBPR >... | reverse complement strand
AAATCAACCTGGAAACCTTCCTGACTCAAGGATTATTTGCCTGATCAGGTCATTGAGTCTGCCAGCATGTTTTAATTCGCTTATTTTTTGAAACATGCGGTATTTCCAGTGATGACGGACATTGCTCGGTTCGTTGATCTTCTCTTCATGTGTTTTTTCCCACCTAAACGCTCCATCCATGGCCATGAGGTCCTGAATAGGGAATGTAGTCCACATGGCTGGTGAATGTGCATGTTGTCTGACGATCTGTTCACAAAGCCATGGTTCGGCAAAAAATGGAGCTTCGCCCGGATTTCCCAACTGTTCATTATAAAACTCTTGTATCAGGTTTCTGTCGCTTTCCCACCATCCTCTGGTTGTGGACATGTCATGAGTAGAAGTTGTACATACAGACATATAGGGCGAATCTGCCGGATGAGCGAACTTTCGTTTAGGGTCTTTGGACATGCGCTGTATTTCGAGGCTAAGAATTCCGAGTTGGTCCATTACCGGATGGACGCAATCAGGCACCATCCCGAGGTCTTCACCGCATACAAGCATATCGGTTGCTGAAATGATCCCTGGAAGCTTGTCCATGGCTTTGTGATACCAGAAATCATCATGCCTTTTATAAAAGAAATGGTTGTACAATTCATTGAGTCTGTTTTGAGTGTCAATATCCATTTCAGCAAAAGAACTCGTGTGCTGGAAGGTGATACGGGGTTGGAATTGATTATATCCACTTTCTATGAACAAGACATTGGCGATCAGTTCAAACAATCCATCTCGGATCCTTCTGCTTTTTTCATCGAGGTTTTCTTCGTCTGTTCCCTTGAGAAAGTGTTCGTTGACTTTTTTTTGCGTATCAAATCCGTCCTTCATTTTAAAGGTTCGGTAAGCTGTTTCTTCCAGAAAGTTTTCAATCACTTCATCCGTAAATACTCCGAACAAATGACCGAGCAAATGATGCCTGATATAAGGTTTGACCAATCGTTCGTAGTCAAAATCCAGTCCGAATGACTTGATCTCGTCGGCAGTCAGGGGCAAAGAAGGATTGAACGTTCCCAACAAGCCCTCTACAGCATGTTCCGGTATTTCCCAAATTCTGAAAAACCCCAAAATATGGTCTATCCGGTAAGCATCGAAGTATTCAGCCATTTTGCTGAGCCTTTTTTTCCACCAATTATAACCGTCATTTGCCATTTTTTCCCAGTTGTATGTAGGGAAACCCCAATTTTGACCCTTTATGGCAAATGCATCGGGAGGCGCTCCGGCTTGGGCATGGAGATTGAAAAGTTCGGGTTCTGTCCATGCTTCCACACTATTTGGGCTGATACCGATCGGAATATCTCCTTTAAGTACGATGCCTTGTTTCCTTGCGTATGTTGAAACCTCTTTCAGTTGTTTGTCGAGGTGGTATTGTAAAAAATAGTGAATTGAAATGTCATCCCAGTCTTTTGTTCCGGGTTTACAAAGCTTTTCGATGGATTTCTTGTCATATTCGCTGTATTTTCCCCACTTCCTGAAATCGGCTGTCTTATTTTTATCCCTGAGGAAAGCAAAAGCAGCATATGGTACAAGCCAGTCCTTGTTGGCCTCAAAAAAAGCTAAATAGGATGGATCTTCAAAAAATCTGTCTTTTTCCTGATCAAAAAGGCGTTTAAAGTAGGCGGATTTTGCCTTATGGACTTCAGGATAATTCACGAATTCTTCAGCATTCAATGCTTGCTGTAGTTCGGAAAAATGGGCAATGGCTTTTTTATCCTTCAGTTTTCCCATTTTTTGCAAATTGAGAAAAACCGGGTGTAATGCAAATACAGAAATGGATTTATAAGGATAGGAATCCAGCCAGGAATGCATCGCAATGGTTTCATTTACCGGCAGGATTTGCACCATGCTTAAGCCAACTGTTTTAGCCCAGTCTATCAGTTCCTGCAGATCATTGAATTCACCTATTCCGAAACTTTCATCACTTCTCAGTGAAAATACCGGCACGGCAACACCAGCGCCTCTCCATGGACCCTGAGGATATTGGAAAGCTATATCAGACACAATATATGCGGACGTTTCCTTCCATTCAGAATTACCTTCCAGGGATCTGTTCTGCCCGCTTTCAAAAGCCACCAGCTTTTTCTGCCTGGTGTCGTAATATCCATATTTATAATCAGAAGGGAAGGTGAAATTATCCAGGTTGGCCGAACCACTCCAAACGACATCTCCTGCTTCACATCCAAGCAACAAAGGACTTTCGACATCCCAGTTTCCCAGCGCCTTTGATGCTCCTGAAACACATATCTGGTATCCATCAGGAACACCAGGCACTGATATCCTGAATTGCAATATCTTTTTGGATTTTGAAATGGTGCCTTTCAGATTTTTTTCACGTTTGAAGACCACATCTTTTAAGGCGGAACTGAAAAGTACTTTTTCTTCATTTGCCGGATAAATCCAGTGATCATGAATAAACAGTCCTCCCTGGTTCAAAGGCAAGCTAAATGCCCTGTTTTTTCCCCATTCCCAGATCATTTTGCCCCATTGATCCATTAAGAAATACTTGTATTCCAGTTCGTTCGTTCCATCCGGAATGTTGAGTAAAACAGTCCAGTAACCATTTTGGCTGTAATTCAGACGGATAGCGTTGGCCATATCCCAATTTCCCAAAGTATCGCCTTTGCCAGTGATAAATATATTTTCACCAGGTTTGGTATGGTAATGTATTTTTAAAAAAATCTCCATTTTATAAAAGTGTTTTTCAAAACAAAAATCGGTAGTTTTTGAGTATTTTTTACAAATCAGTTCATTTTTTTCCTTTTAAGGCAAAAAATCACATTAATATTTTGTAAATGAATACATTTTTTATCAAAAACCAGCATTCTTTTGATGGTTAAATGAAATTCTATTATGTACTTATAATGTCCACCAATGGAAAAAAAGTAATTTTTGTCAAAAAAAAAGCAGTTTAACTCCTGAATTTTCAGGCTTCGTTGCTTTCTTTTTTCAGTTCCTGTATTATAAATGCATATTCCAATGCCAGGTCTTTGATCCACTGAAACCTTCCGGATGCGCCTCCATGTCCAAAATCCATTTGAGTGTGAAAAAGCAGTAAATTGTTATCAGTTTTTCTGTCGCGCAGTTTGGCTACCCATTTAGCAGGTTCCCAGTACTGAACCTGTGAATCATGGTAACCGGTCGTCACGAGCATTGCCGGATATGGCTGTTCTCTGACATTGTCATAAGGAGAATAAGCCAGCATATACTGATAATATTGCAGATCTTTGGGATTGCCCCATTCGTCGAATTCTCCGGTTGTCAGCGGAATGGATTCATCGAGCATCGTCGTAACCACATCCACGAACGGAACCTGTGCGATGATGCCTCGGAACAGATCCGGACGTAAATTTGCCACGGCTCCAACCAATAAACCACCGGCACTTCCTCCTTTTGCAAATAGTTTATTTTTTGAAGCATATCCGGCTGTGATCAGATGTTCTGCGCATGAAATGAAATCAGTAAAAGTATTCATTTTTCTGAGTAGTTTCCCATCCTCATACCATTTACGTCCATAGAATTGTTCTCCCCGTACGTGTGCAATGGCAAAAACAAATCCTCTGTCCAGGAGTGGCAGAATGCTGATCCTGAAAACCGGATCAACCGTGATGCCATAAGATCCATATCCATATAAAAGTGCAGGTGCAGTACCGTCTTTTTTGAAATCTTTCCTGTAAACCAGGCTCAAAGGAATCCTGGTCCCATCCGTCGCCATGGCAAAATCACGTTTTGTTACATAATCTGAAGGATTGAAGCCTCCCGGAATCTCCTGCTGTTTGAGCAAAGTGCTGTGTCTTGTTTTTGGGTCATAATCAAAAACGGAACCTGGTGTGGTGAGGGATGAATATGCGTATCTGATTTGTTCTGAATTGTACGCTTTATTAATGCTCAGGTTCACAACATATACTTCTTCATCGAAAGAAATATCGTGTGCATCTTTTCCATCCCAGGGCCTGACATGCAATTGGTTCAATCCGTCTTTTCTTTCCGCGATAACCAAAAAATCTTTGAAAACATCGAATCCTGAGATAAAAATATCATCATTGTGTGGTATAAATATTTCCCAGTGATCCAGGCCTGTCCGCAGGATACTGGTGCGCATCACGTTGAAATTCTGAGCATTGTGATTAGTCCGGATGTAAAAATGATCACCGCTGTGTTCGATGGAATACTCAAGCCCTTTGATCCTGGGCTGAAAAACTGTAAAGGATCCTAATGGCTGATCGGCTTTCAAAAAGCGGTACTCACTCGTCAGGGTGCTTTCTGAACCGATGACCAGATAATTTTGGGTTTTGGTTTTGTAAATGAAAACGGAAAAAGTTTCGTCTTTTTCAAAGTATACCACGACATCTTCAGTAACCGGAGTGCCAAGTACATGCCGCATGACTTTTTCAGAGCGCAGAGTTTGTTGGTTGCGCTGAATATAAAATACCGTTCGGTTGTCATTGCCCCAGATGATCCGCCCGGTTGTCATCGGAATTTCGTCAGGAAGCAATTCACCGTTCTCCAGATTTTTAAAATAAAGCGTGTAATTCCTTCGACTCACAGTATCGACCCCATAAGCCAGGATCCGGTTATCCGGGCTGATCGAACTACCGCTGATATCGAAATAGGAATAAGCTTCAGCCATTTGATTGACATCCAGAAGCACTTCTTCCATCGCTTCCAACGTAGCCTTTTTCCTGCACGAAATATAATACTCTTTACTTTCTATAGAACGTGTATAATAGAAATATCCATTGAAAAAATAGGGCACGGAACGGTCTTCTTCCTTGATTTTGCCCCGTATTTCATTGTACAGACTTTCCTGGAGTGCTAACGTAGGCTGCATAACTTTTTCCATGTAAGCGTTTTCTTCCTCCAGATATCTGATCACTTCAGGATGATCCCTTTCATTCAACCAAAAATACTCATCGATCCTTGTGTTGGCATGTGCGATCAGTTCTCTGGGTTTTTTAGGGGCTAAAGGGGCAATGGGCATTTGGCCTTCAGGGAAAGTTTCTTTCATGAAATGCAATAATTTTTAGCAAAAATAACATTTTAAATCATTTTTAGGATTGATGTCAATGAATGTGTCCATTGATTATTGACTCAGCAGAAGATTCACATTCATTGTTGTTTTAACGCTTAAATCCCAATTTGGCTTATTTACCGGATATATTGTAATTGTGTAGGTATTAAGTCTTTTAGTCATTAGTCTTTTTAGCCAGTGATTTATGTCCGGAATCAAAAAAAATCTCTGCAGCAAATTTTTTATCCTTGTTCAAAGTACGCCCTCAAATCCATCAGGTTAACGGACTAATAAGCAAATCACCTAAATAATCAGTCAATTTTTATACTTTTGATCGATTATGTACGTTTTATGCTCTTGAAGAACGTAAGAATCATTTTTTATCAAAATTTGTAATTTATATGAGAAGTTTAATGTTAACCATGTTGTTTTTAATGGGTTTTTTAGTCCTTGGAGTATCCCAGAATGAGGACTCAACCATGATTAAAACGCATAAGAAGATCATTATCAAAACCGTTGACCCTGAAGGCAATGTCCAAACAAAAATATTTGAAGGTGACGATATGAAAATGGATTCACCCAGACCATTTATAATTACCAAAGGCAGGGATTCCATTATAGTGGAAGTTTTTGTGGATAGTATGGTGATCGATGAATTTGAGCCTTTTGAAATAGATAAAGTTGAAAATTTTCAATGGAATTTTGAAGAAGGTAAGGATTTTCCCGGGCAAGGCAGAAGGATGATGATTTTTGGAGACGGACAGCCAGGTTTTGCACCATTGGAACATCAAAATAAAGCAAAACTCGGTGTGTTCATTGAAGAATCACCAAAAGGTGTTAAAGTGACCGAAGTAGAAGAGTTTTCAGCAGCCTATTCAGTTGGAATTTTAGCCGGGGACGTGATCACAAAGGTCAATGGAGTGAAAATTACCAATGTGGAAGAGTTGCAAAGGGAAATCGGTAAAAGTAAACCAGGAGATCTGACCGAAATTAAGGTCAAAAGGAATGGTAAGAATAAATCCTTTGAAGTGAGATTGCATGGCCAGCCAAAGATGATGAAAGCATTCAATTTTGTGCCTGAGGAAGGTATGTTCCCACCTGAAATGGGGAGATTTAACTGGCAGGAAAAGCATTCAAACTGTTCAGACAGACACAAAGGTTCAGTTTGTTGCGAGGGTAATGAATTCAAGGGAAGAGGAAGAGGGCATGATTTTGACCATAAATGCAGCGAAAAACATGACAGACCTTCCGGAAGAGACTTCCATGACGAACATAAATGTGGCGACAAACACAATGTACATTCGGGTAAAACACAACAAGGTGATCATAAATGTTGCAGCAATCAAGCAGAAAAAAAGAAATGCAACGATGAGCAGCATCAGCATGATTCCTGTAAAGGTAAAGAAAAAAAGTAATTGTAGGGGAAGGCTGATTTGAACTCAGGTTTTAATTGTCTTTGGAATAAAATACTGAATGAAAAAGGACTGGCACATTCGCCAGTCCTTTTTTTAGTCAAAATCCAAACTCCGGGTTTGTTTACAAAACTTATATTTCTGAAGATATACAACAGGATAGTTTGTATCTTGCAAAAAAAATTTTAAACAAGCCGGATATGGTTTGATCCGGATCAATACAGATTTTACAGTAACCATTCATTTATTTTTAAAAAAGGAAGGTAAGTAATTGGAATCGTAATAGTGGGTGGCTAATTTTTTGGGGAATTAAAGCATATTAAATGAGAGTGCCATTGGCAGAAAGGATGCGGCCGAATTCGTTGGATGAATACATCGGCCAGCAACATTTGGTTGGTAAAGACGGTGTTTTGTACCGCATGATCCAGTCCGGTTCCATTGCATCCATGATTTTTTGGGGACCACCCGGAACCGGGAAAACTACCCTTGCCAACATCATTTCTCATACCCTTAAAAGACCGTTTATCCACATGACAGCGATCAACGCCGGCGTGAAAGATATACGTGATGCGATTGACAAAGCAAAAAAGCAACATTTTTTCAACAGTCCGAACCCCATTCTTTTCATAGATGAAATTCACCGGTTCAACAAAGCTCAGCAAGATGCATTATTGGGAAGTGTGGAGAAAGGTATTTTGACGCTAATAGGGGCGACCACAGAAAACCCTTCGTTCGAAGTGATTTCAGCGCTTTTATCAAGATGTCAGGTTTTTGTACTGCAACATCTTAACAAACAGGATTTGTTGGAACTTTTACATCTTGCACTGGAAAAAGATGCAGAATTAAGGCAAAAAGAGATTGTTTTGGAAGAAACAGATGCCTTGCTTGCTTTTTCAGGAGGAGATGCGAGAAAACTGTACAATTGTCTGGAGATCGTGGTCAACCATTACAAGGAAGGAGAAACCATCCGTATCAATAATGAAGTGGTGGCAAAATCTATCCAACATAACGTCAGCATCTATGACAAGTCAGGAGAAATGCATTATGATATCATTTCCGCCTTCATCAAATCCATAAGGGGTAGTGATCCGAATGCTGCATTGTATTATATGGCGAGAATGATAGAAGGAGGCGAAGATCCGCTTTTTATTTGCAGGCGCATGATCATCCTGGCAGCTGAAGACATCGGATTGGCCAATCCGAATGCTTTGTTGATGGCCAATGCATGCTTTGAAGCAGTGCATAAGATCGGAATGCCTGAAGGGAGAATCGTGATGTCGCAGGCAGCCATTTATCTGGCATCCTCGCCCAAAAGCAATGCTGCCTACCTCGCCATAGATCAAGCCCTTCAAAAGGTGAAGGAAACTCAGAATTTATCTGTCCCTTTACATCTTAGAAATGCACCAACAGCTTTGATGAAAACACTGAACTATGGCAATAAATATCAGTATGCGCATGATTTTGAGAACAATTTTGTCAATCAGGAATTTTTGCCCGAAGAGATTTCCAATACGGTTTTTTATTCGCCTCAGGAAAACCAGCATGAACGCAAATTCAGGCAATGGCTGAGAGAACTATGGAAGGGCAAGTATGGGTATTAGTGATTCATATACAAATAATTATAAATACCAGAGTATTTAGAAAAGTCTTACCCAATAAAATTGTCCGCAACTGAGTTATTTTGAATAAAATACAAATTAACTTTTATGCAGGAAGTTTTTTCCAAAAATTGTTCTTTATTAAAAGTAATATTCTATTTTCACAAATTCAAACTGATACATCATGAATTTTAATATTTATAGTGACGAAAACCTCAAAGTTATTGAAGGAAGTATAGCTGATTTCACTAAAAAATATATCGAACCGAACTACAAAGATTGGGATGAAGCTCAGGTTTTTCCGGTCAATACCATGCATTTATTGGGTGAGTATGGATTTTTGGGTGTGGTCATTCCAGAAATATACGGTGGTTCAGGGTTGTGCTATCAGGCATATGTGTCCATTTTGCAGGAGATATCCAAAGTATGTGGTTCTATAGGATTGTCTGTTGCTGCCCACAATTCATTGTGTACCAATCATCTTTACATGTTTGGTAATGAAGAGCAAAGGCAAAAGTACCTTCCAAATCTCGCTTCCGGCAAATGGATTGGTGCCTGGGGTTTGACAGAGCCCAATACCGGAAGTGATGCCATGAGAATGAAGTGTGTGGGTGAAAAGGACGGAGATTATTACATCATCAATGGCTCAAAAAGCTGGATCACGCATGGAAAATCTGGTGACGTTGCTGTTGTGCTGGTCAGGACAGGCGATCTGTTGGACAGCCGCGGGATCAGTGCATTTATCATAGAAAAGGGAACACCTGGTTTCAAGCCGGGTAAAAAGGAAAATAAACTCGGCATGAGGTCTTCAGAAACTGCTCCATTGCACTTTGATAATTGTCGGGTGCATAAAAGTCAGCTATTAGGGAATGAAGGGGAGGGCTTCATACAGGCGATGCAGGTTTTGGATGGTGGCCGGATCAGCATTGCTGCTGTTGGTTTGGGTATAGCTAAAGGAGCCTATGAAGCATCCGTAGCTTATGCCAATCAGAGGGAGCAATTTGGAAAACCGATTTCAAGTTTTCAGGCCATCGCGTTCAAGTTGGCTGATATGGCGACCAAAATAGAAACCGCAGAATTACTTACACGTAAAGCAGCCTGGTTGAAGGACAGCGGACAGCCATTCACCAAAATTGCAGCCATGGCAAAATACAAAGCTTCCGAAATTTCAGTGGAAATTTCAACGGATGCCATACAGGTTTTTGGAGGATATGGATATACTAAAGATTATCCGGTAGAAAAGTTTTACAGAGACAGCAAACTGCTGACCATCGGCGAAGGAACCTCTGAAATACAAAAATTAGTTATTTCAAGACATATTATAAAATAAAATTTGTAGTTATTAGTAATTTACGAACTAATAATAAAGAAAAACCCAATTTGTATCTTAGAAATTTTGAGGAAATCAGAGTGAAAAAGGGGTTGCGTGGTTGCAACCCCTTAATTTTTTTTAGCCAATGCCTTTGAACCAGCAAGGACTTATTACATGTTTTTGACGATTTCTCTGCCGAATTCAGAACAACTCAATCTCGTCGCTCCTTCCATCAGCCTTTCAAAGTCGTAGGTAACTCTTTTGCTTATGATCGCTCCTTCCACGCCCTTGAGAATCAGATCTGCAGCTTCATTCCAGCCCATGTATCTGAACATCATTTCTCCGGATAGGATCACAGAACTCGGGTTGACTTTATCCAGTCCGGCATATTTGGGAGCGGTGCCGTGTGTGGCTTCAAAGATGGCAATTCCGGTGTCATAATTGATATTTGCACCGGGTGCAATGCCGATTCCGCCAACCTGAGCGGCAAGTGCGTCTGATATGTAGTCACCGTTGAGATTGAGCGTGGCAATTACATCATATTCAGCCGGTCTTGTAAGGATTTGTTGCAAAAACGCATCAGCAATTACATCTTTGATGATCAGTTCTTTGCCATTGTTGTCGATTACCTGCCACGGACCACCATCCAGGTCTTTGCCGCCGTATGCCTTTTTTGCCAGCGCATAACCCCATTCCTTGAATTTACCTTCCGTAAATTTCATGATGTTGCCTTTGTGAACCAGGGTTACAGAGTTTTTATTTTGTGCCAATGCGTAATCGATGGCTGCCCTTACGATCCTTTCAGTTCCTTCCTGAGACACCGGTTTTATCCCCAAAGAGACTGAGTCAGGGAAGCGGATGCCAGTGACTCCCATTTCATTGATCAGGAAAGATTTAAGCTTTTCCAGTTCTTCGGTTCCGTGCAGGTATTCGATGCCGGCATAAATATCTTCTGTATTTTCCCTGAAAATAATCATATCTACCAATTCGGGATTTTTTACAGGTGAAGGAACCCCTTCGAACCACATCACCGGACGAACACAGGCGAACAGATCCAGTTTTTGCCTGAGTGTAACATTGAGCGATCTGAAACCGCCTCCAACTGGCGTTGTAAGAGGTCCTTTGATCGCAACGAGGTAATTTTCAATATCTTCCAGTGTTTTTTCCGGAAGCCATTCACCCGTTTGCTCAAAGGCTTTTTCTCCTGCCAAAACTTCGTGCCAATGGATTTTTCTGTTTCCGCCATACGCTTTTTCTACGGCTGCGTCGAGCACATGAACTGATGCTGCCCAAATATCCGCACCTGTGCCATCTCCTTCAATAAAGGGAATTATGGGGTCATTCGGTACCTGGATTTTTTTGTTTTTAATTGTGATTTTTGATCCCGACATGTTATAAGATTTAATATTAAAAAAAAAGCTACCTGGAATAATCCGGGCAGCTTTATCAATAAGTTCCGATGTAGTAAATCAATTACTCAGCGCTTGCTGCACCCCATTTCTTTTCTCTGTAGGCAGCACTCAAAATCATATCTCTTTTGACCACAGAAGGTTTAGTGAATTGTTTCCTTCTCCTCAATTCTTTGATAACTTTAGTGGACTGAAACTTTCTTTTGTATCTTTTTAACGCTCTGTCGATCGTTTCATCATCCTTCACATTGATAATAAGCATATAATCAGATATTTTTATTTTTTAAATTGGTTGGCAAAGGTAAAAATATAATTGTGAATTATCCAAAATTTTTTTTGAAAAGATTTGAATTAATCATTGAATTATCAAAAATGAGTTGTCAAATTTAATTTATCCATTCAATTCCGCCATTTACCAGCTTGATTTTATGGCTTTTATACAAAGACCCAACCGCTTTTTTGAAAACTTTTTTACTGACGCCAAAGGCAGAATAGATCAATTCTGGAGAGCTATTGTCATTGAACGACAAAAATCCTTCATTTTCTATTAGTTTTTCTAAAAGAATTTCTGAAAAATCCTTTACCGTACCATAACCGGATCTGTTCAGGCTGAGATCAATTTTGAAGTCTTCTCTTAGCTTTTTAATATAGGCTTTGGATTCAAAACCGATCTTCACATCGGTGTTGTATACCTCACTGCTGTACAACATTCCTGTGAATGCGTGATTGATGATCGCTTTCCAGCCCAGTGGAGTATGATCATAAATCAAAATATCGACCTCATCTCCTTCATTAAATTCAGGAGGCTCCGGAGATAAGAATTTTTGTATCTTTTGTGATGCTGCCAAACGGCCGCTTTCCTCATCAAAATAAATATAAAACACATAGGATTTTCCTACGGTCAACGGATTTTTCTGTTCTTTGAACGGTACAAAAAGGTCTTTTTCTATATTCCATTTGAGGAATGAACCGAACTTGCTGTTGGAGGCAACGGTAAGCATGGCGAATTCCCCAACCTGCGCTTTGGGTTTCAATGTGGTAGCGATCAGTCTTTCTTCTGAATCAAGATATAGGAAGATGTCTACTTCTGTTCCTGTCTCATGATTGTCGGGAACATACTTTGAAGGCAACAGGATTTCACCCAATTCTTCACCATCGAGGTAAACCCCGAAAGGAACTTCCTTGACGATCTTTAAACGGTTGTACCGTCCTATTCCAATCATATATAATTTTTTTGCCGTTTGCTATTCACCGGCTTTTTGTTTTAATCTGGAAATCTCTTTGTTGAGGGATTCGATCAGCAATTCCTGCTTTTCATTTTCTTCCCTGCAATTGTCCAGCTTGGTTTCAAGGGTTTTTAACTCCAGTTCTTTCAATTCGACTTCACCTGATACCGCTTCGTCAGTTTTTAATCCAGGAGTTCCATTTTCTGTCGGCTCAACAGCTTCTTTTGTTTCATCGGTTCCAATGTGAAAAAAATCTTTTGCCTGCTGTATGGGGTCATGCCCGTTGTAATAAGAAGCTCCCATATATGCCAACGGCGCCGCCAAAATAAAGAAAAAGAAAAACTTCGCGCAGCCTGTTAGTTTGTATTTTGTTGCCATTGAATTTTAGTTTTTTGCAAAGCTAATAAATAGTGCTTATAATGAATAATGGACGGTAAAAGGAATTTCAAAAGACGAATTACAAATTTCATCGTGGTTAAGCCTGTATCGGAAGTTTTGATTTTTAAAACACAATCAACATCGTTTTCCAAAACATTTAATACTGTAATCCAACCAAAAATTGTAAACCCAAATTTTAATACGCTATAACTGATCACCAGCCACCACCTGCGCCACCGCCGCTGAATCCTCCGCCGCCAAACCCGCCGAATCCGCCACCACCGCCGAATCCTCCGCTGCTGCTACCGCCGAATCCTCCGCCGCCGAATCCACCAAATCCACCGAGACCACCGAGGCCACCGAGGCCCCAACCACCTCTTCGGGTAGTTTTATATTTGCCACGGTCAGTATATCCACCGCCGGTTTCTTCACCACAATCACCACGTTTAACACACCTGAACAAAGCAATAATGATAATGATGAGTATGGCAAAAAAGATTACAAAAGCTACCACAAGACCCGGGCCGGGATCGCTGTTTTGTCCGATACCAAGTCCTGTAAATTCTCCACTACCGAGTGACATGATGGCAGAACTTGCCTCATCCAGCGCTTGATAATATTGCTGTTCTCTGAAATTCGGAACAATAATATTTTCAATGATCCTCTTGGCCATGGCATCCGGAAGAAATCCTTCGGTTCCGCTGCCTGTCTGGATAAAAACCTGTTTATCTTCGAATGCCACATAAATGAGGATCCCGTTGTCTTTGTCTGATTGACCAATACCCCATTTCGTCGCCAGTCGGTAAGTGTAATCAAAGATTTCTTCACCTTCAGTGCTTTGTTCAATGACAACTGCAATTTGGGTGGAGGTAGAATCATTGTATGCTACCAGCTTATTTTCAAGTTGTTGTATTTCCCCCGCATCCAATAGACCTATGAAATCGCTTACCAGTTTACCGGTAGGCTGGGGTAATTCTTTTGCCATGGCCAAATGAGCGATAATGCTCATAAGAACCAGCATGATTGTTTTAAGCATAGCTGATCTCATCCGGTAGTTCATTTATGTCGTTATCCTGATGTGGAAAATGCTCTTTAAGCTTCAACCCGATCCTTTCAATGTTGTAACTCAAACCTTCCACTATATTTCCTGACCTGAAATGACCTTTCAGATCCTCTACGATATCATCCCAAAAATTTTCAGGCACCACATCATTGATCCCTTTATCACCGAGAATCGCAAATTGCTTAATGTCAGGTACGATGAAAATCAACACCCCGTTTTTCATGGCGGTTTGATCCAGTTTGAGTGTTTTGAACGCCTTAAGCGCAGCATCCATCACGGGAACCTTGATCTTTTTTTGGAAATGCACGCAAATCTCACCTGAAGTATTTAATTCAGCTCGCCTGATGCTCTCTATCAACCGGTTTTCGTCCTCTTTTTCTATGAATTTTCTGGGATAAAACATAATCTAGAATTTTACTTCAGGGGCTTTTTCTGCACCTTCAGCTGCTTCAAAAGTCTGTTTGGAAGAGAATCCGAATAATTTGGCAAAAAGTACACCAGGAAATCTCTTCACAGCTTTATTATATATAGTAGCTTCGTTGTTGAATTCATCGCGAGCCACTTTGATCCTGTTTTCAGTTCCTTCCAGTTGTGCCTGTAATTCCAGGAAGTTTTGATTGGCTTTCAGGTCAGGGTATTTTTCAACGGTAACCAACAGTCTGGAAAGTGCGCTGGTCAGACCTTGTTGTGCTTCCTGAAACTGAGCCATATTCTCAGCGGTCATGTTTTCAGCATTGATCGTAGTTTGGGTTGCTTTGGCACGGGCGCTGACAACTGCTTCCAGGGTTTCACTTTCGTGTGTTGCATAGCCTTTTACTGTGTTTACCAGGTTGGGGATCAGGTCAGCTCTTCGCTGGTATGAACTTTCAACTTTAGCCCAGGCATTATTTACATTCTCTTCTTTATCAACGAAGCCGTTATAAGAACTGCAACCCTGGAAGAAAATCAATATTCCAACAATAATCAATACAATCGCTGTGGTGTTTTTCATATTTAAAACATGTTTTAGTGATCAAAAAAATAAAAGCTATTTTCAAAAATTAAAAGTAATTATAATTAACCTGTTTTTAAAAGTTGGTTTTGCTTTACAAAGTTGTTAAAATCGCGTTCAAAGGTACACTAAAGATTTTAACTTTGCCCGAACAGGATAGTAGTCACTACCTTTTTTTGAATTTATAAATCTGTATTTAGCAGAAAAAGTTCAAAAAAATCAGATATTCGCGATGAATAGCTCTTATTATTATACCAATTTATTTTTTTCGGGATTAAGCCATGAGTAAAATAGGAATGTTGTCTTACCGTTTTTTTTATCTAAAGGGTCGAAACCCGGCGCTAAAAAGCTGGATGGTATCTTCGGTCCTATTTTTATGTATGAGTATCCGTATGTTCGGGCAACAGGCTTTTCAGAATTCGTTGTTTTACCTGGATCCTTATGATGTGAACCCGGCTTACATTGGTGTGGACGGTAAAGTCAGCATGGTGGCGAGGTACCGACAACAATGGATGGGACTGGAAGGAAGTCCGGGTTTTGCCAGATTCAATATACATGTTCCACTCCATGATTATCATGCGGGTTTTGGAGTTAAACTGGCGAGTGAAAGCATCGGTGTCATGAAGGATTTTTCGATGAGTATTTCCGGTAATTATTATATTGAAACTTTTTTCGGAGCAATTTCAGCGGGTATACGTGGTGGTTTTTCCGGAAAAAATATCGATGGTTCAAAGTTGGTAAGTGCAACCGGCATATACGGATCAGATCCGATTGATCATCAGGACAATTATCTTTCGGAAATCAGTACAGGAGATTTTTTTCCTGTTTTAGGCTTTGGTTTGAATTTTTTTTCAAATAAATTGGAAATAGGAACGGTATTTGATTACTATCCGGTGGTGAGTAAAAGGATTGACAAATTTCTGTGGAAAAATCAGCCGATGATTACCTTCCATGGAAAATATTACTTACCTTTGGTTCCTCACTTCAGGATGGAAGCATTCTGGATGCTGAAATCGGATCTGATCCAATATCAAAATGATGCCGGAGTGCTGGCAGAATGGAGAGATCAGTTTTTTGCCGGTTTGACTTTGAAAGGCTTTAGCAGACTGATACCGGATGTTTTGAGTATCAGCGCAGGTGCTTACCTGGGTCATTCAATCAGCATGGCATACAATTATGAACTGGGTTTTTCCACCTTGAATCAGTGGGAGAACGGATCGCATGAAATCATTGTCAGATGGAGAATTGACAGTTTTTTTGGGGCAAAGAAAAAGGAACCCATTATTCACAGTCCCAGATTTTATGAATAGGATGATCCGATCAAAAAAGGAGATGCATTCGTATAATAGCTTTTGCTTTTTTGCGTTGTATATATTATCGTAGAAGATTAACAAAATTTAAGAAAAATTTCACTATTTTTTTACTTTATCCGTGAATATGATATATTTACGGCCTTTTAAGTGCGTAGACGAAGATTATTAACAGATTGACTATGAAAAGAACAGCGAATTTACTAATGGGACTAGTATTAGTCACCTTACTTATCACATCTTGTGGTAAGAGAGAAACAGGCCAATTGACAGGTGTTCAGGACCGTCCGGCCTGGAAAGGAATCAACCCTTACGGTATGGTTTATATCCCTTCAGGTCATTTGCATGTAGGGCAAAATGATCAGGATATATTTTCTTCCAATATCCAAAAACCCAAATCAGTTTCCGTAGTTGGATTTTTTATGGACGATACCGAAATTACCAACAACGAATACAGGCAGTTTGTTGAGTTCGTCCGCGATTCTGTTGCCCGGGTAAAAATGGATATGTGGAGAGAAGCCGATGAGAAAGGTAACGAATATCTTGATAAAACCCAGGAAATCGATTGGAGCGATGATATGCTGGATGATATGTTTTATCAGGGTGATATGGCTTTTGACGGGAAACGCGAGTTTAACAATGAATTGCTGATCTACAGATATCAGTGGATCGACTGGAATAAAGCAGCTTCCAGAGCTGAAAAAGCAAGAACTTCCGTTATCAATAAGGAAGAAGTCGCTATTTATCCGGATACACTGAGCTGGGTCAGGGATTTTGCATATTCCTATAATGAGCCGTTTGCAAGGAATTATTTCTGGCATCCTGCTTTTGATGACTATCCTGTTGTCGGCGTTGACTGGAAAATGACTAAAGCTTTCAATCACTGGAGAACCAAATTGTGGAATACCTATGAAGGAAATGGTGTAAATACGGAAGAATTCCGTTTGCCATTCGAAAGTGAGTGGGAATACGCTGCAAGAGGTGGTCACGAATTGGCTGCTTATCCTTGGGGAAGCTATTATGTCAGAAACGCAAAAGGTTGCCCTTTGGCCAACTTTAAGCCCATGAGAGGTAATTATGGTGAAGATGGTGGTATCATGACTGTTGTGGCGGATGCTTATTTTGCCAATGATTACGGTCTGTATAATATGGCTGGAAACGTAGCTGAATGGACTGAGTCAGCTTACTATGACTATTCATATCAGGCAGTACATGACCTCAATCCAAATATTACTTTCAATGCAAAGGATACTGACCCTGAAGCATTGAAACGTAAAGTTGTAAGAGGCGGATCATGGAAGGACATCGCTTATTATCTGCAAAACGGAACAAGAACGTACGAGTTCCAGGACAGTACAAAATCCTATATCGGTTACCGTTGTGCATTGACCTATCTGGGTCGTTCAATCAATGATTTTTAACCTGTTGCCCCGGTATATTGTACACAATGAATTAACTTAAATATTAACTTTTAAATTTTAATCAAATGAGTTTCGTACACACAAAAAGCTTTAAATACCTAAAAAATTTATTGATCGGTTTGGGAGCATCCGTAGTTATGATCGGTGCTTTGGGAAAATTGAACAACTACTCCTGGGGCGGATTGGCCATTACGGCTGGTTTGGCAACTGAAGCATTCCTTTTCTTCTTTTTAGGGGTTATCGGACCTGACAAAGACTATTTCTGGGAAAAATTGTATCCGGGATTGGATAATGTGGGTTCAAACATTGCGCCTATAACAGCTGGTGATCTTGGAAAACCAACAGCAGGCCCAAGAAGTCTGGATGCAAATGTTGTTGAAAACAATTTGAGCAGCATGCTGGAAGAATTGCAGGCTATGTCAAAAAGCCTTGGTTCACTGAAAGCTTTGCAGGAAGTTGACTTTTCTGAAACAGGCGATCAATTGAAATCCATGCATAACTTCTATACAAGAATGAATGATGCTATGGCAACCTTGAATGAAACTGTTGAAGATACAAAAATGTATAAAGAACACATGACTGCATTGAATAAGAATCTGACTTCATTGAATGCCGTTTACGGAAATGTACTTTCAGCTTACAGAGGATAATTAACGCGATCTTTTGGGATTGTGAATTATATTTAATCACATAAAAATAATAATATTATGAGTATACCAAAGGAACCGCGGCAGTTGATGATCAACGTTATGTATATCGTATTGACCGCTTTACTGGCATTGAACGTGTCAGCTGAGGTGTTCAACGCTTTCGATATGGTTTACGAAGGTCTCAGCAAATCCAGCGCAGCATTGGATCAACAAAATACAGCCATTCCTGAACAAATTAAAGCAAGGGCCAAAGCAAAACCCGAATATGCCAGGTATGCGGAAAGAGTGCCCACAGTCAGTCAGTATGGCAAAGAAATTACAACATATATTGATGACATGATGGTTTATCTGATCGACCAAAACGGAGATAAGGATGGTACGATCAGTGATGGTGACTATATATTTATTGATGGTGTAAAAACTAAAAAATTCAAAGGAGAAAGGAATTTTGACATTGTAACTAACTATTTGATCAATCAAAAGAAAGGTCAGGAATTGCATGACAAAATTTTGGAGTATAGAGAAAAATTTCTCCTATTGATAGATGAGAAGGACAGGGCTACTTTTGATGTCGGTTTAAATATCGACGATGAAACCTGGAAAAAATCTCACATGAGAAGAAATGACTGGGCAGACTTTACTTTCAGTCACATGCCATTGACTGCAACTTTACCTATTTTTGCAAAATTCAAGAACGATGCCAAATCAGCACAGGCAGCCGTTTTGAATTACCTGCTTAGTAAAGTTGGGGGTGAAGATGTTGTTTTGGATAGATTTACTGTTATGTCATCCCCTAAAAGATCTTATGTGATCAAAGGTGAAACTTTTGAAACAGAAGTTTTCCTTAGTGCATCAGCTTCTTCTGCATCTAATACAGGCGTAAGCATTTCTATCAACGGACAAAGAGTGTCTGTTGACCAGAATGGAGTAGCTGTTTGGAAAGCATCAGCAACCTCACTGGGTAGAAAACCTTATACTGCAACTGTTAGCGTAACCAACCCTGTAACTGGTAAAACTGACAGTTATAAGAGAGATTTTGAATTTGAAGTTGGAGAACGCTCCGTTACAGTTTCTGCATCTAAAATGAATGTATTCTACATCGGTGTTGAAAACCCGGTAGAAGTGGCTGCAGCAGGTATTTCCAGCAACGAATTGAAAGTGTCCATGAGCGGCGGAGGTGGTGGAACCATTTCAAGAGCATCAAATGGATCATATAACGTGACTGTTAAAACTCCAACGAGACCTGGTGAATTTGCGAATGTGGTAGTCAGCGCTCCTGGCGTTAATTATTCTTCTCCTTTCCGTGTGAAACCTATTCCGATTCCTGTTGCAAAATTGGGTGATAATTTAGGTGGTCAGATCAACGCCGGTGCTTTCAAGGCGCAAAAAGGTTTAATCCCGACTCTGGAAGGTTTTGACTTTGATGCAAAATGCCAGGTTGAAGGATTCAGGATCGTAAGGGTACCTAGAAGAGATGACCCAAGACCAGCTGTGAATTCAGGAGGTTCTTATAAAACAGAAGCTCAAAATCTTGTTAATCAGGCAACACCTGGTGACAGGTATTATTTTGAGAACGTAAGATGTAAATGTCCGGGTTGGCCGGCAGCAAGAGAGGTTAACTCTCTGACATTCCTTATTCAGTAACAGCGGAAAATTTTTCCGGTATTAATCTGTGAAATATAAAGATTTTATTTAGGGTAATTATTGAAATTTCATTGCATTAATTATTTTTTACAATGGATTTTTGATAAAGAATTTTATACCCTGTTAATTTATAAATGAAATTTGAAATGAAATTATTGTTGAAAGGTATATTGTCCGTTCTTTTGGTGGGTTTTTTGACCTTTTCCTGGGCTCAGCGTGCTGACGATGTGATCAAAGAATCCAGTCAACCACTCAACGAGAAATATCTCGATGATATCGTGGAAAGAAAACTGACAATTGAGAGCAGGGTGGTTCCTTATGAACCATTAAGAGAAGCTGATGTGCCTTGGCAGAGAACTGTTTGGCGGGTCATCGAAACCAGAGAAAAAATGAACATTCCTTTCAGACATCCTGAAAGATCTTTGTTCACTATTCTCAAAGAAAACATTGACAACGGAAATCTTATTCCTTTTGACGATGACAGGTTTACCAATCCGCTTACACAGGAAGCTATTGCAAGTCAGTTGTATAAAATTGACACAAATACTGTTTATGATCCTGAAACTTATGAGGAGACCATTGAGATCACTACCACAGAAACCAATCCTGATGATATCAATCGGTACAGGGTTAAAGAGATCTGGTATTTCGACAGAAAACATTCTGTAGTTAAAGTCAGAATTCTGGGTATCTCTCCTTTGAAAGAAGAATGGGATCATGAAATGGGCGTTCTCAAATATGAGATTCCTTTGTTCTGGGTGTATTATCCGGAAGCAAGAGAATTGCTTGCTAAGGAAAAAGTGTTCAGCGATTTCAATGATGTATTCCCCATGACCTGGTATGATCTGTTTGAGACAAGATTTTTCTCAAGCTATATCATGAAAGCAAGTAATGTACTTGATCTTAGATTGGAACATATGTTCACCGGATATGAAGAAGCCGGTCTGGATGTATTGCTCGAATCAGAAAAGATCAAGAGCGAATTGTTCAACTTCGAACATGATCTTTGGGAGTATTGATCATTTGATATGATATTTTAAAAAAGCTGGTGATTTTTCATCAGCTTTTTTTTTTGGCCTGACAGTTTTGATCCTGTTTGCTGTTAAATGATTGATTTTTTCCCGCTTTAAAAGACAATGCGAAATTATTTATGCTATTTTGCGTTTGTTCAATACAGAGTGATATCAGTATAAAATTTTGATGACGAATATTTTAACATTGGATGATCAAGCTTTTTTGTTCAATTGTTCAGGCTTTTAAAAGCTATCCTTGTTTCTTTTCAAATGGATAGCCCTGATATTTCACTCTAAAAGTATTTTTTAAGAAATTTGCCACATGAAACTTCAAAAAAAAATCAAATATTTTTCCTTTATTATCATAATTGTTTTAACAGCTGGTTTTTCTGCTTGTTACAAACCCGTTTATTACAATGGTAAAGAACCCGTTTTGAGTTTTTCAGTGGATACCATCTTGTTTGACACTGTTTTTTCTACCGTGGGTTCGGCTACCAAAACCCTTAAAGTGTATAATTCTCTGGACAAAACAGTGCAGTTGGAATCTGTTTATCTTGCCAATGGGCAAACTTCTAAATTCCGGTTGAATGTCGACGGAATCGCGGGAAAGGAAATAGATATGGTGGAAATAGCACCACATGATTCCATTTATGTTTTTGCCGAAGTCACCATCGATCCGTCACAACCTTTGTCTGCCAGTCCTTTTGTCGTGGAAGATGATTTGGTATTTGCTATGAATGGAATGGAACAAAGGGTAAAAATGCATGCCTGGGGACAGGATGCGAACTACCTTACGGGTAAATCCAAGGGCAAGGTTTTTATTACGACCTGTGACATGGGAACCATGATTTGGGATGACCCAAAGCCTTATGTCATATACGGCACGCTGCTGATCGATAGCTGTACCGTTCGTATCCCGGAAGGTACCAGGATCCACGTTCATGGTGGTTTTGCAAAATCCGAATCCGGCGTAGAGTATAATGACGGTCAGATCTACGTGCTGGAACATGGAAAATTACAAGTCGAAGGTAGTTTTGAAAAGCCGGTAGTATTTGCAACGGACAGACTTGAGCACAAATATGATGATATTTCAGGATTGTGGTCCGGGATCTATATTTTGGCAGGTAGTAAAGGCAACAGCATACAGCATGCGGTGCTGAAAAATGCCAATATCGGAGTTTATGTAGATTCATTGGCAGAACTCAGCATTGCTTATTCTAAAATATTGCATAATATCACCGCCGGAATCTATGCCAGACATGCCAAAGTGGATGCCACGAATTGTCTGATCACGGATTCAGGCGCTTATGGTGTGATCCTGAGTTATGGTGGTGAATACACCTTCAGATACTGTACGATCGCAAAATACAGCGGTGAATCATCAGCGTTGGTATTGGGCAATCATCATTGTCTGGATGCATTTTGTCAAACGGATCTGATCCATCCGGTCAAGGCTGAGTTTTACAATACCATCATCCATGGTTCGAATGAAGATGAGATTTTGTTTGATAACGGATGTTGGCCGGATTATTGCAACAATGCCGAAAATTTCCAGTACAGTTTTACCAATTGTCTATTTGTTGTGAAGGATTTAATTGGGCCAAAGTATTACCCCGATTTTTTTGATTATACACAGGATTGTCTGAATGGTGCGGGAGAAAATCCCTTGTTCATCGATCCGGATAAATATGACTTAAGACCCGATTCACTTTCAATTGTCCGGGATAAAGGCATTCCTTTGATGGGAATTGAACATGATCTGAAGGGAAATCTGCGTGATGGTGATCCGGATATTGGTTGCTTTGAATATCGGGAGGAATGATGTTTTTGATTTATTATTTGGATTTTTGAAGGCGGGATAGCGGACTGACGGATGGAGCGGGTTTTCGCGTTGATCATGTGATTTTATATGGATATCGAAAAGTTTTGTTTCAATACGTTGACTGAAGTTTGTAACTTCAGATGGATAGGGGGTGCACTTTCGTTTTGGCAGTAAGAGTGAAATGAAGTTTGTAACTTCTGGAAGATAATTTTAAGCAGAATTGTAATTGGATTATATTCAGGTAACGGGTCAGAGCGATACAAGTATGAAGTTGCAGACTTCAGACAACGGAAGCTGGAGGGCAATTATTTTGAAAATCAGTGCATTAATTATTCAGGAAAAGTATTAATTTTAAACCCTAATCTCTTATTTATGCAACAGTTTATCTTTTTCACTTGGATCACATTGATTTCTGTCACCTGTTCATTTGGTCAAATGAATACCAATGCGCAAAAACTCCGGCAGCAGGAAAAGAATCTGAAAGGCTATTCCGCTATGGACAACAAACAAAAGCTGGAAGCATGTAAGGAGATCACAGGTATTTGGTTCGATAAAGGCAAATTATATATAAATGAAATACAATTCTTTCCGCACAGAAAATCTGAAAATATGAAGTATGAAGATGCTGGTGAGGTTGATTTGTACCAGGCATCACAATATAGCGAACAGTCTAAAGTCATTATGGATACGATTCCTCCAAGGAAAGAATTTCCTCCGAGGAAAAAATATGCACAGTATGGAGATATTATTTTGGACAGAAACGGAGGTCATGGGTATTTAAAATATATTTCAGAAGATGGAAATACCATTATTGATCAACCCCGGGATGGCTTGTTAATTTTCAGGCATAAATATAATAGAGATTATAAGTTGGAATACTATGACAAACAACACAATCTGCTCAAAAGTATTGATTTCCGGGCGATCAATCCATACACTAAAGAAAAATACCCACTATTTTCCGAAAAAATCGGCTTTGATGCAGCCGGTGAGAACATAGGGAGAAATATCATGGATGACACAACCTATGATTATAGAACCCAAGTAACTGAATACAGAACTCAAAGTTATGCATACCATCAGGTGAGTAACAGAGTTAATTATGCAGATAACAAAAATAAAAGGGTACTGGTGTGTTTCAATTTAATACCTATGGCACACGATGTGGTCATAGGCTGGGAAAGTACCATCTTTGTTTTTGACAGTCTCGGCAATCTCACAGATAAAATATCTGGTTTAAAATATGATGTTTCTCATCCTAAGATAACCCAGGATGGGAAATATCTGAGCTTTACCTATGGCAGAAGGATGGATGCTGATTTGACATTCCTGACCAAATATGAGGGAGTGATCATCTATGATATCAAAAAAAATCAGATTGTTTACAGTGAAAAATCAAATGTACGAGGGTTTGATGTAATTTATAGCACTTTTGAAGCAAAAAAGGGCTTAATTTTTGTAAAAAAGAATTTACAACCAAGTAAAATAGATGAATCCAAACCCTACCTCAATTATAAGTTCTTTGATATGACCAAAAGAATAAAATATTCTGCAGATGTTATGTTTGATGAATTGAATCGTCGAAATAAAGTATATGACAAATCCAGGGGATCTGAGCAATACCTTGAATTGTTTGATTTTGAAGTCACAAAGTTTTAGAAAGTTGGCTTTTCTTATATTGCCTCATTTTGGATGTTTTGTCAATTCAAATGAAGTTAAGGGTGCCAGAATGATTTTGAAAATGTTTAAATAATCAAATGACGGGTGTCGTTTTAGTTAATATTGCTTGTTTTATAAAATATCATGTCATTAATGAAGTAAATAGTTTGTGTTATTAGTTTTTTAAGAATGATATCTATTTGATATTTAGTTCTATGATATTGATCCTAAAGATTTATTTAAGGTTAATGATGAACAAAAAAAATAGTACTTTCATGCCCTAAACCCAAATTTATGAAACAGTTTATCTTTTTCACTTGGATCACATTGATTTCTGTCACCTGTTCATTTGGTCAGAAGAGTGCCGATGCGCAAAAACTCCGGCAACAGGAAAAGATCCTGAAAGGCTATTCCGTTATGGACAACAAACAAAAGCTGGAAGCATGTAAGGAGATCACCGGTATTTGGTTCGATACGATAAGATATTCACCTAAGGAAAAAATATCCAGGGAGCGATACATAAGAAATGATGTATTTCCACTTGCTTTTGAATTAACCAATAAAAAAAACAGGTATGACAAAAAAATAGTTTACTTCAATTCGAGGGAAGGAAAAATAACAAAAGTGCTGGATCTGCAAAAACTAAATCCTTATACCAAGGCTAAAACCCCGGGTTTGGATGAAAATATGCGATATATAGGAGCAGAAATGGGTCATATACCGGTGATAGATGACCAAGGGAAAAGACGGCAGATTGAAAGGTATATTTCATGGGATCAAGGACTCTGGGAAAACAATCATATACTTTGGTGTTTCCGGAAGTATGCATTAACAAATAAAAAGCAGGTGATAGATGAGTGGAATACTTTCTTAGTCACAGACAGTATTGGTAATATTATAATGCTTAAAGAATATAACGTGCATAGCATTAGGTATAGATTAAATGAGGATGCAAGTTATCTTATAATTGATGAAGCAGTAGAAGGCTGGGAGGATGAAGGATTTATCATCACGGATGTAAAGAGAAATAAGATCGAATACTACTTTAAAATGGATGATAATGATATTAGACATTTGAATGCGGCAATATTTTCAAGTAATAACAAGAATATTATTGTAGCTAGTATTCCGTTTCATAATAATCACGATGACGATGCTACGTTTTACCAGGAGAAAATCATTGTAAACATGGAAAAAAGAGTAGAATACAGATATAGTTTCACCAACACAGAATGGGCGGAAATAGGTGAAAACTGGAAAGAAAAATATAAGGCCCATGAATTATTATTGAATTATTTTGATTTTTCTAAGAAAAAATTTTAAGCCAAGTTCATTATTTTTAGGCTTCAAAGTATTTCAAATAAAATGAAACTTTGAATGAAAAACATCTGTTGTTTGGCCTTTTAGAAACGAACTATCCCTAAAAAATCTCACAATAGTTTCATTATAACGAAACATTCTGTATCTTTGCTTCATGTATTGAATTAGTAAATGGATAAACTTTTTGAAATAATATTTTTAGATGAAGCGTATGAGTTTCTGAAAGGACTGGAAAGAAAACACTATGAGAAAATTCTTTACAATATACGAAAGGTACAGATTGAACAAGACCCGGAACTGTTTAAAAAACTCAATTTTGATATTTGGGAATTTAGAACAACATATCAGGGTTTGCAATACAGACTACTAGCATTTTGGGACAAAACTTCTGTAAAAGAAACATTAGTGGTGTCGACACACGGATTTTTAAAAAAGCGTAGCAGAGTCCCTGACAACGAAATTCAAAAAGCTATTCAACAACGGAAAAATTACTTTGAAGAAAAGCACTTAGAAAACAAAAAAAGATGAAAACATACTCTTTAGACCAGATTCAGGACGAACTTATAGGAAAGACCGGAACAGCGGAAAGAGACCTTTTTGAGTTTGAACTTCAGTTGGACTTGATAGGAAAAGCGATTAAACGTTCCCGAAAGGAGCGTAATTTAACCCAGGAAGATTTAGGTAAACTTATAGGTGTCCAAAAGGCTCAAATTTCAAGACTTGAAAACAATACAGGAAATGTAAGGATGGACACTTTGTTGAGAGTTTTTGCCGCTTTGAAAGCAAAAGTGAAGTTGCAGGTGGAATTATCGGAGCTGAACATTAGCATTGGACAATAATACAGCCTTTTACATTGAAAATCAGCAAGCAGGCTGTCAGCGAAATTTAAAATTTGCTGATTTCTGCTAAGGTGTGCAGGTCGGGATTTGAGTGTGTTTTTGTCACTGCTGGTTTAAATGACTTCTTTTAACATAATTGATTAAAACTCCCGACTTGTCACGTTTTATTTACCAAAAAATTAACATATTAAATATCAATTAGATATAAAATATTTAGTGTAGATTTACCGCACTAAAGGCAATTTTATG
>Ga0209573_1002162_pt1 | contig 26391 bp, 23 predicted proteins | sample TNRBio252014_DNA_FD_185870 | JGI IMG/M metagenome (GOLD analysis project Ga0209573, IMG submission 185870) | Wastewater treatment Type I Accumulibacter community from EBPR Bioreactor in Madison, WI, USA - TNR Reactor_6/25/2014_ DNA (SPAdes)... | ecosystem: Engineered > Bioreactor > EBPR >... | reverse complement strand
ACGACTTCGAGAACCAGATCCGCTACCATAGTCTGGTCCACGAGGACATGAAACACTTCTTCGAGTTCTTCCCGAGCAATGCCCACCCCATGGGCATCCTCTCGGCGATGGTGAACTCGTTGAGCACGTTCTATCCCAAGAGCCAGGACCCGCACCGTTCGATCAACGAGCGTATGCGAACCGCGATCCGCCTGATCGCCAAGTTCCCCACGCTGGCAGCGATCAGTTATAAGAACAACCTGGGCCACCCCTACATGTACCCGGACAACAAGCTGGGCTACGTGGAGAACTTCCTGTACATGATGTACGGCCTGCCCACGCAGCCATACCAGGTGGACCCGGTGGTGGCCGATGCCTTGAACAAGCTGCTGATCCTGCATGCGGACCACGAACAGAACTGCAGCGCCAGCACGGTGCGCATGGTGGGCAGCAGCCAGGCTAACCTGTACAGCGCGGTGAGCGCGGGTATCGCGGCCTTGTGGGGGCCACTCCATGGCGGCGCCAACCAGGAGGTGATCGAGATGCTCGAGACCATCCGCAACGACGGTGGCGACATCCAGAAGTGGGTGAACAAGGCCAAGGACAAGAACGACCCGTTCCGGCTCTTCGGCTTCGGGCACCGGGTGTACAAGAACTTCGACCCACGAGCCCGGATCATCAAGAAGAGCTGCGACGATGTGTTGAAGAAGATGGGCGTGAACGACCCGGTCCTCGACATCGCCAAGCAGTTGGAGGAGATCGCCTTGCGGGACGACTACTTCATCGAAAGAAAGCTCTACCCGAACGTGGATTTCTACAGCGGCATCATCTACCGGGCCATCGGCATCCCCACCCGCATGTTCACGGTGATGTTCGCCCTGGGCCGCCTGCCGGGCTGGATCGCCCAGTGGAAGGAAATGGTGGAGAACAAGGAACCGATCGGCCGTCCGCGCCAGATCTACACCGGAGCCACCAAGCGCGACTATGTGGCGCTGAAGGATCGGGGATAGGTCATTACCAGCGATCCGACCTTGTCCCCCATCCCGTAAGGGGTCGTTCCAAGGAACGGTATACCTTCGCCACCAGAACCCGAACCGTTCACCATGAAAAAGTACATCGGTCTGGCCCTGTGGTTGCTTGCCTTCGCCATCCCCTTCCGGTACGCCATCCTCGAAACGGATGATCTGCTGGGACCCGATGGCTCGGTGAACAATGTGAAGGGGCTGTTCAGCTTCCTGGCGCTGGTGGCGCTGCTCTTCGTGGGTTATGTGCTGATCGATTCGGCCAGCCCGAAGCCCGGCAGTAGCGACCAGCACGGGCATTGACGGAAAGAGCCACTGCATGGCGCACGTCCTGATCGCCACCGATATGAGCGCCAACGCGCTCCATGCCGCTGTTCATGCGATCAGGCTGTTCGGCGTGGAGGGCAATCGTTTCACCCTGCTGAACGCCTATCAGGCACCGCCCACGGTGCCCGACCAACCGATTCCCGTAGCTGACCTCACGGCACAGATCTCCACCGAGGGCCTCCAAGCTTTCGCCAAGGACCTGATGGAAGCCCTGCCGGACCCCAGCCCGGAGTTTGCCCTGGTCTCGGCCTATGGAACAGTGGACAACGTGGTGCGGAGCATGATCGAGGACGGGCAGGGACCCGATATCGTGGCGATGGGCACCAAGAGCCTGACCGGGACGGAGCGATTCCTGATGGGGAGTACCACAGCCGCGATGATCCGCAGTGGGCTCCTGCCCGTTCTCGCGGTACCCTCCGAAGCACGCTACGAAAAACCCCGGCGCATCGTGCTCGCCGATGATGGTGGTCCGGTGGAACGCGCCTCGCTCCACATCCTGCTGGACATCGCCCGCTGGTCGCGCTCCGAGGTGATGATCGTGCATGTGGTGGACGAAGATGATGATGCCGGTACGGAGGTCCCCATGGAAGGATTCGACAAGCTCCTGGGCGCCATTCCGCATACGTACCACAGCATGAGCGGTGAGGATGTGATCGTGGCCTTGAATGATCTGGCCGATCAGAGCGGCGCCCACCTTGCCGTGGTGATCCACCGGCAGCGCGGCCTCATCGACCGGCTGTTCCACCATAGCGTGGCCACGGATCTTGCCCTGCACACACATATTCCGTTGCTGGTACTGCAACACGGTAAGGAGTGAAGGCCATGCGCGGTGGCATCGCCCTGTTCCGTTTCCGAGGCATCCAGGTGTATCTCCACTGGACCTTCCTGCTTTTGCCCGCCTATATCGCTTTCTTGGGGTTCGCGGATGGCGACTCCTGGGGCAGCATCGCCACGGAGATCGGCCAGGTGCTGATCGTGTTCGGTTGCGTGGTGCTGCACGAGTTCGGCCACGCCCTTACCGCACAACGTTTTGGGGTGGGCACGCGGGACATCACCCTGCTCCCCATCGGCGGAGTGGCCAGCCTGGAGCGCATGCCCGAAGAACCCAAGCAGGAGTTCTGGATCACGATGGCCGGCCCCTTGGTGAACCTGATCATCGCCGGCGTGGCCTTCCTGGCGCTCACAGGCATGGGGATCCCGTTGCACCGCATCGACCTGTTCGCCGACGTGACCTCCTGGACGGGCGTGCTCACCTTCCTGTTCGTCGCGAACATCAGTCTGTTCCTGTTCAACCTCATTCCAGCCTTCCCGATGGACGGCGGCCGGATCCTGCGCTCGGCATTGGGCATGTGGCTCCCACGCCCCACGGCAACGCGCATCGCTACAGTGATCGGTCGGATCCTGGCGGTGTGCTTCGTGCTATACGGGCTGTACAACAGCGCGATCATGCTGGCGATCATCGGCATCTTCATTTTCATGGCGGCCGGTGCGGAGGCACGCATCGTGCAGCAGAAAGCTGACCGGCAGAACCTGCGGGTGGGGCAGCTCGTGCGCACGGACCTGATCCGCATGGAGGCCTCTGCCACCGTGCAGGACGCATGGAACGCATTGACACTTGTTGATCAACACACGCTGGCTGTGATGGGACAAGGACTGTTCCGGGGCTTGATCGGCCGCGAAGAACTGAAAGCCGCCTTGCAACGTGGCGAAAACACCAGCTCCCTTGCGCCCCTTACCCGTCAGGTGCCCACCGTGGCCGTGGAGGAACAGGCGTTGACCGTGCTCGAACGCATGATCGGAGAGCAACTCCCAGCCGTGATGGTCGCCAGCAACGGGATCCAGGTGGGCATCGTGCAACGGATGGATCTGGAGAAGGCGATCGGTGCCCTACCGATGCGGTAGGTCGCTTGGATCCGGTGCGGATCCTTTTGCCGGTCTCTTCGGTACATGCACCGTGAACACTCTGGAGATGTTGAAGCCGTAGCGGATGTCGCCCTTGCCCCATGATCCGGTGTTCTCGGTGATGAAGGCCCGCTCGAACATGCCCGTGGAGTTGGTGAAGTGAAGTTGGAACACGTGGCCCCCGGTCTCGATGTCGAAGCCCAGTGAAAGGCTGTTGGTTCGCTCGGTCGGCAGCTGATCGGGCAGTACGTGGAAGTATTCTGCGTTGAGAGCGATGCGTTTGGTGAGCTTGAAACGGCCCGCGCCGCTCACGTGGATCACGTCGTTCGGTTCCTCCGCTCGGCCCACGAGGTTGCGGTGCACCACGCCTGGATTGAGCTGCAAGGTGATACGGTCGTTGAACTTGCGGCCCAGGATGAGTTGGAAGGTGTAGGCCAGCCGATGCGTGAAGTAGTCCGCGCGTGTGGGGTCGTACCACGGCAGATCGGTCTGTTTCATCGTGTTCATGCTACTGGTGGCCAGTACGGCCAGCGTGATCGGCATGGAACAACCGCTTTCGCACTGGCGCAACACCTTGTACTTGGCGAAGCCGTCCACCGTTTTCTGGTAGCCGCTGCGACCCACGCCGATCATGAGCCGATCGGTGAGGCCGTAGTCGAAGCCCATGCGCATCTCCGCATCGTCCAGGCCGAAGAAGTTGTCGTAGCCACCATTCAACACCCCGAAGCGGTGACTGATCTTGAAGTCCAGCACGCCGTGTGCCGTGTTCTCCAGGCTATGGCCGTTGATGACCCGCGTGGTCTTGAAGCTGGCGGTGGCGTATACCGGCCCGGACTCCTCCTCCCCCAGGAGTTGGAGCAGGTCTTCCTGGGCCACCAACGGAGCCGGGAGGAGCAGGGCGAACAGCAGGGCGGTCCGGATCATGGTCACATGCGCGTGTAAGTGAGGTCCACCGAGACCTTGAGCTGCTGGGCGATCTTCTCTCGCACCACAGCGGGTATCTCGATCCGGTGATCCTCGGGCTTCACCTCGAATTCACTCACGGCCTTGAGGCCACCTGCTGCATCCACCGTGATGGTGGCCGTGCCCGTGTGTGGCCGCGTAACACCGTGGATGGTGAGGTCGCCGGCCACTTGCACCGGGTAGGTACCGGGCTTCTTCAGCTCCGCGCTACCGAACCCAGTGACCTTCCCCTTGAAGGTGGCCTTGGGAAAGGTGTTGCTGTCCATGTAGTTCTCGTTGAAGTGCTCCTGCATGAGGGCCTTCTCGAACTGGAAAGCCTTGATCAAGGCGGCGAACTCGATGGCACCGGTGGTGGCATCGAGCACGCTGGTCACCTTGTTGTTGTCCGCTTCGATGTTCTCCATGGGCGTGCTGGAAAAGAAGCGGATGTGGCCGTTGCGGGTGGCGAAGCGGTCCTGTGCGGCAAGCATGAGCGGTGCTGCGGCCAACGCTACCAGGAGGGTCTTTCGGGTGTTCATGATCAAAGGGGGTTGAACGGGTCGGTCAATTATCATTCCACGGGTACACAGCGTACAAGAACGACATCCAGGAGGAAGCCGGTGCAGATGCCCTTGAGGGTGACTTGTGTGCCGGTGCGCCATGGTGCAGGTAGATCGGCATTGGCGAATTCGCATACCACGGCGGCCAGCTCGTTGTCGGCCTCCAGCACCACGTTGGTGAGTTCCTTGCCCACGGGTTCCAGGCTTCGGATGGTGCCGCTCACCTGGATCACCTGCTCGGTGGTGCCCACGAAACGGGTGGTCGCAGCGGCCTCGTCCACCATGAAGGCCTCCAGCAGTTCGGTGGCCGAGAGTTGCGCCGTGGACGGCAGGTCCGCGGCCGAGTCGACTTTCCGGCTGTACTGGTGCCAGGCGAAATACCCACCGCCCAGCAACGCCAGGATGAGGATCACGAGGAGGGTCTTCTTGTTCATGATCAGTTGTTGTTGGCACCGGCCTCGATCCACAGTTGGATCTGGCGCAACTCACACGGGGGCAGTGCAGCGCTTGGCGGCATGGGTATCCCGGCCGGGTCGCGGGTGATGGAACGCAGCACCCGTCCATTGGCCACCTGCTCGGCGAACTCGCCGAACACGATGAAGTCACCCGTGCCATCACCACCGGCCACATGGCAGCCGGGTGTGGCACAACGGGCTTGGATGATGGGTCGCACGGTGTTCGCGTAGGTCACATTCAGTGTATCGCAGAAATTGCTCGGGTACAACTCTTCCTCGTTGTCGTAATAGCATCCGTTAAGCAGGAGCGTTGCCAGAACTGCACAGACCAGGATCGTCTTGAACATCATTCAATTGTTGGGAGCGCCGGCCTCGATCCACTGGAGGAATTGACCGATCCGGCAATCGTTCATTCGAGGGGCGTTGCGCGGCATGGCTTCGTAGCCCACTGTGTGTTGGATGGCACCGGCCAATCGACCATCGGCCGCTACCGCGTTGAGGATGCTCCAGGAACTGAAGTCCAGTCCACCTTGGGGTGTGGCGCCGCTATGGCAACCCTGGCAACGCGCCTGTACGATCGGCCTGATGGTACCCGAATAGGTCACGTTCAGCGTGTCGCAGCTGGAAGGTTCGCAGCTGTTGTTCTGGGCACCTTGCTGGATCCACTGGCCGATCAGCGCGATCTGCTCCGGTGTGAGCGGTGTTTGCGGTGGGCGCGGCATGACCCTGTCCGGATCGTCGTCGTTGATCGCCTCCCAAAGGTCCCCATCCTGCACGATACCGGCATCCATCAACGTGGCGTAGGAGGTGAGGTCGATCCCGTCGTTGTCGTCCGTGGCCGAGGCGTGGCAGCCCTCGTTCATCGTGCAGTTGGAGATCAACAAGGGTTGTATCTGTTGTTGGAACCAGATGGTGTTGCTGTCGCACACCACTTCGTCCGGTGGTTCCACCCCACCGTTACCACCACCGTTGTTCGGAACGGGCAGTTCGGGCATCACTGGGGGTTCGTGTTTACAACCGCAAAGCAGGATGAGGGACAGACCGAGCAGAACCGGGACCCTCCGGGGCGATCCGAGTGTGAACGTGTTCGGGGCCATGGGCGGCATCATGTAACGTTGAATGGTGATCGGTCCAAGTTCAATACCGTGAGGCGAAACTAACCTGCACCCTCCTCCCCCTCCCACGCATCCGGACGAATCGGGCATTGGGGCTGAAGAAGCTGCTGTTCCGTCCACCGGGATCGCAGATCGAGCACCTCGCCGGCCAGCACAATGGCATTCAATCCGATGTGGTACCGCATGGAACGATTGAGGGTCACGATGGCACTGAGGAGGCGATCGGGGGCCATGGCCAGCAGCATCAGGAGGTCATCCCGGTGCAACCGTGAAAGGCCCGTTGCGTGATCTTCGGCCGTTTGCATGCCACCAAGTTGGCACATCACGGTCCGCTTTCCGTCCTCGGCGTGGATGAAGCGGGAAGACCGGGCCACGAAGCGGGCGGTCGGCTCAATCACCCGCCAGCCAACGCTTGAATTCGGCCGAGCGTTCGCTGCTCACGATGGCATCTTCGCCGTATGGCGGATCCAGCACCACCTTCACACGGCTCTTGCTGTACACCAGGAGTTCCTTGATGCTCTTGAGTTCGACGATGATCTGTCTGTTGAGCCGGAAGAAGCGGGCCGGATCGAGCTGTTTCTCCAGCTTCTCCAGACTCTCTTCCAAAGGAAGGTCACGCCCCTCACGCGTGCGGATGAAGGTGTTCTTGAGCAAGCTGTGGAAGTAGGCGATCTGGGCCGGTTCCACCACTTTGTAGTGATCGCCGTAGCGGATCAGGAACCGCTTGATGGGCACAACGGGCCGGGCCGGGATCCCGGCGGTGACCAGTGCGCGGTGGTCCCGTACGATGCCTGCCTGTTTCACGCGGGCGATCGCTTCAGCCAGGTCCTCGCGCTTCAAGGGTTTCAGCACGTAGTCGATGGCATTCACGCGGAAGGCACGCAACGCATGCTCATCGAAGGCCGTGGCGAATACCACGGGGAAGTCCACCTCCACTTCCTTGAAAATGCTGAAGCTCTCACCATCGGCCAGCTGCACATCGAAGAACGCCACGTCCGGCGCGGCATTGGCGCGTATCCATTCCACCGCAGCGGATACGGTGGGCAGATCGGCCACCACGTTCACACCGGGGTCCACTTCCAGCAGCAGCTTGCGCATCCGCTTCACGGCCGCTTCCTCGTCCTCAACGATCAGTACGTTCATGGCATTGGATCAAAGGTAGGGTCACGCGGAAGCAGCGATCGGTCCGCTCCACCCGCACGGGCATTGCAGAGAGCGCAGCGTAGCGTTTGGTGATGCTTTCCAAACCGAACCCGGTGGACCGAACGGCGGACCGACGTGGCCGGTTCGGGTTCTCCACCACCAGCAACTCCCCCACCGCACGCACTTCAACGCGCAATGGATCGGCCACCGTGGCCACGTTGTGCTTCAGGGCATTCTCCACGAGCAACTGCAGGGTCAGTGGGACCACGCACGCCGTCTCACACTCCTTGGGCACATCAACCAGGAGATCGATGGCCCTGCCGAACCGTTGCTGTTCCAACCCGAAGTAGGTGTGCAGCGTTCCGATCTCATCCCGCAGGGGGATCAACTCCTTGTCCCGCACCAATAGGATCTGTCGGAAGAATTCACTCAGCTTCTCCACATGTTCCGCCGCGCGCCCCTGGTCGGTCTCGATCAATTCCAACAAGGTGTTGAAACTGTTGAAGAGGAAATGCGGATCCACCTGGCTGCGCAAGGCATCGAGCTGGAACTTCACCTTCTCTTCCTCCAGCCGTTGGCGTTCGCGCAAGCGCCCCTCCCGTATGCGCACGAAGAACACGACCAAGCCCAGGGCCAGGCCCAGCAGCGCGATCAGGATCCACGGCCGCCTCCACCAGGGAGCTCGCACTTCCACGGTGATGGTACGCCACTCGCCCTGGCTGCCCTCCTCGCCCACCACCGCACGCAGCTGAACCCGGTGGATGCCAGGCGCGAGGTCCATGAAGGCCAGCTCCCGATCACGGGTGCGCAACACCTTGCCCTGCACACCCATCCGGTACTCGAAGCGGAGTGCGCCGGGATCGGCGTAGTGCAGGGCGGTGAACTGCAGCACCAGGTCGTTGCGATCATGGGTGGTGGTGATCCGGTCCGTTGGCGGTATCCGCTCACCATTGATGGTTACGCCTAACAGGTGGAGCGGGAACGATGCCTCGAAGGTCTTCACATCCGTCCGTATCCGAAGCAGTCCTTGATCGCTGCCGAGCCAGATCGCTCCATCACGCGTTCGGGCCAACACGTTGAGTTGTGCCTTTGCACCTTCGGATCCAAGGCGTGCAGTGAGGTCGCTCCAGTGCCCGGTACGCGGGTCCAACGCGGCCACGCCATTGCTGCCAAAGACAAGCAGTCGTCCACCGGCTTCGCCCAAGGCATAGAGGTCTTGATCGAAGAACCCTTGCCGACCGATGGTGCAGTGGAGCGACCCATGGCCGATCCGACAAAGCCCCGTGCCCGGCCCCATGGCCCATGGTGTACCACTGAGATCGGTCGTGAGCGAATAGAACGTACGCCCAGCGGACGGGATCGAGGAAGCCGTTCCATTCTCCCAGCGAAGGATCCCCAGTCCGTCCGTAGCGATGTAGACCGAATCGTCGGCGATCGGGAGCACATCGAAGCTGAACCCTTCGGTACCTGCCAGATGTTGGAACCGATGGCCGTCCCAACGGGCAACACCGTCCAAGGTGGCGCACCAGACCCGCTCACCTTGCGAACGCACGGAAAGCACATTGTCATTGCCCAAGCCATCGGCAGCACCATAGTGGATCACATGGCCATTGGTGTCAACGGCGTGGACCCCATTTCCGAACGTCGCCGCCCAAATGCGCCCATCCGCACTTGCGGCAAGGGATACGATCGGCGTGCGTGCATCCACCACCAAGGGGATCTTCACCAGGAGTTCGGTCTGGGTGAAAGCGTTGGCGTGAACGAAGAGACCTTGGTCGGTAGCGAACCAGATCCGATCCTCCCGATCCGTGCAGAGGGCCGTGATCCGGCGCATGTCAACACCCTCATGGTCGGGGATCAGGAGCAGATCGGGATCGGCCAGTTGGACTTGATCGGTACCGTTGCACCACCAGATGGCGCCATCCTGGCCCACTTGCAGGTCGCGCACCGGCCCAGCAGTGGGAACTGGTGCCGCGATGTAAGAGCGTTGAAGAGACTTCCCGGTGTAGATCGTAACGCCGTTCCGATGCGTTCCCACCCATACCTGATCCGCCTGCACGTGGACCCCGCTCACACTACCCTCCGCCCAAGTGGAGTCCAATACGTGCACCTTCCCGGAGTTCGGATGCAAACGGAATACCCCATGCGCATCGGTGCCGGCAAAGACCGAACCATCAGCGGCTACGTCCAACGCAAGGATCAAGTTGTCCGGAAGGCCATTCCTGGTGTCGAACACCTGCTCCACCACCGTGGCCCCGATCACCGCAAGCCCTTGGTCGGTCGCAAGCACCACGCGGCCATCGGGCAGGGTCTCCAACGCATTCACATGATCATCCGGCAAACCCTGGGCCACACCCCATCGTTCCATGCGGCCATCGCGCAAGATCCAAAGTCCGGCTCCGTAGGTGGCAACGCCGACCGCACCAGAAGGGAGCACAACGAGATCGCGGACCGGCGAGTCGACCAGCGCCGTATCCAAGAGCAGGGTATCGCAGGTCTGTTGTGTACAACGTAGGATAAGGCCGTTGTCCATGGCGGCCAGGATGGAAGCACCGGCACGCTCCAACGCAAGCACCGAGACACCTTCGCTCCGCCAAACCACCTCGGTCCACTCCCCATCGGTGCGGAACAGGCCCAGATCGGACCCGGCCCACAGCAAGCCCAGGCTGTCGTGTGCCAGCGCATCGATGCCCGGCCGTTGTTGTCCGGGTTTAATGCCCAACGAACGCACGAGGGGGAACTGTGCGGCTCCTGCACCGGCCAGCAAGCAGAAAAGGAGCACGGCCCACACTCTCATCGGCGCAGCTCGTCACGTTTGAAGAGGAGATCCACCTTCACCTGCACCACAGCGGCGATCTTCTGCTGCACCACCCTGGGGATCCGGATACCGTGCTCGTCCACGGCCACATCGAAGACCCCTGTAACACGCACGCCATCGGCAGCTACGACCAGATCACAAGGGATGATGCGTTCGCGCTTCACACCACGGATGGTGAGTTCACCCTTCGCCCGAACGGCAAACCTGCCCGGAGCGAAAAGGTCCACCGATTCGATGATACGCCCCACGAAGGTTGCCTTGGGCCAGGTGGTGGACACCAGGTAGTTCTCGTTGAAGTGCTCCCGCTGCAATGGAGCATTGAACCCCTCGAATTCCCCGATGGGGACCTGGATGGCGAAGGTGCGCGCCGTGGGATCGAGCACACCGGAGCACGCCGTATTCTCCGCTTCGATACGTTCCAGCGGTGCTTCGCTGACAAAGGACACCACGGAGCGTTGCAACATCCAGCGCACCGGATCCTGTGCCTGGAACGATCCAGACCATGGCAGTAGGAGAAGCAAGATCAACCAGCGCATGAGCACGAAGGAACGAACAGCGTGCCGATCCTGGTCGTCCACGCCCCTTCTCGCTCAAGCTGCGATTGGCTCATTCATGCGCTGGGGGTCGCGCGAGGCGTGCTATCCCAATTGTGGGAGGCTTCAGATCAAGCCCGGGGTCGCTTCGCGATCCGTGGGCTTGATCGCGCCCCTTCTCGCTCAAGCTGCGCTTGGCTCGGCAGGGCACGAAAAAGCCCGGCCACCATCGTGGCACGGGCTTGCTTTGGCGGAGAGGGAGGGATTCGAACCCCCGGTACCCGTGAAGGCACATCTGTTTTCGAGACAGACCCGATCGACCACTCTGGCACCTCTCCTTTCCCTCCCCCCACCAGAGCTTGGCGGAAGGGCGGCAAAGATAACCGGACCTCCGGACCTGGGAACAACCGATCTTCGCTGCCCGATCAATTCCACCACAAGATGACCACTGCGGCCCTACTGGCACACACCATGGACAAGACCCGGGCATATACTTTGCTCCACCTGGATAAATTGATGGGCCAGGACCTGCACCGGCGTTTCGAGTGTGAGGGAAAGGTGTTCAACACCGCCTATTGGCTGGTCGCCCATATCACAGTGACCCAGAACGGTCTATTGCTCATGGCCACCGGAGGCCCGTTCGAGAAGTTCAGCTGGGCCAAATTCTTTGGGCGTGGTGGTGCCGGACTTCCCCCTGCGGAATGCCCGCCATTCGAGGAGGTCCTTGGCACCTTCCATCGGGTCCACGAAAAGGCGATCGCACACGTGGCCACACTTCCGGATCAGGCATTGGCGGGCCCGAACCTCACGGGCCTCGAGATCCTGGGCACTACGGTGCAGGATGTGATCATCCATGCGATCCGCCACGAGGGCTTGCACGCCGGCCACCTGAGCTGGTTATGCAAGTTGTATGGTATCCCGACCATGTGATCACCAGTTCACGTACCGGGTCCACGAGGGTACATTTGGCCCCTTCACCATGTCCCACCGCACACCGATCGATCGGCTGAGGCAGCCTTTCGACGCCTTACTGGGCGCGCAGACCGCCGGCGGCGTACTGCTCTTCCTATCGGCTGTCGCAGCCATGATCTGGGCCAACTCCTCGGCTGCGGAGAGCTACCATCATTTCTGGGAGCAGCGGGTGGTGGTCGGCACAGCGTCGTGGCGGTTCGACATGAGCCTCCATCATTGGATCAACGATGGGTTGATGGCGATGTTCTTCTTCGTGGTGGGCCTGGAGCTGAAGCGCGAGATGGTGGCGGGCGAGCTCTCCCGGCCCCGGGACGCCATGCTCCCCATCGCGGCAGCGCTGGGGGGCATGCTGGTGCCGGCTGCGATCTACTTGATCCAGAACCCTTCCGGTGCCGCCCATGCGGGTTGGGGGATCCCGATGGCGACGGATATCGCATTCGCATTGGGGTTGATGGCCCTGCTGGGCAAACGGGTGCCCGTGGCCCTGAAGATCTTCCTCACCACGCTCGCCGTGGCCGATGATCTGGGCGCCGTGGTGGTGATCGCCCTGTTCTACACCTCGGAGATCTCGCTCACAAGCTTGGGGATCGGTGCCGGGGTGCTGGGCCTCATGCTTCTTGGAGGTCGATCCGGTGTACGCAGCCCCTGGTTCTACGCCATCCTGGGGATCGGTGGCCTGTGGACGGCCTTCCTTTTGAGCGGTGTGCATGCCACCATCGCTGGTGTCCTGGCGGCCTTCACCATCCCGGCCACGCCCAAGGTGGGCGAGCTGGTATTCGTGCGACGGATGCGTCTATACCTCCACACCTACGGCAGCAGGGCGATCCCCAGCCAGGGGATCCGTTCCTCGGAACAATTGCTTGACCTGGGCCGCATGAACCGGATGGGCCGCTATGCTTCCACACCGCTCCAGGACCTGGAACACGCCTTGCATCCGCTCGTCACCTTCATCATCCTGCCCCTCTTCGCCCTGGCGAACGCAGGGGTGGTACTCCCGGAAGACCTCGGCGGCGCACTGGCCACCCCCATCGCACTCGGGGTCGGGCTGGGCTTGCTCATCGGTAAACCCATCGGGGTGGTGCTCACTTCGTACCTGATGGTGCGGTTCGCCGGTGCGCGATTGGGCAGTGGTGTCACCTGGCGGCACATGATCGGAGCCGGCATCCTGGCGGGCATCGGTTTCACGATGTCGCTGTTCGTGAACGAATTGGCCTTCAAGGACGATGTGTTCCGGCAGGAGGCGAAGCTCGGTGTGCTCACCGGCTCCCTTATAGCCGGGGTGGTCGGCTACCTCTGGCTGGCCCGGAAACCCAAGGGCGGCAGCAATTGACCTTCTTCGGGCACGATCGAACCGCTCGATCACCTACCCAACGAATGACAAAGCCCCTTTCGGGGCTTTGGGGTGGTAGACCGGGCTCGAACCGGCGACCTCCGGAACCACAATCCGGCGCTCTAACCAACTGAGCTACAACCACCACGAACCGTCGCTGACGCAACGGGCCGCAAATATAGCGTGAACCGACCATTGGCAGCAGGCTGTGCATGACATACAGCTTACTTTTCGCGGCCATGGCCGTTGGTCCAGCAGGCGAACAGGCTGCAATGCCTCATGTATTGGTGATCCCCAAGTGGTGGCCCAATACCCGCGATCCGCAACTCGGCGACTTCATCCGCAAACAAGTACAGGCCCTATCCCGACACACCAAGGTGACGGTGCTCCTCATCGAGGGTGAAGCAACCGGCCGAGCCGCCGTACAACTCGTAGAGACCGATGGACTTGTGCAGGTACGGAGCACGTACCGGGCGAACAAGGGCCGACTTTTGATCTGGCGCAAGCTCGTGAACCTGGTACGCTTCTGGTGTGCGGCCATGGCCGGTTGGCGACTGGTGGAACGTGAGCGCGGTAGACCAGCGTTGACCCATGTACATATCCTGGTGAGGCCCGCTCTGGTGGCGCGTTGGGCCAAGTGGCGCCATGGCATCCCCTATGTGCTCAGTGAACAGAGCAGCGAATACCTCAACGGCACCTATGCAAGCAAGGGATGGCTCTTCCATAAGCTGAACCGTCACCTGTTCCGGCATGCGGTCGCTGTGACCGCGGTTTCCAATTGGCTCGGCGATGGATTGGTGCGCCTTGGCATCTGTTCCACCTACGAGGTGGTACCGAACGTGATCCCCGGCCTTGACCGACCCCTGCCCCCACGGGGCCGCCCCACGGACTTCCTGGTGGTGGCCGACCTGGTGGACCGCACCAAGAACGTGAGCGGCGTGATCCGTGCACTGGCCCGGTCGCGCAAGTCGGGTATCATCGCACACCTGAACATCATTGGCGACGGACCGGACCGGGAGGCCCTGCATGCCTTGGTGCATGAAAATGACCTGGCAGGGCAGGTCACCTTTCTTGGGCGCCTACCGAACACCGGTGTACTGGACCACATGGCCCGGACCGGATCGGTCATCATCAATAGCAACGTGGAAACCTTCAGCGTGGTCACTGGCGAGGCGCTCGCACAGGGCAAGCCCGTGATCGCCACACGCTGTGGTGGGCCACAAGGGTTCGTGACCCCGGAGAACGGCGTGCTGATCGAGGTGGGGGACACCGATGCGCTGGTCGCTGCGATGACACGGCTGGTGGAACAACATTCCAGCTATGACCCGGCCCGGATCCGGGATTCGGTAAGTGCGCGATTCAGCCCGGATGCGGTCGGCGATGCGTTCGTCCGGATCCATCGGCGTAGTTTGGGGGCCGGATCATGAGTGAAGAACGTCCATTCCGGATCGGCGTTTTGTGTACCGGCAGTATGGTGCCGCATTGGCAGGTGCAGTGCATCCGGCGGTTGAAGGGGCAGCCAGGGATCGAGGTCGTGGGCATCGCCCAGGTGACCGAGCACCCACCGGCCCGACAATTGCGTGGGTTCATGGAGATGCGAATGGGTGGTCTGCTCTTCCCGAAGACCGGAAAACGCGAGGCCGTCGAGGACCACGTGGCGGGCAGCCGGATCCGACGGGACGGATCGAGCAAGCCCGTGGCAGCCCTGATCGAGACACTGAAAGCACAAGGCGCCGATGCGGTGTTATCCTTGCTCACGGAGAACAGTTCCATTCCCACCACCACCGCGATACCGGTGTGGCACTTCGATGTGAACGGCCAGGAACTGGGGACGAGCGGCCTTCCGAACTTCGGGGCGTGGATGTACCGCGAGGATCCGGTGACCGTTGATCTGGTGAGCACCAGCGGTGATCAGGCACGGGCCATCTTCAACGATCGGGCCTCCACCGGAGGCATGAACATGGATGCCGTGATGCTGGGCGTCGCATGGCTCCCGGTGGAGATGTGCCGCACCCATGGACGTGCAGGGCAGGCCATGCGCACACCAATGCCATCCACGGCCCGCACCACCTTCCCCACCCTGCTCATGCATTGGCTGCGTACCGAATTGCGCAATACCTTCGCTGGAAGACGCAAGAGCGCGATCGCGGGCGAGTGGAACATCGGGGTGTTCCCGCACCCGATCAGTGCCCTGCTCGACCTGGATGGGAGCACCAACGTGCGTTGGTTGAACAGCCCTTCTCCAGGAAGCCACCGGTCCGAACCATTCGGATACCGCGCAGCCGACGGGCAACTGAATGTGCTCTACCGGAAAGGTGAAGGGGTGAACACCTCGGATGTGATCGCCCGTGTGCGTCCGCGGAACGATGGGATCCTGAAACGTTCGCGTACCATGCTCTCCACCGTGGCCGACCTTGGTTACCCATTCGTGTTCGATCGCCCCGATGGCCACTACGTGCTGATCAGCTATCCACACCAACAACGCACCGAACTGTTCCGGGTCGCGGAGGATAACGATGCCCTGGACCATGTGCGAACGGTGCTGGACCGGGCGGTCGTGAACCCGACCTGTTTCGAGCATGGCGGCCGTTGGTGGCTGTTCGGTACGGACCCCGAAGCCCCGGACGGCGTGTTACGCGCGTACCATGCACCACGATTCGATGGACCGTATGCGCCGCACCGCAACGATCCAGTTAAAATGACCGGCTCGGGTTGCCGACCCGCCGGTAGCTGCTTCATGCATGAAGGCGCCTTGTGGCGCCCTTCGGTGAATAACGGTGATCCCATGGCCTTGGGCATCCATTTCAACCGGATCACCACCCTGGACCCGGAGCATTTCGCCGAAGAGGTGGTACACACGCTGCACGGTTTCCCCGGAACGCTGTACAACAAGGGTGTACGCACGGTATGTGCCATGGGCGACATCACACTGGTGGACGGCATCCGACCAGCACCGGAAGCCATGGAGATGGAGGCAGCGGACAGCAACACCGTGCGGAAGTCCAAGGAATACCTGGAAGAATGATCCGACCGGTGATCGGCACCGTGGCCGCCCGGATCGCCATCACCGCGGCCAATCTCCTGGTGGTGGCACTGGTCGGCCATCGCTTGGGGGCCGAGGGTCTTGGTACGATCAGCTTGTTGGTGTTGGGCATCGCTCTGGTACTGATCCCCGCGCACGCGGTGGGAGGCGGAGGCCTGGTCTACCTCGTTCCCCGGCTGGGCGTGTGGCCCGCCTTGCTCCCCTCCTACGCCTGGGCCTTTTTCATCTCGGCGATCGCCCTCGTGGTGGTGCAAATGGCACCGCTCGCCCCGGCCGGGACCGCTTTCCACCTGGTGGCGCTCGCGTTCCTACAAGCGCTGAACAGTATCCACCTCAATATCCTGGTCGGTCAGGAGCGCATCGGCTTACAGAATGGCTTGCTTGTGATACAAAGCCTGTTGCAACTGACCGGGTTCACCGTGCTGCTCTCCCAGGATGGCGCCGACCTGATGGACTACATTGGGGCCTCCTACATCGCGTATGGCTGCATCGCTCTGGCATCGGGCTGGTTTGTTCACCGGAAGGTGGTCGTCGGTCCCTTGTCGTGGTCCGGACAGGCCTTGCGGACCTTGATGACCCAAGGGGTGGTCGGGCAGTTGGCGAATCTCTTCCAACTGCTCAACTATCGGGCGTCCTATTACTTGATCGAACTGTTCCGTGGAACCTCGGCATTGGGTGTGTACAGCGTGGCCATGCAACTGGCCGAGGGATCCTGGTTGGTACCGAAGAGCATCGGCGGGGTCTTGTACAGCAAGGTGAGCAATATGGAGGAGCAACGGCGGCAGGTGCGGCTCACATTGACCCTCTTCAAGGTCGCGGGGTTCTTCGGTCTGCTGTGCTGCCTGGTACTGGTCCTCCTGCCGGACGGTCTTTATGCCGCTGTTTTTGGCAAGGACGTGCGCGGCCTGCGGCCGTTGCTCCTGCTCATTGCGCCCGGCCTGGTGGCCATGTCCGGCTCCCAGGTCCTTAGCCACTACCTGAGCGGCTCGGGGCGTATCCGGCACAACCTCATCGGTAGTGGGCTCGGCATGGTGATCACGGTCCTGGTCGGCTGGCCCATGATCAAGGGATACGGGCTTGCCGGTGCAGCGGCAACGGCCACCCTGGCGTATGCCACCAGCCTATCCTACCAAGTGATCGTCTTCCTACGCCATACCGATGTACGGATCGGCGACCTGCTGCCACACACCGATGATCCGCGTAAGGTGCGCATGCTCTGGCGGATGTACCGGAACAAGCGAGCGACCGGAGGCACTTCGTGAGCCGACGAGAAGGAAATGGTCGTACCGCGTTCGGAGTGAGGAGGAGAAGCGGTGCGGATGCCGCTCCCCTTCGCTCAACTTCTCCCCCTCACCTGCTCAGGACAGCATCGGATCGTATACCATCTCAGTATCTTTGAACGGCGCTTCCACGGCGGATCCCATCGCACAAGGGTCCCACCGAACCTGGGAATGGCCCGCTCCGATCCACGATGAAAGTCTCCGTTGTCATCCCCTGTTACAATGCGGGGGAGTTCATCGGCGAATGCCTGGAGAGCATCCTGGCCCAGGATCACGAGGACATGGAGGTGATCTGCGTGGACGATGGCAGTAAGGACGACACGGCGGTTCGGATCGAAGCCATCGCACGCTCCTCCCCGCGCGGCGGGATCATCCAGCTGATCCGACAGGCGAACAGTGGGGCCACCGCCGCAAGGAACAACGGGCTGCGTGCCAGTACGGGCGAGTACATCCAGTTCATGGATGCCGATGATGTGCTCTTACCACGTAAGATCGGACACCAAGTAAGGCTGGCCGATAAAAACAATAAGCCGGACCTGATCGTGGGCAGCTTCCGGATCATCGACCCCAACGGACGCATGACCCAGGAGCGGTACTACACACGCAAGGGCGACCTGTGGATCCATCTGATGCGGACCGACCTGGGCAACACCATCAGCAATCTGTGGAAGCGAAGTATCCTGGAGGCCGTGGGGGGCTGGGATGTGGCCATGCGCAGCAGTCAGGAGTACGACCTGATGTTCCGCATCCTCCGGATCACCTCGAAAGTGATCTTCGATACCGAGAACTATTCCATTGTGCGCAAGCGGTCCACGGGATCCATCACACAGACCAACCTCGGCCCCAACTGGGTACGATACGTGGAACTGCGCACCCGCATCATCGGCCATCTGAAGAATACGCGATCCCCGGCCGAGCTGGCGCAATTCCATCAATTCCTGTTCGATTCCATCCGGGTGCTGTACGAGCATGACCCGAAGTCCGCGCTGGCCTTTCACGCGAAGGAACTACCACCGGGCTTCTCCCCCTCGGTATCGCCCACCACACGAAGGACCTACCTGGCCTTGTACAACGTGCTGGGGTTCCGCAATACACAATGGCTCTGGTCACGGTTCCATTGGTTGGCATCCTGACGCGGAGGCCGCACTACCCCAGAACGAGGAGATCATGCACCGCCGGTGGGCGCACCACGGTGAACCCTTCGCCATAGGTGGTCCCGATCAACCGGCCGAATTGTCGCGCACGCGCATCCAGGAATGGTAGGAAATCGGGGCTGGAGATCGGACTGGATGGTTCGGTACTGGCGGGGTCGTGGAACTGGGATGTGAAACAACGCAGCGCCTCCTCCTTCTTTGCCCAGAACGGGGTCACATCGACGATGAGGTTCGGATCCAACCAATGATCCTGGATGGCATGGAGCACGGTAGTGGGTCGCCACGCCTCTTGGTCCCGGCCGTCCTGCTCGGTTTGGATGCGCCGTAGTCCGCTCAGGAAACATGCCTCGGCGACCAAGGCACCGCCCCGGCCGTGATCGGGGTGGCGATCGCGGATGGCGTTGGTAAGCACCAGGCGCGGCTGATGCGCACGTATGGCCGTGATCACCCGGAGCAGGGCCGCCTCATCGGCACGGAAGAATCCATCGCGTAGGCCAAGCTGGTATCGGAACGCCACATCGAGCACCTTCATGGCGGCATCGGCCTCCGCCTTGCGGATCTCCGGAGTGCCACGCGTGCCCAATTCCCCGGCGGTGAGTTCCACCAGGCCAACACGATACCCCAAGGCACGGTGGTGCAACACCGTACCCGCCATGCTGATCTCCACATCGTCCGGATGGGCCGTGATGCAGAGGATGTCAACCGTCCCGTTCATCGGCCCTCGATCCATGCGATCACGCGTTCATCCATGGGATCCACCCCCGACTCCAACGACATGCGGAGCACACCGTCCGGGTCGATCAGGTACTTGTGAAAGTTCCACTTCACTTCGGTATCCATCACCCCGTTCAGCTTCTTGTTCGCGAGCCAATGGTACACGGTATGTTGGGTATCACCCTTCGTACTCACCTTGGCCATCATGGGGAAGGTAACGCCGTAGGTCATCTGGCAGAACTGGGCGATCTGCTGCTCGTTGCCAGGTTCCTGTCCACCGAAATCATTGCTGGGGAAACCCAGGATCACCAAGCCCTTGTCCTTGTACCGTTCATACAATTCCTGAAGCTGTGCATACTGCGGCGTGTAACCACATTCGCTGGCGGTGTTCACGACCAGGATGCGGTTGCCCCGGTAGCGGTCCAACTTCACAAGCTGGCCGTTGATGTCCGTGGCACTTAGATCGAAGAAGGACATGGCGGGGATGGGGCGTTGAGGTTGACCATTCACCGGGATGGAGACGGGACCCACCTGAACCCGATTGAAACAGGAGGTGACCAAAAGTACCAGGCCGATGGGAGGAAGTAATTGGCGCATGCGGGATCAACGATGCGAAGTTCAGCATTGTTCGACGGAACTGGTGGGTATCGAAGGCATGCGCACCGTGTGATCCACCACCCCGAGCCGCGCGGTTCCACGTGTGTCCTGAGCATGCCGATCGAACGGCACAGGCCATCCAGGCAGGCCGGGAACAGCCTGACATCTTGCCGACGGCTCCCCCGAATAAGTGCCTGAAACTCAGCGTTCCACTTCCCACCTGTCACCTTTCCGGAACGATCACGTATGAACACCCATGCGCGCAACACTTTTCCCCTGCCTGCTCTTCGGCGGGATCCTGCTTCACGTGGATACGACCCAAGCCCAGGATGCGGTGGTGATCTCGGATATCGCTCAACTGGTCCGTAAGCCCGACCTCTCGCAGGATGCCGCCATCCGCTCCGGCATGCAGGCGGCCGGCGTCGCTGAGGAAAAGGCCCAACAGGTGCTCTCCTTGGGCAAGGCCCAGAACCTCCCGGTCGGATTGCGAACGGACAGTGCACTGGCGGCCAATGCCGGTGCGGTACGCAACTATTCGGCACACAAGGTGTGCAATTACGCCGACGCCTCTGGACCCAAGGTACTGGTGCAAGTGCCAGTGGCCGAGAACCACCACATGCCCGAGGACCTGCGCAGCCAGGCGGATCTGTACCTGGTGCTACCGGAAGGGGCCGTGGCCACTGCACTCATGGATGCCCAGCGCCCCAAGCCCAGCAAAGGGCCGAGCTGGCGCCGTATGCGAAAGGCCCGCATCATCACACCGGATGCCGTATATGCCACCTACGACCTGGGGGCCGACAGCACGGCATTGGCCAAGCTCGTTGGAAATGGCATGAGCCAGGCGGAGATCGAGGCCGTGATCTTCCGTAGCCACGAGCGCAACTGGCCCAGCGGTATCGACGCCTTCGAGCAACGCTACCCGCGCCTCCACGATTTCAAGAAGTACAAGGCTTACCAAGCTGCCGCTTGGGAGGACAAGGTTCTGTTGGTGATCCCGGTGGAAGAGAACAAACGCCAGCCCATCGGAATACGCCCCCACCTGGACATCTACATGGTATATGCCAAGAGCGCGGTGGAGGTGAGCAGGAAGTAGTGCATGTGGGACGAAGGAGGATCCCTCATCTCATACCAATTGGACATTCAATTCCGGCCATGGATGCGCAGCTATTTTTTCGTAGGGCGATCCGTGACGGGCGTTGCGTAGTGGTGCCTACGGAACGCATGGCATGGAGTAGCCATGCGGAAAAAGAGCAAGCAGATCGGTTGAAGTTGAATGTCCGATCGGTATCACTTGCATCTGCAACATTGGCCGATGCGTACGCGGTGATCCGGGGTACCACGCAAGGCTTACGCTTTCACAAAGGGCTTCGAGCGGCGGATGCCATCGGGATCGATCATTTCCAGTATGTAAACGCCGGAGGGTAGTCCGGAAACATCGATCCGTCCAGGGGAGGTAGCCATATCCCGTTGCAACACGACATGTCCATTCATCGTGTGGACCCGGATCGATCGGTTCGATCCTGCCACACCGTGGAGATCCAGTTCCAACAGGTCGTGGACCGGGTTCTGGAGATGGAACGATCCTTGACCCTTTTCACCTACGGAGAGGAAGTCCGAACAACCGATCGCGCCAGCGGCCCATATCGGCACGAATTCCACGTACGGTATCGCATCAAATGGTTGCATCGCCTGACCTGCGATGTAGCCCAACACCACACCGTTGATGATGCGCAGGTCCGTGATACGGCCGAAGTAATCCGGGCGCCGGTAGTCGCCAATGACATCCCAAGCATTCTCGATCGCCACGATCATGGGCATCACCACGATGATGCTATCCCCAATGGCACCCAGATCGGATGCCGCCATGGAAAAGGTCCCGTTGCAGTCGAGATCCGTTCCATCCCAGATCCGGATCACTTCACGTTCCTCCGCGCCACGCAGCACATCGATCACCTCAAGATCCATCCCATCGGCGTCCACGTTCATGACCCGGCCACTGATCACCGCATCACCCGGCCGATCGTTGACCGTGACACAGAACGACGTGGGGATCCAACTACAGGCCATCAGCCCGGATCGGAGTGCGAGGGTCGTAAGCACGAGGATCAGCGGGGTCTTCATGAAATGATGGTTCCGGGTGCAGTTCCAAGGGCGATCACGTGGCCCTGCCTACGCTCATCGAAGACAAGGTACGAAGGGGATCCGCTGCCTGCAACGGGATATCGTGACATCCCACGGTTGAGGACACTTCCTCACCTTTACCCCCATGTGGCGCCGCCTGCTCAGCTACCTGTGGCCGACCATTCAACTTCGCGAGCCAAGCCTACATGGTGTACTGACCGTGCGCTGGGAGGCCGGTGCAAAGGTGCTCAACAGTGCGAATGGCAACCAGAGCTTTGGTGCGCTGCATCGGGTGTGGCAATTGATATTCGATGAACTGGACCTGCGCCGGGATCCACCACGGGATGTGCTCCTGCTCGGATTGGGTGGTGGCAGTGTGCCTACCATCCTGCGCGAAGAACTGGGTATCGCTGCCCGGATCACCGCCATTGAACTGGACCCTGCCATGGTACGCATCGCACAAGCGCACTTCGGACTGGAGCGACACGCCGACCTGAAGGTGATCATCGGTGATGCCACGATCCAGGTGCATGCCCTACGCCAACGCTTCGACCTGGTGGTGGTGGATCTTTTCGACGACCTGGACCTGGCCCGTGGGGTGGATTCGAGAGCATTCGTCCATGGCCTCCGCGACCGCTGCGCCGAGGGTGGTACGGTGTGCTTCAACACCGTTTCGTACGACGCCGCCAGTGACAGGCGTTGCCAGGCCGTGGTGGACCACGCCATGGCCATTTTTCAGGAGGTACATGAATTCCGGGCCGAGGAGGTGAACCGGGTGTTCATTATGTCGTGAGCAACGTTCGCCGAACACCTAACGTCTTTTCAAAGGATCGGCCCGAACTTTGGGTACTGGGCCGTCGTGCCCACCGGCTTGACGAACATTCGCCCATATAGTCTGATCCTCAGCATGTTGATCGGAGCAGGTGCCTTGTGGGCCCAGCCCTGTTCCATCAACCTGGGGCCTGACCATACCATTTGCCAAGGGCAATCGGTCACCCTGACCGCACCCGGAGGTTTCCCGAACTACCTCTGGAGCACCGGTGCGACCAGCCAGTCCATCAGCGTGGGTTCGTCCGGCACCTATTGGGGGGAAGCCAGCTACACCAGCCCACAGCTGTTCCCGAACAGCAACTTCAATGCGGGGAATACCGGCTTCGGGTCCGATTTCACGGCCACCACCGATCTGAGCTCGGATGGCCGGTACTGGGTGGGCACGAACCCGAACGCCTACCACAACCAATTCTTCGGGACGGGATCCGGCAACTTCCTGATCGTGAATTCAGGATGGACCTCGGCACTGTGGAACGTTTACTGCCAGCAGGTGGCGGTATGCCCCGGCCAGACCTATACGCTTTCCTACTGGGTGCGCACCCTTTCCAATGCCACCCCTGCGCGCCTGCAATGGTGGGTGGATGGTGTGGCCGTGGGTGGCGAAGTGACGCTGCCCGCTTTCGGCTCCGGCTGGCAGATGATCACGCAGTCCTGGACCTCCGGTGCGGGTGTGACGAGCGCCACGTTGTGCCTGCGCGCCATGTCCGGTGAAGGCGTTGGGAACGATTTCGGCCTGGACGACATCACCATGCAGGGGACCATCCGCCTGCGGGACCATGTGGATGTGACGGTTACTCCGCTTCCGGTGGTGGACCTCGGACCCGATGCCGTGATGTGTCAAGGGCAGAACCTCGTGCTGGATGCCGGAGTGACCGGTGGCACCTACGTCTGGCAGGATGGATCCGGAAGCTCGGGATACGTGGTGAGCGGCCCAGGCACCTATCACGTAACAGTGACCGCCAATGCATGCCCCGCCTCGGACACCATCGTGGTGGCTTACAACCCCTTGCCCATAGTGGACCTTGGGGCGGACACCACCTTGTGTTCGGGTGAAACACACCTCCTCAACGCCCAAGTGCCGGGTGGTAGTTACGTATGGCAGAACGGCAACACGGCCCCCTTCTTCAACGTCTCGGCACCGGGCACCTATTCGGTGCAAGTAACGGTGAACAACTGTTCCGCATCGGATGTGGTGGATGTGGCCTACAACCCCGTGCCGGTGGTCGACCTCGGCCAGGACACCACCTCGTGCATGGGCGCCACGGTGACCCTTGATGCCGCAACACCCGGCGCCACGTATCTCTGGTCCGATGCTTCGACCGCACCCACCTTGGATGTGACGAGCGCGGCGAACGTGAGCGTGCAAGTGACGGTGAACGGGTGTACGGGAACCGATGCGGTGAACGTGGGCTTCAACCCGGTACCCGTAGTGGACCTTGGGCCGGACCAGATCGTTTGTCCAGGAACCGCTGTCCTGTTGGATGCCAGCACACCTGGAGGCAGCTACCTCTGGCAGGATGGCAGCACCTCCCCGACCCACAGTGCCACCACACCCGGCACGTACACAGTGGATGTGACCGTGAACGGATGCACCGGAACGGATGCGTTCGACCTGGCGAACCATACGCTACCGGTGGTGGACCTCGGCCCGGACCGCACGATCTGTGCAGGTGAAAGCACGACCATCGGCACCTCGGTACCCGGTGCCACCTACGCATGGACCACCGGGGTCGGCACGAATACGATCGATGTGACCACCGCCGGTACCTATGGTGTGGACGTGACCTTGAACGGCTGCACGGTACACGACGACATCAACGTGGCGGTGACACCTCTGCCGAGCTTCGACCTGGGCCCCGACCGAACGATCTGCCCTGGCACCTCAACGATGATCGATGCGACCGTGGCCGGTGCGACCTACGCCTGGAACACCGGAGCCTCATCGCCCACGATAAGTGTCGGTCCGGGGACCTACGACGTGACGGTCACCGCGAACGGTTGCAGCCATACCGATGCGATCACCATCGACAATTGGGTGGTGGTGCCCGTGGATCTTGGGCCGGATATCACCTTGTGTCCGGGTACGACGTTGGCCTTGGATGCCACGCTCGCCGGTGCTGGATACCTGTGGCAGAATGGATCCACAGGGCCGGTGTTCGCTGTTTCGTCCAACGGTACGTACAGCGTGACGCGTACCGATGGGAACGGCTGCGTGAGCACCGATGCGATCACCGTCTCGTACGACTCACCTTCACCGATCGACCTGGGTGCCGATACAGTGATCTGCCAGGGAGAGGCACTTGTCCTGAACGCCACCGTACCCGGTGCCACGTTCGCATGGAACACCGGTGCGAACAGCCCCACACTCACCGTGACCACGGCCGGGACCTATTCCGTTGCGGTGACACAAGGCTCCTGTTCCGTGAACGATACGATCGATGTGCAAGTGGCCGCACTGCCGGTGGTGGATATCGGGCCGGACCTGAGCCTATGTCCGGGCGAGACCACGATCCTTGATGCGAGCGGTGCAGGACTCAGTCATCTCTGGAGCTCTGGCGCCACCACACCGACGATCACCGTCACGGCCACAGGGAACTATGCGGTCACCGTGACGAACACGGCGGGTTGTTCCGTGACCGATGCCGCCACCGTGACCTACGCGACACCCGATGCCGTGGACCTTGGACCGGACCTCACGTTGTGCCAGGGCGAAAGTGCCGTGCTCGACGCTACCCTTCCTGGCGCCGGCTATGCATGGAGCACCGGAGCTACGGGAGCAACGATCACCGTGAACACATCCGGAACCTATAGCGTGTCCGTGACCCAGGGTGCATGCTCCGTGGGTGATGTCATCGATATCACCGTGAACCCCATGCCCGTGGTGGACCTTGGTAACGACGTGACATTGTGCGCCGGTGAGGACATCACCCTCGATGCCACCTGGCCGGGAGCCACCTACACCTGGAGCACGGGTGCGGCCACGCCCACGATCACCGCGAACACCACCGGCACCTACTCCGTGGAGGTGGACCTGAACGGTTGCGTGGCCACCGATACGATCACCGTCACCGTGCTCTCGGCCACCACGGTGGACATCGGACCGGACGCCACGATCTGCGCCGGTGGAACCGTAACGCTCGATGCCACCACCGCCGGTGCGACCTACCTCTGGAGCAATGGCGCGACCACGCCCACGATCGATGTGACCACCTCCGGTACGTACAGCGTGGAGGTCTTCGTGGGGCAGTGCAGCGTTCCCGATCAAGCCACGATCACCGTGAACCCCATGCCCGTGGTGGACCTTGGTAACGACGTGACCCTGTGCGCCGGTGAGGACATCACCCTCGATGCCACCTGGCCGGGAGCCACCTACACCTGGAGCACGGGTGCGGCCACGCCCACGATCACAGCGAACACCACCGGCATCTACTCCGTGGAGGTGGACCTGAACGGTTGCGTGGCCACCGATACGATCACCGTCACCGTGCTCTCGGCCACCACGGTGGACATCGGACCGGACGCCACGATCTGCGCCGGTGGAACCGTAACGCTC
>Ga0209573_1002161_pt1 | contig 26401 bp, 23 predicted proteins | sample TNRBio252014_DNA_FD_185870 | JGI IMG/M metagenome (GOLD analysis project Ga0209573, IMG submission 185870) | Wastewater treatment Type I Accumulibacter community from EBPR Bioreactor in Madison, WI, USA - TNR Reactor_6/25/2014_ DNA (SPAdes)... | ecosystem: Engineered > Bioreactor > EBPR >... | reverse complement strand
GCCGGCTGCTCGACGATGCGCTGCACGTCCAGCAGGCGCTCGTCGACCGGCGTGCCGGCGACGATGCCGTAGCGCCGCGTGTGGTCGGCCGGCACCTCCTGAACAGCCAGCAGCGAGACGCGCCAGCGTTCGAACTGCTGGACCATCTGCGCCAGCACCGGCGGCTCGCCGACCATCAGATCATCGGCAAGCAGCACGGCAAAGGGCTCGTTGCCGATCAGGCGCCGTGCGCACAGCACGGCATGGCCGAGCCCCAGGGCCTGCGCCTGGCGAACGTAGATGCACTCCATGTCGTCGGGTTTGACGCTGCGCACCACCTGCAGCAGGTCCTGCTTGCCCGACTGCTCCAGCGCCACCTCGAGCTCGTAGGTCATGTCGAAGTGGTCCTCGATCGGTCGTTTGTGGCGACCGGTGACGAAGATCATCTCCCGCACACCGGCGCAATAGGCTTCCTCGACGGCATACTGGATCAGGGGCTTGTCGACGACCGGCAGCATCTCCTTGGGTTGCGCCTTGGTGGCGGGCAGGAAGCGCGTGCCCAGCCCGGCCACGGGGAAAACCGCCTTCTTGATCAACATGGGCATCCCTACAATCGCTCTCTCGACGGAAGCGCATTCTGGCATCGAGGCCTGCCCGAGCCTGCGGCATTCTTCGGGGGGCGGCGCGGACGTGGGCGCGACCCTCGTCGGCAGGGACCCGCTTGCGTGACCGCCTGTTCCGGTGCCGGCCCCACCATGGAAGTCCTGATCGTCGAACCCCTGGACCCGGATGTGCTGGACTGGCTGTCGGCCCGGCATCCGGTGGTCTATGCGCCTCACCTGGCGCACGACCCGGCCGGCCTGCGCGACGCGCTGGCCCAGGCGCGGGCATTGGTCATTCCGCCTTCGGTCGCACTGGACGCGGCGCTGCTGCGTTCGGCGCGACGCCTGCTGGCCGTGGGCCGGCTGTCGGCGGGGGCGGAGAACATCGACCTCGAGGCCTGTGCGCTGGCCGGCATCGAGGTGCTGCGGCCGAGCGACTCCAGCTCGCTCGCCGAAGCCGAGTTCGCGGTCGGCGCGTTGCTGCAGATGCTCAGGCGCGTGCCGGTGGTGGCCGCCGACGGGCTGCTGGTGGGGCGCGAGCTGGGCAGCGCGGTGGTCGGGCTGATCGGTTGTCCGGCTTCGGCCAGGCCGCTGGCCCGGCTGCTGTCGGCCTTCGGCACGCGGGTGGTCGGCTACGACCCGGCCATGCACATGAGCGACCCCTTGTGGGGCAGCTGGGGCATCGAGGCCTTGCCGCTGCGCGACGTGCTGGCGCAGTCCGACGGCCTGTGCGTGCTGCTGAGCTACTTCAGTCGCTACCAGGGGCTGCTGGGCGAGCGCCAGCTTGCCGACTGCAAGCCCTCGCAAGTCATCTTCAGCCTGGTGCCTTCGGGCATCTTCGACGAGCGGGCGCTGGCCCGGGCGCTGGCCCAGCGCCGCATCGTGGCCGCCTGGTTCGACGGCCTGGAGCCCGGCACGCTGGACCCCGGCCGTGCCTTGCATGGCGTGACGGCGCTGCAGGTCACGCCGCGCGTGGCGGCGACGACGCAGGAGTCGCGCCGCCGCAGTGCGCGCTCTGTCGCCGAGCGCATCGACGAGGTGCTGCGGCAGCGCGCCCGACGCGGCGACTTCAGGGTGACGACGCCAGGCGGTCTCGCTGGCCGCGCAGCCGGTCCAGAGCCTGCCTGAAGTCTGCCAGCCGCTGGCGCTCCTGCGCCACCACCTCCGCCGGGGCACGGGCCACGAAGCCGGCATTGCCCAGCTTGGCCTCGGCCCTGGCCACTTCGCCCTGCAGACGCAGGACCTCCCTGCCCAGGCGTTCACGCTCGGCCTCGACGTCGATCTCGACGTGCAGGGCGACCCGCATGTCGGGCAGCGCGGCCACCGGCGCCGCGCGGCTGGCCACGGCAAACGCCTCGTCGTCCAGTGCCCTCAACTCCGTGAGTCGCGCCAGCACCTGGACCAGCGGGGCCGCCTCGCGTGCGAAGTCGAGGTCGCCGGCCACGAGCAGCGGCACGCGCTGCCCGGGCGACAAGCCCATTTCGCTGCGCAGGTTGCGGCAGGCCCCGACCAGCGACTTCAGGCGCGCCATCCAGGCGTCAGCCCGGGCATCGATGCGTTCAGGCTGCGCTTGCGGGTAGGGTGCCTGCGTCAGGCTGTGCGCGCGACCAGGCGGCTTGCGGCCAGCCGCCGGTGCCACCTGCTCCCAGAGCTCGGAGGTGATGAACGGCGCCAGCGGGTGCATCAGCCTCAGCACGGACTCCAGCACCCGCAGCAGCGTGCGGCGCGTTGCGCGCTGCGCGGCGGCCGCGCCGGACTGCAGCTGGACCTTCGCGATCTCGAGGTACCAGTCGCAATACTCGTCCCAGACGAAGCCATAGAGGGCATTGGCGACCAGGTCGAGCCGGTATTCGGCAAAACCCGAGTCGACGGCACTCTCGACGCGCTGCAGCTCGCCGACGATCCAGCGGTCGGCGGTGCTGAAGCAGAGGTAGGCGTCACCGCCTGCGGTGCCATCGCACTGTGACGGCCCGTGATCCTGAAGGCCGCAGTCCTGGCCCTCGCAGTTCATCAGCACGAAACGGCTGGCGTTCCAGAGCTTGTTGCAGAAGTTGCGGTAGCCCTCGCATCGCTTGGCGTCGAAGTTGACGTTTCGCCCGAGGCTGGCGTAGCTGGCCATCGTGAAGCGCAGCGCATCGGCGCCGAAGCCCGGAATGCCCTGCGGGAACTCGCGCTCGGTGTCCTTGCGCACGCGCGGCGCGGTCTCGGGCTTGCGCAGCCCGGTGGTGCGCTTGACCAGCAGTTCGGGCAGCGCGATGCCGTCGATCAGGTCCACCGGGTCGAGCACGTTGCCTTCGCTCTTGCTCATCTTCCTGCCGGTGGCGTCGCGCACCAGGCCGTGGATGTAGACGTCGCGGAACGGCACCTGGCCGGTGAAGTGGGTCGTCATCATGATCATTCGCGCGACCCAGAAGAAGATGATGTCGAAGCCGGTCACCAGGACCGAACTGGGCAGGAAAAGGTCCTGCTCGACGGTCCGCTCGGGCCAGCCCAGGGTCGAGAACGGCACCAGCGCCGAGCTGTACCAGGTGTCGAGCACGTCCTCGTCGCGGGTCAGCGGGCCGTCATAGCCGGCCTGCCGGGCGCGTTGCCGGGCCTCGTCCTCGCTGCGTGCCACGAACAGCTCGCCGCCGCTGCCGTACCAGGCCGGGATCTGGTGGCCCCACCAGAGCTGGCGGCTGATGCACCAGTCCTGGATGTTGTGCATCCAGTGGTTGTAGGTGTTGACCCACTGCGCGGGCACGAACCTCACCTGGCCCGAGCTCACCGCCTCGATGGCCTGCTGCGCGATGCTGGCGCCGCCGGCGCCGGGCTTGTTCATGGCCACGAACCACTGGTCGGTCAGCATGGGTTCGACGACCTGCCCGGTGCGCGCGCAGCGCGGCACCATCAGCTTGTGCTTGCGGGTCTCCACCAGCAGACCCAGCGCCTCGAGGTCGGCCACCACGCGGCGCCGGGCTTCGAAGCGATCCAGCCCCTGGTAGGCGGCCGGCGCCTGGTCGTTGATCCTGGCGTCCAGTGTCAGCACACCGATCATCGGCAGCCCGTGGCGCTGTCCCACCGCGTAGTCGTTGGCGTCGTGCGCCGGCGTCACCTTGACGACGCCGGTGCCGAAGGCGCGGTCGACGTAGGCATCGGCGACGACCGGGATCAGGCGGTCGCACAGCGGCAGCCTGACCTGGGTGCCGACCAGCCCCGCATAACGCTCGTCCTGCGGGTGCACCATGACCGCTGTGTCGCCCAGCATCGTCTCCGGCCGCGTGGTGGCGACCACCAGATCGCCGCTGCCGTCGGCCAGCGGGTAGCGGATGTGCCAGAGGAACCCGTCTTCTTCCTCGCTCTCGACCTCGAGGTCGGAGACCGCGGACTTCAGCACCGGGTCCCAGCTGACCAGCCGCTTGCCGCGGTAGATCAGGCCTTCGTCGTACAGGCGCACGAAGGTCTCGGTGACGACATGCGAGAGCCTGTCGTCCATCGTGAAGTATTCGCGCGACCAGTCCACGCTGGCGCCCATGCGGCGCATCTGCTGCGTGATCGTGGCACCCGAGCTGGCCTTCCAGTCCCAGACTCGGGCGACGAAGTTCCTGCGCCCCAGGTCGTGCCGGGACTGGCCGGCGTCCTGCAACTGCCGCTCGACGACGATCTGCGTCGCGATGCCGGCATGGTCGGTGCCCGGCAGCCACAGGGTGTTGTGGCCGCGCATGCGGTGCCAGCGGGTCAGCGCGTCCATGATGGTCTGGTTGAACGCGTGCCCCATGTGCAGGGTGCCGGTCACGTTGGGCGGCGGCAGCTGGATCGAGAACGAGGGCCGCTGCGGGTCCAGCGTCGGCGCAAAGCAGCCGGCCGCGTTCCAGACGGGTGCCCAGCGGGCCTCGATGGCGGCGGGGTCGAAGGACTTGGCGAGGTCGGCGAGGCTCATGGTGCAGGGGGCAGGAAAAGCAGGCTCGTCGGGCGGCCCTCTTGGGGCTGTCCGAGCGCTGGGCAACAGGGCGGTCCGGGGAAGGTTCGATTGTAGGTCGTGGGCCCCGGGTCGCCCGAGCGGGCCGAAGGGGCCGGACAGCGTGTGCGCGCCCCTTGCGGACCCGCGCCGAAGGTGGCCCGCCGCCACGCGGCCGACGGCGGGCCGCGCGGCAGCAGGCCGGGCGCGGTCACATGAAGAGGTGCTCGCCGGCGTTCTCGCCGCCCAGGATCACGTAGTTGACCTTCTTCAGGTCCGACAACTGCCGGCCGCCGGCGTAGCTGATGGAGCTCTGCAGGTCTTCGCGCATCTCGCGCACGGTGTCGGCGAGCCGCCCCTTGATGGGCTCGAGGATGCGCTTGCCTTCGACATGCTTGTACTCGCCCTTGTTGAAGTCGCTGGCCGAACCGTAGTACTCCTTGTAGAGCTTGCCGTCGACCTCGACCGTCTGCCCGGGGCTCTCCTCGTGGCCGGCGAACAGTGAACCGATCATCACCATCGCGGCGCCGAAGCGCACGCTCTTGGCGATGTCGCCATGGTGCCGGATGCCACCGTCGGCGATGATGGGCTTGGTGGCCACCCGGCTGCACCACTTGAGCGCGCTGAGCTGCCAGCCGCCGGTGCCGAACCCGGTCTTGAGCTTGGTGATGCAGACCTTTCCGGGGCCGACACCGACCTTGGTCGCGTCGGCGCCCCAGTTCTCGAGGTCGATCACGGCTTCCGGCGTGGCCACATTGCCGGCGATCACGAACGTCTGCGGCAGCCGTGCCTTGATGTGGTCTATGGTGCGCCGCACGCTGTCGGCATGACCGTGGGCGATGTCTATCGTGATGTAGTCGGCGCCCAGGCCGTCGGCCGCCAGGCGGTCGACGACCGCCAGGTCCTGGGGCTTGACGCCCGAGCTGATCGACACCGGCAGGCCCTTGTCGCGCATGCGCCGCGCGAAGCCGACATTGTCGAAGTCGAAGCGATGCATGACGTAGAAGTAGCCGTGCCGGGCCAGCCACTCCACGATGCCCTCGTCGACCACGGTCTTCATGTTCGAAGGCACCACCGGCAGTGCGAAGCGACGGCCGCCGAACTCCACCGACGGATCGCAGTCGGCCCGGCTGTCGACCCGGCACTTGCGGGGCAGCAGCAGGATGTTGTCGTAGTCGAAGATTTCCATGGTCGGGTCCGGGGCAGTGCTGCGCGTGGTTGCGGGAGTGTAGAGAAGTGGCCGGCCAGCGACCGCAGGCCCGGGGTCGGGCCGGCCGGTGCCGGCGCGCAGGCGCTCGCTCGCGATAATCGCCCCCCGTCCGCCTGGAGTTCCCGATGACTGCGCACCGCTTCGACTGGTCCACCGGATACGCCAGCCAGCGTTCACCGCTGTTCGCCCGCAACGTCGTGTCGACCTCGCACCCGCTGGCTGCCCAGGCCGGCCTGCGCATGATGCAGCAGGGCGGCAATGCCGTCGACGCGGCGGTCGCCGCCGCGGCCGTGATGACCATCGTCGAGCCCTGCAGCAACGGGCTGGGCTCCGATGCCTTCTGCATCCTCTGGGACGGCGAGCGTCTTCAGGGCTTGAATGCCTCCGGCCCGGCGCCTGCGGCCTGGTCACCCGCCTACTTCGAGCGGCGCTACCCCGGCTCGCGGCTGATGCCGGTGCGCGGCTGGGACGCGGTCACCGTGCCCGGTGCGGTGGCGGCCTGGGTGGCCTTGTCGGAGCGCCATGGCCGGCTGCCCTTCGGCGACCTGCTGCAGCCGGCGATCGAGGTCGCCGAGCGGGGCTATGCGGTGCCGGTGATCGTGCAGCAGAAGTGGCGCAACGCCTCGGCGCTGCCCGAACTGACCGGCCAGCCCGGTTTCGCGCAGGCTTTCCTGCCGCGCGGCCGCGTGCCGGAGGTCGGCGAGCGCTTCGTGTTCGCCGCCGCAGCGCGCACGCTCAGGCGCATCGCCGACACGCGTGGCGAGGCCTTCTACCGCGGTGAGGTGGCGGCGGCCCTCGCCGCCCATGCCCGGGAGCATGGCGGGGCCCTGAGCGAAGCCGACCTGGCGGGCTACTCGCCGCAATGGGTCGAGCCCATCGCGCGCGACTACCGCGGCTATCGCCTGCACGAGATCCCCCCCAACGGCCAGGGCATCGCTGCGCTGATGGCGCTGGGCATGCTCGAGCGCTTCGACCTGGCGTCGCTGCCGGTCGATGGCGTGGCCTCGCAGCACCTGCAGATCGAGGCCATGAAGCTCGCCTTTGCCGATGTCTACCGCCATGTCGCCGACCCCGCCGCGATGCGGGTCAAGGTGTCGGAACTGCTGGACGGGGACTACCTGGCTCGACGGGCGGCGTCGATCGACCCGCGGCGCGCGCAGGACTTCGGACCCGGCCTGGCGCCCCGTGGCGGCACGATCTACCTCAGCGCTGCCGACGAGCGCGGCATGATGGTCAGCTTCATCCAGAGCAACTACATGGGCTTCGGCTCCGGCGTCGTGGTGCCCGACTGGGGCGTGTCGTTGCAGAACCGCGGCCACGGGTTCTCCCTCGATCCGGACAGCGACAACTGCGTGGCCGGCGGCCGGCGGCCGTTCCACACCATCATCCCCGCCTTCCTCACGCGAGATGGCGCGCCCGTCATGAGCTTCGGCGTCATGGGGGGGGACATGCAACCGCAGGGCCACCTGCAGACGCTGGTGCGCATGCTCGACTACCACCAGCAGCCACAGGCGGCGTGCGACGCGCCGCGCTGGCGGGTGGCGGCGGGCAAGCTCGCCACCGAGCCCGGCTTCGACCCCGGCACGGCCGGCGCGCTGAGTGCGCTCGGCCACCAGGTGCTGCCTTTCAGCGACGCCTACCAGGACTACGGTGCCGGACAGTTCATCTGGCGTCTGGGCGACCCGGCGGTCGAGGGCTACGCGGCGGCCAGCGACCCGCGCCGCGACGGTCAGGCGGCCGGGTTTTGAGCCCGGCCGGGATGCCTGCCGGCGCGGGGCGTGCCGGCGGGCTGCTGCTGGCCCTGGGCGGCGCTGTCGCATTCTCGGGCAAGGCGATCATCGTCAAGCTGGCCTACCGGCATGGCGTGGACGCCGTGACGCTGATCATGTGGCGAATGCTGATGGCGTTGCCGATGTTCGTCGCCATCGCCTGGTGGGCGGGGCGCGGGCGTGCAAGGCTGGACCGGCGCGACGCCCGCACGGTGCTCTGGCTGGGGTTCACCGGTTACTACCTGGCCAGCTTCCTGGACTTTGCCGGGCTGCAGTACATCAGCGCGGGTCTGGAGCGGCTGATCCTGTACCTGAACCCGACCATGGTGCTGCTGCTGTCGGTGCTGCTGCATGGCCGCAGGGTCGGCGGCGGGCAGCTGGCGGCCCTGGCGGTCAGCTATGGCGGCGTGCTGCTGGTGTTCGGCAAGGAGGCCCGCTTCAGCGGGCCCGGCACCGGGCTGGGTGCGGCACTGGTGTTCGCCAGCGCGCTCAGCTACGCGGTCTACCTGGTGCACAGCGGCGAGGCGGTGCGGCGGCTGGGTGCGCTGCGCCTGACCGGACTGGCCAGCAGCGTGGCCTGCGGCCTGTGCATCCTGCAGTTCCTGCTGTTGCGACCCGCCGCCGCCGCCGCGGTGCCCGAGCCGGTGCTCTGGCTGTCCTTGCTCAATGCGACGCTGTGCACGGTCGCGCCGGTGGTGATGGTCATGATGGCCATAGAACGCATCGGCGCGACAATCACGGCGCAAGTCGGCATGGTGGGCCCGGTGAGCACGATCCTGCTGGGCGTGCTGCTGCTGGGGGAGCCCTTCGATGCCTGGATCGCCGCCGGCACCCTGCTCGTGCTGGTGGGCGTGGCGGCGGTGGCGCGGGAGAAGTGACGATGGCGGTGCCTTCGAAGGCGACGAAGACGGCAAGGGCGGGCAGGTCGACGCGGGCCCAGGCGGCCTCGAGCCCGGCCGGCGTGAAGCCCAATGTGTCCTGGGCTCTGTACCCCGAGGAAGTCGAGGCCGTGCTGCGCGCGCTGCCCGAACTTGACGGCCAGGAAGCCAGGCTGCAGGCCCACCTTGCGCAGGCGCAGGCGCTGCAATCGCTGAGCTGGCGCCGCGGGACGGAAGTCTTCGGATTCATCACCTGGGCGAAGGTCGACCCGCTGACGGCGGAGTTGTGCTGCCTGGCGGTGCAGCCGCAGTACCGTCGGCAACGCGTCGCCTCGATGCTGCTGGGTTATGCGCAGTCGGGCCTGCAGGCGCAAGGTGTCCGCATGATCCGCGCACGACCCTGGGCTCACGCGGGCATCGCGGGCGGCCAGGCCGTCGCGGCCGCCTTTCTCGAGGAGCGCGGCTTCAGCCCGCCACAGGACCCGGCACCGCAGGCAGAGGGGGCGCCTGCCGAAGCCGCGGAGTGGACCAAGGCGTTTGGGAGCTGAACCATGGACATGGGTATCCGGGGGCGCTGGGCGCTGGTGTGTGCGGCCAGCAAGGGGCTGGGTCGCGGCTGTGCCGAGGCACTGGTCCGCGAGGGCGTCAACGTGGTGCTGACCGCACGCGGTGCCGAAGCCCTCGGGGCCACCGTGGATGCCCTGCAGTCGCTGCAGGGCGGCGGCCAGGTGCACGGCGTGCCCGGCGACATCACCACTGCCGAAGGCCGGGCCGCCGCGTTGGCCGCCTGCCCACAGGTCGACATCCTGGTCAACAACGCCGGCGGGCCGCCACCGGGAGACTTCCGGGACTGGTCGCGGGAGGACTGGATCCGTGCCGTCGACGCCAACATGCTCACCCCCATCGAGCTGATCAAGGCCACCGTCGATGGCATGGCCGAGCGCGGCTTCGGCCGCATCGTCAACATCACCAGCGGCGCGGTGAAGGCCCCGATCGACGTGCTGGGCCTGTCCAATGGCGCGCGCAGCGGGCTGACCGGCTTCGTCGCCGGCCTGGCCCGTCAACCGCGGCTGGCGTCGCGCAACGTCACGATCAACAACCTGCTTCCCGGCGTGTTCGCGACCGATCGCGTCAGCACGATGGCGCTTGCCACGGCCGAGCGCACCGGCCGCAACTTCGACGACATCATTGCCGAGCGTGCCGCCGTGCCGCCAGCCCGCCGTCTCGGCCGTCCCGAAGAGTTCGGGGCGCTGTGCGCCTTCGTCTGCAGCGCGCATGCCGGCTACCTGACCGGCCAGAACCTGCTGATCGACGGCGGCAGCTTTCCTGGCACGATGTAGCGCGCGCCCCTGGCGCCGTCGCCATGCTGTGGTCGACCGCAGCCGATGCCCTGCTGGTGCTGCACGCCCTGTTCATCGCCTGGGTGGTGCTGGGCGGCCTGGCCGCCTGGTGGTGGCCGCGGGCGGCATGGGGGCACCTGCCGGCCTTGGCCTGGGGCGCCTGGGTCGAGTTCAGCGGCTGGCCATGCCCGCTGACCGGCTGGGAAGCCTGGCTCAGGGAGTCCGCCGGGCAGTCCGTCCCTGCCGGCAGTTTCATCGAGCACCATGTCGGTGGCCTGGTCTACCCGCAGGGCCTGACGCGCGACGCCCAGCAGCTGCTGGGGTTTTCCCTGCTGGGCTTCAACCTGGCCGTGTATGCGGTCGCGGCCTGGCGCCGTGCACGTCGCCGGCGCATCGCGTAACCTCCCGCCCCTGCCTCTGCACCAGGACCGCCTCATGAGCAAAGCCATCCAGATCAGCGCCTTCGGCGGACCCGAGCAGATGAAGCTCGTCGACCTCGAGGTCGGCGACCCAGGACCGGGCGAGGTTCGCATCCGGCATGTCGCGGCCGGACTCAACTTCATCGATGTCTACCAGCGCACCGGCCTCTACCCGAACCCGCTCCCGCTGACCCTGGGCATGGAGGGCGCCGGGGTCGTCGAGGCGGTGGGCGAGGGGGTCGGACACCTGGCGCCCGGTGACCGCGCCGCCTATGCCAGCAGCCCTCCCGGCAGCTACAGCGAGCAGCGCGTGATGCCGGCGCGCAACGTGGTGCGACTGCCTGGTGACATCGGCTTCGACACCGCGGCTGCCATGATGCTCAAGGGCCTGACGGCGCAGTACCTGCTGAAGAAGACGCTGCCCGTGGAGGGCCTGCAAGCGGGCGACGCCGTGCTGTTCCACGCCGCGGCGGGGGGTGTCGGACTGATCGCCTGCCAATGGGCGCGCGCGCTGGGCCTGCAGCTGATCGGCACTGCCGGCGGCCAGGCCAAGTGCGCACTGGCGCTGGCGCACGGCGCTGCGCACGTGATCGACTACACGCGCGAGGACTTCGTCGAACGCGTGCGCGAGATCACCGGCGGGCAGGGTGTCAAGGTGGTCTACGACTCGATCGGCAAGGACACCTTCGAAGGCAGCCTGAACTGCCTGCGGCCCTTCGGCCTGCTGGCCAGCTTTGGCAACGCGTCCGGACCGGTGCCACCGTTCGCACCCGGCATCCTCGGCACCAAGGGCTCGCTGTACCTGACACGCGCCACCCTGTTCACCCACATCGCGTCGCGCGAGGCGACCCAGCGCATGGCCGACGAGCTGTTCGCCGTCGTGCAGAGTGGCCAGGTGCGCATCCGCATCGACCAGCGTTTCGCGCTCGCCGACGTGGCCGAAGCGCACCGGGCGCTGGAATCGCGCAAGACCACCGGCTCCACGGTGCTGACGATCTGATCGCGGGCGGCGGCGCGCCGGGCCGCACCGGCTGCGCGCTGCAAGCGCCGGCCGCCCGGGCACCCCCCCGGCGGGCGGATGTGCGAATGCGCCTCCGTCAGGCGATCGCGCGCCAGAGCAGGCTGCCGCCGCTGACCAGCAGCAAGCTCCAGATGGCCTGCCGGAAGCGCGCCGGCGACACCACCTTGTGCAGGCGGCTGCCGACCACGAAGCCCAGCCCGGCGCAAGGCAGCAGCATGGCCGCCAGCCCGAACAGCCCGGCCGGCGCGAACAGGCCGCTGCCGGCCAGCAATGTGGCCCGCGTCAGGGCCGTCCCGAAGATGAGCGCGGCGACGCTGGCGCGCAGCCGAGCCGGCTCGGCAATGCGGCGCGCCAGGTACAGCGTGTAGATCGGCCCGCCGGTCCCGAACATGGCCGAGAAGGTACCGCCGACGGTGCCCGCCGGCGCAGCCCAGCCGGTCGACACCGGTGTGGCCCGCGACCGCCCGAACAGCGACCACAGCGCGTTGGCGACCACGAAGCCGCCGAGCACGCCGACCAGCGCGGCTTCGGGCGCCCGCGACAGCGCCCCCACGCCGATGGCCATGCCGATGGCCAGGAAGGGCACCAGGCGCAGCAACTCGCGCTTGTCCACCGAACGCCAGTTGCGCGAGCCCAGCAGCAGCGAGAACGAAAGGTCCAGCAGCAACACCACCGGGATCGCCTGCCGCAGGGGAAGCACATGGACGATCAGCGGCAGTCCGACAATGCCGGCACCGAACCCGGCGAACCCGAAGACACCGTAGGCCAGAAAGAGTGCACCGGCCACCATGGCCAGCGCCGGCCAGGGCAAGTCGATCAAGGCAAACGACCGGCCGGCGACCGGACTCAGTTCGCCTTCAGGCGCCTTGCCTTCACGACTTCTGCCCAGACCTTCGACTCGGCATCGATCGCCGCGGCCAGTGCCGACGGTGCATTGCCGACGCCCTGCATGCCCAGGCCCTGCAGGCGACCCACCACGTCAGGCATGGCCAGCACCGCCACGGTGTCCTTGTGCACGCGGTCGATCGCCGCCTGCGGCGTGCCGGCCGGTGCCAGCAGGCCGAACCAGCCCGAGTTCTCGAACCCGGGATAACCGCTCTCCGCGACGGTCGGTACCTCGGGCAGCATCCTCGTGCGCGTGGCGCTGGTCACGGCCAGCGCCCGCAGCTTGCCGCCAGTGACCAGCGGCGTCGCCGCGCCGATGTTGCCGACGACCACGTCGACCTGACCCGCCATCAAGTCGGTCAGCGCGGCCGACTCGCCCTTGTAGGGGATATGGGTCAGGTCCACGCCCAGCGTCACCGCCAGCCGTTCCGAAGCCATGTGGACCTGGCTGCCTGGGCCGGCCGACCCGAAGTTCACCTTCCCGGGGCTGGCCTTGGCCTTGGCGACCAGGCCCTCCAGGGTTCGCACCTCGCTCTGTGGCGGCACGGCAACCACCATCGGGCCGGTGGCGACGTTGGTGATGGCAGCGAAATCCTTCTTGGGGTCGAAGGGCAGCGTCGCATAGAGGTGCGGGTTGACGGTCAGGATGCTGCCCGAGGCCATCAGCAGGGTGTGGCCGTCGGTGGCCTTGGCGACCGCCGCCGCACCGATGTTGCCGCCGGCACCGGCGCGGTTCTCGACCACCACCGTCTGGCCCCACATCTCGCCGAACTTCTGCGCCAGCATGCGGGCGACGACGTCGGTGCTGCCTCCCGGGGCGAAGGGGACCACGATCGTCACCTGGCGGCTGGGCCACGAGCCCTGGGCATGGCCGGCAGACCCCAGCATGGCCAGCGGCAGGGCAATCGCCAGGGTTCGCAGCCAACGGCGGCGGGCGGGGGCATGACGCATCGGTGTCTCCGGTCGAAGTGGCTCGGCCCGCCGCTCAGGACCGTTGCGGTCATGCCGGGCAGGCGAGTCGTCCAGCATAGCGGCAAGCGCGTGGCCAGGCGGACCGGACTTGCCCCACCCCCGAGGGCAAGGTGTGCGTGCCCGGCTACAGCAGGTGCTTCACGCCGTCCTGCTCGCCCAGCAGTTCGGCCAGCGTCTTGTCGATGCAGGTGCGGCTGAACTCGTCGATCGGCAGGCCCTCGACGATGGTGTAGCGGCCACCCTCGGTGACCACCGGGTAGCCGAACATCACGTCCTTGGGAATGCCGTATTCGCCATTGCTCGGCACGCCCATGGTCACCCAGTCGCCTCGGGAACCGAGCGCCCAGTCGCGCATGTGGTCGATCGCGGCATTGGCGGCCGAAGCGGCCGAGGACAGGCCACGCGCCTCGATGATGGCCGCGCCGCGCTTGCCGACGGTGGGCAGGAACTGGTCCTTGTTCCAGGCCTGGTCGTTGATCATGTCCTGGACACTGGCCCCGTCGATGGTCGCGAAGCGGTAGTCGGCATACATTGACGGCGAGTGGTTGCCCCAGACCGCCATGCGGCGGATGCTGGCCACCGGCTTGCCGGTCTTGGCCGCGACCTGGCTGAGCGCGCGGTTGTGGTCCAGCCGCATCATCGAGGTGAAGCACTCGCGTGGCAGGCTGGGTGCACTCTTCATCGCGATGTAGGCGTTGGTGTTGGCCGGGTTGCCGACCACCAGCACCTTGACGCCACGGCTGGCGCTCTTGTCCAGGGCGCGGCCCTGGGCGGTGAAGATCTGCGCGTTGGCGGCCAGCAGGTCGGCTCGCTCCATGCCCGGGCCACGAGGCCGGGCGCCGACCAGCAGGGCGAAGTCGGTGTCCTTGAAGCCGGTCTCCGGGCTGCTGTGGGCCTGCATGTCGGCCAGCAGCGGGAAGGCGCAGTCCTCCAACTCCATCATCACGCCCTTCAAGGCCTTCTGCGCCTTCTCGTCAGGGATCTCGAGGAGTTGCAGGATGACCGGCTGGTCCTTGCCCAGCATCTCGCCGGAGGCGATGCGAAACAGCAGGGCATAGCCGATCTGGCCGGCGGCGCCGGTGACGGCGACACGTACGGGGCTCTTGCTCATGGGGGGCTCCAGGGGTGGGGATAGCGGCCGCCAGCTCGGGGCGCGGCGCGCCGGTGGCGAGGGGTCACGATTCTAGCGAGCGCACCCTGACGCAACTCTTATGTCTTATGCATGACAATGACGCCATGGCCGAGATCGAACGCCCGGACCTTGCCGCCGACGCCGCGCCGGCCTTCAGCCCGCTGTACCAGCAGATCAAGGCGCGCCTGATGCGCAGCCTGCAGCAGCGCGAGTGGAAGCCCGGCGAAGCCATCCCCAGCGAGACCGATCTGGCACAGCGCTTCAAGGTCAGCCAGGGCACGGTCCGCAAGGCGATCGACGAGCTGGCGGCGGAGAACCACCTGACCCGGCGGCAAGGCAAGGGGACTTTCGTCTCCACGCATTCCGCCGTGCAGACGCAGTACCGCTTCCTGCGCCTGACCCCGGATGGGGGCGGCAGTGCACGGCTGCAGCGGCGCCTGCTCGAATGCCGCAGGATGCGTGCCAGCCCGGCCCTTTCACAGTCCCTGCAGCTCGCCTCGGGTGAGTCGGCGGTGCAGGTGCGGCGGCTGCTGCTCGACGGCGAGTCCCCGGTGGTGCTGGACGACATCTGGCTTCCGGGCCCGCTGTTTGCGGGCCTGGATGCCGAGCGGCTTGCCGGCTGGCGGGGGCCGATGTACGGCCTGTTCGAGTCGGAGTTCGGCGTGCGCATGGTGCGCGCCGAGGAAAGGCTGCGCGCCGTAGCGGCCGACGCCGAGGCGTCCAGGTGGCTGGCCGTGCCGGTCGCGTCCCCGCTGCTGGAGGTCGAGCGGCTGTCCTTCACCTACGGAGACCGTCCCGTCGAGTGGCGTCGCGGCCTCTACCACACGGCGGCCTTCCACTATCGGAACGACCTGCAGTGAACCCCGCGCCGGGCCATCGGGACTTCATCAATCCGTGGAGCTCGCCCATCGACGCACCAGTTCGGCGTAAGCCTGTTGCGTTGCAATAAACTCGTCAGGTTTGTACCCCGTCCCTCCATCTGCACGCAGAGCAAGAAGTCCGCAGGACCACGCCCATGGCCAAACCTCCCCGCCCGGTCTTCCGCAACATCCACGTCTCGCAGATCGTCTCGTACCGGTTGCCCCCGGCGGGCATCGTGTCCATCCTTCACCGCATCAGCGGTGCCCTGCTGTTCCTGCTGCTGCCCTTCATCGTCTGGCTGTTCGATGTCAGCGTGAGTTCGGAGGTCAGCTACGAGCGCTTCACCGCCGCATTCACGGTCGGCCTGGCGGGCCTGCCGGGCTGGGTCGTCAAGCTGGTGGCGCTGGCGCTGATCTGGTCTTACCTGCACCACGCGATCGCTGGCGTGCGCCACCTGTGGATGGACGCCAACCACAGCGTCGGCAAGGAGCAGGGGCACAGCTCGGCGATCGTCGTGCTGGCCACGAGCCTGCTGCTGACGGCGCTGCTGGGCGCCCGCCTGTTCGGCCTGTATTGACCGCTTTGACCGCGCCAGGATCCAGCGCATTGCCCCCTCGCTCGCGAAAGAGGAACTTGCCCATGTCCACCAACCACGGGTCCCGTCGCCTCGTCGTCGGCGCCCACTACGGATTGCGCGACTGGCTCAGCCAGCGCATCACGGCGGCGCTGATGGCGCTGTACACCCTGGTCGTGGTCGTGCAGTTGCTGCTGCCGGGACCGCTGGGCTACGAGAAGTGGGCAGGCCTGTTCGCCGCCCAGTGGATGAAGGTGGCGACCTTCGTCGTCATCGTCGCCCTCGGCCAGCACGCCTGGGTTGGGTTGCGTGACATCTGGATGGACTACGTCAAGCCGGTGGGGCTTCGCCTGTGCCTGCAGGTGCTGACCATCGTGTGGCTGGTCGGCTGCGTCGGCTGGGCAACCCAGGTGCTGTGGAGACTCTGAACATCATGGCCACACTTGCGAAGAGAAGGTTCGACGTCGTCATCGTCGGCGCTGGTGGGTCCGGCATGCGAGCCTCGCTGCAGCTGGCACTGGCCGGGCTCAACGTGGCCGTGCTGACCAAGGTGTTCCCCACGCGCTCGCACACCGTGGCCGCGCAGGGCGGCATCGGAGCCAGCCTGGGCAACATGTCCGAGGACAACTGGCACTATCACTTCTACGACACCGTCAAGGGCAGCGACTGGCTGGGCGACCAGGACGCGATCGAGTTCATGTGCCGCGAGGCCCCGAAGGTGGTCTACGAGCTCGAGCACTTCGGCATGCCGTTCGACCGCAACCCGGACGGCACGATCTACCAGCGCCCCTTCGGCGGGCACACCGCCAACTATGGCGAGAAGCCGGTGCAGCGGGCCTGCGCGGCAGCCGACCGTACCGGGCACGCGATGCTGCACACGCTGTACCAGCGCAACGTGGCTGCACGTACCAACTTCTTCGTCGAGTGGATGGCGCTGGACCTGATCCGCGACGCCGACGGCGACGTGCTCGGCGTCACCGCGCTCGAGATGGAGACCGGCGACATCCACATCCTGGAGGCCAAGACCACGCTGCTGGCCACCGGCGGTGCGGGGCGCATCTACGCGGCCAGCACCAATGCCTTCATCAACACCGGTGACGGGCTCGGCATGGCGGCGCGCGCCGGCATCCCGCTCGAGGACATGGAGTTCTGGCAGTTCCACCCCACCGGCGTGGCCGGCGCCGGCGTGCTGCTGACCGAGGGCTGCCGGGGCGAGGGGGCGATCCTGCGCAACATCAACGGCGAGCGCTTCATGGAGCGCTACGCCCCCACGCTGAAGGACCTGGCGCCGCGGGACTTCGTCAGCCGTTGCATGGACCAGGAGATCAAGGAGGGCCGGGGCTGCGGCCCGGACAAGGGCTACATCCACCTCGACATGACCCACCTGGGCGCCGAGACGATCATGAAGCGCCTGCCCAGCGTGTTCGAGATCGGCCACAACTTCGCCAACGTCGACATCACCAAGGAGCCGATTCCGGTGGTGCCGACCATCCACTACCAGATGGGCGGGATCCCGACCAACATCCATGGTCAGGTGGTGGTGCCCAAGGGCGGGGACCCGAACGTGGTGGTCAATGGTCTGTATGCGGTCGGCGAGTGCTCGTGCGTGAGCGTGCATGGCGCCAACCGGCTGGGCACCAACTCGCTGCTGGACCTGCTGGTCTTCGGCCGCGCGGCGGGCAACCACATCGTCGAGGCCGGCCACCGCAACAAGTCGCACAAGCCGCTGCCTGCCGATGCGGCCGGGCTCTCCCTGTCCCGGGTTGCGCGGCTGGACGCCAGCACCGGGGGCGAGTACGCGCAGGACGTCGCCAACGACCTGCGCACCGCGATGCAGCAGCACGCCGGGGTGTTCCGCACCCAGGCCAGCATGGACGAGGGTGTGGTCAAGGTCGCCGAGTTGCGCGAGCGCGTCAAGGCCATCACGCTCAAGGACAAGAGCAAGGTCTTCAACACCGCCCGCATCGAGGCGCTGGAGGTGGAGAACCTGATCGAGGCGGCGCAGGCCACCATCGTCTCGGCCGCCGCGCGGCGCGAGTGCCGTGGTGCGCACACGGTCAAGGACTACGAGAGAGGGGCCGACGACGCGGAGTTCCCGCTGGGCCGCAACGACGGCGAGTGGATGAAACACACGCTGTGGCACTCGGCAGGCAACAGCCTCGAGTACAAGCCCGTCAAGCTGACACCGCTGACGGTAGAGTCGGTGCCGCCCAAGGTGCGCACGTTCTGAGGACAGCAAGGCCATGACCAGTCGCACCTTCCAGGTCTACCGCTACGACCCCGACAAGGACGCCAAGCCGTACATGCAGACACTGCAGGTCGAGCTCGACGGCTCCGAACGCATGCTGCTCGACGCGCTCATGAAGCTCAAGGCGCTCGACCCGTCGCTGAGTTTCCGCCGCAGCTGCCGCGAGGGCGTCTGCGGGTCGGACGCGATGAACATCAACGGCAAGAACGGCCTCGCATGCCTGACCAACATGCGCAGCCTGCCCGACACGGTGGTGCTCAGGCCGCTGCCCGGGCTGCCCGTCGTGCGCGACCTCATCGTCGACATGACGCAGTTCTTCAAGCAGTACCACTCGATCCGACCCTACCTGGTCAACGACGAGCCGCCGCCCGAGAAGGAGCGCCTGCAGAGCCCGGAGGAGCGCGACGAGCTCAACGGCCTGTACGAGTGCATCCTGTGTGCCAGCTGCAGCACCAGCTGCCCCAGCTTCTGGTGGAACCCCGACAAGTTCGTCGGCCCGGCCGGTCTGCTGCAGGCCTATCGCTTCATCGCCGACAGCCGCGACCAGGCGACCGCGCAGCGGCTGGACAACCTCGAGGACCCGTACCGCCTGTTCCGCTGCCACACCATCATGAACTGCGTCGACGTCTGCCCCAAGGGGCTGAACCCGACCAAGGCGATCGGCAAGATCAAGGAACTGATGGTCAGACGGGCCGTGTGATGGGTACGCCGCCTGCCAGCCGCATGACCGAGCCCCGGCAGGCAGCGGGCGCGCAGGGGGGCGTCGCGCCGGCGCAGCCACTGGACCTGCGCAGCCTGAGCCGCCTGAAGTGGCGTTGCCGGCGCGGATTGCTGGAAAACGACCTCTTCATCCAACGATTCTTCCGCCACCACGAGGAGACGATCACGACAAGACAGGCCGAGGGGCTAGAGCGCCTGATGGACCTGTCGGACAACGACCTTCTCGACCTGCTGCTGGCGCGCCGCGAGCCACAGGGCGAGGCCGATCGACCCGAAGTGCACGAGGTGCTGGCCATGATGCGCACACCCCGGCTCCACCCGCTGCGATGAAAGGCCCCACGATGACACCCTCCGACGTGAAAGCCCACCTGTCGTTCTCCGACGGCAGCCCGAGCATCGAGCTCCCGATCTACAAGGGCAGCATCGGCCCGGACGTGATCGACATCCGCAAGCTCTACGGCCAGACCGGCAAGTTCACCTACGACCCGGGTTTCCTGTCGACGGCGTCGTGCAACTCGACCATCACCTACATCGATGGCGACAAGGGTGAACTGCTCTACCGCGGCTACCCGATTGAGCAGCTGGCCACGCAGTGCGACTTCCTCGACACCTGCTACCTGCTGCTGTACGGTGAACTGCCCAACCAGACCCAGCAGCGCGACTTCCACAAGCTCGTCAACAACCACACGATGGTCAACGAGCAGATGCAGTTCTTCCTGCGCGGGTTCCGTCGCGATGCGCACCCGATGGCGGTGATGACGGGCCTGGTGGGGGCGCTGTCGGCTTTCTATCACGACAGCACCGACATCCATAACCCGCGCCACCGCGACATCGCGGCGACGCGCCTGATCGCAAAGATGCCGACGCTGGTCGCCATGGCCTACAAGTACGGCATCGGGCAACCCTACATCTACCCCAAGAACAGCCTGTCGTACTCCGCGAACTTCATGCGCATGATGTTCGCGACGCCCTGCGAGGAGTACGTGCCCAACGACGTGCTGGTGCGGGCGATAGACCGCATCTTCATCCTGCATGCCGACCACGAGCAGAACGCCAGCACGTCGACCGTGCGGCTGTGCGGAAGCTCGGGAACCAACCCCTTCGCGGCCATCGCCGCCGGGGTGGCCTGCCTGTGGGGGCCCGCACATGGTGGCGCCAACGAGGCGGCGCTGACGATGCTCAAGGACATCCAGCGCCAGGGGGGAGTCGAGAAGATCGGCGAGTTCATCAAGCAGGTCAAGGACAAGAACTCGTCCGTCAAGCTGATGGGCTTCGGCCACCGGGTCTACAAGAACTACGACCCGCGGGCCAAGTTGATGCGCGAGACCTGCCACGAAGTGCTCTCGGCCACCGGCCTGAACGACGACCCGCTGTTCAAGCTGGCGATGGCGCTGGAGAAGATCGCGCTGGAGGACGAATACTTCGTCGCCCGCAAGCTCTATCCCAACGTCGATTTCTACTCCGGCATCGTGCAGAGCGCGCTGGGCATCCCGGTGAGCCTGTTCACGGCGATCTTCGCGCTTGCACGCACCGTCGGCTGGATGGCTCAGCTCAACGAGATGATCGGCGACCCGGAGTACAAGATCGGGCGGCCGCGTCAGCTCTTCGTCGGCTCCGCGCGACGGGACGTACTGCCGATAGAGCAGCGCTGAGGTCGGTCGGCGGCGATGAGCGGCAGCTTGGCGGCAACCGCGCGCGCGCGGCCCGCCTCGCCGGGCCATGGCCTGGGCTCGAACCAAGACGCCTGGCGCCGCCGCAGCTGGCTGGCCGGCATGCTCGCCGGCATGGCCGGCGCCTGCAGCCTGGACAGCGATGTCGACCACACGGGCGACGACGCCCCGCGCGAAGCGCCGCTGGCGTCGCAACCCCGCATTGCCTGGGTGCTGGGTTCGGGCGGACCGCGGGGTTTCGTGCATGTCGGCGTGCTGCAGGCGCTGGAGGAGCTGGGCCTGGTGCCGGACCTCATCGTGGGCGCATCGGTGGGGGCTCTTCTGGGGACCTTGCGAGCCGCCGGCCGCAGTGCGTTCGACCTCAAGGTGCTGGCACTGGACCTGCAACCGCTGGCGATGGCGCGCCTGGCGGTCGGGGCCCAGGAGCGCTTCAGTGGCGCGCCACTGGCAAACTTCGTGCGTGCGCAGGCGCCGGTGACCTTGCTGGAGCGCATGCCCATCCCGGTGGCCTGTGTCGCACAGCGCCGGCGCGATGGTCGGGTGGTGGCGTTCACGGCCGGCGACGCCGGCGTGGCCGTCCAGGCCTCGGCGGCGGTCGAGGGCCAGTTCGCCCCGGTGCGCATCCGCGGCGAGCTGCACGTCGACCCCGACTGGGCGATGCCGCTGCCGGTGCGGGTGGCCCGCAGGCTGGGCGCCGAGCGTGTGCTGGCGGTCGATGCCAGTGCCCATGTCGAACGCGCGCCGCCGGGTGCCGAGCGGTTCCGCGGCAGCGACCAGCGCAAGAAGGCGCTGGTCGACACCGACGCCGCATTGGCCGACCTGGTGATCAAGCCGGACTTCGGCTACTGGGTCAGCCTGTCGCAGGAGTTCCGCGAGCGTGCCATCCTGTCCGGCCACCGGGAGGCCATGGCGAGGGCCGATGCCCTGAGAGCCCTGCACGCGCGCCCGGCACCGCGGGCCTGAGGATCAGAAGCATGTGGTGATGGCGTCGACGATGCGATAGTCGTCGTCGACCACCGGCATCCAGCGCCACTTGTCGAAGGTCGTGCAGGGGTGCGAGATGCCCAGCCCGATGCGGTCACCGACCTCGACACCGGGCCCGGCCGATGGGTCCCAGCGCAAGTGGGCATGCTGGTCGTTGAGGGCCGTGACGCGCCAGGCCAGGGCCGCCGGCCGGGCCAGCGTCGAGCCTGCCGCGGACCAGGCGACCGGTCGCGGCAGTTCGATGTCGAAGGACAGGTCGCGGCGGCCCCCGGTAAGCAGCGCCAGCCCGGGCTCGGGCACGCTCTGCACATGGGTCCAGACCTCCAGCGCCGGCTGCAGCGTGGTCGGGCAGCCACAGCGGCGCACCACCTGCTCGAGCAGGCGCCGGTAGTGCCCGTGGTCATGCGTGACATAGCAGCCCGAACGCAGCAGGCCGCGCAGCGGGCGGCCCAGGGCCATGCGCAGCCCCCCGGCGACGAGGTCGAAGATCGCCGAGCCGCCGGCCGAAAGCAGCACCTCCTCGGCTTCGAACAGGTTCTCCTGATCGGCGGCGCGAGCCAGGGCCTGCACGCGGTCCATCAGGGCATGGGCCGCCGGCCGATCGACAGCGTCGTCACCGGCCACGCCCAAGCCCTCGTAGCACTCGATGCCGACCAGCCGCACCGCCGGGCTGGCGCGCAGGGCCCGTGCCAGGGCCAGCGCCTGTGCGTGGTCGCGCGTGCCCGTGCGGCCGCCGGCGATGCCGACCTCCAGCAGGACGTCCAGCGCTGGCGCTGGGCCGGTCCTGCGCGACCAGGCCTCGATCTGCATCAGCTGGGCGAGCGAATCGACCAGGAAGGCGACGCGCAGCCCCGGCGTGGCCGCCAGCAACGCCGCCAGTGCGTCCAGATCCGCGCGCTGCTGCACCTGGTTGGCGATCAGTGCGCGCCGCACGCCGGCAAGCACGCCGACCCGCAGCTGTCCCACCGTGGCAAAGGTGATGCCCCAGGCACCGGCGTCGAGCTGTCGCCTGAACAGTTCGGGCGACATCGTGGTCTTGCCGTGAGGTGCAAGGTCCAGCCCGCGGTCGCGCGCGAAGGCCTGCATCCAGGCAATGTTGTGCTGTAGTGCCGATTGGCGAAGAACCGCCAGCGGCATTGGCAGGTCGTCGGCCAGCAGCCTCCAGCCGAGTGCCGCCAGCCCGGCTGCCGGACTGGCCGGGCCGGTGCCGGGATAACCCTTGAGCCAGGGGCCCAGCAGCGCCGCCGGCGTACCGGGAAGGGCACTCACTGGAGTAGCTTCGCCCCCAAGGGGCTCCGGTATGAGCGCTTGGGAGCGGCCCGGCGCGCTCACTGGAGTACCTTCGCCCCCATGGGGCTCCGGTATGAGCGCTTGGGGGCGGCCCGGCGCGCTCATGACCGGCCCCGCGGCATCAGGTCCAGCCAGGCCACCATCAGGCGCTGGTAGGCGAACAGGTCGCGCGGCTTGGCGCGCACCATTCGCTTCATCAGTGCGAGCTGTGCGTCGTTCTCGACCGGCAGCGCTGCGGCCAGCAGGGCGAGCTCGGACAGCACGTGCTGTTCGTCGGCGCCGCGAGCCCGGGCACCGGTTCGGGCGACGAAGCGACCGAGCGCCGCCTGTTCGGCTTCGGCGCGCCGTCCTCGGTGCCGCTCGCGGACATGCCGGCTGACGCAGGCGGCGAGGTCGGGCAGCAGGGCCGGCGGCCGGTCGCCGAAGCACAGTGCCATGTTGCTGCCGGTGAACTCGATCAGCGTCTTCTCGCTCGATCGCGCACCGGGCCGAGCCTCCAGCCGGCGGCGTTCGCCTTCGGCGCGCCGGGCGATCGCCCGGTCCACAGGCCGAAACCCGTGGCGCCAGTAGAACCAGAACGCTCCGCTGGCAATGCCGTCGGGGTTGTCGCGGCCGAACTGGTGGGCATCGACCTCGAAGCGGTCGATGCGCAGGCATTGCCGATAGGTGCGCAGGACCTGGCACATCATGTAACCCGACTCGCCGCCGCGGAAGGGCTCGAAGATGTTCATGCCGAATTCGGCCTGCCGCCCGCGCGGCCAGGCGCCTCCGTAGGCCACGGCCAGGCCGTTCTTGAACAACATGAAGCCGACATAGCTGTCCAGCGGCAGCTGGCGCGCCGGCACCATGCCCATCAGCACCACGGTGAGGCCATGCTCGAGGTCCCAGACGCGCAGGCTTCGCTCGTCGGCGTAGGTGACGGGATCCGTCTCGCGCACCGTCAATGCCAGTGCGGTGCGCACCACGTCCAGCACGCGCGAGCGCGCTTCGTCGTCGAGCCGGCGGGCCGTGGGCAGCGGTCGGTTCATCAGGGCCGGGGCATCGAACAGGCGCAGGAGCTCGGCCCCGTGGACGTGAAGCGGCACGCCGTCGAGCCGGTTGAAGGCCTTGGAGAAGCGCCGGTCGGCCGGCTGCAGCCACACGAAGGCATCGAGGGCGGCGAACAACTCGTCCTTGACGAAGGCCTTCGCGTCAAGCCGGGCGAATTCGTCGACCAGGAAGGCGAGCCGCTGCGCCGGTGGCACCTGCAGCGCCTCGAAGAGCTCTTCGGCGTCGAAGCCGGCGGTGGTGGCGCTGCGCTCCAGCGACGGCAAGGTCAGCGCGAGCAGCGATCCGAGCGCCTGGCGGGGCGACTCGAAGCCGGCCAGCGAGACACGCACCTCGGGGTTGTCCAGAAGCCAGCGCAGGCAGTCGTGGGAGAAGCGCGCGTGCGTGGCGATCCAGGGCAGGCCCTGGTTCAGCAGCGGCTGCTGCAGGCGGCCGCGCCTGGGCTTGAGCCATGCCGCCAGACGCACAAGCTCACGCTCGATCTGCGCGTGCATGCGGGCGCTGGACGGGTGTGCCAGCAGGAACAGCAGGCGATCGTGCACGCGCAGCAAGGCCGGCGTGGCCAAGAGCTCGACCTGGGCCAGGCGGTCCAGCGCGCCTTGCTTGTCGAGGTGACCCTGGACGTCGAAGCGCGGTGCGCTCTCGTTCAGCAGACGGTCGACGGACGAAAGGGTCGGCATGGGATGCACCTGGCGCGCTCGAGCCAGCAGTATGCCCGGCGTCCGCGGCCGGGCCGTGTGCGCGGTCCTTGTGCGCGGTCCTTGTGCCCGGTCGTTGTGCCCGGTCCTACAACACGCTCTTGAGCAGCCGCCCCATCTCGCTGGGGTTGCGCGTGACCTTGAAGCCGCATTCCTCCATGATCGCCAGCTTGGCCTCGGCCGTGTCGGCGCCGCCGCTGATCAGCGCCCCCGCATGCCCCATGCGCTTGCCCGGCGGCGCCGTCACCCCGGCGATGAAGCCCACCACGGGCTTTTTCATGTGCTCCTTGCACCAGCGCGCGGCCTCGGCTTCGTCGGGGCCGCCGATCTCGCCGATCATGATCACCGCATCGGTCTCGGGGTCTTCGTTGAACAGCCTCATCACGTCGATGTGCTTCAGGCCGTTGATCGGGTCGCCGCCTATGCCCACCGCGCTGGACTGCCCCAGCCCGATCTCGGTGAGCTGCGCCACCGCCTCGTAGGTCAGCGTGCCCGAGCGGCTGACCACCCCGATGCGGCCCTTGCTGTGGATGTGCCCGGGCATGATCCCGATCTTGATCTGCCCGGGCGTGATCGTGCCCGGGCAGTTGGGCCCCAGCAGCAGCGTCTTCTTGCCGCCGGCGGCCTCCTTGGCCTTCATCTTGTTGCGCACCTCGAGCATGTCCTTGATCGGGATGCCTTCGGTGATGCAGATCGCCAGGTCCAGCTCGGCCTGCACCGCTTCCCAGATCGCCGCGGCCGCACCGGCCGGCGGCACGTAGATCACGCTGACCGTGGCGCCGGTGTGCGCCTTGGCCTCGGCCACGCTGGCGTAGATCGGGATGCCTTCGAAGTCCTCGCCAGCCTTCTTGGGGTTGACCCCGGCGGCAAAGCAGTGCCGGCCGTTGGCGTAGTCGCGGCACATGCGGGTGTGGAACTGCCCGGTCTTGCCGGTGATGCCCTGGGTGATGACGCGGGTGTTCTTGTCGACAAGGATGCTCATGTCCGCTCTTCCTGTGGGCTTACTTCACCGCCGCGACGATACGGGTCGCCGCCTCGGCCATGGTGTCGGCAGCAATGATGGGCAGCCCCGATTCGGCCAGCATCTGCTTGCCCAGCTCTTCGTTGGTGCCCTTCATGCGCACCACCAGCGGCACCGACAGGTTGACCGCCTTGCAGGCCTGGATCACGCCTTGCGCGATGGTGTCGCACTTCATGATGCCGCCGAAGATGTTGACCAGGATGCCCTTGACGCTCTTGTTGGCCAGCATGATCTTGAAGGCTTCGGTGACCTTCTCCGCGCTGGCGCCGCCGCCCACGTCGAGGAAGTTGGCCGGCTCGCCGCCGAAGAGCTTGATGGTGTCCATGGTGGCCATGGCCAGCCCCGCGCCGTTGACCAGGCAGCCGATGTTGCCCTCCAGGCTGATGTAGGACAGCTCGTGCTTGCTGGCTTCGACTTCGGCGGGGTCTTCCTCGTCGAGGTCGCGCCAGGCCACGAGCTCGGGGTGGCGGTACAGCGCGTTGGCGTCGAAGTTGAACTTGGCGTCCAGCGCCTTGATCGCGCCCGAGCCTTCGAGGATCAGCGGGTTGATCTCGGCCAGGCTGGCATCGCTGGCCATGTAGCAGCCGTAGAGCTTGTCGAGCACGTCCTGCGCCGCGGGCACGCTGGCCAGCGGCACGCCTATGCCCAGCGCGAGCTCGAGCGTCTGCACCTTGCTCAGCCCGAGGGCAGGGTCGACGAAGACCTTGAGGATCTTCTCGGGCGTGTCGTGCGCGACCTGCTCGATGTCCATGCCGCCTTCGGAGGAGGCCATGACGCAGACTTTCTGTGTCGCGCGGTCGGTCAGCACCGCGACGTAGTATTCCTTGCGGATGTCGGCGCCTTCCTCGACGAGCAGCCGGCGCACCTTCTGGCCTTGCGGGCCGGTCTGGTGCGTGACCAGCTGCATGCCCAGGATCTGCGTGGCCAGCTGCGTGAGCTCGGCGGCCGAGCGCGCGAGCTTGACGCCGCCACCCTTGCCGCGGCCGCCGGCGTGGATCTGCGCCTTGACCACCCACAGCGAGCCGCCCAGCCGCTGTGCGGCTTCCTCGGCTTCGCGGACGCTGAAGGCCGGGTAGCCGCGAGGCACCGGCACCCCGTGCTGGCGCAGCAGCTCCTTGGCCTGGTATTCGTGGATCTTCATCGG
>Ga0209573_1002160_pt1 | contig 26405 bp, 18 predicted proteins | sample TNRBio252014_DNA_FD_185870 | JGI IMG/M metagenome (GOLD analysis project Ga0209573, IMG submission 185870) | Wastewater treatment Type I Accumulibacter community from EBPR Bioreactor in Madison, WI, USA - TNR Reactor_6/25/2014_ DNA (SPAdes)... | ecosystem: Engineered > Bioreactor > EBPR >... | reverse complement strand
GCGATCTTTCCGACGCCTGGCTGATGAATCACCGCTGGCGCGACGGCGGAATCTGCCCGCGCCGCGGTTGCCGCACCGAGCTGGTTCGCGAGGATCTCCGTGGACGCACGACCTGCTGGTGTCCCTCTTGTCAGGGATAGAGGTCGGAGGTCGGAATACGCGAAGCGGATAGACGGAGCGTAGCGAAGTCAAATCGGAGGTCGGGCGCTGAAAACTGAATCGAGCGCTAGCGAGATAGACAACCGCAGGTTGCCCGGAGGGTCGCGAAGCGATCAAAACTTAAGGCTGAAAACTCAACCCTGAAAACTTCACTTCAAGGTGCTCAAGAACGCTTTGATGTCCTCGAGCTCCTGCGGCTTCAGGATGAGGGCCATCGGCGGCATCGGCGAGATCGGAGTGGCGGTGTAGGTTTCCGCGAGGACCGCGTTCGGTTCGAGGAGGCTCTGGGTGATGTAGGCGGCGTCCTTGCGGGCGGAGATGCCGTCGAGGGCGGGTCCCACCGGGCTGCCTTTGCCGCCGAGCATGTGGCAGTTCATGCAGCCGGCCACGGGATGTTTCCAGAAGATTTCTTCACCGCGCTTCGGATCGCCGGTGAGCAACTCTTCCTTGTCATCGGCCGGGATCAGTTGGCACAGGCTGACATCATCGAAGTAACTGTCGCCCCACGCGACGTGGAGGAGGTTGATGCTCGCCTTGGGACGGTCCTTGCTGTTGAAAGTCGTTTCCACTTTCACCCATCCGGACTGCCTCGTCACCTTCTCGGTCTCTGCGCGGCCGATGTGGTCGTTCAGACTGACCTTGCTCGGATTCTTGAAGCCGTGGGCTTTGACCCAGGCACTCATCTTGTATTCGGTATTCGGCTTCAGTTCGACATCGGCAAAGAAGCTCGTGTCGGCGGGAGCGCGGGTGATACAGCGGAAGGCGTTGTTGCCGCTCTTGACCATGTCCTTGCCGCTGACGATGGACCACTCGGCGCTCTCGTTGCCCTCCCTTTTTGGGTCGCCACCGTAGTCGCGGCGTTTCCAACCGACGGGGAAACCATCGGGTCCGACTTCTTCCATTCCGGGATTGGGAAGCAGGTTCGGCCCCTCGGTGTAGAGCGCCGCATCATGAACGTTCGAGAGCAGCTTGGCCGCCTCGGTGAGCCATTCGTCTTTGCGTGTCACCTCGTCCATCGCGAGCTGTTTCACGAGCGTCTGGATCTCGGGAGTCGTGGGGAATTCAGCGAGCTTGACGAAAGCGCCAAGGCGGGTGTTGAGATCGGGATCGGTCACCACTCCCGAGCTGAAGTAGAGTTTCGCGGCAACCTCGTCGGACCCGAGCGCGCGGATCGCGTTACGGCGCAGCCTCGCGTCCTTCGCGAGCAGCGCGGCCTGGTGGGTGGGTTCGTCGAGCTTGCCGAGTCCATGCAGGGTCCAAAGCGCGTGGATCGCCCCGATGTGGCCGTCGTTCGCGGTGACGAGTTTCACGAGCTCTGGCGCGACTTCGGTCTTCTTCCCTTCGACGAGGAGTCTCTGCGCGGTGAGGCGCCAGTGCTGGGTGCCGGATCCTAACGTTGCCACCAACGTGGCGGTATCGGCCCCGGCGAGCGACTTCACTTCCGGTTCGGTCGCCTTATCCCAGACGACCCGGTAGATGCGGCCGCGCGAGTGATCGCGCAGGGGATTCTCGTGGGCGCCGCCGACGCCGGTCTTGGCATCGTAACCGCCGCGATCGACGTTCGGCGTGGGATTGTGCTGGATGATGAAATTCTGCCAATCGGCGATCCAGACCGCGCCATCAGGGCCCACCTCGGCGTAGACGGGCGAGGTCCACTCGTCGGTACTCGCGAGCAGGTTCATCGCGTCGTGGGCGGTGTAGCCGGCCCCGTCGGGACGCACGTCCATCAGCGAGACAATTTTCATCGTCGGCTCGGTGACCATGGCCATGCCCTGGAGCCGCGCTGGCAGATTGTCAGAATGGATGAAGGCCGATCCTGCCGCGGAAGTGTAGCCTCCCATCACATCGACCTGGCGGTAGTTGGGGGTGATGGCATGGGCGAGGTCGACACGGTTGATCTTCTTCGCGGTCTGCACGCGCAGGCCCTCGGGCACGACCGTCCGGGGGATGCCGCCGAAGAAGATCGGGGCGCCGTTGGCGGTACCACCGAAGTTGTCACCCGCCTCGTTCTGGCTCTGGGCCCAGGTGTTGTTGGTGAACTGGTGGAGGAACTCGATCGCCGAGCCATCGGGCTTGAAACGATAGGTGCCCATCTTGAACTCGTGCCGCTTTCCGCCGACCTCGCCGGCGAAGCCCGAATAGCCGACCGAGCCGTGGAGCCAGTTGTCGTAGCCGTAGTGCAGGTTGCTGGCCTGGGCGTGGGTATCGCCGATGCCCCATCCCGTCATGATTTCCTCGCGGACATCCGCGACATCGTCGTCGTTGGTGTCTTTCAGGAAGAGGAAACGCGGCGGCTGCGAAACGATGAGACCGCCATTCGAAAAGACGAGTCCGGTGGGGATGTTGAGCCCCTCGGCGAAGACGGTAAACTTGTCCGCCTTTCCGTCGCCGTCGGTGTCCTCGCAGATGCGGATGCGATCGCCGCCGACGCCGTTCTCGACGACCTCGTGCGGGTAGTCGGAGGTTTCGGCGAGCCAGCAGCGGCCACGCTCGTCCCAGGCCATCGCGATGGGTTTGCCGATGTCGGGAGCGCTCGCGAAGAGCTCGAGTTTCAGATCGGCCGGCACCTGGGTGCGCTCCATCGAACCTTTTGCGGAAAAGGGCTTTTGGAAGGTGAGCGGCTCGGGTCGCTTCTCGTAGTTCGCGACGTTGGGATCCTTGACGCGTTCTTCGTTTTCTCGTTGTGTCAGGAAGGACTCGTAGGTGGCGCGGCGTCCGTCGCCGACACTCCAGAGGATGCCCTTCTTGAGGAGCTGGTGGAATTCCGGCAGGCTCCAGACGCGCTCGTCATGACCCGACGCTGTGTAGAAAACGCGGCCCTTCCCCTGGGTGCGGATCCAGGTCCAAGGTTCGGGTTCGGTGATGTTGTCATCCTTCGCCACCTCGCGGACCTGGAGGACGGTGCGGTCCTGCGGATTGTGGTTTTTGTGCACGTAGGTCTCGTCCCAGGCCTCGAAACCGGGCACATCCTTGATCGCCTCGTGATCAAGCGCGATCGTTTTCGGACGGAAGACCGCGGTCTTGTGATGGGCGAAACGGCCGCCGACGACCTGGTCGAATTCGGGGATGTTCTGGAAACACCAGCTCGCGCAGTGGACCGGGATGAATCCGCGTCCCTCTTCGATGAAGGATTTCAGATTCTGCCAGTGGGCCGGGTCGATCTTGTCGTGGTTCGCGTAGAGGAGGACGGCGTCGTAGTTCGCGAGGAACTCCTTGTCGCCGAAGGCGGCTTCGGGCGTGGTGACGTAGTCAAACCAGATTCCATCGCGCCCGAGCGCCTCCATCAGCATGGGCGCGTAGACGCCCGAGGGATGGTGGTCGGCTTCATGCCCGACGAAGAGGATACGGATGGGACCGGAGGGTTCTTGAGCCAAGAGGTTGCCACCACCGGAAAAGAGCAGGGACAGCGAGAGGGAAAGGAGGGTCGTTCTCATGAAACGGGGTTGTTTCGATAGGTTACGAAAATCGCTGTCCCCGCGGGAGGCGACTTGAGGTCATGCGCCAATTCTTATGACGATTCGGCCATGCCTTGATCGCGGGGTGTGTGGCGGATTACTTCTCGAGACCGGTTTCGAGCACAAACCACGAGACCGGCAGGTCCTTGAGGGCCTCGCGCATTTTGTCGAGCTCTGCCGCGGCACCGTGTACCTCGAGACGCAAGAGTTCCGCGATACCGAGAGCTTTTTCGAGCAGGTCGCCGACGTTCTGCAAATGGGCGAGGGCACCCTCGCCGCCGACGTAGGCCTCGCGGCAGAAGACGATCCCGTCACACACGGTGAAGTCGTAGAAAAGCACCGCGTCCTCGCTGCGGGTGCGCTCGACGAAGGCGGGCATGCCGGCGATGAACTCGGCGAGCTTGCCTTCGTGCGGTTGGAAATAGGGGTGGATGCTGACGGTGGTGTGGGGAGACATGGGAACTGAGATAAAGGGTTCCGCCGGAAAAATCGAGACTAAAGTCGGATAGGCGGATTCCGATGGGGTGGTAATCTATCTTCAGCAATCCACCCATCGAACGATCATGAAGCCTTCCCGAATCGCCACCGCCACCTTCGCCCTCCTCGCGGGTTCCGCCCTCCACGCCCAGTCGCCTGACCAAACCACCATCGAGGGTACCTTCCTCGGCGATGGAAAGGACGGCAAGATCGCCCACCTCATCGTGCAGACGCGCGAGCCCTTCAGCGACCAGGCCGCAATCCGCCTCGTCTTCACCGAGAAGGATCCCTCGTCCTCGAAAAAGCCCGACTTCGACGCCGGTTTCAAGAAACTTGGCAGCGCCCTCATCCTCAGTGTCCATCGCGACGGCGGGATCTTCGGCTGCGAGGTCGCCCATACCGCCCACGACAAGTCTCCCTTCTCCGCCCTTGGTGAAATCAAGATGGAGGATTTCCAGGTCACCGATACAACCGTCTCGGGACGCGTCACCACCGGAGGCGAGCTCGACGCCTTCGGCCAGAAATGGAACGTCGATCTCAGGTTCACCGCGCCGCTTCCCAAGGGGGCCTTTGCCGAGGAAGCCAAACCGATGACCAAGGAGGAGCCGAAGGAAGAGCCCGCGAAACCCGCCGGGCCCAAACTCGCCGTTTCGAAACTGCCCCTGCCTGCCTCCGCCGCAGACGTGGAATACAAGGCGGTCGTCGGTCACATCAACTTCCGGTCCGACGCCCCTGTCAGCGAGGTGGCCGGGGAGTTTTCCGCCAAGCTGAAGGAGCAGGGCTGGAAGGACGGTGCCGGCAGTCTCATGGGCAAAACCAACGCCATCCTCAAGCGCGAGCGTGACGGTGCCTCGCTCACGATCATGGTCCAGCCCGCCGCGAGCGGCTGCAACGTGAAGGTCTTCACCGAAGGGCTCGACTGGTCCGATGCCCCTAAGGCAGGAACCGCCGCCGCACCCGCCACCTCCGCTCCGACCGACGCGGCCGGGATCGAGGCCGAGGTGCAGAAGAAACTGCAGGAGGCTCTCAAGGGCCTGCCCGGTTTTTGATCTACACCCGCAGCATCCCGCGGAAGCCCCTCGCGGCGTAGTAAGACTGCGCGCCGTTGTGATAAATGAAAACGCGGCCGAAGCGGCGGTCGCCGAAAATCGCGCCTCCGAGCACCCGGATTTCACGCGGAGTTTGCAGCCAGCTCGAGGTCTTGAGGTCGAACTCGCCGAGGGTTTGCAGAACACGGTAATCCTCCTCGGTCAGCAGTTCGATTCCCATGGCCGCCGCCAAGTCGACCGCGTTGTGTTCCGGTTTGTGCTCCTTGCGGGAGTCGAGTCCCTCCCGGTCGTAGCAGAGGCTGCGGCGTCCCGTCGGACTTTCCGCCGAGCAATCGGCAAAGAGGATCTCGCCCGTCGCTTCATCGTGTCCGATGACAGCGGGTTCACCGCCGCTTTGATCCATTTCCCCAAGCGACCAGAGTTTGGCGGGATGGGCTTCCAATCTTGAGAAAACGTCCGACCAATCGAGGCCTTGATGGCGATGCGGAAATGCAGAGAAACGTGCTTCGAGAATCGAGAGCAGTTCCTTGCGCCTGGCGGGGGAGAGGGTGCGTTTCATCGTGGCGTTTCAGATCCTTCTTTCGGGAAACGGGCTTATTCAAGCCGGTCCACCGATCCGGCAGGCGGCGCTGCCGACCTGGACCCCGTGCAGCAAACGTGGCAGCAATTCCTCCAACTTCCCGATCGGTCCGGTCGTTTCGATGTGAATCGTTCCCGCGTCCTCCGACCCGTCGACCGGGGGGAGCAGGGAGGCGACCCGTTTCGCCACGGCCGGTCCCGTGTCGATCACTGCGCATCCGGCCGGCAGCCGCCGCTCGATGACCGGCCGCAAAAACGGGTAGTGCGTGCACCCTAACACAAACACATCGGCGCCCGCCTCGAGGAGCGGCGCGATGGCCTCGTCAACGGCCGACTCCACCTCGGGCCCCTCGAGGATTCCGGCTTCGACCAGTTCGACGAAGCGAGGGCAGGGACGCGTGATGACGCGGACGCCGCTGGCGTGCGTGTTGACAAGCTGGTGGAACTTTTCACCGGCGAGCGAAGCCTCCGTCGCGAGCACACCGATGACGCCGCTGCGGGTGCGCTCGGCGGCGGGTTTCACGCCCGGCTCCATTCCCACGACGGGGAGCGGATACTCGGCCCGCAGTGCCCCGACCGCGTGGATCGTGGCGGAATTGCAGGCGATCACGAGAATCCCGGCGCCGTGCTCGAGAAGGTAGTCGGCAATTTCGAAGACCCGCTTCTGGATCACTTCGGGACTCTTCGTACCATAGGGGCACCAGGCCGAGTCACCGACATAGTGGAGCGAAGCACCGGGCAGGAGCCGGTGGATCTCGCGCAGCACGGAGAGCCCGCCCACGCCGGAGTCGAGGAGGCCGATTTTCACAGGAACTCGGTCACTTTTTCCCGGGCCAGCGGAATTCGACATTCTCGGCGGCGGGTTGGGTGAGGTCGGCCTTGGAAGGCAGTGCGACGTGCTCCATTTTGTCCTTTGGATCGAGGTTTTCGTTGAGCCGGGCCTCGGTGACGGCTTCGGAAACCACGCCACCCTCGGGCACCTCGACCTTCGCAGTCCAGAGGATGGCGTTGAGGACGAGCTTGCGGAAATCATCGATCGCCCAGTTGCGGTGCCAGTGGCCGCCGGTGAAGCCGAGGCCGCGCCCGCCGTCGGGACGCTCTACCGCCCACATCATCGTCTGGCGTTTGCCGAGGCCTTTTTCGCCGTCGGGAGTCCAGTGGATGTAGCGGTTGATCTTCTCGCGCGTCGGTACGCCCGTGACGATGTCCTCGGCAGTCTTCGGATCGGCGAAACGCATGTTGTAGTACCACTCGTCGTTCGCGCTGAATCCGGGCACGCCGCGGCTGATAGGGTGGCCTTCCTTGATCTCGACCTCGGCGGTCCAGTGGGGATTGGTGGAGTAGCCGCTCTCGTAGTGACCGCCGATCCACTTCTTGAAACGATCGCCTTGTTCGCCCTTCGGCACTTCGACCGCGTAGTGCATGCACATGATCCCGACGCCCTTGGCCAGCATCGCCTCGATCTTCGCCTCGTTGCCGTTGGCGGGATGGCTCGCATTGCCGTCGGAATAGATCACGATGGCCTTGGCGCCCTCGAAGACCGATTCGTCCTCCGGCCAACCGTTGTGGACGACTTTCACCTCGACGGGGAGATCGCTCTGCTCGTTGAGGGCGCGGGCGAGAAGAATGGCCCCGGCATTGAACTCATGCTGGCCCGAGGGGTGGCTCTTTTTGCCGGCGATGAAGACGATCTTCGTCTTTTCAGCGGCGGCGAAAGCTTTTTCGCCGCAAGAAGTGAGCGCGAGCAGCGAAGCGGACACGGCTACCGCCGCGATGGCCGCCACGGCGAGTGGATTGGAAAGGAGTCGAAGGAAACGCGATTTGAGGGATTTCATGATCGAAGGGCTAACCGATACGGCATTCCCCGGAAAAGGGGAAGAGTGATTCTTTCCTCCAATACGCGGGGGCGTCCGCGGAAATTTCACGAAAAGGGAGCGCACGCCGCGGTCTGGTCGGCGAATCACTCGGCCTTCAGCAACACGAGATTGGTGTCGACATTGGCGGGCTGATAGCCGGAGAGCGAGCTGAGGCCCACTTTCGCCTTGGGGCGTTTGGAAAGCTTCCGGTAACGGATGCTGGCCTGCACCGAGACGGATTCGCCGGGCAGAAGGCCCTCGACCACCGTGCCGCCGGATCTCACCGTGGCCGTGATGTTGCCACCGCCCGCGGAGGTGAGGAAGAAATTCGTTTTCACCGTCGAGGGGAGTTTTCCGCTCCTGAGACGCAGGGAATCCACGGAATCTCCGCGGTTCGAGGCGTGGAAATAGGCGGAGCGTTTGGCCTTGCCCGGGAGGATCAACTTCAAGGATTGTCCCGCACCGCTGCCGTTGAAGATGCCACCGCCGCGGGCATCGGATCCGCTCGATTGTTTTCCGACACGGAGATCATGGTGGAGGACCGGTGCCGCATCAAAGACCGACACGGAAAAGGAACCATCCGAGGGAATACCATCTTCATCGTTGTTGTGCTGGACATCGTCGATCGCGACGTCGATGCGGATGCGGTTCGCGTTCACCACGGCGACACGCGTTTTGGCGAGTTCGTCGATGGTTCCGATACTGTTGATGCTGAGGTTGACGAAGGCGGCCAAGCTCGAATCCTCGACTCCGGCAAAGGCTCCGGGTGCATCGATGAAGACATCGTAGCGTCCGACCGACGTTTTGGAGGCGGTGATTGTCGCGCCGGGATAAGCGGCTTTCCCTGAGACCAGATTGCCGCTCGCCCCGTCGACCGAGGCGACGACCTTGAGCAGGTTGGACCCGGTTTCACCCGCGGCATCATAATTTACCGGATCGAATATCGCGAACGCAAACGAGGTATCAGTCGGAACGGGATCATTCGTGGCGGTTGCCTGCTGTACGTCGTCCGACTTGACGTAGAAATCGACATAGTCATCACTGTTCGCGTTGAAGGTGCCTCCACGAATCGCCACATCGGGGACCGAAGTGTTGCGGGGTGAGAGGAGGAGGACATAATGACCGCCTGAATCCGCAGCAAATCCCCCGGGTTTGGAGAGTCGAATGAAATAGCCGCCGGGGTTGCCTTTACCGGTCAGGATCGAGATTCCGCCGACGCCGAAACCGGAGTCGAGGAGCCCGCTGCTTCGCACGGTGCCGGCTGCGACGAGATGGCGGGAGGTGAAGTCTTGTCCATTTTCCAGTTCATCAATCCTCCGCACGAGATAGGTGAAGTTGGCGTCCGCCGCCACGGCGAGATCCGGGAAGGTCGTGTTTTCAAGATCGGCGATCCTCACCCGCACTGTCAGCAAATCGGCCGTCACCGATTCAACCGTGGCATTGGCACACCGGTCGTCGGAATTGACGTATTCCAACGTCACCTCGGCGATGAAATCGGATTCCGTGGCTCCTGCAAATGCACCCGCCGCCTCGAAGGTAATGTCGTAGCTGCCTAGCGCATTGCGAGAGCTGTTAGTCGCGGCGGAGATCGGGCTGACGCCGCCGCCAAAACCTCCGTTTTGATAGACCCGCCCGATGGAAATGAGGGATTCCTGTCCGTTGGAAGCGGTCGCGACGAGGAAAAGCAGCGACACGGCGAGACGCAAAGGGGTGCGCTGCGGTAGATTCGGTCTGGTTGGGTTCGGAGAAATCCGGAGATTCATTTCCATGGATAACATGCGGGCATCCTGTCCGCCATAGGACCAAAGGAGGATGCTGCCGCGATCCTGACAACTTTCTGACAATCTCCTGACGCGCCCCTGACAACTGTTTCGGAATCCGGCCGAGGTTTCCTCCATGGAAATCACCCATCGCCTGCAACTGTCGGCGCTCGCCCTGATTCTGGCCGCGAGCGGAAACCCTTTTTCTTCCAAACTTGCCGCAGAAGAGGCGGTGAAACTCAAAGCAGCCGTCGACCGGCCGCTGCTCGTGAAGAATGGACGCGGCGTCCCCGTGGTCGTGAAAATCGAGGTCGAGGGTTGCGTCGCGCCGAAGAAGGTGCGCTCGCCCCTGAATCTCGCCATCGTCCTCGACCGGAGCGGGTCGATGAGCGGGGCCAAGCTCGAGCAGGCCAAGCAGGCCGCCGCGCTGCTCATTGATCAGCTCGATACCGACGACGTCATCTCCCTTGTCGTTTATGAATCCGAGATCCAGGTCGTCGTGCCCGCGGCGCGTCTTGGCGAGCGGCGGGCAGAAATCCGTCGGCTCATTGAACGGATCGAGACCGGTGGCAGCACCGCGCTCTACGGCGGGGTTGAGACGGGATCGCAGGAGCTTCGTGAATTCCTCTCAAAGGAGCGCATCAACCGCGTCCTCCTCCTCTCCGACGGCATCGCCAACGTCGGGCCGAGCGACAACCGTTCCATCGCCGACCTTGGCAACCGCATCGCCCGCGAGGGCATGTCCGTGACCACGCTCGGTCTCGGCAGTGACTACAACGAGACCCTCATGACCGCTCTCGCCGAGGCGAGCGACGCGAATTACTACCACATCGCCGATGTCGAAACGCTCCCCGAGGTTTTCGAGAAGGAACTGGGCGAACTCCAGAGCATCGTCGCCCGCGAGGTCATCATCGAGATCCGTTGTCCTGAAGGCGTGCGCCCGATGCGGTTTCTCGGTCGGCCCGGCGAGCTGAAATCGCAGACCGAAACGATCGGCTTTCCCACCGTCTCGGGCGGCCAAAAACGTGAGCTTTATCTCGAGTGCCTTGTCGAAGAAGGCTCAGTCGGCAAGGTCAACGAAATCGCCAACGTCGCCCTGCGGTACGCCGGATCCTCGGAGGATCAGGTAATCCCCGTCGTCGTCGGCTATACCGAAGACGTGAAGCTGGTCGAGAAATCCGTCGATCGCGGCATCCGCGCCGAGGCCGCCATTTTCGAGAACGCCGTTGCAACCGAGGAAGCGATCGCCCTCGCCGATCAGGGCAACGCCGCCGCCTCGCGTGCCGTCCTCGATACCCAGATCGCCAAGCTGAAAGAAGTGCAGGCCGCCGCCCCCGCCCCGCAGCAAGCTGCGATCGGGCGCGAGCTCGAGGGCATCTCGAAGGCCCGCGAGGAACTCGAGAGCGACCAGCTTTCCAAAGAGCAGCGCAAGGTGCTCTCGAACGGAGCCTGGCAGAAGAGGAACTCGAAGCGGTGAGACCCGCTCGTCCGATGGTCCGCTCATTCCGCGCCTTTTCGGCTGTATTCCCGGCCGGAGAGGCGCGATACTTTCCCGATTCCGCCCCCGGCGCATGAAGCGCATCGTCCTCGTCCTCCTTCTTGCGATCCTCCTCCCCGCCGTTCTCCTCGCGGGGCTGGCGTTGCGTTCCTTGCGCGACCAGGAGCTCGTCGTCGAGAGCCAGCGAACGCGGCTCCTGCAATCGGGCTGCGATGGACTCGCCGACCGCATCAACGGATTTCTCGAGGACCTCCGCGTTTTCCATGACCGCCTCGTCGAGGAAATCGTGAACGAGGAAGGGACTCGCGCTGCGACCGATTTTGATGCTCTGGTCAGGGAACGCTGGAGTCAAGCCGCCGCAGCCGCGGTGGTGCGTGACGGCTCGGCGATCCTCTCGTCTCGCCCCGATCCCGGGTCGGCGGCCGCTCGCTTTCTCGCGGCCAACGGCGATTTCCTGACGAACCGCCGCGTCGTCGAAGTCTTCCAGGCACCACCTCTCGGGGCACAGGTCGAGGCCGAGGTTGCCGAGGAGGTCCCCAAGGAAAGCGGCGTTTTCGAAAAGAAGGCACAGACGATGCCTCAAAAATGGAAAGTCTCCGTTCCAGAGACGAGAACGGCTGCTTCGGTCCCTGCTCCCGCCGCCGCACCGGCCGCTCCTGCGGCACCGGCTGCCGCATCCGGGATGGCTGCTGCTGCGGCTCCGGAACCGCTCACCCGCAACGTCATGCCCATGCAACAGCGTGCCCGGAGTGAAGAGGGTCGGGCCGCGGACATGACCCTGTCTGAAGCTGCGGCGGACAATTTCTCCAGTCTCATTCCTGAAAACGTCTTCAATTCCCAGGTCACCTCGGGCAGCAACGAAGGCGCGGTGAGCCGGCTCGTGGATGGAAAGTTGCACGTGCTCCTCTGGAAGCGCCATCCCGCCGATCCTTCGCTCACCTTCTGGACCGAGCTCGATCTCGAGGCGGTGCGAAAGGATCTCGCCGGTCTTTTTGTCGATCCGCCCGAATCCGCGAGTTCGGGAGAGGCCTGTTTTGCATTGCTTGATTCCGACGGAATTCCGGCCGTCCGCACCCTTCCGGATTTCACGGCGGACTGGAGCACGCCCTTCGTCGCCTCCGAGGTGGGGCCGCTCCTGCCGCGGTGGGAGGTCGCCGCCTACCTCGTCGATCCCGGCTCTCTCACCGCCGATGCGCGCAAGGTGCGTCTCACGCTCTGGATCGTGACTCTCGCCCTCGTTGGTGCGGTCGCGGCGGGGAGTGTCCTCGTGGCCCGTTCGGTGGGTGACGAGATGAAACTCGCGGCACGCAAGACGGACTTCGTCGGCAACGTGAGCCACGAGTTGAAGACGCCGCTCACCTCCATCCGCATGTTCTCCGAGCTGCTCGGTGGTCCCGGCGCGGACGATCCCCAAAAGACGCGCCACTACGCGGAGATCCTCTCGCGCGAATCGGCGCGGCTCTCACGGCTGATCAACCGTCTTCTCGATTTCTCGAAACTCGACCGGGGCGAGATGCGGCTCGAGCGGACACCCCTCGATCTCCCCTCGCTAATTCGCGAAACCGTCGGGGATCTCCGCGAGTCGGTCGAAGCCGCGGGCATGGAGCTGGATTTGAAATTGCCCGATGGAGATGGCGTCGTCGTGGCGGGCGATCGGGATGCCCTCGCCCAGATCGTGGTGAATTTGTTAGGCAATGCGGTGAAGTATGCGGCCTCGGGCAAGTCGGTCGAGGTGGCCTTGGAACAAACCAAGAACGAGACGATCCTCTCCGTCTCCGATCGCGGACCCGGCGTGCCGCGTGCGCATCGGCGGCGCATCTTCGAGCGGTTCTACCGGGTCGATGACTCGATCAATTCGGGCATTGATGGGTCGGGCATCGGTCTCGCCCTCTGCCGCCAGATCGCGGAGCGCCACGGAGGGTCGATCCGTCACGAGCCGCGCAAGGGCGGCGGCAGTGTCTTTGCTCTCTCGCTTCCTATCGTTTCATGAAACCGTCCGATCTCCGTCTCTTTGTCGTCGAGGACGATCCCTCGATCCGCTTTGGTCTCGAGGAGGTCCTCGGTGGAGCGGGCTATCAGGTCGCCTCTTGTGGTGACGGCTCGGAAGCCCTGCGCCGCATCGCCGAGGAATTGCCCGACCTCCTCCTCCTCGATGTGATGTTGCCCGGTGCGAGCGGCTATGAAATCGCGAAACAACTTCGCCGCGCGAATTGCCGGCTGCCCATCCTCATGCTCACGGCGAAGGGACAGGAAATCGACAAGGTCGTGGGATTGAAAGCGGGGGCCGATGATTACGTCACGAAACCTTTCGGCATCCAGGAACTCCTCGCCCGGGTCGAGGCGCTCTTGCGGAGATCGCGGGTCTGGAATGACGACACTCCCTCGGACGCGACACCTGATCCGATCGTGGTCGGCCGCGCGACGATCGTGCCGGGTGCCTACGAGGTGGGCCTCGACGGCGAGGTGTCGCCGCTCACCCCGCGCGAGGCGGAGTTGATCGCCTACCTTAACCGACATCGCGGCAAGGTCCTCAGCCGGGATCAGATCCTTGAGGCGGTCTGGGGCGTGAAGTATTTCGGCACGACCCGAACCCTCGACCAGTGCGTCGCCCAGGTCCGCAAAAAGATCGGCGACGACGGGAGGACACCTCGGTTTCTCCTCACCGTGCATGGAGTGGGCTACAAGCTGGTGTGAAAAACGCTACGAAGTGACAAATCTGACACGTGGTGTCGCTCTTGCCACACGATGAATCCGTTGCGACCTGGCACCGGTTGAACTAAGAACCCATCTTCTCCGCTGTGGACCTCCCTGCCCTTGATTCCCCGCTTTACCTGATCGATGCGATCGGCCCGTTTTTTCCGGGTTACGAGCGTTTCCGCATCAACTGGTCGAAGCTGCCGTGGATCCGGTTCCAGGAGATGGAAACGGAGGAATTGCGCGAGGCCTTTCTCAAGGTGCGCGAGGACATGAGGACCTTCTGTCGCAGCGTCGCTACGATCGGCTACAACGGGGTCACGCTCGACGATGTGCCGCACCTCGCCCGGCATCATTATCTCGAGCCTGCGGTGGCGGAACGCGTCGAGATCTATCGCGAGGAGTTCCGTCAACTTTTCCGCATCATCCAGGTCGAGGGCCTCCAAGTCTATCTGACGATGGACATCCTCACGCTGACCCCGGCGATCGAAAAACAACTGGGGCGGAACGAGAAAAAGCAGCGCGAGTTTCTCTCGGGCCTGCTCGATCGCTTTTTCACCGACTTTCCCGAGGTCGCTGGGGTGGTCTTGCGGATCGGCGAAAGTGACGGGCTCGATGTGAAGGAGGACTTCCGCAGCCGACTCGTTCTCAAGAGTCCGGCCATGGTGAACCGCTGTCTCAAGACGATCCTGCCCGTCTTCGAGCAACACCGGCGCCGCTGCATCTTCCGCACCTGGACGGTCGGTGCCCACGAGGTCGGTGATCTCATCTGGCATCATGCCACCCTCGAAAAAACGATCGATGGCATCACGAGTCCGGCCCTCGTCCTCTCGATGAAATACGGGGAGTCGGACTTCTTCCGCTACCTCTCGCTGAACCGGAATTTCTTTGTCACCGGCCTGCCGAAAATCGTCGAGCTCCAGACCCGTCGCGAGTATGAGGGATGCGGGGAATATCCGAGCTTTGTCGGCGGAGATTACGAACAGATCGCGATCGAACTCCGCGACGCGCCAAACGTGATCGGCATCTCGGTCTGGTGCCAGACAGGCGGCTGGACGCCCTTCCGCCGTCTCGCTTTTCTCGAGTCCGGTTCGATCTGGACGGAGATCAATACCTTCGTCACGCTGCGTCTCTTCAAGCATGGCGAACTCGTCGAGGAGGCGATCTCGCATCTGCCCGCGGTCGAGAACAAGGCGGCCTTGCTCGAACTGATGCGTCTTTCGGAGGAAGTGGTGATCCAACTGCTCTATCTGCCTGACTTTGCGCGACAGCGGTTTTACTTCCGCCGCGTCCGCATTCCCCCGCTCCTCGGCGTCTATTGGCATCACATCTTCGTGGCCCAGTCGATCAAACGGATGCTCGGGCATCTCGTCGAGGACGGCGAAGCGGCGATTCGGGCGGGGCACGCGGCGATGGCGAAGATCAAGCGCATGCGCACCCTCGCGCTCCAGTGCGACCTGCCCGAGGAGGACATCGAATACATGGAATACACCTTCGGTCTCATCGCGCTGGCGCGGGAATATTTTTTCCGTCCCGATGACGAGGAAATCCGGAAGCAGCTTGAGAAGGCGAAGAAGCAATACAAGAAACGTTACCCGCGGGGGAGCCGTTTCCGTTATTCGGTGAAGTACGATTTCAAGCCCTTCCAACTGGGGAGCCGCTCGATCCGTCTGTGCTTCAAATACCTCGTCCGGCAAACTCCCGACTACCGTTTCATCGACAAGATCATCGGTCTGCGCCTCCTCTCGATCGCTTATTTCGTGTTGAAGCGTTCCCGCCCGAAAATCGTCCCGAAGATCGCCCGCAAGAGCGCGATGGGGCTCGATGCGATTTTCAAGTGAGGTTTGCTTGAAACGGCGCTTGGCGGAGGCGATGCGATCGTCTAGAAAGGAATGATGCCGGTTCCCGATTCCCAAGCGCCCGTGGAATTCTTCCACGAGAATGTCAACCGAGCCGGGAAGATCTTCTTGCTCACGGCGATCGCGCTCTTTGGCGTGATGTGCCTCCTTGGTTTCTTCCAGCGTTTCCCGTATCTGGGTGCCGATGAATGGCTCATCGGGATCGCGGGAGTCGCCTTGCTCGTGTTTGATTTCCTGCTGTGGCGCTACTTCCGCAAACCGCGGCTGATCCTATCCGATTCGGGCATGACCGAAAGCCGCCTCTTCGGGCAGCGCGAGTTCCGCTACGCCGATTTCGTGAGCTTGGCGGGTTATGTGGAAAAAATCTATCCGACCGGGCCGAATGGCACTTCTTCGGTTCCACTTTTCCTCCATCGATTGCTCGTGCGGACGCGCGATGGACGCGAACGCATGATCACACTGCCTGCCTTCGGTTACAACGGAGCGCTGGTCGATGCCCTTGCCGCGCGAAGCGGGATGGCTGTCGAGCGCCTCCCGGACCGGGAGCGGAAGCGGTGAGGGATCTCACTCTTCCCCGATCGTCTGTCTCAGCTTGGCGAGGCCTCGGCGGATGCGGGCCTTCACCGTGCCGAGCGGTTCGCCGAGCTGGTCGGCGATCTGCTGTTGGGTGAGACCTTCGAAGTAGACCTTCTCAATCGCCTCGCGCTGGATCTCGCTGAGCTCCATCACCGCCGAACGCACCGCCGCGCAGGTGTCGCGCCGGACGGCAGCCTCGGGACCGGCTACCGGCGAGGTGCTGCGGGGAACAAAATCTAGAGCCTGAAAGTAGGCATCCTTGAGACGGGCCTGGCGTTTGCGGGCGCGGAGACGGTCGATGGCCCGGTTCCGAGCCGTCGACGAGAGCCAGGTGATGGGTCTTCCCCGGCCCGGGTGATACTGATCGGCCTTGTGCCAGAGCGAATTCAGGACTTCCTGGAGGACTTCCTCGGTGTCGGCCGGATCTCCGAGGATGCGGTGGATCGCCGCGTAGAGGAGACCGGCGTAGCGGTGGTGCAGCCTTCGGAAGGCCTCCTGATCGCCCGCCGCGATTCCCGAAAGCATCGCACCATCAGCCACATCATCATAAGCACGCTCTGGATCCGAAACGGGGGTTGGTGTCATAATGAGGAAATCTTATTTTAGGTCGGAGTGATCGACAAATGATTTCGAAATTAGAGTTTCTAATCTCTGTGGTGAAAGGATAAGCCCAGATTGCGACAAAGCCTGTTCTTTGCATCCCATCCGCGACGGATTGCGGCGTTTGCGTGGGGTGAGCCCTTGTGGTAGGATCGAGGTGGCGGCGTGTGCCGTATTCCTTACAAGACGAATTCATGCAAGAAAACGAACCGAATCAAAACGACCGTCGTGGAGGAGGCGACAACGGATTCAACTGGAAGGGGCTCATCCTTCTTTCCGTCGCCATGGGCCTCTTCGGTCTCGCGATCTGGTCGAAGGGTCTCTCGGGATCGTCGAAGGCGATCACCTACGCCGAGTTCAAGAAGCTGGTCATTGACGGCAAGATCCACGTCGACGCGACCTCCCAGCCGCCAAAGTTGCTCAGTCTTGTCCAGCGCGACGGCAGCATGAAGCAGTATGTCTCCGGATGGTATGAGCCCGATGTGGCGGACCAGAAGGGCGACTCTAAGTACCGGCAGTTCACCGTGCCGGTGATTCTCGAATATGTCGGCGACGAGATGAAGGCCCTGCTCAAGGAAAAGAATCTCGAGATCTCCGACCTGCCCACCGACTCGGATGGTTTCGGGATGATGATGATGTCGTTCTATCTCCCGATCTTTTTCCTTCTCATTCTTCTCTATTTCCTCTTCCGCCACCAGATCAAGGCGGCGGGCAAGGGCGCGATGAGCTTCGGCAAGAGCAAGGCCAAGCTCATGACGATGGACAAGGGCAAGGTCACCTTCAAGGATGTCGCCGGGGTCGAGGAAGCGAAGGAGGAAGTCTGGGAAATCGTCGAATACCTGCGCGACCCCAAGAAATTCCAGCGCCTCGGCGGACGCATTCCCAAGGGGGTGCTCATGGTCGGATCTCCGGGCACCGGCAAGACCCTCCTCGCCCGCGCCATCGCCGGGGAGGCGGACGTGCCGTTCTTCTCCATCAGCGGATCGGACTTCGTCGAGATGTTCGTCGGAGTCGGTGCCTCGCGGGTGCGTGACATGTTCGAGCAGGGCAAGAAGAACGCGCCCTGCCTCATCTTCATCGACGAGATCGACGCGGTCGGCCGTCACCGTGGTCATGGCCTCGGGGGCGGGCACGACGAACGCGAGCAGACGCTGAACGCCCTCCTCGTCGAGATGGACGGTTTCGACACGCAGGAAGGTGTCATCATCATCGCGGCGACGAACCGTCCCGACGTGCTCGATCCGGCCTTGCTTCGTCCCGGTCGTTTCGACCGCGAGATCACCGTCGGTCTGCCGGATGTGAACGGCCGTGAGGAGATCCTCAAGGTCCACGCGAAGAAGGTGAAACTTGCCGAAGGCGTCGATCTCGGTGTCGTCGCCCGCGGCACCCCCGGCTATTCGGGAGCGGAACTCGCCAACGTCATCAACGAGGCCGCCCTTCTCGCCGCCCGCAAGGGACTGAAGGCCATCACCCTCGCCGAGCTCGAGGAAGCCCGCGACAAGGTGCGATGGGGCAAGGAACGCCGCAGCCTCGCCATCTCGGAGAAGGACAAGGAAAAGACCGCCTACCACGAGGCCGGTCACGCCATTCTCCTCGTGCTCCTCGAGAATACGGATCCGCTTCACAAGGTCACGATCATTCCCCGCGGTCCTTCGCTGGGCTCGACGATGTGGCTCCCGATCGCGGACAAATACACCCAACGGAAGAGCGAGCTGCTCGACCAGCTCGTCGTCATCATGGGCGGCCGGGTCGCTGAAGAGGTCGTCTTCGGTGACGTCGCGAGCGGCGCGAGCGGCGACATCAAGCAGGCCACCGCGATCGCCCGCAAGATGGTCTGCGAATGGGGCATGAGCGAAGAACTCGGCATGGTCGAGTACGGTGATCACCAGGAGCACGTCTTCCTCGGCCGCGACATGGGTTCCCCCCGCAACTACAGCGAGTCCACCGCGCAGAAGATCGATGCCGAGGTCAAGCGCCTCATCGACACGGCCTACGCCAAGGCGACGGAGCTGATCGTCTCCCATCGTGACAAGCTCGACGTGATCGCGAAGGGACTCCTCGAATACGAGACGCTCGACGCGAAACACATCCACGAAATCATGGAGCACGGTGAGATCCAGAATCCGCCTTCTTCTCCCACGCCGCCCGACCTTCCGAGCGAAGCCCCGAAAAAGCGGCCCGTCGAGAAGGAGAAGGAAAGCGAAGGGGATTTCCCTGGGGTGCCGGCTCCGGCTTAGCGCTTTTCTGCGGCTCTTTGGTTGGCGATTGTCGGGGTAATCTCCCGTGTCTATCGCATTGATCGCGCGATTGCATTCGGCGTTTTCAGCGGAGAAGATTGACCGTGCCAATCCGGCCTCATCCGCGCCCATGAACCGTCCGTCCCTCTCCGGTTGTTCCGGTTTCCGCCGACTCACCTTGCCCCGCCGCGACGCCCTTCGTGCCGGCTTTTGCGGGGCGCTCGGCTTGAGCCTCGCCGATCTCCTCAAGTTCGAGGCCCGCGCCACGGTCGAGCCCGGCTTTTTCAAGGAAGGAACGGCCAAGAGCATCATCCACCTGAACCTGCCCGGGGGCATGGCGCAGCAGGAGTCCTGGGATCCCAAGCCCGAGGCTCCGTCCGAGTACCGCGGGGCCTACGGAGTCGCGAAGACGAAAACGGGCGAGGTCTTCAGCGAGAATTTCAAACGCCTCGCCGGGGTCGCGGACAAGCTCACGGTGGTGCGCTCGGTCGTGGGTAAGATCCCCGATCACCAGCAGGCGACCTATCATCTTTTCACGGGCTACACGCCGACAACGGTGATCGACTACCCGCAGATGGGCAGCGTCGTTTCGCACCTTTTCGGTTCGAGGAAAGAGATGCCGCCCTACGTCGCGGTGCCCTCGATGCGCGGATTCGAAGGCGGCACGGGATTTCTCAGCAGCAAGTATGGCCCTTTTCAGCTGAACGCCGATCCGGGCGCGAAGGGGGAATTCAAGGTGCGCGACTTCAGCATTCCCGAGGGCGTCTCAATGCAGGAGTTCGAGCGGCGGCAGTCGGCCCGCGAGATCGTGGAGCAGCAGCTACGCAAGCTCGAGGCCGACACCGACAAGCTGAACACGATGGACGATTTCTACCGCAGCGCCTATTCCCTGCTGACCTCCGACGAAGCGCGGCGCGCCTTTTCACTGGACGGTGAAACGGATGCGACGCGGGATCTCTATGGACGCGGCTACACGCTGAAGCAGAATGCCCCCGCCGCGATCGGCGAGCGGCTCCTCCTCTCGCGGCGTCTCGTCGAGGCGGGAGTGCGTTTCGTCAGCGTGAACTACGGTTCATGGGATTCGCATGTCGACATCAAGGGCACCTGTGACGAGCACATGCCGGCCCTCGATCACGCGTTGACCGGACTGATCGCCGATCTCGACGAGCGCGGGATGCTCGACAGCACCCTCGTGATGGTGACGACGGAATTCGGCCGCACCCCGAAGGTGAACCAGAGCAACGGCCGCGATCACTGGGCGCGGGTCTACTCGATGCTCCTCGCCGGAGGCGGCATCACCCGGGGACAAGTCTATGGTGCCTCGGACGCGACCTCGTCCGAACCCGCCCGCGACGCGGTGATGCTCGAGGACTTCCTCGCGACGGTCTATCATCAGCTCGGGATCGATTCGAACGCCGAGTTGCCCGCCTTCGGCGGCACGCGTCCGATCGAAATCGTGAATGGCGGCAAGGTGGTGAAGGGCATTGTTTCGTGACCGGCATGCGACACTTCCTATTGGTTGCTTTGTTAGGGTGTTTCCCGGTCCTGGTTCTCGCCGGTCCAATGGTGCATCACATCGAGTATGTGAATCCGCGCGCCGGGCAGCAGGGCACGACGGTCGAAGTGACGATCGAGGGGGCTTTCATCAAGGAGCCCCGCGAGATCCTGTTCTACCGTCCCGGCATCCGATGCGTGGAGCTCGTCGCGCTGCCCTCGCTGACTCAGCCCCGTGCGGGCATTCATGGCGGGTTTATCGAGGACAGTGTGAAAGCGAAATTCCAGATCGATGCCGATGCGCCTCTCGGCCTGCATCCTTTCAAGCTCTGCACCGCGACCGAGCTCACGACCCTGACGACTTTCGCGGTGACGCGTTTTCCCATCGTGAATGAGAGCGGCGAGGACCAGGTCGTGCCGATGAATTCCGCCGTGCTCGGTCGCATGGACACGAACCAGGTGGCGGACGTCGACGTCTACCGCGTCGAGGGGACGAAGGGCGGGCAGCTCTCGGTGGAGATAGATTCGGTGTGGCTCACGGAGAAATTCTACGCGGGCTCCGAGTTCGACCTCATGATCCGCATCCTCGATCCGGCGGGCAAGGAGCTGGCGCGCAATGACGACAGCGCCCTGAAGCTGCAGGACCCGGTCGCGAGTGTCCTGCTGCCCGCCGATGGCGAATACCGGGTCGAGGTGAAGCAGCGGGTCTTTCAGTCGGGCGGCAACTGTTATTACCTCGCCCACATCGGATCGAATCCCCGTCCACTCGCGGTGTATCCGGCTGGCGGAAAGGCGGGGGAGACCTTGAAGGCGATCTTGCTCGGCGATCCGGCGGGAGAGAAGACGATCGATCTGCCCCTGCCGAAGGAGTCGGGGGATTTTGCGTATTTTGACACGATGCCCTCGCCGCTCCCGATGCGGGTCAGCGAATATCCCAACGTGCTTGAAGCCTCCGGGGAGGAAGTCACGCCGGTTCCCGCGTTGCCCGCCGCGCTCAACGGACGCATCGCTGAGCCGGGCGACGTGGATCGTTTTCGCGTCACCGTGAAAGCCGGGGAACGCTGGCGGGTGCGGGTCTTTGCCCGCTCGTTCGGGACGCCGCTCGATCCGAGCCTGACGATTCGAAAAGGGGAAGCCGAGGCTCCGGAGGTCACCGCCGATGACGCGACTCTGATCGACCGCGATCTCTGGGCGATGTCGCGTCAGATCCAACGGAAGGAGTTGATGGATCCCGCCGTCGTGTGGGAGCCGAAAGAGGACGGCGATTATTTCATCGAGCTCACCGACATGCGCGGCCTCGGCGAGGCGACTTCAGTCTACCGCATCGAGGTCGAGCCGGTCCGCGATGAGATCCATACCTTTATCCAGGCCCGCGTCATCGACATGGTGGAATGTCCGCGCCTCACCAGCATCGCGGTGCCGCAGGGCGGGCGATGGACGGTGAATGTGAATCTCTCCGATGCCCCGGGAAGCCGCTACAAAGGCACGCTCGATCTCGTCGTCCATGGTCTCCCCGAAGGCGTGCGCATGATCGCTCCGCGGGTGAAGGCGGGACAGCGCCAGGTGCCGGTGCAGTTCGTAGCGGAGCCAGACACGAAACCGATGACCGCGCTGATTTCGATCACCTGTGTCGCGGTCGATGGCACGCCGCTGGTGAGCCGGTCCCAGCAGTCGTTTCCTTTTCTCGGACACTCGGGCGGGCATGCCTGGCACAGCTTCGTGGTGGATCAGTATGCCTTCGCGGTGACCGAGTCCGCTCCCTACCGGGTCGACGTCGAGCAGCCTTCCATCCCGCTTTCGCAAAACGGCGAGCTGTCCCTGCCGGTGAAGATCACCCGGCAGCCGGGCTTTGATGAAGCGATCGAGTTCCAGTTCGATTGGGTTCCCGGAGGCGTCGAGGGCGAACCCACCGTGACCATTCCCGCCGGACAAAACGAGGGAGTCCTCCGACTCAGCGCGACGGGATCGGCCGCGCCGGACACCTATCGACTCGCCCTCACCGCCTCGACCACGGGAGGCTCCTACTACCTCGGTGCCGGACGGATCCGGGACTCGAGCGACTTCATCGACATCACCGTGGCGCAGCCCTATGTCGAGCTGAAGGCCGATCCGGTTTCGGTGAGACGCGGTGAGAGTTCGCGCGTCATCTGGAAGGTCGACCACAAGAAGCCGATCACCGGCGAAGCAACGACAACGCTCCTTGGTTTGCCCAAAGGCGTGAGCGTGACGAAGGCTCCGGTGCTGAAGGCCGGTGACAAGGAACTCGTTTTCGAAATCGCCGCCACCGCCGAAGCGCTCCTCGGCCAATACAAGGAACTCAGTTGCGAGATCGTCGTCAACGAAGGCGGACAATCGATCCGCCAGCGGACCGGCAAAGGAATCCTGCGGGTGGATCCGGCCGTCGCTGCCACCATCTCGAAACAGGCATCCCAATGAAGCGGTTACTTTATCTTTCCCTCTTTGTTTCCCTCTGCAGTCAGGCCGCCGCTGAAGAAGCGCCGAGCTTCCGTCGCGATGTCATGCCGGTCCTGTTCCGGGCCGGGTGCAACGCGGGGACCTGTCACGGTTCGGCGCGGGGGAAGGACGGGTTCATGCTCTCGCTCTTCGGCTACGATGCCAAGGGCGACTACTACCGCATCACGCAGGAAATGGTCGGGCGTCGCATCAATCTGGCGGCGCCCGAGGAAAGCCTCCTGCTCCTCAAAGCGATCGGGAAGGTGCCACATACGGGAGGCGAGCTGTTCACGAAGGACACGCCTTACTACAAGACGCTCCTCGGTTGGATCGAGGCGGGAGCTCCGGACGACGCCGACTCGGTCCCGCAACCGGTCGGGATCACCTTGACGCCGGACCGGCTCGTCTTCGAGGGCGGCAAGGGCACGGAGAAAACCGTCGTGACGGCGCGTTACTCGGACGGAACGACCCGCGATGTCACGAATCTGGCGCTCTTCCTCACCAACAACCCCGCGACCGCGAAGATCGATAAGAATGGTGTCGTCTCGGCGACGGGACGCGGCGACACCTACGTCTTCGCCCGATTCAACCGCTTCACGGTCGGTTCCGAGGTGATCGTCCTGCCCGAGGACAAGAACTACACCTGGACGAATCCGAAGGCGCACAACTACATCGATGAGATCGTCCACGACCGGCTCCAGAAACTCCGCCTGCTGCCCTCGGACGTGTGCGACGACGAGACCTTCATCCGCCGCCTCCACCTCGATCTCACCGGTAGTCTTCCGACCGTCGACGAGGTGCGCGCTTTCCTCGCCGATGCCTCGCCTGACAAACGTACCCTTCTCATCGACCGCCTGTTGAAGAGCGACGGATTCACCGATCTCTGGGCGGCCTTGTGGGCCGAGATGCTGCGGGTCAAGGGGGGCGGTTACGCCCCGAGTGCGACCGATGTGAAGGCGGCCGACGTCTACTACGACTGGATCCGCGAACAGATCGCGGCGAATCGCCCGCTCAACGAGTTCGTCGCCGATCAGATCACCGGCACGGGGAGCAATCTCACGAGCGGCCCGGCGAATCTCTACACGATGCTCGTGCATGATGTGAAGGTGACGCCGAAGAATCTCGCCGCCGATTTCTCGCAGCTCTTCACCGGCGTGCGCATCCAGTGCGCCGAGTGCCACAACCATCCCTTCGACCGCTGGACGATGGATGACTACTACGGTTGGGTCAGTTTCTTCACCGGGATCCAACGGAAGCTCGGGGTCGAGCCGCGCGAGTTCTATGTCTTCAACGACCGCTCCGCCGCGCCCGCGAAACACCTCATCGACGAGCGCCCCGTCCCCGCGACCGTGCTCGGCGGCGAGTCGAGCGTGCCCCCCGGCGAGGATCCGCGAAAGGCGCTCGCGGCGTGGCTGACCTCGCCGGAAAACGAGTTGTTCTCCCGCAACCTTGCCAACCGGATCTGGGCGCACTTCATGGGGCGCGGCATCGTCGAGCCGGTCGACGACATGCGGGTGAGCAATCCGCCGACCAACGGTCCGCTTCTCGAGGCTCTCGCGAAAAATCTCGTCGAAGGCGGCTTTGATCTCCGCGCCTTTGTCCGGGACATCTGCACTTCACGCACCTATCAGCTCTCCGCGCGGCCGAACGCGACCAACGCCGATGACACGCGCCAGTTCTCGCGTTCCCAGCTCCGTCGGCTCCGCGCCGATGTCCTCCTCGACGCGGTGGTGAAGGCGACCGATGGCGAGCGCGGTTTCAGCTATTTCCCGAAAGGCACGAAGGCCGTCCAGCATTACCCGCGGACGCCCGGCGACACGACCCGGCCGATGACGGGCGATGCCTTCTTCGACACCTTCGGACGCGCCGGTCGGGCCAGCGTCTGCGCCTGTGACACGAAGGTCGAGCCGACCCTTTCGCAGGCCCTCAATCTCATCGCCGGCGACACCGTGCAGAGCCAGATCGGGAAGGGTGCCGTCATCGACAAGCTCCTCAAGGCGAACGCCGAGCCCGAGGCCATCATCGAGGAGCTCTACCTCCGCGCCCTCAGTCGGCCGCCGCAGCCCGACGAGATGTCGGCGATGCTCGGACTCGTCGGCAATGACACGAGAGATCGGAAGGTCTATCAGGACATTTTCTGGGGGCTGCTCAATTCCACCGAGTTCCTTTTCAACCATTGATCATGCGCCACGCTTTTCTCGTCCTCTTTCTCACGACATCAGCCGGCGCCGCCGATGTCGTGATCACCTTTGACGAGCACATCAAGCCGATCTTCCGGGAGCATTGCCAGAAATGCCACGGCGAGGACGAGCAGAAAGCCGATCTCAATCTCGCCACTTTCGCCGATGTCCTCAAAGGCGGGAGCGGCGGCGAGGCGGTGGTCGCCGGACGCGCCAGCACGAGCCTGCTCTTCGAAGCGATCACGGCCGAGGACGAGGCCGAACGCATGCCGCCGAAAAAGCCGCCGCTGCCCGAGGCCCAGATTGAAAAGATCCGCCAATGGATCGAGGGCGGACTGCGCGAGACGAGCGCGAGCCAGTCCATGGTCGCGGCGCGGGACACGAGTTTCCAGCCCGCCAATCCGCTCCAGCTCGACGGGCCTCCGCCGATGCCGGAATCGCTTCCGGACTTCACGCCGCCTGCCTTGAAACGACAGTTGCCCGTCGTCGCGATGGCGACGAGCCCGCGGGCGCCGCTGGTTGCGGTGGCGGGTTACGAGCATGTCGCGCTCCTCGATGCGACCAGCCGGAAGCCGCTCGGATACCTGCCTTTCCCCGAAGGCCAGCCCAACGTGATCCGCTTCAGCCTCGACGGTCGCGTCCTTCTGGTCGCCGGAGGCAAACCCGTCCAATCGGGCAGCGTGGTGCTTTTCGACGTGAAGACCGGCAAACGGCTCACCTCCATCGGTGATGAAACCGACGCCGTCATCGCCGCGGACCTGAGTCCTGATCAGCAGCTTGTCGCCCTTGGCGGCTCCGGCAAAGCAGTCAAGGTCTACGGCACCGCCGATGGAAAGCTGCGCTACAAGCTGGAGAAGCACACCGACTGGATCACCAGTCTCGCCTTCAGTCCCGATGGCAAACGGCTCGCCAGCGCCGATCGCGCCGGAGGCATTCATCTCTGGGATGCGGCGGGCGGCGGCATTCTCCTTTCCCTCTCCGAACACAAGGCCGCGGTCCGGGCTCTCGCCTGGCGAGCTGATGGACGGCTCCTCGCGAGCGGCGGAGAGGACGGACTCCTCATCTGGTGGGACGCGAACGATGGCTGGCCCGTCGTGAACAAGCCCAACGCCCATCCTCCGGTGCGGCCCGAGGGCCAATACGGCAAACTCCCCAACGGAGTCCTCGCCCTCGCCTTCGGTCCCCAGGGCGAATTGCTCAGCGCCGGGCGCGACAAACAAGTGCGGCTCTGGAAAGCCGATGGCGGTGTGGTGAAAAATTTCCCCACCGAGACCGCGCTGCCGCTACAAACCGGCATCACCTCCGACGGCAAGACGCTCGTCGCCGGCGATGAGGCGGGCGCGGTGCGTTGGTGGACGGTGAACTGAGGACGATCAACTCTCCGCTGCTTCCAGCGCGAGAAGCCTGACACATTCCTCAAGAAGCCATTCGGGTTTCATGAAGGGTTCGTAGCTGATCTCCTGCCAGCGGATGCGGCC
>Ga0209573_1002159_pt1 | contig 26406 bp, 17 predicted proteins | sample TNRBio252014_DNA_FD_185870 | JGI IMG/M metagenome (GOLD analysis project Ga0209573, IMG submission 185870) | Wastewater treatment Type I Accumulibacter community from EBPR Bioreactor in Madison, WI, USA - TNR Reactor_6/25/2014_ DNA (SPAdes)... | ecosystem: Engineered > Bioreactor > EBPR >... | reverse complement strand
CAGTGGCGGCACATGAGGCCGACTCCGACCTTCAAATTCTTCTTTTTCGCCTCTTCGTTTAGTGCGAGCAGACGGCGGGCGGTGGGGCCGTCGGTGCAGATCGGCTTTTCCATGAAGATGTTCACGCCTTTCTCGATAGCGTATTTGAAATGCACCCAGCGGAAGGCCACCGGCGTGGTGAAGATGGCCACATCGCCTTTGCGCAGGCTGTCGATGGCATTCTTGTAGGCGTCGAAGCCGATGAACTTCGCATCCTCGGACACGGACATGCGGTCGGGGTGCTTCGCGCTGAGCGCCTCAAAGCTGCCTTTCAGGCGTTTGTCGGAAACGTCCGCCATCGCCACAAGACGCGTCACGCGCTCCTTGATGTTCATCGCGTTGCTCGCCGCGCCGGTGCCACGGCCACCGCAGCCGATGAGCGCGGTGCGGATTTCATCGCTGCCAGCGGCATGCACATACGGAAGACTGATGCCGGAGAGCACGGACAGCCCGGCGGCTGTCTTGGTGGTGGTCTTGAGAAAATCGCGACGGGACGCGGGTGCGGATTCGAGAACGGTGTTCATGGGCGGGTGTGTACGTTGACTGGGTTGGGCTGCTTGCTGGAGAATGCGGCGGTCATCGGCCGAATAACCAAGACTCGCTCCCATTCTGGACACGACCCATCATTCCGTCATCGGAATTCGTCACCGACCCGTTGTTGTCTGGCGAGAACGCTGTTACGCGAGCATCCCGCCCCGGGAAGAGATTTCCGAGAATGCGCGTGCCAGCGCGTCGTTCAGCTCACGCAGCGTGGCTTGTTCCAGCTCGGGATCCAACGTGATGATCTTCGTCGGTGGCAGCACGATGGCCTGATGCTGGTGTTTAACTCCTTTGGATTCAGGTGCTGGCAGCGTCTCCACTTCCACGGGCTGCGGGGGGTGGAACAAGGTGTCCATCGACGCGCTGCAAACTGAGTCGTCCACCTGCATGGCGGCGCGGAGCTGGTTCAGGCTGCTGAGTTGCGCTTCGATCTGAGTGTTGAACCACTCTCGCGTGCGCTGGATTTCATCCATCAGCAAAGCCAGTTCCTGGGAAAGATGTTCCCCGGCAGGTGCTAGCAAAGTCGAAGGTGTCAGAGTCGCGGTGGAGTGGGGAAGGCTCATACTCAGCAGAATCTATTAAAATTTCCATAGAATATCAAGCCCTGTTCACTCTAAAGACCATGGAATTTTAAAAATTACGGGCGGAAAGCCCGTGAAACTACCGCCCTGTACAATAATTGGCTCCACCAACCAAGTATCGAGTTCAGGTGCCAAGTGGGGCTACTTTTTCCACCGCATGCAGCGGAAGGGATGATCGTCGATCATGTTGGGCTGCACGCCGGTGAGGCGGTCGGCGTGATAGAACTGGACGCCGACATAGTGGTAGATCGGGAGGATGACGGCCTCGTCGGTGACGAGAAGTTTCTCCGCCTGCTGGAAAAGTGTGCTGCGCTGGTTGAGATCGGGTTCACGGGCGGCGGCGGCGATGAATTCGTCGTATTTCGGGCTGGCCCATCCGGTGCGGTTGTTGCCGCTGGTGGAGAGGAACATCTCCAAGAACGTGCCGGGGTCGTTGTAGTCGCCCACCCAACTGCTGCGGCAGAGATGGTAGTTTTTCTCCTTCATCGACGAGAGGTAGATCTTCCACTCCTGCTTCACGAGATCGACGCTGACGCCGAGATGCTCCTGCCACATGGCTTGCAACTCGACGGCGATGTTGCGCTCTACGGGCTTTGGAAAGTAAAGGTATTCGACGCGGGGAAAGCCTTTGCCGCCGGGATAACCGGAGGAGGCGAGGAGTTCGCGGGCGCGCTGCGGATTGAACTCGGGTCCAGGCGGCGGCTGATAGTTTTGACCGGCACCGGGCGGCGTGAGGCTGAAGGCGTTGCGTTCGCCGAGCTGGGTGATTTTTTCGGTGACGCGTTTGCGATCAATCGCCAGTGAGAAGGCGAGGCGGATCTTCGGATCGGTGAACGGCGCGCGGTTGACGTTGAAGCGCGTGAAGTAGCTGCCGAGGAAGGGGCCGGTGTGGAAATACGGCTGCTGCTTGAGTTTTTCGGTCAGCGAGGTGGGCACCATGCCTTTGTCCATGATGAGATCCGCCTGGCCGGTGAGGAAGTAATTGATCGCGGTGTTCGGCTCGGAGATCGGCAGGATTTCGATGCTCTTCATGGGCACGTTCGCGGCGTCCCAATAGCGTTCGTTGCGCCGCAGTACGATGCGGTCGTCCAGCAGCCAGTCTTCGAGCGTGTAGGAGCCGTTGCCGATCAAAACACCCGGCTTGATCCACGCGGTGCCATGTTGTTCGACGATGCGCTGCGGCACGGGCGAGAAAGTGGTGAATGCGCAGAGGTCGATGAAGTAGGGCGTGGGATTTTCGAGCTCGACACGCAACGTGCGGTCATCTAGCGCGGTGACGCCGACCTGCGCGAAGTCCTTGAGTTCGCCTTCGTGAAAACGGCGGGCGTTTTTGATGACGTAAAGCTGGCTGGCGTAGTCCGCGCCGAACTCGGGACTGAGCACGCGTTTCCATGAATAAACGAAGTCCTGCGTCGTAAACGGCACACCATCGCTCCACGTCGCATTCGGGCGCAGATGAAAGGTGTAGGTTTTGCGATCCGGCGAAATGTCCCAGCGCTCTGCCATGCCCGGCTGCGGTTTGCCCGACTCATCAATGCGGCAAAGCCCCTCAAACAATGCCGAGGCGATGCGCATGCCGACTTGGTCAGTCACGATGGCCGGATCAATGCTCTCCGGCTCCGCGCCATTGATGAACACCAGATCCGCACGCGGCCGCGACTTCCCGCAGCAGGAGAGGACGAGCAATAGTGCAATGGCGAAGACGAAACGAGGCATGAATCAAATAAGGAAGGCAGGAAAGCAGGAACAAGACAAATTCCTGCCTTCCTGCTTTCCTCATTATTTGTCCGGTGATCAAGTCATCATGCGGACGATGCAATTTGATCGCGGTCACGTCCGTTTTGGCTGCCCGATCATGATCTCCCGACTTGCACTCCTCCTCGCCAGCCTCGCGCTGACCGCTCACGCGGAACTGAAACTCCCGGCCATCATTGGCGACAACATGGTGCTGCAGCAGAAGCAGGCGAATCCGATCTGGGGCTGGGACGTGCCGGGCACGGAGTTGACGGTGACGTTTGCGGACCAGACGAAGACCGCCAAAGCCGATGCGAAGGGCAAATGGACCGTGAAACTCGACGCGGTGCCTGCAAATGCGAAACCGGCGACGATCACGATCAAAGGCAGCAGCACGCGTGAACTGAAGAACGTGCTTGTGGGCGAGGTGTGGGTCTGTTCGGGCCAGTCGAACATGGGCTTCAACCTCAGCAGCACCTGGGATGCTGATTTGGACATCGCGCAGGCGAAGCATCCGCAGATCCGCCTGATTTCGGTGCCGCAGGTCGGCACGCAGGAGATTCAGGACGACTTCAAAGGCCAGTGGGAGGAATGCAGTCCGACGAATGCGGGCGCGTTCACGGCCGTGGGTTATCATTTCGGCCGCGTGCTGCATGAAATGCTCGGTGTGCCGGTCGGTCTCATCGACAACGCCTGGGGCGGCAGCGCCTGCGAGGCATGGGTGAAGCGGGATGTGCTGGAAAAAGACCCGCGCTTTGCCTCCATCATCGCGAAGTGGAAGCAGACCGAGGCCACCTTCACGCAGGCGGCTTTTGACAAGCAGGTGGCCGACCACAAAGCCAAGGTCGATGCCTGGGCGCTGGCACGGAAGGAAGCACTCAAGGCTGGCAAGATGTTCACCGCTGCGGCGCCGCGTGCGCCGCAGAATCAGATGACCGGCCAGCATCGCCCCGGCAATCTGTATGCAGGCGTGCTGCATCCGACGATTGGTTACGGCATCAAGGGCGCGATTTGGTATCAGGGCGAGTCGAATGCCGGCCGCGCGAAGGAGTATCGCGAGTTGTTCCCCTTCATGATCGAGCATTGGCGCAAAGAATGGCAGCAGGGCGATTTCCCCTTCTATTGGGTGCAGCTCGCCGACTTCAAACCCTACCAGACCGAACCCGGAGACAGCGACTGGGCCGAGCTACGCGAGGCACAGACGCTCACCATGAGCAAGCTGCCGAAAACCGGCCAGTGTGTCATCACCGACCTCGGCGAAGCCAACGACATCCATCCGAAGAACAAGCGTGACGTGGCCGAGCGCCTTGCCCGCTGGGCTTTGGTGCAGGATTACGGTAAGAAGCTGCCCTACCGCAGCCCGGAGCTGAAGGACGCGAAGTTTGACGGCGGCAAAGCACTGCTGACCTTTGATTATGCCCCCTCCGGCCTGCGCACGGTCGATATTGACGAGCCGCAAGGCTTCGCCATCTGCGGTGAGGACAAAAAATGGGTGTGGGCAAAGGCAAGCATCATCGGCGGCTCGAAGCACGGCACGAACCAGATCGAAGTCAGCAGCCCTGCCGTGCCGCAGCCCGTGGCCGTGCGTTATGCCTGGTCCGACAATCCGGTCTGCAATGTCTTTTCCTTCGACGCCGGCCTGCCGCTGACGCCCTTCCGCACAGATGACTTTCCGATGATCACCGATCCGGCGAATCCGAACAGCGTTGAAGCGCAGAATGCCAAGCGTGCCGAAGAGTTGAAGAAGCTGATGGAGACGAGGAAGAAGGCCGGGAAGAAGTGATTTCCCTTCAGCCGGTCAATATTTCATCACCAAACTTGTGTTTGGAGCGGCGGGACGCGTATGTTTGAGGCTTCCCGCCACCTGCATGAACATCCGACCGCTCCTGACTCTCCTCGTCCTCGCCGTGCTGCCGCCAGTCATGGCGCAACCGGCCCCGGAACCCCCCACGGCGAGCCAGGCCATTGATCTCGGCTCAGGAGCCTGGGACGGCGTGGTGAACATCGACGTTTCCGTGCTGTTTCCCGATTACCGCGAGCCATGGAACGCCGGACAGCCGAGCGGCGGCAGCGGGACGGGCTTTCTCATCGGCAAGAACCGCTTTTTGACGAACGCGCACGTCGTCAGCAACGCCACGCGCATTCTGATCCGCACCAGCAACGACCCGGAGCCCCATCCGGCCAAGATCGTCCACATCGCGCATGATTGCGACCTGGCGCTGATCGAGGCGGAGGATCCGGCGCATTTCGAGAAACTCAAGCCGCTCGATTTTGGCGGCATCCCGCAGCTCAACACCGAGGTGATCGCCATCGGCTACCCCATCGGCGGAGATCGCATCTCGGTGACACGCGGCGTTGTTTCGCGCATCGACTTCCGGCCTTACAGCCACACGAGTGTCGATTCCCACCTCGCGATCCAGGTGGATGCGGCGATCAATCCGGGAAACTCCGGCGGTCCGGTGATGCAGGCGGGCAAGGTGGTCGGCGTGGCCTTCCAGGGCTTCAGTGGCCGGGTGGCGCAGAACGTGGGCTACATGATCCCGGTGCCGGTGATCAAGCGCTTCCTCAAAGACATCGAAGACGGCCGTTACGACCACTATGTGGATCTCGCGGCGAGTGATTTCCCCATCGAGAACCCGGCACAGGCCAAGGCGCTGGGCACCAACGGCGGCGGCGTGGGCGTGATGGTGGCCGATGTCGAGCCCGCCGGCAGCGTGGGCGAGATTTTGAAGATCGGCGATGTCATCCTGAGCATCGACGACAATCCGGTGCTCAACAACGGCCTCGTCCGCTTCGAGGGCGAACTGATGGACATGAACGAAATCGTCGAACGCAAGTTCGCCGGGGACAAGATTAAGCTGGCCTTCATGCGTGACGGCAAAAAGCAGGAATCCACCGTGACGCTGAAGCGTTTCGACCCTTATGTGCGCCTGGGGGCCACCTACAACCAGCGTCCGCGTTACGTCGTCTTCGCCGGACTGGTGTTTCAACCCATGGACCGCAACCTGATGGACGCCCACCAGATGCGCGACAGCACGGTGAACTACGTCTTCGACAACTTCCTCACCGACAAGCTCTACGTCGAGCGCCCGGAACCCGTGGTGCTCACCAGCGTGCTGCCGGACGAGGTGAACACCTGGCTCACACCTTATGCCCACAGCATCGTGGACGAGATCAACGGCGTGAAGATCAAGTCGCTCAAGGATGTGAAGACCGCACTGGAGAAGAAAGACAAGGCCTTCATTGAAATTCGACTGCTGGAAAAAAGCCGCCCGCTCGTGTTGAAGCGTGAGCTCGCCGAGGCCGCGCACCCGCGCATCATGCAGACCTACAACATTAAGGGAGATGCCTTCCTCGGTGAGGAATGAGCCCAACGACTTGTCCTGAAACCTTTCGCCACGACGATCTCATGAAGCTTTACGCCTCCTTCCTCCTTCTCGCTTTCAGCGCCACCTGCTTGCATGCCCAGGCTCCCGGCCCGGCGGTTCCAAAAAAGAAACGTGTGCTCGTGGCTCCTGCCACAGCCGCTGCGGCACAGCCAATCGTGCAAAACAGTTCGCTGGTGAAGGTGAACGCCACCTCCCAGGCCTACAATCTGCATCTGCCCTGGCAGAAAGAGTCCCCCAGCGGCCGCCGCGGCCTCGGCGTGGTCTTGGCAGGCAATCGCGTGCTCGTCACCGCCCAGATGGCGGCGGACGCGACTTACCTTGAACTGGAGTTGCCGGAAAGCGGCCAGAAAATCCCCGCGAAGGTCGTTGCCGTCGATTACGAGGCCAATCTCGCACTGCTGGAATCTCCGCCTTCGGACAAGCAGAAGGCGTTCTTCGCCGGATTGAAGCCGATGAGCATTGATGCCAGCGCCCGCATCGGCGACGCGGTCTCCATTCTTCAAACCGGCCGTGTGGGTGAGCTGATCGAAAGCCCGCTGAGCATCAGCAAGGTGATGTCACGCCGTTATATCGTCGAAGGCTCCGGGTTCCTCGTGTATGAGGCCACCGGCATCATCCGCAGCGAGGCGAACAGCTTCACGTTGCCGGTGGTGAAGGGCAGCAAGCTCGCCGGGCTGCTGCTGAGCTACGATTCAAAAAACCAAGTCACCACCATCCTGCCTGCGCCGATCATTGAGCACTTTCTCAAAGACGTGGCCGATGGCAGCTACGAGGGCTTTCCAGGCCTCGGCATGGAGTTGCAGGCCACGCAGGACGAGCAGTTCCGCGAGTACCTCGGCCTCAAGCCCAACGAGCCCGGCGTGCTGATCAGCGCCGTGGTCAAAGGCGCTTCCGCAGAGCAGGCGGGCATGAAAAAAGGTGACATCCTGGTCTCGATCAACGGTTTCACCATCGACTCACGCGGCGACTATAAAGATCCACAATACGGCGCGCTCAGCGCCGGCCATCTCGTGCGCGGACGCGCCTATGTGGGCGACAAGGTGGAGATCAAAGTCATCCGCGAAGGCAAAGAAGTGACCTTGAACGGCACGCTCACCCGCAAAAAGCCCGAGGACCACCTCGTGCTGCCGTATCGCTTTGATCAAGGGCCGCGTTATGTGCTGATGGGCGGGTTGCTCTTCCAGGAGCTTTCACGGCCTTATCTTGACGCCTTTGGCGAGGAACAGCGCAGCGGCGCCATCCTGCGCCTGGCCCGCATCGCCACCAATCCTGAGAAATACGAGGAGGAAGGCCGCAGGAAGCTCGTCTTCCTCAGTCTCGTGCTTCCCACGCCCGGCGCGCAGGGTTATGACAAGCTCGGCGGCCAGGTGGTGAACAAGGTCAACGGCAAAATCATCAACGACCTTAACGACCTCGCCGAGGCCTTCAAAAGCGCCAAGGAGACCTGGCACGTCATCGAGCTCGACGATTTTCCGCACATCCTTCACCTCGACACCTTCGGCGCTGAACGCGACAACATGCGCCTGCTCGGCGGTGCCTACCGCATCGGCAGCCTGAAGCGGCTGGAATAGCGAAAGCTGCGGATCATTTCACCGCGCCGATCAAATTTTGCAGACGGCTCACCTGCGCCTTCAGCAGTGTGATCTCCGCCTCCATCCTGGCACGCCAATCGGCGTCTGCGGTGCTTTCATTCGCAGTAGAAACCTCCACCGGGCTTGAAACCATCGTCGAAGCAGGCGTGCCCGCCACCTCGCCGCAGAACAGGTGCATGAACTGCGCCACGCGCTGCCCTGGACCTGCGGGCAGGCATTGCACGAGCGGTCCTTCCTTGTAGCCAATCAATTCCGCCAGCGTGTTCTCCACGCCCGGCATGTCCTCAAAGGTATAAAGCCGCTCCGTGCGCTGCCGCAGCTCACCGGCGGTCTGCGGCCCCCGCAACAGCAGCATGCAGAGCAGCGCCATGTGCGGACGCTCCAGGCCCGGCAGGCGGCCTTTGAGATTGTGGCGGTATTTCACCGCGCGACCGCCCACGATGGTCACCTCGAACACATAGCCATGGGACTTCATCGACTCCAAGGCCCGCAGCACGGTGCGCTCGTCGTAGCGCACGATGGGTTCGCGGTTGGTCGTCTGATTGCAGGCGGTGACCAGCGCGTTCAGCGTCATCGGGTAATAATCCGGCAGCGTGATTTCCTTCTCCACCAGGCATCCCAGCACCCGCGCCTCCTCAGGGCTGAGGGTGAACAATAAGGCGGGGGTGACGGATTCGGCGGACATGCGTGCGGCGATCATGCCGTACTTCAACAATCGCGCAACTTTCTCTGAATAGACGCGCAGGACCGCCGTCGAATCGCGCACCTATGAAACGGAAACTCCTCACCGCCGTCGGTGCGCTCCTTCTCGCCACCGGGCTCTCCTCCTGCTACGTCTATGACGATCCGCTGACCTGGGGCGCGCCCTACAGCTCGCCAGTGTATCGTCCCAGCTATTACCCACGTTCCTATGGCTACCCCACCCGCAGCTATGGCTACAGCAGCTACCGCTCGTATTCGCCTCGCTTCAGCTCCCATTCCCACTGCGCCCCGCCGCCTCCTTCCTGCGGTCCGCGCGGCTTCGGTGGTCATCGTTGGCATTGAACTGTGATCAAGGCTGCTTCTTCGCCGGAGCAGCCTTCTTCTTTTTCACATAGTCCGGCCACTGGATCTTTTTCCCTTCGCTGCCGGTGAAGGTCCAGGCCGGCCAGGCTGGTGATTCGGCCTTTACCTCGGCGTATTTGGCTTCAAGCAGGGCCTTCAGCTCGGCCAGCTTGGCGGGTTCGCTCGCAGCGAGATCGTTCTTCTCGCCGATGTCGGTGCGCAGATTAAAGAGCATGAAATTCTTGAGCGCCGCCGCTTTGAAATCGCGTTCCTCCTGCTCGGTGATGTCGTTGCCGCGTGGCAGCGGTGTTTTGTCGAGCGTGGCGAGGATTTTCCAGTCGCCAACTCGTATGGCGACCTTCGGATCGCCGCTGGCGCGGTTGAAATGCCAGTAGAGCGGCGTCTTGCGCTCGACCTTGCCGCCTTCGAGCGCCGGCAGCCAGCTTGCGCCGTCGATCACACGATCCTGCGGTGCCTGGAGTCCGGTGACGGAGCAGATCGTCGGCAGAAAATCGACATGGCAGATGGGCTCGTCGCTTGTCGTGTCTGGCTTGGCTTTTCCGGGCCAGCGCAGGATGCCCGGCACGCGGATGCCACCTTCCCACATCGAGCCTTTCTTGTCGCGCAACGGCCCGGAGGAGCCGTAGGGATGCTGCGCGGTGATCGCGGGACCGTTGTCGCTGGTGAAGAGCACGAGCGTGTTCTCCCGCAGCCCGGAATCATCGAGCTTCTTCATCACGCGGCCAAATGCATCGTCCATCTGCGTGATGTTGCCATGATGCGCGCTGTAGGCGGGATCGTCATGAGGGTAAAGCGCGGTGTACTTCGCATCGGAGGCGATGGGCTCATGCGGCTCATGGAAGCAGACGTAGAGGAAGAACGGTTTCGCTTTGTCGCGAGAGTCGAGCCAGCGCAACGCCTCATCCGCCACGAGATGTGCAGCATAACCTTCGATTTTGCCCACCTCCTTGCCGTTGCGCACAAAATTGTCCGGGTTGCGGTGATTGGGATACGCGTTGTTCTGCGTGGAGAACCAATGATCGAAGCCGTGATCGCCCGGCTGCGGCTGAGTGGGCTGGTTGAACTCGCCGTTCATGTGCCACTTGCCGCTGTGGCAGGTCGCATAGCCGGATTGCTGCAACAGTTTGGCGATGGTGATCTCACTGCGCCGCACATGCACCGGCGAGTCCTCGGGGATCCAGTTGCGCACACCCACACGCGTCGGCGTGCGGCCCGTCATCAGCGCCGTGCGCGAGGGCGAGCAGTTCGCATGCCCGGCGTAGCAGCTCGTGAAGCGCAGCCCCTCGCTGGCAAAGCGGTCGAGGTGCGGCGTCTGCACATCCTTCGCGCCAAAACACGCCAGATCGCCATAACCGAGGTCATCCGCCAGCACGAGCACGATGTTCGGCCGTTCTGCGTGCGAGATCGTGGCAAAGACCAGGGTGAGGAGAAAGAGCAGCGATTTCATGGCTGCTGAGAACGTCCTCAGTGTGACGCTTGTTCCACCGGAATCATCCGCCACTCGCCTTCCGCCAAGTCACCGAGCTCATGCGGGCCAAAGCGTTCGCGGTGCAGCTTTTCCACATGCCAGCCCTGGCTGGCAAACATGCGCCGCACCTGATGGTAGCGGCCTTCGGTGATCGTGAGGCGCGCGATTTTCGGCGAAACAATCTCAAGTTTGGCAGGCAGACACGGCTTCTCCTCGCCACGCAGCATGAGATCGCCCTTCGCAAAGATTTCCACGAGCTGCGGCTCAAGCTCGCGGTCGAGTTCAGCCAGATAAACCTTCTCCACCTCCGCTTTGGGCGAGGTAAAGCGATGCACGAGGCCGCCGATGTCCGTCAGGAGCAGCAGCCCGCTCGTGTCCTTGTCCAGGCGGCCCACGCTCGTCACCACCGGATTGCGGTCCGGCCAGTGGGAGGGCAGCAGCTCATAAATGTTCGGCCCCTCATCCTCGCTGTGCGTGCAGGCATAGCCCACCGGTTTGTGCAGCATGGCCAGCAATCCCTCGGGAGCTTCGAGCGGCAGGTCATCGACCGTGATAAGCGCTGAATCGACGCGTTGATCCGACCGCTTCAACACCACGCCCCCCAGCTTCACACGGCCTTCTTTCACGAAGGCCATGGCCTCGCGGCGTGAGCAGTAGCCAAGGGAGGAGAGCAGTTGGTCGAGGCGGCGCATGGCATGCAGTGCCATCAAGGATGCAAAGCGCAAGCCCGTCAGCGCATTCAAGCAAGCAGCCATGACCACGCGCGCGCTCATTGGTCTGTTGGAAGCGCCGCGAAAGAATGTTGCCACAACGGCCGAATGAGTTCACCACCATGAAACTCCGCCTGCTCCTTGCCACCCTCTGTGCCGCCTCGCTCATCCACGCCGCCGAGCCCCCGGAAGGCTTCCAAGCCATCTTCAACGGCAAAGACCTCACCGGCTGGCATGGATTGAATCCACACAGCGTCATCAAACTCGAAGGCGAGAAGAAAGACGCCGCGCTCAAGAAGATGCGCGAGGAGTTTCCGACCAACTGGCGCGTGGAGAACGGCGAACTCGTGAATGACGGCCACGGTCCCTACGCCACCACGGACGCGGAGTTTGGCGACATGGAATTCCTCATCGAATACAAAACGGTGCCGAAGGCCGACAGCGGCATTTACCTGCGCGGCGTGCCGCAGGTGCAGATCTGGGATAAGAGCCAAGTCTTCGATCCTGCGAAGCCCACGCGCCGTCCTCACCTCGGTTCCGGCGGTCTTTTCAATAACACGCCGGACACGCCAGGTCGTGATCCGCTCGTGATCGCTGACAAGGAGCTTGGCGAGTGGAACAGCTTCCGCATCCGCCAGATCGGCGCCCGCACCTGGGTGTGGCTGAATGACAAACTCGTCGTCGATGGAGCGCCGATGGAGAACTATCCTGACAAAGCCGTCCCCTATCCCGCGAAAGGCCCGATCATGCTGCAAACCCATGGCGGCGAGATCCGCTGGCGGAATCTCTTCGTGCGCGAGATTGGTGCTGACGAGGCGAAGAAGATTCTGGCTGAGGCGGACGCGAAGAAATAGCCACAGCGGCCAAGCGTGCATAGATTCATCAGGGCGGGGGTTGCAAGGCCTCCGCCCTTTTTCACGACTACTGCGCTCCTTAAAATGACCCTCCGCTCTGCTTTCCTCCTCGCTTTCACCAGCGCTGCCGCCTTTGCTGAAACGAACCCGACTTATACCTTCCCCATCCAGGCCAAGACGCCGGAGGAAGAGCTGAAGACGATCCAGTTGCCGGATGGTTACTCGCTGGAGTTGGTTTTGAGTGATCCGCTCATCAAGGAGCCGATGGCGATCGCGTTCGATGGTAATGGCAAAATGTACGTCGTCGAAATGCGCACCTACATGCAGGACATCGACGGCACGGACGAGCTCACGCCGAAGAGCCGCATCTCGCTGCACGAATCGACGAAGGGCGACGGCGTCTTCGACAAGCACAGCGTGTATTTGGATAACCTGCTGCTGCCCCGCATGGTGCTGCCGCTGGATGACCGGGTGCTCGTTGGCATCACGGACACGAATGACATCACGCTGCATCGCGATGCGAATGGCGACGGCGTGGCGGATGAAAAGTCGCCCTGGTATGTCGGCGGGCCGCGCGGTGGCAACATGGAGCATCAGCCCAGCGGTCTCGTGTGGGGCCTGGATAACTGGATCTACACCACCTACAACGGCTACCGCCTGCGCTGGGCTGGCGAGAAGCAGCCTGCGCTCAAAGAAAACACCGCGCCGAATGGCGGCCAGTGGGGCCTGGCTCAGGACGACTACGGCAAGATGTGGTGGAGCAATGCGGGCGGCGAAAAAGGCCTGTGGAATTACCAAGCGCCTATCCTGTATGCCGCGATCAATGTGAAGCAGCAGAAGAGCGAGAAGTTCGACACCGTGTGGCCCATCGTCGCGCTCGGTGATTTCCAGGGCGGCCCCGGACGCTTCCATTCGCCGGAGGACAAGCGCTTGAACCACTTCACCGGCTGCGCTGGACAGACCGTGTATCGCGGTGATCGCCTGCCAAAGGAGCTTTATGGCAATGTTTTCCTGCCTGAGCCCGTGGGCCGCCTCATCCGTCGCGCCACCGTCGAGATCAAAGACGGTATCACCACCGTCGCGAACCCGTATGAGGAGCAGATGAGCGAGTTCATCCGCAGCAGCGATCCGAATTTCCGCCCGCTGAACATGACCACCGGCCCCGATGGCTGCCTCTACATCGTCGATGCGTATCGCGGCATCATTCAGGAGGGCAATTGGGTCAAGCCGGGCAGCTTCCTCCGTGGAGCCATCGAGCCCACCGGCATGCAGCACGTCACCGGCCACGGCCGCGTGTGGCGTCTCGTACACAAAGACTTCAAGCCCGGCCCGCAGCCGAAAATGATCGGCGAAACGCCGACGCAGCTCGTGGCGCATCTCACGCATCCGAATGGCTTCTGGCGTGATACCGCGCAGCGCATGCTCATCGTCAAAGGCGACAAATCCGTGGTTCCCGCGCTCGTTTCGCTGCTCAAGCACGACAACCATCTCGCCCGCTTGCATGCGTTGTGGACGCTGGAAGGCCTCGATGCCATCACATCGGACATTCTCCGCGCTGCGATGAAGGACGAGCACGCGCAAGTCCGCGCCAGCGCCATCCGCGTCGCCGAATCGCTGCTCAAAAAAGGCGTCACCGCTTTGATCGCCGACATCAAAGCCCTCAAGGCCGACAAAGATCCCACCGTGGTGCTCCAGACGCTCTACACCGCGAGGCACTTCAACTGGCCCAAGTGGAAAGACGAAGCGCAGATGACGCTCATGACCTCTCCCAGCCTCGGCGTGAAGGAAATCGGTGCGCAGTTGCTCGTCGAGGCTCCGAAGATCAGCGGCAGCTTCACGAAGGACGAAAAGAAGCAGCTCGAGCGCGGCCAGGAGATCTTCCGCTCGCTTTGCTTCGCCTGCCACGGCTTCGACGGCGCGGGCATGCCCATCGCCGGACGTGAAGGTGCCACACTCGCACCACCGCTCGCCGGATCACGCACCGCCGTGCAGGGCGATGCCATCGTGCGTGTCATGCTCAACGGTCTCGCCGGTCCCATCGACGGCAAAACCTACGAAGCTGCCATGGTCACCATGGCCACCAACAACGACCAATGGATCGCCGATGTCGCCAGCTACATCCGCAAAGCCTTTGGCAACAGCGGCAAGTTTGTTGAGAAGAAACAAGTCGCCGCCTTGCGCAAAGAACTCGGCAAGCGCACCACGCCCTGGACCATCGAAGAACTCCGCGCCCTCTACCCGCAGCCTTTGCCAAACCGCGCCGCATGGAAACTCACCGCCAGTCACAACGACAAAGAAGTCGCCAAAGCCATCGACGGTGACATCGCCACCCGCTGGGACACCCGCAAGCCGCAGAGCCCCGACATGTGGTTCCAAATCGACCTCCCTGAACTCACCGACTTCACCGGCCTGACCCTCGACACCGGCAAATCTCGCGGCGACTACCCCCGCCAATACAAGATCGAGCTCTCCACCAACGGCACCGAATGGGAGAAGCCCCAGCTCCAAGGCAACGGCGAAGCCGGCGTCATCGACTACCTCTTCACCAAGCCCACCAAGGCCAAATCCATCCGCATCTCCCAACTCGGCGAAGCCAAAGGCACCTACTGGTCGATTCACGAGCTTCAGGTGCTCGGAGCGGTGAAGAAGTGATTTTGATGCACTGATTTTCGACACCGCGATAGCGTCCTGGAGTGCGCTGGCCCTCCAGCGCTTTCGAGTGTCTCTCGGCCTGCGGAAAGCTCCAGAGGGCTGGAGCACTCCAGGACGCTATCGCGACATTCCACGCTGATTTCATCATCGTTTGCGCGCGCACCCGCAGGGACGCGGCGCGAGCGCAGTAAATGGCCTGCTCCTTTCCTCACACCAGCAAATCCTTCACCACATGCCCGTGGATGTCGGTGAGGCGGTAATCGCGGCCTTGGAAGCGATACGTCAGCCGCTCGTGGTCGAAACCGAGCAGGTGCATCACCGTGGCCTGGAGATCGTGAACGTGAACTTTGTTCTCGGCGACACTGAAACCGAGCTCGTCCGTGCTGCCGTAGTCGAATCCAGCCTTCACACCACCGCCGGCCATGAACAGCGTGTAGCAGTCTGGGTAGTGATCGCGACCGAGCACTTTGCTGGCAGCGGTGCGGCCTTCGCGGAAGGGCGTGCGGCCAAATTCACCACCCCAGATGACGAGCGTGTCTTCCAACAAGCCGCGTTGTTTGAGGTCTTTGATCAAAGCGGCCACCGGTTTGTCCGTGGCGGCCATTTTCTTCGTCAAACCGTCCTCAATGCCATTGTCCGGGCCGGTGCCATGGAAGTCCCAGCCCCAGTCGAACAGATTCACAAAGCGCACACCTTTTTCGATGAGACGACGCGCGAGCAGGCAGTTGTTGGCAAAGCTCGACTCGCCCGGCTTCGCACCGTAAGCCTCGATCACATTTTGTGGCTCCTTCGAGATGTCCATCACCTCGGGCACGCTGGTCTGCATGCGGAAGGCCAGCTCATACTGCGCGATGCGCGTCACCGTCTCAGGATGTCCAAACTCCGCGACTTGCTGCTGATTCAGCGCTTGCAGCGTATCGAGCGTCTTGCGGCGCATCTCGCGGTTCATGCCTGCCGGATCACTCACGAACAACACCGGATCGCCTTTGCTACGACACTGCACGCCTTGATACACACTCGGAATGAATCCACTGCCCCAGCAGCCCTGCCCGCCGCTCGGCTGTGTGCCGCTGGAGATGAGGCTGACAAAACCCGGCAGATCCTGATTCTCCGTACCGAGACCGTACGTCGCCCACGAACCCATCGAAGGCCGCCCCTGCCGCGCATGTCCCGTGAAAAGCAGCAGTTCCGCTGGCGCGTGGTTGAACTGGTCCGTGTTCATCGAACGGATCATGCACATCTCATCCGCGATGGTGTGGAAGTTCGGGCACGCATCGCTCATCCACATCCCCGCCTTGCCATGACGCGCAAACGTGCGCGGCGTCCCCATCAGCTTCGGCACACCCGTCGTAAAGGCAAAGCGACGGCCTTTGAGAATCGAGTCCGGGCAGTCCTGCCCACTGCGCTTCACCAGCTCCGGTTTGTAATCAAACAGGTCCAGGTGCGGCGGAGCGCCGCTCATGTGCAGGTAGATCACGCGCTTCGCTTTCGCCGCATGGTGCCCGTGCTTCGGGATCATCGGATTCGTCGATTGCGGCGATGCAGCAGCCTCCTGCTGCATCGCATGCATCGCGATGGCCCCGAGGCTGAACTGGCCCGTCTTGCCGAGGAACTGGCGGCGTGTGGTGAATTGAAGTTTGTCGTGGACGATGGGGTTCATGGGGAAGTGGGTTTTGATGTCGCCATTTGCGATTTCAAATCAGGCTGTTTGATATTGAGTCGCGAGCCGGCGACTCGTAGGACGAGTGTGGCGACAGCCCGCTCGTCTTTTGAGGCGTCGCAAGTTGAACGGCCTTCGCACACCCTCAGAGCCGGGCGGTTCGGCGAAGGTGGCACCCTTCGTTGCGTGAATTGATCCGCCGAACACACCCGGCCTACGGCCGGCTTGCCGGGCTTGTGAGTTATGGAGTTGTGAATTCATCGGCGCATCAAAAACTCATCCAGATTCATGACCACATTCGCCACGGCGGTCCAGGCGGCGAGTTCGGGGAGGTTCGCATCCTTGTCCGCAGGTCCGAGCGGCTCGGTGGCCATCTTCGTCGCGGCAGCAGGGTCTTTTTGATACGCGGCAAGGCTCTCGGCGTGCAGTTGGGTCAGCGCGGTGACTTCGTGTGCGACGGGTTCGCGGCTGAGGCAGAGTTTGAAGAGGTGGGTGAGGCGTTCCGACGTCGATTTGGCTTCGCGGACGATGCGCCGCGCCATCGCCTGATGCGTTTCGATGAAAACGGGATCGTTCAGCGTCACGAAGGCCTGCAGCGGCGTGTTCGTGCGGCTGCGGCGGATCATGCAAACCTCGCGATTGCCGGCGTCGAAGGTGGTGAAGCTCGCATACGGGCTGTTGCGGCGCACTTCGGTGTAGAGGCTGCGGCGGTGGGCGTCCTCGCCTTTGCTGACCTCCCAGTCGTTGCTGCGGCCAAAAGCGGTGCTAAGGCCGAGATTCGGCGTGACGGGGCGGACGGGCACTCCATACATTTTTTCGCTGAGCAGGCCGCTCACCGCGAGCGCTTGATCCCGCAGCAGTTCGCCGGTGGGACGGAAACGCGGGCCGCGGGCGAGCAGGCGGTTGTCGGGATCGCGTTCGTTGAGTTCGGGTGTGGATTTGGAGCTTTGCTGATACGCCTGGCTGGTGAGCATGAGTTTGAGCATGTGCTTGAGGTCCCAGCCACTGTCCATGAGCTCGGCGGCCAGCCAGTCGAGCAATTCGGGATGCACGGGCAGGTCGCCCTGGCTGCCAAATTCCTCGCTGCTGCGCACGATGCCGGTACCGAAGATGCTTTCCCACAGGCGGTTCACTGTCACGCGTGCGGTCAGTGGATTGTCACGGCTCACGAGCCATTTCGCCATCGTGAGGCGGTTCTTCGGCTCGTTGGCGGGCAGCGGGTTGAAAACGGCGGGCGTGGCCTCGCTGACTTCATCGCCGAGCGCCTGCCAGTTGCCGCGAAGCTGCATCTTCGTCACACGGCGCTGTTTCGGATCGAGATCTTGCATGATCGGCACGCTGACCGGCTTGACCGCGGCGAGTTCCTTGATGGCGGCAGCGAGGCGCGTGCGCTCGGCGGCGGATTCCTTCGCGATGTTGCGCACATAGTAATCCACCACGGTCTTCTGCTGCGCCGGAGTGCGTTCCGCTTGGGACAAGGCGGCGACGACATTCGCGGGCACCTTCGTCACCTGCTGCACACGCGCATCGCCGGTGAAGCTGAGTCGGAATTTGCCGAGCGTGTGCTGCTTGAACTCGCTGTTCTGCGCGAGCGTGATGCGCAACTTCGAGCCCTGCGGCACAACGACGGGCGATGCGGCGAGCAAGGTGAGCGTGTGCGGCTTGTCGGTGGCACCAGCGACGGCCCAGCCTTGATTCTTTTTGTCCTTCGGCTTCAAAACCGAAGCGGCGGCGAATCCGCTCTGCTCATAGTCCGCCAGCGCGGTGGTGAAGCTCACTGCCACGGGGCCGCTGATGGCAAAGGCCTTGTCTTTGTCCGGCGCAGGCGTGGCGTCGCTCTTCCACACGGTCTGGCGTTTGTCATCGAGCAGCACGACGTGGAAGCCATCGAGCCGCTTGCCGGAGCCGCCGTCAGTTCGATTCCATACGACGACGCGATCAATCGGCTTCGCGGCCTTCAGATCCACCTCCCACCACGGATCGTTGTCCGTGCCGGCGGTGTGCGAGACGCTGCTCTTGGAGTAATCGCCTTCGGTGTTGCCGTCGTTGGCGCGTTTGGCGGCCGCATCAGTGTACATGCTGCTTTGCTTGGCCACGCCCTTCGGCGCGATGTTTTCCGCGCCGCTGAAGACCTGCACCTCGGCGAGTTGGAGCATCTTTTTCGCGCCTGGCAGCTCGATGCGCACGTAGCGCGCACTCGGCGCGGCCTTCGCATCCGGCGGGACGACTTCCGCCTTCACGTCGGAGATGACGAAATTGCCAAATCCTGCCGAAGGCATCGTTTCAAGTCGCAGGGCACTGAGTTTGTCGCCGTTGGCGGGCAACTCGATGGTGTAGGTGTCCGTGTCGCTCGTCTTCGGGATGGAAACGGTGCCGTCTGCGGCGATGGTAGCGCTTTGTTTCGACTGCGTGCTCACCGCGAGTGGCTTCGGCGTCTGCCAGCCCAAGTCACGCGCGAAGCCACGATCCCAAGCGTCGAGTCCGGCGAGCCATTTCGCATCCGGTTTCGTGAATTGCGACTCCAGCGCCGCGATCTCGGCCTTGAGGGCTTCGCGCTGCTGTCTCGTCTCCGGCGTGTCGAAGCTGTGCAGCGGCACTTCGTCCTTTTTGTCGCTGTCGGCGCTTTGATTGAGGAAGGCGTAGAATTGGAAGTACTCCTTGATCGTGATGGGGTCATACTTGTGCGTGTGGCATTGGGCGCAGGCCATCGTGGTGCCCATCCAGACCGCGAAAGTCGTGTTCACGCGGTCGATGATCGCCGCGTTGCGGAATTCCTCGTCATCCGTGCCGCCTTCGTTTTGCGTCATCGTGTTCCGATGAAACGCCGTCGCGATGAGCTGGTCATCGGTGGGGTTTGGCAGCAGATCCCCGGCGTTTTGCTCAATGGTGAACTGATCGAACGGCATGTTCGAGTTCAACGCGCGGATCACCCAGTCGCGATAGGCCCAGATCTCTCGGGCTTGGTCGCTCGGGTAGCCGGAGGAGTCGGCGTAGCGGGCGAGATCCAGCCATTGGCGTGCCCAATGTTCGCCGTAGCTGGGTTTGTTGAGGTAGTGCGCTACGATGTCGGACGAGTCAGACTTGTCCGACGAAAACCGTGCGAGTTCCTCCAGCGTCGGCGGCAGCCCGGTCAAATCGAGCGCCACACGGCGGATGAGCGTGGCACGGTCCGCCGCAGGAGAAAACGACAGCCCTTCCTTTTCGAGACGCGCTGCCAAAAACGAGTCGATGGCCCCCAACTTGGAACCTGAAACCTGAAACTTGGAACTCACTTGCGGCACCGGCGGCCTCACGACCTTCTCATAACTCCAATGCTTTCCCCATTTCGCGCCTTGCTTGATCCACTCCTTCAGCAGCGCCACCTGCGCAGGTGAGATCGTCTTGTGCTGCTTCGGCGGCGGCATGACCTCGTCGGGATCTTTCGAGAGCACACGCTCGATCAGGGCGCTCTTCTCCGGATTCCCCGGCACCACGGCAATCACGCCGTCGTTGTTCTTCTTGGAGCTCGTTTCGTCATCCAGGCGCAGGCCGGCCTCGCGCTTCTTTTCATCGGGACCGTGGCAGAAGAAGCAGTTCTCGCTCAGAATCGGGCGAATCTGCTTGGAAAAGTCGATGGGCTCCGCGAGCGCGGACGTGGCGAGGGCGAAGGTGATGAGGGGGCGAATCACGGGGACAATACGTCTGCGAAGGCGGATTCTTGAGCGATGCGGGAATTGTCCATGCGGTGGAACGTGGTCAAGGCCGGGTCAAGAGGTCAAGGATTCGTCAAGAGGGTCGCTGAGAGACGACCTCGACCGGCGCAGCCTTGACCCTCTTGACCTTTGACGGCGAAGCCCTCCGCTCCATACTCCGCGCCCTATTTCCGCCCCGTTCGTCATTCGTCATTCTGATTTCGTCATTCCCCATGGTCCCCACCGCCGCCCAGATCCGCCAATCCTTCCTCGACTTCTTCAAATCGAAGGACCACACCATCGTCCCCAGTGACAACGTCGGCTACACCAGCCGCGACGGCGCGCGCATCTTCACGAACGCGGGCATGAACCAGTTCGTGCCCATCTTCCTCGGCGAGCGCAGCGCGGATGTCGATACCTGGCCCGGCGTCCTGCACAAAGGATTGCCCACACGCGCGGCGGACACGCAGAAGTGCATCCGCGCTGGCGGCAAGCACAACGACCTCGAAGACGTGGGCCTCGACACCTATCACCACACGCTGTTCGAGATGCTCGGCAACTGGTCCTTCGGCGACTACTTCAAGAAGGAAGCCATCTCCTGGGCTTGGGAGTTGATCATCGAAAAATGGAAGTTTCCGCCGACCCGCGTGTTCGCCACCATCTATCAACCCGGTGCTGGTGACCCCGCTGATCGCGACCAGGAAGCCTGGGACATCTGGGCCGAGAAGTTCCGCAGCATCGGCCTCGATCCCGACATCCACATCGTCAACGGCAACAAGAAGGACAACTTCTGGATGATGGGCGACACCGGCCCCTGCGGTCCCTGCACCGAGATCCACATCGACCTCACGCCCGGTGCCCCGAACCTCGACGAAGACCGCCAGCGCGCCGGAGCCAAGCTCGTCAACGGCAGCGACGCGAGCTGCATCGAGATCTGGAACAACGTCTTCATTCAATACAACGCGAACCCCGATGGCACCTTCGTCCCGCTGCCCGCGAAGCATGTGGACACCGGCATGGGCTTCGAGCGCGTGTGCTCCATCATCCAGGGCACGAAGAACTTCACCGACTTCGAGACCGCCAAGATCAGCAACTACGACACCGACGTCTTCAAACCCATCTTCGACGAGCTGACGAAGATGTGCGGCAAGACCTACCAGAGCACGCTGCCCAAGGCCAACGCTCAAGGCCACGTCGTGCCCGTGACCGAGCAGGAGAAGATCGACGTCGCCTTCCGCGTCATCGCCGACCACCTGCGCACGCTCAGCTTCGCCATCGCCGACGGCATCCAGCCCGGCAACTCCGACCGCAACTACACCCTCCGCCGCATCCTGCGCCGCGCCGTGAAGTATGGCCGCACGCTCGAGTTCAAGGAGCCGTTCTTCTACAAGCTCGTCGATGTCCTCGCCCAGCACATGGGCGACGTGTTCCCCGAACTGCGCACGAAGAAGGAGCAGGTCAAAGCCGTGCTCAAGCTGGAGGAGGAGGCGTTTAACCGGACGCTGGATCGGGGGATTGAAATCTTTAACGCCATCTCTTTCAACATTGCCGCTGCGAGCATTAATGCGAAGGACGATTCGTTCGAGGGCGGGTTAGACCGTATTTTGGCTTTAAAAGCCATCTGCGATTCATCCGACTGGGATTCCGTCATCCGAGCGGTTCAGCATCTGAGCCCAAACTGGAAGCCACAAATGCTGGGCTCAATTTCTTCGGCCGAAGTATTCCAGCTCTACGACACCTTCGGCTTCCCACTCGACCTCACCGAACTCATGGCCCGCGAGCGCGGCTTGACCGTGGACACCGCAGGCTTTGAGGCGCTGATGGAAGAGCAAAAGCAGCGTGCTCGCGAGGCTGGCAAGAAGAACAAGCAGGTCGTCTCCGTCAGCGAGATCGAAACCAAGGCACCGACGAAGTTCATCGGTTACGACACGCTCGAAGCCGATGTGCGCGTGTTGGAAGTCGTCTCGATGAAGGATAAGAACGCCGTCGTGCTCGATGTCTCCACCTGCTACGCCGAGATGGGTGGCCAGGTCGGCGATGCGGGCCAGCTCATCCTCGGTGCGAACACCTTCCCCATCAGCGCCACCACCAAGGTCGGCAACACCTGGCTGCACTTCCTCGAAGGCGAAGAAACACCCGCCGTGGACTCCACCGTGCGCCTTGTCGTCGATGCCCCGCGTCGTCACGCCATCGAGCGCCACCACACCGTCACGCACATCTTGCATTGGGCCTTGCATGAAGTCGTCAGCAAGGACGCCACGCAAAAAGGCTCCAGCGTCACGCCCGACAAGCTCACCTTCGACTTCAACAGCGCCGCGCTCACCGCGCAGCAGCTCAGCGACATCGAGCGTCTCGTGAACGAACGCATTGTCGCCAACGATCCCGTTTCCTGGAGCGAGGTGCCCTACGTCGAAGCCAAGGCCAACAACGGCATCATGGCCCTCTTCGGCGAAAAATATGGCGACCTCGTCCGCGTCGTGCAGATCGGCGGCCAGCCGCACAAGCTCGATGGTTGGAGCATGGAACTCTGCGGCGGCACGCACACACGCGGCACCGGAGAGATCGGCCTCTTCCGCCTCGTCGGCGAAAGCGCCGTCGCCGCCGGCGTCCGCCGCATCGAAGCCATCGCGGGATTGGAAGCCTACAACGCAGCACGTGCCGATGCCGACCTCATCAAGCAACTCTGCGGCAAAGTCAGCGCCCAAGGCGCGCACGACATCGAGAAGAAACTCGATCAACTGCTCACACAGCAAAAGGAACTCGAGAAGAACCTCAAAGCCGCGCAGCAACGCGAAGCCTCCGGTCGCGCCAAAGACCTCCTCAGCAAAGCCGAGAACAACGCCATCATCGTGAACCTCGGCGACGTGGATGCCGACTACGCCGTGGCCGTGAGCGACGCCTTGAAAGGCAGCTTCAACGGCATCGTCGTCCTCGCCACCACCGGCGGCGGCAACGTGGCCTTGATTGCCAGCGTCGCGAAAGAGCACCAAGCCAAAGTGCAGGCCGGCAAGATCATCCAAACCATCGCCCCCATCGTCGGCGGCAAAGGCGGCGGCAAACCCGACTTCGCCCGCGGCGGCGGCAAGGATGTGTCCAAGGTCGATGCGGCGCTCGCTGAAGCGAGGAAGCTGATTGGGTAATGTAGTCCCGCCTTTAGGCGGTTCTGGGCGAGGGGTGAATGCGCGCCCTTTCCAGAACCGGCTGAAGCCGGAACTACAGTGCGAAGAATAAGAGGCTTGCGTCCCTCGTGGGTCTGAGCTGAAATCGGCGCATGTATGCTTGGCGAAAATGGACGCCGGAGATGCGTGACGAAGTGCTGGCGCGTCGGAAGCTCCTGAACCGACCGTGGCATGGTCCGCCTCATTTTACAGGGCAGCAGACGAGCCAATATCTCATCACTGGCACCTGTTACGAACACACTCCGATCCTCGGGGCCGCTCACGAACGCATGGATGTCTTCGTTCCGCTTTTACATCAGGCATTCGAAGAAGTTCATGCCATCATTCATGCGTGGTGCGTGCTTCCCAACCACTACCATGTGCTGACGACGACTTCTGACCTTCCTGCGCTTCTTGCACGACTGGGAAAACTGCATGGCAGCACTTCCTTCACCTGGAATGGCGTGGACAACGCGCGCGGCCGCCAGTGCTGGCACCGCGCGTCAGACCGCGCCATGCGCAGCGAGGCGCACGTCTGGGCCACGGTGAATTATGTCCATCACAACCCGGTGAAGCACGGCTACGTCGCGAAATGGACCGACTGGCCGTGGTCGAGCGCGCATGATTACCTGCGCGAGAAAGGGCGAGATGAAGCGGCGCGCATCTGGAAGGCCTATCCGCTCGGAGATTACGGCAACGGGTGGGATGACTGACGTTTGGGCACTGTAGTCCCGCCTTCAGGCGGCTCTGGAAAAGGGAGCGCCGTCACCACACGCCCAGAACCGGCTAAAGCCGGGACTACAGTACTCTGAACCGCCTGAAGGCGGGACTACAATACTCGGACAACACGGCGCAAGGCGGGTCATGCGGCCTTCGTTCCAGCGCGACCATGAAGAAACGCCTGCTGCTCTCGCTCTGCCTCGCCCTCACCACCTTCGCCGCCGATGCGCCGCGACCGAACATCGTGTTTCTCCTGGCGGATGATTTGGGACGCACGGACTGCGGCTTCATGGGCGGCAAGGACATCCAGACGCCACATCTGGACAAGCTGGCGAAGACAGGTGCGATCCTGGACCAGTTCTATGTGCAGCCGGTGTGCTCGCCGACGCGGGCGGCGCTCTTGACGGGGCGCTATCCGATGCGTCACGGCCTGCAAGTCGGTGTGGTGCGGCCCTGGGCGCAGTATGGACTGCCGCTGGAGGAACGCACGCTGCCACAGGCGTTGAAGGAAGTGGGTTACGAGACAGCCATCGTGGGCAAGTGGCATCTCGGTACCTTCCAGCCGACTTATCTGCCGTTGCAGCGCGGATTTGATCATCAGTACGGCCACTACAACGGCGCGATCGATTACTTCACCCACATCCGCGATGGTGGCTTCGATTGGCACAAGGATGACCAGGAAAACCACGACGAAGGCTACTCGACGCATTTGATCGCCAAGGAATCGGTGCGGCTGATTCGTGAACGCGATGTGAAGAAGCCGCTGTTCCTCTATGTGCCCTTCAATGCGGTGCATGGGCCGTATCAGGTGCCAGAGGACTATCTGAAGCCGTACGCACAGCTCACGGGCAATCGCCAAAAGTACGCGGGCATGCTGGCGGCCATGGACGAGGCGGTGGGGCAGATCGCCTCAGCGATTGACGAGGCTGGCATGCGTAAGAACACGCTCTTCATCTTCTCCAGCGACAATGGTGGGCCGAATCCAGGCCAGATCACCGACAACGGCCCGTTGCGCGCAGGCAAAGGCACGCTCTACGAGGGCGGCACACGCGTGGTGGCCTTTGCCACCTGGGACGGCGTGATCGCGGCTGGCAGCACGGTGAAGGCACCGCTGCACATAGTGGACTGGTATCCCACGCTGCTGAAGCTCAGCGGTGCCACGTTGGAGCAAAAGCTACCGCTCGACGGACGTGACGCCTGGCCTGCGATCACGCAAAACGCTGCCAGCCCGCACGAGATCATCCTCTTGAACACCACGCCAAGCAACGGCGCGATCCGCATGGGCGACTGGAAGCTCGTGCTCGGCGGCAATATCGCCGACAGTGAGGATGGCGGCGGTGAGGCGAAGAAAAAGGGCAAAAAGAAGAACCCTGCGGCCAAGGGCGACAACGTGGAGCTGTTCAATCTGGCAAGCGATCCCAACGAGAAGACGAACCTCGCCGCCTCACAGCCCGAGAAGGTGGCCGAGCTGCGCGCGAAGCTGGCTGAACTGGCCACGCAGGCTGTTCCACCGAAGAGCGTTCCGATGGAGAAGGAATTCAAGACTCCGCGTGTCTGGGGTCAGGCAGATTGAAGTTGTTCGCAGCTCTTATGATTGAGATTAATCAATTTGCCAAATCTTCATATCAGTAAGGGCTGCGAAGAAGTGCAACAACCGCGTTCCGCCCTGCTACCATGCGGGTTCCACAGCCATCGCCGTTGTGAATGGTTTTGATGAAGTCTGTGAGCGGAGCGGAACAACCTGGAGTTGTCAGCCTCAGGCGGGAGTTTTGGCGGTTTGTTGGTTCTGCTGTTCACAGGCTGTTCGCAGCCGTTTTTTCAGCTCGGGGTTGTCCAATGCTGCCTGGGCGGCCTGCACCTCGGCGTCTTTTTTGCTCCGACCGCAGCCGCGTCCGAGTTCCGCCTCGCGCCAGGAGACCGCGGCGATGAATTGCTTGGCGTGATCCGGTCCTTCTTCGTCCACGATGGTGTAAATCAGGCACTCGGTGCTGACAGCTTGGATCTGCTCCTGAAGCAAACCCTTGGGATTGGCCTCCAGATCGCCTTTGCCGATGGAGCGTAGGTCTTCGGCGAAAATGTGGGCGGCGAATTGTTGCGCGGCCAGGTTCCCGGCGTCGAGATGGATGGCACCGGCGATGGCTTCGAGCGCGTCGGCGAGCGAGGAATCGCGGTCCCGGCCGCCATTGGCCTCTTCGCCACGACCCATGATGAGATGTGGGCCGAGATTCAGGCGGCGGGCCACACGGGCGAGCGCCTTGGTGGAGACGAGCTGGGCGCGGGCCTTGGTGAGCACGCCTTCATCCGCCTGCGGGAGCTGATGGAACAGCAGGTGCGAGAGCGTGAGCTGCAGCACCGCATCACCGAGGAATTCGAGACGCTGATTGTCCGCCTGCGGGCGCTGGTGCTCGTAGCCGACGCTGCCGTGCGTGAGAGCAAGCTGGAGCAGCGTGGGATCGCGAAAGGTGTGCCCGAGGATGGTTTCCAGCTTGTCCATGTGTGGCGCGACTCAAGCCGCTGGAACACTGGCGCTCCAGTGAAAAGTGGGGTGACCGACGGGATTCGAACCCGCAACA
>Ga0209573_1002158_pt1 | contig 26417 bp, 40 predicted proteins | sample TNRBio252014_DNA_FD_185870 | JGI IMG/M metagenome (GOLD analysis project Ga0209573, IMG submission 185870) | Wastewater treatment Type I Accumulibacter community from EBPR Bioreactor in Madison, WI, USA - TNR Reactor_6/25/2014_ DNA (SPAdes)... | ecosystem: Engineered > Bioreactor > EBPR >... | reverse complement strand
TGCCTAAGATTGCACTCCACTCGACCCGCGCCCGCAAGATGATTGCTATTTTCAGGTTTCATTGATGGGCGCGGGCGGATGAACTTCGACGTTAGGCAATATGAGAAGCGCCATCCGAAGCTGGCACAAACTAAACTTGACGAGGTGTGAGCCATGTTAAAGAAAGCATTTTTGGGCTTGTCTATTTGTATTTTTTTTATATCAGTAAGTGGCAACTCGTTTGCTGAGATAGGCGCAGATACGGCGTTTCATCAAGAAAAGACCAAATCTAGTGGAAAAAGCTTAGTGGACTTCTTAATTCCTTCGGCTAATGCAGCCATTCCTCCAGGTTGTTATCCAGCGGGTACACAGTGTCGAATCTTTATTCAGAATGAAGTGAGTTGCTGTGGTGGCCAGCAGGTAGTAGGAGAAAGGATAGGTTGGTGCATAGGCTGGTATGACGCGCTTCCATGCAATCCATTGGGGTTAAATCGCTGAGGTCAAACTCATACAGGAAGTTGCTTAGTAACGAACTAAAGCAATCCTATTGAATGACATAGGAGAAGAAAAATGCCTGTTATCGTAGACAAATGGATAACCGTGCTTGAAAGCGATCACGACGTAGATACAAATATCCTGCTCCGCAATAACGATTGGATTGATATTTCCGCAAGTGGTTCAATTTGGGCGGGTGTTTGGTTTACGGGTGAAAATGGGCCTCGTGGTTGGGCTGGCTGGAGTGCTAGAAATGACTGTCCCCTTCCTGGAAGTCCCCCGTTCTCATTGCTAGGCAAGACAGCAGAGGATGGGTACTTTTATATCGGTGATAACCTTCGCAGAACTTATCTTAATGCGAAATTAGGTCCGGGTGAAACAAGGTTGTTCCTTCGGACAAATGATGACACGCCAAAAAATGGCTCTGGCGCTTTCAATGTAAGGATACAGGTTTGGAGGTGATTATATAAAAAAGGCCAAGTTGTGTGGGCAGAAGCCATTCAGTGCCCACACAACTGCCTAACTATCACATCAACTCGGACTGCCCACTACGCTACGCTTCATGGGCAGCCGGTTATGCATCTCGTTGGACCGATGGCTACTGCCTGATGGAGTATAAAAATGCTTACCAGTGAAGCAATTAAATCGAGCTATTCCTGTCCTCACAGCGCCGAAGGATTCAAGGTGAATTCGCGTATTCGAGCTATAACCCTGGACCTTTGTACGCGCTACGGGACCGCAGGAATTCTGGGTATCGGGTCAGGAGCACTGCCACTCTGCATAGATTTACACAGCGCTGGCTATACGGTAGCGATTATAAATCCCGATGCAAACTCTATGGCTAGTTTAGATCGATCAGAACCAGAAGATCGATTTCACTGGCTAACCGTAAAATCTGGCCATGATCAAATCAAGGCAGAAAAATTTAACACAGCGATCATTATCGAACCTGGCAAACCATTTTTAAAACTTTCCATGTTAATCGAATCCGCAGCCTCAAGACTTCAGTCCGGGGGCGTTATCCTTCTATCAATCGCTTACCATAGCTGCCTGAAAAGCCTGTTGCTTAATATCAGTCAATGGTGGAATTTTTTCTGTTCTTCTGTGCGTCTTGGCAACCCCGTTCCATGCGGGTCGATGAAAAATCTGACCGTATTGCTTGAATCAAATGGCTTCTCGGTCATCGAGCGTATTGGCGTTCGTGACTCTTCGCTACAGTGGCAAACACAGATTATCGTCGCAAGGAAGCTGTAAAGCCCGCCATTATTGCCGCATCCGCCAGAGCAAGCGCTCGCTGTCATCGATCAACCCCTGTTGAATCAGCCAATTTCGCGCATCTTGCGCATCCTGCTCGAACCAGGTACGCGCTGAACCCAAACGAAAACTATAGCCCCACGCATCCATATCCGCCCACATTCTCTCCCGCCCAACGCCGGGCAACTCGTCCGCCAACAGGATTTGCAGATAGCAGACGCCGTTCTCCTCAAGGCACTCGCCGCCGGCGTCCGTGTGTAACCGGGCGCGGCGCTCGCTGTCCATGCAGATTGCGTGGCAGGCCTCATGCAGTGCTGAATGCACTGGCGTATCGTCCCTGACAAATAGACAATCTCCGATAAGTCCAGCCTCACAGTCGCCCCAATAACTGCCAGGAATCTCACAGCCCGCCGACGCCCATTCCACACGCAAGCCGTAGCGCGCCAGCAAAATGGTTAACAGCTTGCCACCCAGTTGGGCGCAGGTTAATACCTGCAGGGTGACAGGGGTATCCATCATCGGTTTTTGTCTCGTTTATCGTTATTTATATAACTAAATCGAATAAAAATACGGATGCAAATGCAGCATTTTCCGTTTACACTGGTAGCCTTTCCAATAATTGCCGCTGTTTCGGCGCACAAACCCTTGCTGCAACCGTCGTTTTAAGGATACGCCATCTCATGAGCCGCACCTATTCGTTCACTTCCGAATCCGTTTCCGAAGGGCATCCGGATAAAATCGCTGACCAGATTTCCGACGCGGTGCTGGATGCCATTCTCACTGAAGACCCCAAGGCCCGGGTGGCCTGCGAAACCCTGATCAAAACCGGCGTGGTGGTGCTGGCCGGCGAAATCACCACCTCGGCCTGGGTGGATTTTGACCAGATCGTGCGCGACACCGTGGTCGGCATCGGTTACGACAATTCTCATGTTGGCTTCGATGGCGCGACCTGCGCCGTGCTGTCCTGCATCGGCAAACAGTCGCCGAATATCGCCCAAGGCGTAAACCGCGAAAAGCCGGAGGAACAGGGCGCCGGCGATCAGGGCTTGATGTTCGGTTACGCCACTAACGAAACCGATGTGCTGATGCCCGCCCCGATCACTTACGCCCATCGTCTGGTGCAGCGCCAGGCGGAGATGCGCAAGAGCGGCGTATTGCCCTGGCTGCGCCCCGACGCCAAGAGCCAGATCACGTTCCGTTATGAAGACAATAAAGCCGTGGGCATCGAAGCGGTCGTGCTGTCCACCCAGCACGACGCCGACATCAGCTACAAGCTGCTCTGCGAAGCGGTGATGGAAAACATCATCCTGCCGGTGCTGCCCGCTGCATGGCTGGACAAGCACACCCAGTATCACATCAACCCGACCGGCAGCTTCGTCATCGGCGGGCCGGTGGGCGACTGCGGCCTGACCGGGCGTAAGATCATCGTCGATACCTACGGCGGCTCCGCGCATCACGGCGGCGGCGCTTTCTCCGGCAAAGACCCATCGAAAGTGGACCGCTCCGCCGCTTACGCCGCCCGTTACGTCGCCAAGAACATTGTCGCCGCTGGGCTGGCGGACAAATGCGAAATTCAGGTGTCCTATGCGATTGGCGTCGCCGAACCGACCTCGATCAGCATCAACACTTTTGGCACTGGCAAGATCGATGAGGAGCGGCTGGTGGACATTGTGCGCGGCCATTTCGACCTGCGCCCCTACGGTCTGGTGAAAATGCTGGACCTGATCCGGCCCATTTATCGCAAAACCGCCGCCTACGGGCATTTTGGCCGCGAAGAGCCGGAGTTTACCTGGGAGCGCACGGACAAGGCTGACGCCCTGCGCGACGCCGCCGGATTGTAATTTTATCGCCCCCATGCCGAGGGGCGCTGCAACGGTATCCCCGTCAGGCTCGGCATGGCGCGGCTTTCACGCCAACGGCGCCCGTTCATTTCCATGGAGAATGCTATGAACGCTGTTGTGCGCGAAACACCTTTTACTGATTTTCATGTTGCCGACTTGTCGCTGGCCGCCTGGGGCCGCAAGGAAATCGCCATTGCCGAAACCGAAATGCCCGGACTGATGGCGATCCGCGACGAATACCGGGCGCAGCAACCGCTCAAGGGCGCCCGGATTGCCGGCTCCCTGCACATGACCATCCAGACGGCGGTGCTGATTGAGACCCTGGCCGATCTCGGCGCGGATATTCGCTGGGCCTCCTGCAACATTTTCTCTACCCAAGATCACGCCGCCGCCGCTATCGCCGCCGCAGGCATCCCGGTGTTCGCCTACAAGGGCGAGTCGCTGGAGGAATACTGGGACTTTACTCATCGCATTCTGGAATGGCCGCAAGGCGGCGCGCCTAATATGATCCTCGACGATGGCGGCGACGCTACCTTGCTGGTTACGCTGGGCAGTCGGGCGGAACAGGATCATTCACTGATCGCTAAACCGACCTGCGAAGAAGAGCAAGTGCTGTTCGCTGCGATTCATCGGCAACTGGAGCGTCAACCCGGCTGGTATTCCAAAATACTGGCGAACATCAAGGGCGTGACCGAAGAAACCACGACGGGCGTGCATCGCCTCTACCAGATGGAGAAGGAAGGCCGACTGCCGTTCCCGGCGTTCAACGTCAATGATTCCGTCACCAAATCAAAATTCGACAACCTGTACGGTTGCCGCGAATCGCTGGTCGATGGCGTCAAGCGGGCGACTGATGTGATGATCGCCGGCAAGATTGCGGTCGTGTTGGGTTACGGCGATGTCGGCAAGGGTTGCGCTCAGTCATTACGCGGTCTCGGCGCGACGGTGTGGGTCACGGAAATCGACCCGATTTGCGCCTTGCAGGCCGCGATGGAAGGTTATCGGGTGGTGCGCATGGACGATGCGGCGAATCAGGGAGATATTTTCGTCACCGCCACCGGCAACGTGAACGTCATCACCCATGACCACATGGCGCGGATGAAAAATCAGGCCATCGTCTGCAACATCGGTCACTTTGATTCCGAGATCGACGTAGCCGGTCTGAAACAGTATCGCTGGGAAAATATCAAGCCGCAGGTCGATCACATCATCTTCCCGGATGGCAAGCGCATCATCCTGCTGGCCGAGGGGCGCCTGGTCAATTTGGGCTGCGCGACCGGGCATCCCTCGTTCGTGATGAGCAACAGCTTCACGAACCAGACGCTGGCGCAGATCGAGTTGTTCAACCATCGCGACCGCTATGCCAACAAGGTTTATGTGCTGCCCAAGCACCTCGATGAAAAGGTGGCGCGGCTGCATCTGGATCGGATTGGGGTGAAACTGACAGCGCTGACCCCGGAACAGGCTGCGTATATCGGCGTTGCCGCAGATGGGCCGTATAAGGCGGAAAATTACCGCTACTAGGGCGACCCGGTGGTTGGGCGATGGCGTACCGTCGCCCAACCCCTTGTCAGACAACCTGATTCTAAAAGCTGCGCACATCATGTCTCAGTCAGACTGGCCGAAAACCTTCAGTTGCGAGTTCTTCCCGCCGATCACCACCGAAGGCTTGACCAAACTTCAGGCCGCCCGTCAACAATTAATGGCCCTACGGCCGGCCTATTTCTCGGTCACTTACGGCGCGGGCGGCTCCACCCGCGACCGGACGGTGGAAGTCGTACTGGATACGCAGGCCCACAGCGGCGTTCCTGCCGCGCCGCATCTCACCTGCATCGCCTCCACCCGGAACAGCATCCGGGAATTGCTGAATCACTACAAAATGCACGGCGTCCGCCGCATCGTCGCCCTGCGCGGCGACATGCCTTCCGGGATGCGCGACTCCGGCGAGTTTCGCTACGCCAATGAACTGGTCGGCTTCATCCGGGCGGAATTTGGCGATCACTTTCATATCGAAGTCGCCGCCTATCCCGAATATCACCCCCAAGCGCCCAACCCGGAAAAGGATCTGGAAAACTTTCAGCGCAAGGTGGACGCCGGGGCCAACAGCGCCATCACCCAGTATTTCTACAATCCCGACGCCTATTTCCGCTTCGTGGATCACTGCGCCGGTCAGGGCATCGACATCCCCATTGTGCCGGGCATCATGCCGATCACCAACTTCACACAACTGGCGCGGTTTTCTGACGCTTGCGGCGCGGAAATTCCCCGCTGGATTCGCAAAAAGCTGGAAAGCTTCGGCGACGACCGCAACGCTATCCGCGCTTTCGGTCTGGACGTGGTCAGCGAACTTTGCCGCAAGCTGCTCAATGGCGGTGCGCCCGGCCTGCACTTCTACACGATGAACCAAGCCGGATTGACCCTGACGATCGGCGAACGGCTAGGATTGATCGCTAGGTAACGGGGTTTCCAAACCCTGGAAACAACAACGCCCCTCTTTTCGGAGGGGCGTCGCCGCAATCAAAAGGATAGATTGAATTTACTGCGTGGCGATCAGCGCCTTGGCGTCCGGCCCCATGGGCAGCACATAGTCGTAGGACGCCAGCACCAGATTGTCTGTAGCGCGAATCAGGCGGGCATTCACAAACACCGACTGCCGCCCAACAGCGTAGGTGCCTGCAATCACGGCGGCGGCGTTATGTGACTGGCTGATTTCCTTGATTGAACGCGACAGCGCAAACTCGCCAGATCCTTCCTTGACGAAGATGTTGTTGCGCATCTTGATCTCGATGACGGTAAAACCCTGTTGGGCAAACCGGGAACCGAGTTGCTCGCCAATCACCCGCCCCAGGCCAGATGAAATTTCGAGATTATTGATATCCACAAAGGTCGCCGACAACAACGGTTCGCGTCGTTCCCGGAGCCAAGGCGCCCGCATCAGCAGAGAATCAGCCGCTTTATAGTTCTGATCAATCAGATTGGCGTCCTGAATGATCGGCCGGATCGGCATATCATCCGCTGAAGAAGCGCAACCCTGAAGCCCCGTCATTCCTAGCACAGCCAGCAGCGCCAACCCGGCGCTCGGGATCCTGTTCCAGTTCATTGTCCGACGACCTCCACAATACGGGTGGTCACCGGCCCGGGCCCCTGAGCCATGTACTGCCCGACATTATTGTCGCTGATGTAGTAAATATCCCGCACCCGGGCGACGTAGCGGTCGCCGCTCATCACCGAGGTGGTGACGATAATTTCGTTGTTCGGATTGTCCGTGATATAGCCAGTGGCTACATCCATTCCGACTGCGCCCAACATCCAGGCCGACGTTGAGCTTTCGCCAGCGACTTCGCGTAGTACGAATACGCTGCTAGCGAGCGCTGTGAACAATCCCGGCATCGGTCGAATAAAACCACGATCGTTGTGCGATACAACTTGCACATCGTAGGTCAGAGGCAGACCGCCAGCCGGATTTTCGGTAATCGAGAATCCCCGCTCCATCAGATGCGTGATCAACAGATTGTGGAAGGCTTCGCCAAAATGGCTATCGTATCTCGGCTGCTGAACGTACAGGGAAATCGGACGCCCCTGTTCTCCGGAACCGATCAGAGCATCGCGCAAGCGATTAGCGACGTCTTCAGTGAGGATGTCCCAGTGCTGAGCAGCCTGCATCTTCTTCTGGAAGGTCACAGGGTAAGTGGTTGCCATAGGTATCTGGGACATGCAAGCACCCAAACCCAGGCAAAGAACAACAAGAGGGGCATACGAGATCTTCATGAGTTTCTCCCTCGGCTTTTTGTATCCGTTATTGACGGCTCGCACCAAATTTTAGCCGGTTATACCACTGGTTCCACCCCTTGACAACAAAAGACCTATTCGTCTCGCCGCCAAGGGCGGCTTTTCCCGTTCGACTTTTTTGATCATCAGCCGAAACAAAGCTTTATGAATCTTTAAAACACACCCTATTGTATTTATCGCTTCGCCTAACCACAATATATAGAGTTTAGCTGTGTCAATCCCCAACAACTTTCCAAAACAGAGGCTTGCCTCGGCGCAGCCTGTTTTTTCCGAAAACCTTCCATCTACGCCTCCCCGATTTCAGACACCGCCGCCAAGGAGACTGGTTCATGAAGACCGCGCACCTGCAACCTGCTAACCGTCCGACCACTGCCGCCGATGTGCCGATGCAACCCGCTTCCTGGGACATCTGGGATACGAAATACCGGTTGAAGGCCAAGGACGGGCGGCCGCTCGACGAAACCATCGACGGTACATTTCAGCGGGTGGCTCGGGCGCTAGCCGAGGTCGAGGCTACCCCGGAATTGCGCGAACACTGGTATGAAAAATTTCTCTGGGCGCTACGCTACGGGGCTATTCCCGCTGGACGCATCATTTCCAACGCCGGCGCCTGGGATCATAAACCAGCCACCTCAACCATCAATTGCACGGTATCCGGCGTCATTCAAGACTCGATGGACGACATCCTGCGCAAGGTGCATGAGGCGGGGCTGACCCTGAAAGCGGGGTGCGGCATCGGTTATTCCTTTTCGACGCTGCGCCCACGCGGCGCTTATGTTTCCGGCGCCGGCGCCTACACTTCCGGGCCATTATCGTTTATGGACATTTACGACAAGATGTGTTTCACCGTGTCTTCGGCGGGTGGGCGGCGCGGCGCACAAATGGGCACTTTTGATATCGGCCACCCCGATGTTATGGAGTTTATTCGCGCTAAGCGCGAGGCCGGACGACTGCGGCAATTCAATCTGTCGCTGCTGATGACCCGCGAATTCATGGAAGCTGTCCTGAATGATCAGGACTGGTTGCTGGCCTTCCCACTGATGGCCCAAGAGGCCGAACAGGATCAGATCAATCTCCATGACGCCTCGCAGATCGTCTGGCGCGAATGGCCCACAACCCAGGGATTGATCGTGAATGAAAACGGCCAGGTCGCCTGCAAGATCTATCGAAAAATCCGCGCCCAGCGTTTGTGGAATGTAATCATGTCTTCCACCTACGATTACGCTGAACCGGGATTTATTTTAATTGATGAAGTCAATGAAATGAATAACAACTGGTTTTGTGAAAATATCCAGGCCAGTAATCCCTGCGGCGAACAAATGCTGCCCCCTTATGGCTCCTGTTTACTGGGTTCGGTGAACTTGACCCATTTCGTCCAGAATCCCTTTACGGAAAAAGCCCGCTTCGACGAGGAGACCTACCGGAAAGTGGTCGCCGTCTTTACCCGGATGCTCGACAACGTTGTGGAAATCAACGGCCTGCCATTGGAACAACAACGCCGGGAGATTTTTAGCAAACGCCGCCATGGCATGGGTTATCTGGGTCTCGGCTCCACTTTGACTATGCTCGGTATGAAATACGGCTCTCCGGAATCCCTCGTCTTTACCGAAAAAGTTACTCAAGATATGGCCCTGACCGGCTGGCGGGTCGCTTTGGAACTCGCTCGGGAAAAAGGCCCGGCCCCTCTTCTCGAACAGGACTTCACTATCACCGCCAACTTGCTCCGCAAGCGTCCCGAGATGGCCCGTGACGGCATCCAGGCAGGAGATCATATTAAGGGCAAAGTGCTGCATGCCCGCTATAGCCGCTACATGCAGCGAATCGCTGAAGTCGATCCACAATTGGTTGCTGATCTGGCCGAAACCGGCGCCCGGTTCACTCATCACACTTCCATCGCCCCGACCGGCACGATTGCGCTGTCACTGGCTAATAACGTCAGCAATGGCATCGAACCCAGCTTTGCCCATCATTATTCCCGTAACATTATCCGCCCTGGCAAGAAATCCAAGGAAAAAGTGGATGTATTCTCGTTCGAGTTACTGGCCTACCGGCATCTCATCAACCCCAAAGCCATCCCGAACGCGGAAATCCCGGAACAACAACTTCCGGACTATTTCATCAGCGCCGATGACGTGACTCCTAAACAGCATGTAGATATTCAAGCCGCTGCGCAAAAGTGGGTGGACTCCAGCATTTCCAAGACGGCCAACGTCCCTACCGATTTCCCTTATGAGGACTTCAAGGGTATCTATCTCTACGCCTACGAAAAGGGCTTGAAAGGTTGCACGACGTTCCGTTTCAACCCCGCCGTATTCCAGGGTGTGCTGGTTAAGGAACAGGATCTGGCGAACACCCGCTACCGGTTCGTGCTGGAGGATGGTTCGGAAATCGAGGCGCAGGGCAACGAGGAGGTTGAGTACGACGGGGAGATTCACACCGCCGCCAACTTATTTGACGCCCTGAAGGAAGGCTATTATGGGAAGTGGTAAATTTTTACGCCATGGCGCTGGAGGCTTGAAATGACTATCAAGATCGACAAGAAAATCGTTGCTTACAGCGTCGTCAAACCCGACGATACTTCAACGACCGACCCGGCTCTAGCCGTGCAGCAGATGCACGAGAATCTGGAACGACCGGATGTGCTGCCGGGCGCGACCTACAAGGTGAAAACGCCGTTGTCCGATCATGCCTTGTACATTACGATCAATGACATCGTACTCAATCAAGGCACGCCGGACGAAATCCGCCGTCCATTTGAGATCTTCATCAATTCAAAAGCGATGGAACACTTTCAGTGGATCGTCGCTCTGACCCGCATTATTTCAGCCGTCTTCCGCAAAGGCGGCGACGTGACCTTCCTGGTCGAGGAACTGCGCTCGGTGTTCGATCCCAAGGGCGGCTACTTCAAGAAAGGCGGCAAATACATGCCCTCGCTAGTGGCGGAAATCGGCGATGTGATCGAATCGCACCTGCGCTCCATCGGTCTGTTACCGGAAGACGGTCCTGACGCTCATCAGCGTAAGTTGATTGATGACCATCGCGTCAAGTACGAGATGGGTATGAAAGCCGTCGAGGACGCCGGCGTCAGCGCCTTCCCCCCGGAAGCTACCCTCTGCAGCAAATGTCAGACGAAGGCGGTCATCGCCATGGACGGTTGCCTCACCTGCCTGAACTGCGGCGATTCCAAGTGTTCCTGAAGCCCCACGACCCATCATTCCATCAACTCCTCAACTTCTATCCGAGATCGCGCTATGTCTCTATTGCCTGATGCCATGACCGTCATCGAGATCACCGAACCCGGCGGTCCCGAAAAGCTGGCGATTAATCGCCGGCCCACACCGCAGCCAGCGTCCGGCGAAGTCCTGATCAAAGTCGCCACTGCCGGCGTCAACCGCCCCGATTGTCTGCAACGCCAGGGCGGATATCCCCCGCCGCCCGGCGCTTCCGACATTCCAGGGCTGGAAGTCGCCGGAACTATTGCGGCGCTCGGCGAAGGCCTTGCCGAATGGCGGATCGGCGACGAAGTCTGCGCTCTGCTCACCGGCGGCGGCTATGCCGAATACTGCGTGGCTCCCGCCCCCCAATGCCTGCCCATTCCAGCCGGACTGACATTGCCACAGGCGGCGGCGTTGCCCGAAACATTCTTCACCGTCTGGAGCAACGTCTTTGACCGCGCCCGGTTACGACCGGGCGAAACCCTGCTGGTGCATGGCGGGGCCAGTGGCATTGGCACAACAGCCATTCAACTAGCCAAGGCGCTGGGTTCACGGGTGTTCACCACGGTCGGCGGCGTTGAAAAAATACAACCCTGCCTTGATTTAGGGGCCGAGCGAGTGATCAACTACCGCGAGGAGGATTTTGTCCAAATCGTCAAGGAAGCCACGAATAATCGGGGCGTGAACGTGATTTTGGACATGGTTGGCGGCGATTATGTCCAGCGCAACCTCAGCGCTCTGGCCGTCGAAGGCCGACTGGTCTTTATCGCCTTCCTGCGCGGCGCCAGGATGGAACTGAATCTGGCACCCGTGATGATGAAACGCCTGACCATCACCGGTTCAACCCTGCGCGCCCGGCCCGTCGCTGACAAGGCTCCCATCGCCCAGGCCCTGCGTACAACAGTCTGGCCCTTGATCGCCGATGGCGTTATCAAACCCGTTATCGACCAGATTTTTCCATTCATTGAAGCCGCTGAGGCCCATGCCCTGATGGAGTCCAATCGTCATGTCGGCAAGATTCTGCTACAAGTCGCCTGACTGACGCCGCTGCCCAAAAATTTTCCCCGTACACCCCTTTTCTACTGACGAATGAGGGGTGTTATTATCTGTGAATTCTGCATTGCAACAAAAAATCGTCTATGATGTTAGGGTGATCAAAAGATTTCTATTCTGCCTTGCTGAAATCCTCTCAGCAACTTTTGATCAACTAGAATCAATACTGAAACCAACCGATCCTCATCAGACCTAACAGTAGCGTTATAGCCGGGAAGATCAGTTCATAAAGACGAAAAATGTGGCTTCGCCGGGTGCTTGCGCCCGATGAACGCTCCAGATTACATACAGGTGAGAGGTTAAAAACCATGCGCGGTAACCATAAGCTCCATCATCCGTTCATTTGGTTCGAGAACGGAGGATGGTGGTTCAAGATTTTCGGCGAATGCTTCGGCCCCTATTGGGACTTGGCGGACGCCCGCTATCAGTTGCTGGTTATCCAGGGACTTAGCCAACGACTCCGCGAAGCAGTCGCCTACTAAGCCCGGATGCGCCCTTGACATTCTCCCCGCTCTAAAGGAGCGGCTCTTTCGCGCAAGACCTGATAAAAAAAAGCCGAGCTTAACAGCTCGGCTCAAAGTATTCGGCGAAAAATGGGAAACTTACCCGGCGGCGGCTTCCGGGCGATCCACCAACTCGACATAGGCCATCGGCGCATTGTCGCCAGCTCGGAATCCGCATTTGAGAATGCGTAAATAACCGCCAGGACGCCTCTGATAGCGGGGACCTAGCTCATTAAATAGTTTAGTCACCACTTCCCGGTCGCGTAACCGGGCGAACGCTAACCGCCGCCGGGCCACGCTGTCTTCCTTGGACAAGGTGATCAGCGGCTCGGCGACTTCGCGCAACTCCTTAGCCTTGGGCAAGGTCGTTCGAATGAGTTCATGGGTAAACAGCGAAGCAGCCATGTTGCGCATCATGGCTTTGCGATGACTGCTGGTTCGATTCAGTTTGCGACCGGCTTTGCGATGGCGCATAACAACAATTCCTTAGTCAATCAGGTAATCGGACAAATCGATAATGAACGGTTAAGGAGGGAGCGGCGAGTGTACCGCTCGCCCCTTACTCAGATTCAGGTTCGGACTCTGCTTCCGCTTCGCTGTCGCCAGCAAGTTTTGGCGCTGAACGGGGCAGTTTATCGCTGCTCTCTGCCGCTGCCTCAGCTGCCGTACCAGCCCTGCGCGATGCGTTCGCCGCACGTTGTTCCTCAGTCGGTTCAGCCAGACCCGGTGGCGGCCAATTGTCGACCCTCATACCCAGGTTCAACCCGAACTTAGCTAGCACTTCCTTGATTTCCGTCAGCGACTTCTTACCGAGATTCGGCGTTTTCAGCAATTCCGACTCGGTTTTCTGCACTAGGTCGCCGATGTAGTAAACATTTTCCGCTTTCAGACAGTTAGCCGAGCGAACCGTCAACTCCAAGTCATCCACCGGCTGCATGAGCTTGGGATCGATATCCACTGGCGGCAGCGGCATTGGTTCATCCCGCTTACCCTTGAGATCAACAAATACCGACAATTGATCCAGCAAAATCCTGGCTGCCGTGCGGATCGCTTCTTCCGGATCAATCGTGCCATTGGTTTCGAGACTTAGAATCAGCTTGTCCAGATTGGTCCGTTGTTCAACGCGAGCGCTTTCCACTCGATAGCTGATCCGTCCGACGGGGCTGAAAGACGCATCCAACCGCAACCGACCAATGGGCCGGGTTTCGTCTTCGGTACTCTCTTCCCGCTGAGTCGCCGGCCAGTAACCGCGGCCCCGCTCAACTTTGAGCAGTTTGAAGTTCAGCTCGCCGCTCTTGGTTAAATGGGCGATGACATGATCAGGATTAACAATATTGACCGCATGGGTCGTTTCAATATCGGCAGCCCGTACCGGCCCGGGTCCCTTCTTGGTCAGCGTCAGGCTGGCTTCTTCAACGCCGTCCTGCAAAACCACCGCCACACCCTTGAGATTGAGCAGAATGTCGATGACATCTTCCTGCACGCCCTCAATCGTCGAATACTCATGCAGCACCCCGTCGATCTCACATTCGACGATTGCCGCGCCAGGTATGGAGGAGAGCAGAATCCGTCTCAGGGCGTTGCCCAGCGTATAGCCAAACCCGCGCTCCAGAGGTTCCACGGTTACCTGCGCCGCTCGCCGCTGGTCATCAAGAATCTTGACTTCGACGCGGGTCGGCTTCAGTAAATCGAATGCACCCACCATCCGTTTCCCCTCGGCTTCGGTCACTTGGAGTACAACTCCACCACCAGGGATTCATTGATATCCGGCGGCAGATCGCTACGATCCGGGATCCGCTTGAACACCCCACTCATCTTACTGACGTCTACATCCACCCATTCGACAAGCCCCTGGCCCTGGGCCAGTTGCAGCGAGTACTGGATGCGGGTCTGGTTACGGCTTTTCTCATGCACCGCCACCACATCCCCTTCCTCGATCTGATAGGAAGGGATATTGACCCGCTGGCCATTGACGATTATCGCCCGATGCGACACCAGTTGCCGGGCTTCGGCGCGAGTACTGCCAAACCCCATCCGGTATACGACGTTATCTAACCGGCATTCCAGCAACTTCATCAGGTTTTCACCCGTAGACCCCTTACGGCGGGCCGCTTCCTTGTAATAATTCAGGAACTGGCGCTCTAGCACCCCATAGATGCGCCGCAGCTTCTGTTTTTCACGCAACTGCAACCCGTAGTTGGATAACCGGGGGCGGCGTGCGCCGTGCTGACCTGGCAACCGCTCCAGATTGCACTTGGATTCCAGCGGCCGGGCAGCGGATTTTAAAAACAGATCCACACCTTCCCGACGGCTCAGTTTGCACTTGGGACCAAGATATCTCGCCACAGTTAACTCCTGGACTAAACGCGACGGCGCTTGGGAGGGCGGCAGCCGTTATGGGGTATCGGCGTCACATCCATAATACTCATAATCTTGAAACCGGCGGCGTTCAGGGCGCGCACTGCGGACTCCCGACCCGGTCCCGGACCATTGACGTTGACTTCCAGATTCTTGACACCGTATTCCTTGACCACATTACCCACTCGTTCGGCAGCGACCTGGGCGGCGAATGGCGTACTCTTGCGAGAGCCACGGAAGCCCGAACCGCCCGATGTCGCCCAGCCCAGCGTATTCCCCTGGCGATCCGTAATGGTAATGATGGTGTTGTTAAATGAGGCGTGGATATGGGCGATGCCATCCACGACATTCTTTTTGACGCGCTTGCGCGTCTTGGTAACCGGTTTTGCCATGCTCCAACCTATGCCAAATAGTCCAATTAATTCAGGCGCTTACTTGCGGATAGCCCGACGCGGACCTTTGCGCGTTCTGGCGTTGGTGCGGGTGCGCTGACCGCGCACTGGCAGACCGCGCCGATGCCGCAAGCCGCGATAACAACCCAAATCCATCAATCGCTTGATACTCATGGATACTTCGCGGCGCAAGTCACCTTCCACAACGTGTTTAGCGACTTCAGCGCGTAGCGCATCCACCTGAGCTTCATCCAAATCACGGACTTTGAGATCCGGCGCGACTTGAGCTGCATCGCAAATCTGGCGGGCGCTGGTTTTACCAATCCCGTAGATGGATTGCAGCGCAATGACCGCATGTTTGTTGACCGGAATATTGATACCTGCAATACGGGCCATGCCTTAAAACTCCTCTCCTTGCGCCGCCGGGTTATCGCCATGCAAAGATTTGGGAATTTAACCCACTCGGCGCTTTAAATCAATAGCAATACTGAACCATTATCCCTGACGCTGCTTATGGCGGGCGTCCTTGCAAATCACCCGCACCACACGATCGCGGCGAATGATTTTACAGTTCCGGCAAATTTTCTTGACCGAGGCACGCACTTTCATCAGTATTCTCCAGATTAAGCAGAGCGCCCAGCCTATGGCCAGCGCTCCATCGGCAATTTTTCGTCTTGCGGTCAGCGCAACAGACTCTGGCCTTTGAAACTGCTCTTTTTCAGCAGGCTTTCGTACTGATGCGACATCAGATGCGCCTGCACCTGAGCCATGAAGTCCATGACCACCACCACAATAATCAGCAGCGACGTTCCGCCAAAATAGAACGGCACTCGCCAATATAAGATCAGGAACTCGGGCATTAGACAGACGCCGGTGATGTAGATCGCGCCTACCATAGTGAGTCGGGTCAATACCTTGTCAATATAGGACGCCGTCTGCGCGCCCGGACGGATGCCCGGAATGAATGCTCCGGACTTCTTCAAATTATCAGCGGTCTCCTTGGAATTGAAGACCAGTGCAGTATAGAAGAAGCAGAAAAAGATAATTAAACCGGCATATAGCAATACATACAAAGGCTGACCAGGCGATAGCGCTGAGCTAATATCCCGAAGCCATTCCATATTCGGCGAACTGCCAAACCAACTGCCCAGCGTGGCCGGGAACAAGATGAGGCTAGAAGCGAAGATGGGTGGAATCACGCCGGACATATTCAGCTTCAGCGGCAAGTGAGTGGTCTGCGCGGCGTATACTTTCCGACCCTGCTGCCGCTTGGCGTAGTTGACCGTAATTCGCCGTTGCCCACGTTCGACAAACACGACAAACCCGGTGACCACTACGGATAACGCCAGCAGCAACAACACCAACATCACATGCAATTCACCGGTGCGCGCCAATTCGAGAGTGCCACCCACAGCCTGCGGCAGACCAGCGACGATACCCGCGAAGATCATCATGGATATGCCGTTGCCGATACCGCGCTCGGTCACTTGTTCACCCAGCCACATCAGGAAAATCGTGCCTGCCACCAAGGTGATTGTCGCCGTGACCATGAAACTGAGCCCGGGAGCGACGACAACTGTAGTATTCCCGACCATCTGCCCCTGAATCGCGATACTGACGCCAATCGCCTGGAAAGACGCCAGAACCACTGTCAAGTAGCGGGTATAGCGAGTCAGTGTATGGCGGCCAGCCGCGCCACTCTCCTTGCGCAACCGCTCTAGGGTCGGCACGACCATCGACATCATCTGCAAAATGATTGAGGCTGAGATATAGGGCATCACCCCCAACGCAAAGATACTCAGGCGACCTAGCGCGCCGCCCGAAAACATGTTGAACATGTCGAGGATGGTGCCGCGCTGCTGATCGAACAGTTGCGCCATAGCGTTCGGATCAATGCCGGGCACCGGGATGTGCGCGCCAATACGGAACACCACCAGCGCGCCCAGTAAGAACAACAGGCGCTGGCGCAATTCGGTCATCTTGCCGAGATCCGGCAGAGCAGTCGCCATACGTTCGCTTACTCCAGAATCGCGCCGCCAGCGGCCAGCACCGCCGCACGGGCGCCCGCCGTCAGAGCCAGGCCACGCAGGGTCACCGGCTTTTCCAGTTTACCGGAAAGAATAACCTTGACTCTTTTAGCGAAGATCGGCGCCAAATTGGCCGCCTGTAGCGCCGCCAGGTCGATCACTTCAGCAGGCACTTTCGCCAGCGCATACAGGCGCACCTCAGCAGTGTCCTGGGCGGTCATGGAATGGAACCCGCGTTTGGGCAAACGCCGCTGCAATGGCATCTGGCCGCCTTCAAAGCCGACCTTATGATAACCGCCGGCCCGGGCGTGTTGGCCCTTATGGCCGCGCCCAGCCGTCTTGCCGAGGCCAGAGCCGATGCCGCGCCCGACCCGGCGCTTGTCCGGACGACTACCGGGGGCCGGCTTGAGGGTATTTAAACGCATGGCTTCAGGCCTCCTCGACTTTCAGCAGATACGAAACTTTGCGGATCATGCCGCGATTCTCCGGGGTATCAACGACGACGGCGCTGCTATGCATCCGCCGCAGTCCCAATCCACGCACACAAGCCTGGTGCGCCGCCAGCCGGCCATGCACACTCTTCACCAACGTAACTTTCAACTGATTCGCCATGCCCATCAACTCCGAATCTCGTCCACGCTCTTGCCGCGCTTGGCCGCCTGATAATCCGGAGACCGCATCGCGCTCAAACCGCGAATGGTCGCTCGCACCACATTGATTGGATTGCGTGAACCGATACATTTAGCCAGCACGTCCTTGACGCCGACGACATCGAACACGGCGCGCATAGCGCCGCCGGCAATGATGCCGGTGCCTTCAGACGCCGGTTGCATGAACACATGGGCGGCGCCATGTTCAGCAGTGACCGGATATTGCAGAGTCGCGCCATTCAACGCCACGCTACGCATGTTCTTACGGGCTTTTTCCATGGCTTTCTGAATAGCCATGGGAACCTCGCGGGCCTTGCCATAACCCAAGCCCACCCGGCCATTGCCATCGCCGACGACGGTCAGCGCGGTGAACCCAAACTGCCGGCCACCCTTGACCACTTTGGCCACACGGTTGACGGCAATCAGCTTTTCCTGCAAGCCGTCTGTATTCTGGGAACCTTCTACATTGGTCGCCATATCTGCTCCTTAAAACTCCAAACCGTTCTCACGCGCAGCATCAGCCAACGCCTTGATCCGGCCGTGATACTTGAAACCGGAGCGGTCGAACGCCACCTGGGTGACGCCGATCGCTTTGGCCTTCTCAGCGATCGCCTTACCCACCACCTTGGCGGCTTCGATATCGCCGGTGCTCTTCAGCGCCTGGCGCAGCACCGGATCAAGCGTTGAAGCAGCAGCCAGCGTCCGGTCGCCGGTCGGCGCCGGAACAATGATCTGGGCGTAAATGTGACTGAGCGTACGATGTACACAGAGCCGGTGAACGCCCAGTTCGCGAATCTTGTAACGGGTCCGCAACCCGCGCCGCAAGCGTGCGGTCTTCTTATCAGCGGCTTTTTTATCCATGGCGAGCCCCTACTTCTTCTTAGCTTCTTTCAGGATGATCGTCTCATCCGAATAACGCACACCCTTGCCCTTATAAGGCTCTGGCGGCCGGTAGGCGCGGATTTTGGCGGCGACTTCGCCGACCTGCTGCTTATCCACGCCCTGAATAATAATTTCGGTCTGGGTAGGCGTCTGAATGGTGATGCCGTCGGGAACCTTGAACTCGACCGGATGGGAAAATCCGAGAGTCAGATTCAGTACGCTACCCTGAGCCTGGGCGCGATAGCCGACGCCGACCAGTTGCAACTTGCGTTGGAAGCCCTGATTGACCCCGATGACCATGTTGTTGAGCAAAGCGCGCATAGTGCCGGTCATCGCCCGATACTTGGCTTCGTTGGTCAGCACCCGTGGGGCGACTTTCAACTCGCCGCCGTCCTGCTGGACGATCACCCAAGGATGCACCAGGAGTTCTGCCGAACCGTTTTTACCCTTAAGCGCCACTTGCTGACCGTCAACGATCACATTCACGCCAGCAGGTACGGGAATCGGCTGTTTGCCCACCCGCGAGGTGCGGATTTTATTTTCTCTAACGAGGGTTGCCATGATGAAATCCCTTTACGCCACGAAGCACAAGATTTCGCCGCCATGACTGGCGGCGCGCGCAGCGCGGTCGCTCATCAGGCCCTTGGATGTAGAGACGATAGCGACCCCGAGACCGCCCATGACCTTGGGCAGTTCATCCTTACCGCGAAAGACGCGCCGGCCAGGCTTGCTCACTCGCTCGATGCGCTCGATCACGGGCCGCCCTTCAAAATACTTCAGGATCACCGTCAGCTCCGCCTTGCCAGGCGCAGTCGGTGCGACCGCAAAATCAGCGATATAACCCTCGTCGCGCAACACTTGGGCAATCGCCGCCTTCACCTTGGAAGCGGGCATGGTCACCTGGGATTTTGCGGCAGCCTGGGCATTGCGGATGCGCGTCAGCATATCCGCGATGGGGTCTGTCATACTCATATTTCAATCTGCTCCACATGGTCAGTCGGGGGGCCGCGCCGGCGGCGTGGCGCACCCTGGACTTAAGGTGTTAGTCACTCGCCTCTCCCACTGGCGGGAAAGGCGTTGGGGGGTAAGCGTCGCCGCGCAAAGGCCGCAGCTTCACCCTAATTCTCTCTCCCTTAAACTAAGAGAGAGGCATTGAATCCTACCAACTGGCCTTGCGCAAGCCCGGCACGTCGCCGCGCATGGTCGCTTCACGCAACTTGTTGCGTCCCAGACCAAACTTGCGGTAGAAACCATGCGGCCGCCCGGTCAGCCGACAGCGGTTATGCAACCGGCTGGGGCTGGCGTCGCGCGGCTGCATTTGCAGTTTTTTCTGCGCTTCCCGCCGTTGCTCATCACTATTAGCCGGATCGCGAATCGTTTCCTTCAACGCAGCCCGTCGAGCGGCATACTTTTCGACAATGCGCGCGCGCTTGACCTCGCGATTGATCATGCTCAGTTTAGCCACACTTTAACCCTCAGTTCCGAAAAGGGAAATTGAACGCCGCCAACAATGCGCGGCCTTCTTCGTCAGTGCGCGCCGTGGTCGTGATCGTAATATCCATGCCACGAATAGCGTCGATCTTGTCGTAGTCAATTTCCGGGAAAATGATCTGCTCACGCACGCCCAGGCTGTAGTTGCCGCGACCATCGAAGGCGCGGGCGCTGAACCCGCGAAAGTCGCGGATGCGGGGAATAGCGATATTCACCAGCCGATCCAGGAATTCATACATTCGTTCGCGCCGCAGCGTCACCTTGCAGCCAATCGGCCAGTCAGCGCGGATCTTGAAACCGGCAATCGACTTGCGCGACAGGGTTACGACTGGCTTTTGTCCGGCGATCTGCGTCATATTGCTGACCGCATGCTCCATGATTTTCTTATCAGCAACCGCCTCGCCTACGCCCATATTCAGGGTAATCTTGGTGATGCGCGGCACTTCCATAACGTTACCGTAATTGAACTGCTCGCGCAGTTTCGGCGCTACCGTCTCGCGATAATATTGTTGCAGTCGGACCATGGCTTTAGACATCCACGACTTCGTTATTGGATTTGAAGTAGCGCACCTTGCGGCCGTCCTCCAGCACCCGGAAACCGACCCGATCTCCTTTTTTCGTCGCCGGATTGAACAGCATCACGTTGGAAACGTGCAGCGCTGCTTCACGCTCGATAATGCCGCCGGCCACATTACGCGCCGGATTGGGCTTGGTATGGCGTTTGATCATATTGACGCCGGCCACGATCACCCGCTCGCCGTCTTCAATCATCCGCATGACTTTGCCGCGTCGGCCCTTGTCCTTACCAGCGATGATGATGATCTCATCATCTCTTCGAATTCTGCGCATTGCTGTTTTCTCCCGCTTTACAGCACTTCGGGGGCCAATGAAATGATCTTCATGAACCGCTCGCCGCGCAACTCACGGGTCACAGGTCCGAAGATACGGGTGCCGATCGGCTCTAACTTGTTGTTGAGCAACACCGCCGCATTGCCATCAAAGCGGATCAACGAACCGTCTGGCCGACGCACGCCCTTGCGGGTGCGCACTACCACAGCGTTGTAGACCTCTCCCTTGTTGACCTTGCCCCGCGGGATCGCGTCCTTAACGCTGACCTTGATGATGTCGCCAATATGCGCGTAGCGGCGGTGAGAACCGCCCAGCACCTTGATGCACATCAGCCGGCGGGCACCGCTGTTGTCAGCGACTTCCAACATCGTTTGCATCTGAATCATGATTCTACATTCCGTTCACGGATTGGAAAAATGCCTGCCGGCCAGGCGCGCCGCAGAGCGCGACAGCTATTGCGCGCGCTTGACCACCGCCGCCAACATCCAGGACTTGGTCTTGGACAGAGGCCGGCACTGTTTGATGGCGACCAAATCGCCCTCGTGGCATTCATTATTTTCGTCGTGGGCGTGCAACTTGGTAGTCCGGCGGATGTACTTGCCATACACTGGATGCTTAACCAATCGCTCGATGACCACGGTGATGGTCTTGTCCATCTTATTACTGGTCACGCGCCCGGTCAGGGTGCGTTCCACCTGGATTTCCGTCGTCATGCCTTCGCCGCCTTTTCGCTCAATACCATCTTCACCCGGGCGATACTACGCCGCGCCTGCCGGAACAAATGCGGCTTACTGGTCTGGTTTGTGGCCTTTTGCATCCGCAGGTTGAACTGTTCACGCAACAGCGCCAGCAGTTCCTGCTGGAGTTCGTCCGAGGTCTTTTGCCGTAATTCGCTCACTTTCATCACATCACCGTCCGGGTCACAAAAGTCGTTTGCACCGGGAGCTTGGCTGACGCCAGGCGAAACGCCTCGCGGGCGACGGCTTCGGTAACGCCTTCCACCTCATACAACACGCAACCGGGCTTGATCGGGGCCACCCAGAATTCGACGCTACCCTTGCCACTACCCATACGTACTTCCAGGGGTTTCCGGGTGATCGGTTTATCCGGGAAGATGCGAATCCACACCTTGCCGCCACGCTTGATATAGCGGTTGATCGCCCGGCGAGCGGCCTCAATCTGGCGGGCCGTCAGCATCCCACGAGTGGTACTCTTCAGTCCGTACTCGCCAAAGCTCACCTGGTTGCCGCTGGTGGCGACGCCACGGTTACGCCCCTTGCGCTGTTTGCGAAATTTTGTTCTCTTCGGCTGTAACATGTTCTATCCCGTCTATCAACAAAGGAACTTCGCAGCATCGCGCAAAGCCCCGCAATATGATCCGATTTTCAGCCGGCGGACGCCTTCTCGGACTTGGCGTCGCCCGGACGGTCAAAGCCGAAAACTTCGCCCTTGAAGATCCAGACCTTGATTCCGATCACGCCGTAGGTCGTGCGGGCTTCGGCCAAACCATAGTCGATGTTGGCGCGCAAGGTATGCAATGGCACTCGCCCTTCCCGGGTCCATTCACTGCGAGCGATTTCAGCACCATTCAAGCGACCGGAAACTTGAATTTTAATCCCGAGCGCGCCCAGACGCATAGCGTTCGTTACCGTGCGCTTCATGGCCCGCCGGAACATGATGCGCCGCTCCAATTGCTGGGCTACGCCTTCGGCCACCAGTTGCGCATCTAGCTCCGGTTTGCGAATTTCTTCGATGTTGACTTGCAGATCCTTGATGTCCAAACCCATCATGCGGGCCACCGCCTTGCGCAGGGCTTCGATATCCTCACCCTTCTTGCCAATTACCACGCCCGGACGAGCGGTGTGAATCGTGATGCGCGCCAATCGGGCCGGACGTTCAATCTGAATCCGGCTGACCGACGCATTGGCCAGTTTCTTTTTGAGAAATTGCCGTACTTTCAGATCGGTTTCCAGCAGATCGGGGAAGTTCTTGCTGCTGGCGTACCACTTAGACGTCCAGTCGGACGCGATCCCCAACCGGATACCGGTGGGATTGACTTTCTGACCCATGTCGTTCTTGCTCCGGTTATTCGGCAACGGTGACGGTAATGTGGCTAGTGCGCTTGACAATGCGATTGCCGCGCCCCTTGGCGCGAGCCTGCATCCGCTTTAGCACCGGACCACAATCCACACAGATGGCGGATACCTTCAACTCGTCGATATCCGCGCCTTCATTGTGTTCAGCGTTGGCAATGGCCGACTCCAGGACGCCCTTGATCAACTGAGCCGCCTTCTTGTTGCTGAAGGTCAGAACCTGTAAAGCCCGGTCTACCGGCAAATTGCGCACCTGATCAGCGACCAATCGAGCTTTCTGCGGCGAGATACGCGCATGTTTTAAAATAGCGACAGCTTGCATCGGATCGCCCTCCTATTTGGACTTCTTATCCGCTGCATGCCCGCGATATGTGCGGGTCGCAGCGAATTCGCCCAGCTTGTGGCCGATCATGTTCTCAGTCACCAGAATCGGCACATGCTGACGGCCATTATGCACAGCGATGGTCAATCCGATCATTTCGGGCAAAATCATGGAGCGCCGCGACCAGGTCTTGATCGGGCGCTTGGCATTCGTGGCGACCGCCTGTTCCACCTTTTTGACCAGGTGGAGATCGACGAACGGTCCTTTTTTAATCGAGCGTGGCACCTTAGCTCATCCTCTCAGTTGTATGGCCCCCTCAGGGGCGACCACCCAGGCGACGCCGGATGGCCCCTTGCGTTATTTCGCTTTACGCCGGCGCACAATCAACTTGTCAGTGCGCTTGTTCGAGCGAGTCTTATAGCCCTTGGTTGGCGTACCCCATGGCGACACCGGATGGCGTCCGCCTGAAGTCCGGCCTTCGCCGCCGCCGTGCGGGTGATCGACCGGATTCATGGCCACGCCGCGCACGGTGGGCCGAACGCCGCGCCAGCGCTGCGCGCCGGCTTTGCCCAGCGAACGCAGATTGTGTTCCGCGTTCCCCACTTCGCCGATGGTGGCTTTACAATCTGCATGAACCTTGCGGATTTCTCCGGATCGCAACCGCAATGTAGCGTAGTTGCCTTCGCGGGCGACCAGTTGCACGGAAGCGCCCGCGCTGCGCGCCAGTTGCGCGCCTTTACCAGGCCGCAACTCTACGCAATGCACCTGGCTGCCGACCGGCACATTGCGCAGCGGCAACGCATTACCCGGCTTGATCGGCGACGCCGGACCCGACATCAGACTTGCGCCCACATGAACATCACGCGGGGCGATGATGTAGCGGCGCTCGCCATCTGCGTACAACAGCAGGGCGATATGGGCGCTGCGGTTCGGATCATATTCAAGCCGCTCAACCCGCGCCGGGATGTTGTCCTTGTTGCGCTTAAAGTCAACCAGCCGATAATGCTGTTTATGGCCGCCGCCCTGATGCCGGGTCGTAATGCGGCCCATGTTGTTACGGCCGCCATTGCGAGACTGCTTTTCCAGCAGTGGCGCATAGGGCTTGCCTTTGTGCAATTCGGGATTGACGACCTTGACCACAAAGCGCCGGCCAGGCGAAGTCGGTTTAGTCTTGACGATAGGCATGGGGGTTCACCTTAATCTCATGTACCGGGGCCATGAACGCCCGCTCATTCCGCAGCCACGAAGTCGATCTCATGACCGGCTTCCAGGGACACGTAGGCTTTTTTCCAGTCTGGACGCTTTCCATGCATTGCCCCGAAGCGCTTACGCTTACCCTTGACGTTGAGCACGGTCACGCCCTTAACCTTGACCTTGAACATCAATTCGACAGCGTCCTTGATTTCCGGCTTGGTGGCGTCGCGAAGCACCTTAAACACAACCTGGTTATGCCGCTCAGCGACCCGGTTCGCTTTCTCGGAAATATGCGGGGCCCGCAAAACCTTCATCAAGCGTTCCTGATTGTTCATGCCAGCCACTCCCCAACGCGCTGCATGGCGCCTGCTGTGATCACCACGGCGTCTGCGCCGACCAGACTGACAGGATCCAGACCAGCGACATCGCTCACCGCTACTTGACGCAAGTTACGGGCTGACAGACCCAGATTGAGATCGACGTCCTCGCTGACCAGTAAAACCCGGCGTTGATCGGCCAGACCCAGCATCGCCAATCGGGCGATCATCTGCTTGGTCTTGATTTCCGGCAGGGTCAACTCGTCGACAATCAGCAGACGATCCTGGCGCAGCAATTCGGAAAAGATGGCGCGCAGCGCGGCACGATACATCTTACGGTTAACTTTCTGCGAGTGATCCTGCGGACGGGCGGCAAAAGTCACGCCGCCGCCTCGCCAAATGGGACCACGGGTGCTGCCGGCGCGGGCGCGCCCGGTACCCTTCTGCCGCCACGGCTTGGCACCGCCGCCGCTGACCTGGGCGCGGGTTTTCTGCGCACGGGAGCCGGAGCGGCCGCCAGCCAGATAGGCGACGACGACTTGATGGACCAACGTTTCGTTGAATGGCCGGGCAAAGACCTCATCAGCGACCGTCACCTGGCCGGACGCCGCACCGCTCGCGTTTTTAACTTGAAGTTCCATATCGCCTCCCTTACCGCCGCGCCTTCACGGCGGGCCGGACCACCACATCGCCGCCTTTATGGCCAGGTACCGCCCCCTTAACCGCCAGCAGGTTGTGTTCCGCATCGACCCGAACGACTTCCAGGTTTTGCACGCAACGCTGCGCAGCGCCGAGATGGCCGGCCATTTTCTTACCCTTGAACACTCGACCTGGACTCTGGTTCTGGCCGATAGAGCCGGGAGCGCGATGGGATAGAGAGTTGCCATGGCTGGCGCGCTGGCTGCGGAAATGGTGACGCTTGATAGCGCCGGCAAAGCCTTTACCGATGGTGGTTCCCGTGACGTCGACTTTTTGGCCGGCCTGGAACAAATCAACTGTCAGCTCGGCGCCAACATCAATCCCGGCACCTTCGCCATCCGCCAAACGGAATTCCCACAGGCCGCGCCCAGGAGCGACGCCCACCTTGGCGAAGTGACCAGCCATGGGCTTGGTCACGCGACTGGCGCGACGACTGCCGACCGTCACCTGAAAGGCGCGGTAGCCATCGGTTTCTTCAGTTTTGACCTGAGTCACACGGTTCGGCTCGACCTCAATCAAAGTGACCGGGATCGAAACGCCGTCCTCCGTGAAAACGCGAGTCATACCAGCCTTACGGCCGATGAGTCCTATTGCCATTTTGTTAAACCTCTGGATTAACAGCGACAGACCAGAGGAGGGGAAGGCCGCCCCTCATGGCCTGGAGATTCACACGCTCAATTCAACTTGATCTGTACGTCCACACCGGCGGCGAGATCGAGTTTCATCAGCGCGTCGACCGTCTTGTCAGTCGGATCCACGATGTCCATGAGCCGTTTATGGGTGCGCAGCTCATACTGATCGCGGGCGTCCTTGTTGACATGCGGCGAAACCAGCACGGTGAAGCGTTCCATCTTGGTCGGCAGCGGGATGGGACCACGAACCTGCGCGCCGGTGCGCTTCGCGGTTTCGACGATTTCCCGCGCCGATTGATCGATCAACCGGTGGTCAAATGCTTTCAGACGGATGCGAATACGCTGGCTGCTCATGGTGCTCACTCAATGATCTTAGCGACGA
>Ga0209573_1002157_pt1 | contig 26429 bp, 20 predicted proteins | sample TNRBio252014_DNA_FD_185870 | JGI IMG/M metagenome (GOLD analysis project Ga0209573, IMG submission 185870) | Wastewater treatment Type I Accumulibacter community from EBPR Bioreactor in Madison, WI, USA - TNR Reactor_6/25/2014_ DNA (SPAdes)... | ecosystem: Engineered > Bioreactor > EBPR >... | reverse complement strand
TGGAACCGGGCACGGTCTTCCTCGCCGACATTGCCGAGGAGGGCGAGGTCGAGCTCGTCGTTGCGGAGCCGGTCGAGCTGGGCCTGCGGCGAGAGTTCGAAAAGCGCCACGGCGGTGCGCGGCGAGCTTTTGCGCAGGGCCCGCACCGCCGGAGCGACGAGATCATCGAGAAAGATCGTGAGGAATCCGAGCCGGATGGTGCGTTTGCCATCGCCGAACTGCTCGCGCACCTGCTGGGCCGAGGTCTCCGCATCGCAGAGGAGCTGGCGGGCGCGGTCGAGGAACCAGCGTCCCGCCTCGTTGAGGACGAGCCGCTTGCGGACCCGGTCGAAGAGGGCGACCCCGAGCTCCTCCTCGAGCGACTGGATCTGGCGGCTCAGGGCGGGCTGGGAAAGGTGCACCCGCCGCGCCGCCACCGTCACTGAAAGCTCCTCCGCCGTGGCGACAAAGTAACGAAGTTGATGCAGTTCCATCTCGCGCGAGGGTCGTAGAGTTCATAACCTACGTGCATGAACTACGCACGCAACTCGCATTGGCGATCCGGGCTTCAACGGAGCATGCTGGACCCATGAAAGTTCAGAACCATCCCACCATGAATGCCTCCACCTCCATCATCCTGAGGCCCGCCGCCGAACGAGGCCATGCCAACCACGGCTGGCTCGATACCTGGCACAGCTTCAGTTTCGCCAACTACTACGATCCCGAACACATGGGCTTCCGCAGCCTGCGCGTCATCAACCAGGACCGCATCGCCCCGGGCGCCGGCTTCGGCACCCACCCGCACCGCGACATGGAGATCTTCAGCTACGTCCTCGAGGGCACGCTGAAACACGCCGACAGCATGGGGAATTCGCGCGAGCTCAAGCCCGGCCAGATCCAGCTGATGAGCGCCGGCTCGGGCGTGACCCATAGCGAATTCAATCCCTCGCGCGAGGAAGGCACCCACATTCTCCAGATCTGGATCCAGCCCCATACGAAGGGTCTCACGCCCACCTACACCGAATGGCATCCACAGGAGGGTCCGGCTCCGGCCAAAACCCTCGTCATCTCGCCAGATGGTCGCGAGCAGTCCGCCACGATCCGTCAGGACGCCTTCGTCTACCGCCTCCTCCTCCAACCTGGTGAAACGGTGAACCACGAACTCGCCGAAGGACGCGGCCTCTGGGTGCAGGCCATCTACGGAGACTTGCGACTGAATGAAACCCCTCTCTTCCCCGGCGACGGTGCCAGCGCCGAAACCGCGGGCGGCTACCAACTCACCGCCGCAAACGTACCCGTCGAAGCGCTTCTCTTTGATCTCGCCTGAACGCAAATCCAACCTCCTGACATTCCACCCATCATGAAACATCTCCCCACCATCGCCCGCTACCTCCTCGGTCTCATTTTCCTCGTCTTCGGCTTGAATTTCTGGCTGAAGTTCATCCCCCTTCCATCTCCGGAAGAGGGCAGCCTCGCCGCCGGATTCATGGACGCGATCTACCTGTCGGGTTTCCTCACCGTGGTGAAGGGACTCGAGGTGCTCGGTGCGATTCTTCTCCTCGGGGGTCGCTACGTGAATCTCGCTCTCGCGATTCTCGGGCCCATCGTCGTTGTCATCGGGCTCTACCACCTCTTCATTTTGAAGGGCGGTTATCCCATGGCCATCGTCCTCGGGCTCCTCTCGCTCACCGCGCTGGCAGGACGCCGCGATTTCATCACTTCTCTTTTCAATCCCAGGTAAGTTCCCACGCTTCTCCTCGTCTGAACCGCTTTCTCTCCATGCACCACACCGCTCTCTTCCAACCGCTCCAAGCCGGGGCGCTCACGCTGCCCAACCGCATCGTCATGGCACCGCTCACCCGGGCCCGCACCGTGCAAGACCACCTGCCGAACGCGCTCATGGCCGAGCATTACGCCCAGCGCGCCAGCGGCGGTCTCCTCATCGCGGAGGCGACGATGGTGATGGAGGGCAACTGCTCCTTCATCGCCGAGCCCGGCATCTACTCCGAGGCGCAGGTCGCGGGATGGAAGCTGGTCACCGACGCGGTCCATGCGAAGGACGGTCGGATCTTTCTCCAGCTCTGGCACGGCGGCCGCGCCTGCCATCCGGTGCTCAACGACGGAGCCGAGCCGGTCGCTCCCAGCGCGATCCCGATCACGAACGACGAGATCCACACGCCGCAGGGCAAATTCCCCTACGTCACGCCTCGCGAACTCGCCGACGAAGAAATCCCCGGCATCGTCGAGGGCTTCCGCAAGGCGGCGGAAAATGCAAAGGCCGCGGGCTTCGATGGCGTCGAGGTGCATGGGGCGAACGGTTACCTCGTCGATGAATTCCTCCGCGACGGAGCCAATCATCGTACCGGTCCCTACGGCGGTCCCGTCGAAAACCGCGCCCGTATTCTCCTCGAGGTGCTTGATGCCGTGATCGGCGTGTGGGGAAGTGATCGCGTCGGACTGCGAATCTCACCGCTGAACAGTTACAACAGCATGATCGACAGCGATCCGGTCGGACTCGTTTCGTATCTCGCGACGGAGCTCGACCGTCGCGGCCTCGCCTACCTGCACGTGATGCGGGGCGACTTCTTCCAACAACAGACGGGAGACGTCCTCACGCCCATTCGCGAACGCTTCCACGGGACCCTGGTCGCCAACATGGGCTACAGTGCCGCCGAAGCGGCGGCGGACATCGCCGCAGGCAAGATCGACGCGGTCGCTTTCGGGGTTCCCTTCCTCGCGAATCCAGACCTGCCCGAGCGTTTCGCCCAGGACGCTCCGCTCAACGCGCCGGACCCTGCGACCTTCTATGGAGGAGGAGCCAAGGGATACACCGACTATCCGACGCTCGCAGAGGTGAAATCGGACATCGCTTCTTGACGGAAATTCGGATCTTCCCAATTCACACCCTTTCGGGTTCATTGGGAGGATGAACGAACAACCCCTCGATCGTCGCCAATTCGCCAAACGCCTCGCGGCCGGAGCCTTTGCCAGTGGCGCGGCGCCTCTGATCGGACAAGAGAGGGTCAACCCGACGAACCGACCCTCTCCGGTCCGGGCCACGGCGAAGACCGAGGCGGGTGTGGTCTTTGGCACGAACGAGCGGATGCACGTCCGCACTTCGGGTACCCTGAAGGGCGACTGGTTCGCCGAGGACGCGCGCGAAATCCCTGTGGTTGGAGACTACGACGTGATCGTCTGCGGAGGTGGTCCCGCCGGATTCGCCGCCGCCCTCGCCGCCGCTCGGAGCGGAGCCAAGACCGCCCTGCTCGAGGTGCACGGTTGCATCGGCGGGATCTGGACGGCCGGGATGCTCTCGTGGATCCTCGACGGCTTCAATAAACCGGGGATCATGTCCGAGGTGCTGAAGCGGCTCGGGGAACAGGGCAATGGACAGAAATTCGGATCGGCCTGGGTCTACCATCCCGAACCGATGAAGCTTCTCCTCGAGGACATGCTCCTCGAAGCCGGCGTGAAGATCCGTCTCTTCACCCGCGTCGTCGGCGCGGTCAACGACGACAAAAACCGCCTCGCCGCAATCCTGACCGAATCCAAATCGGGACGCGAGGTCTGGACGGCGAAGAGCTTCATCGACGCGACCGGCGACGGGGATCTCGCCGCGCAGGCGGGCTGTGGTTTCGATTTCGGACGACCGGGTGATGGAGTGACCCAGCCGATGAGCCTGATGGTCCTTTTTCACGGAGTGAAGACCGACGGGATCGCTCCCTTCATCAATCACCTCGCCGAGTCGCGCGACCTCGGGAAGGGCAAGGCGAATTTCCTCGCCGAATTGCGCTCCGCCGGGATCGAGCCGAGCTACGGCGGTCCATCCATCTTCGAGATCCACGACGGGCTTTATGCGATGATGGCGAACCACCAGTACGGAGTCTCCGCGATCAACGCCGACGATGTCTCCCGTGCCACCCTCGAGGCGCGCCGCGAGAATCACGCCATGATCAACGCCCTCCGCAAGAAAGGCGGACCGTGGAAGGACGTCGAGATCATCTCGACCGGCGAACAGATCGGCACGCGCGAGGCGCGCCGCATCCATGGACGGTATTCCGTGACCGACGAGGATCTGAAAAACGGCGCCCGCTTCGACGACGGCATCTGCCGTGTGACTTTCCCCATCGACGTGCACTCGACCGACCCGGGCAAAACCAAGGCGATCGAGGAGAAACCCTTCAAGTCGCAGCCCTACGACATTCCCCTGCGTTCCCTCATGGCGAAGGATGTGGATGGGCTCGTCCTCGCGGGTCGCTGCATCAGCGGCGGGTTCATCGCCCACAGCAGCTACCGCGTCACCGGCAACTCCGTCGCCATGGGCGAAGCCGCCGGCGTCGTCTGCGCCGTCGCGGCGCGGGAAAAGGTGCTCCCACATGAGGTGCCCTTCGGGGAGCTGGGGGTGAAGGCGGGGTGAGTGATTTGGCGATTTTCTGTAAGATCCGAGAGTTGGATGCGGTTTCCCATTGTTCATGCAACGCGACACCGAGGAATTCATCGAGCTGCTCACCGGGGCGCAGTCGGCCGTGTTTGGCTACATCGTTTCGCTCTGTCACGATCATGCCCTCGCCAAGGACATCCTGCAGGAGACGAACCTGACCCTCTGGCGCAAGGCGGATGACTTCGAGCAGGGCACCAGCTTCACGGCCTGGGCCTGCCGCACCGCCTATTTCCATGTCCTCAATCACCGCCGCAAACTGAGCCGCGAGCAGCTCGTCTTCGACGAGGATGTCTTTGATTACCTCGCCGAGCGGCAGGAAGAGCGCGCCTCGGGATCGGATCTCCGCCTCGAGGCCCTGAGGCAATGCATCGCGAAACTCCCGGCGGCGCAGCGTGATCTCGTCGACCGCCGTTACCGGCCCGGAGCCAGCGTCCAAGCCATCGCCCGCGATGATGGTAAGACGGAAGGCGCTGTTTCGCAGGCCCTTTTCCGCATCCGCACCGCCCTGCAGCGCTGCATCGAAAAGCAATTGATGAAGAAAGAACCCGCATGAATCACGACGAACGTCTCGAACGGGTCAATCTTCTCGCCTCGCGCCTCCTCGACGGACTCGCTTCGGCGGAGGAACGCGCCGAACTCAACGAACTCCTCCGCGGCGACCCGGAGTCCTGCGAACTCTACCTCGACCTCGCCGAAACCCACGCTCTCCTCGCCCGCGAGCACGCCGGAGACACTCTTGCCGAGGAAGTCAGCGGCATTCTTCCCTTTGCGATCGCAGGAGAACGATCCGCTCCTCGAAAGCTCACCGCCTCTTCCCCGATGATGTGGCGTTTTCTCGGTGCGGCCGCGGCGGTGGTACTGCTCGCAAACGGCTATGTCCTCTGGCAGAACTACGGATCCCGCGAACTCGAAGAAGAGCCTTCGCATGGACCGGGCGTCGCCGTTCTGAGCCGGGTCGTCGATCCCGAATGGCCGGAAGGCAAGACCGGGCCCTCGGTCGATGATGCCGTGCCGGCGGGGACCTTCTCCCTGCGTTCCGGACTCGCCCAGATCGAGTTTTTCAGCGGGGCCACGGTCATCATCGAGGGACCGGCCGAGCTTGATCTCGAGTCGGCCTGGCGAGTCGTCTGCCGCAGTGGACGCCTCCGAGCCTTTGTCCCGGAACCGGCGCAGGGGTTCACGATCGTGACACCGGAGTATGAAGCCGTCGATCTCGGCACCGAATTCGCCCTCAGCGTAGGCAGCGACGGACGCAGCGAGGTCCACGTTGTCGATGGCGAGGTGCGCCTCGACTCCACCGACGGCCGTGAGTTGCGCCATCTCGGAGCGGGTGCCGCGGTGCGGGCGACCGGAGGGGAAATGACCTCGATCGAGAGCCGTGGCGAAGCTTTCGTCGACCGCCAGAAGCTCCTCGAGCTCGCCCGCGACGATTGGCGTTCGCGCTATGCGGCGTGGAAAAGGGCGAGCGAGGATCTGCGAAAGGATCCCGCGACGCTCGTTTATTTCGATTTTGAGGAGCAGGATCCCTGGGATCGCGCCCTCGAGAACCGGGCGACGAACCGCGCCGTAGGGCTGCCGGCGGGTGGGGCCATCATCGGCGCCCAGTGGACCCAGGGCCGTTGGCCGGGGAAAGGTTCGCTCGAATTCAAACGCATCACTGACCGCGTCCGCCTCCGCATCCCGGGCGACTATCAGGCGATGACCCTCTCGGCCTGGGTGCGGGTCGAGGGATTCGATCGTTGGCTGAATTCGCTCATGCTCACCGATGGCTGGGAAACCGGGGAGGTCCACTGGCAGATCAGCGACAAGGGCCAGCTCATCCTCGGAGTCTCCGGCGGGGTGAATTGCTATTCGGATCCCGTCCTGTTTCCCTCCGACCTCGGACGCTGGATGCACGTCGCCGTGACCGTGGAATCGAACTCGAGCTTCGGCCGCATCGTCCATTACCTCGACGGACGTCCTGTCAGCGAAGAGCGGACCGACAAACCGATGCCGCCCCTGCGCATCGGCGATGCCGAGATCGGCAACTGGCAGCACCAAGGCAAGGGCCACCCCATCCGCAGCCTCAACGGACGCATCGACGATTTCTTCATTCTCAGCCGGGCCATGACCCCGGAGGAGATCGCCACGATTCACGATTCCGGCGTGCCCAATCGTTGACCGTGAAAGAGGGACTCAGTCCTTTTTCCCTGACAAAACACCCGGAACGCGGGTAAACTCCCGCGATGATCCTGCTCGGAATCGAAGGGGGTGGCACGCGGACCACCGTGTTGCTGGTGGACGAAGGCAATGAAGCGGTCCTGGCGGAATTCACGGCTGGTCCGGGCAACATCCACCTCCTCCCCGGCGAGGCTCTCGACGCGCACCTCCGCGAAATCCGTGAGCGGCTTCCCCTAACGCCGGACCGCATCGGGATCGGGCTCGCCGGCGTGAGGTCTGAGGGCGATCGCCTCCGCGTCTCCGCCGCGGTGGGACGCCAATGGCCGGGAACAATGGCAAGGGTGAGCGATGATCTCATCCTCGCCCTCGAGGCGACCGAGTGGCAGAGCGACTGCGTCGCCCAGGTCCTGACTGTGAGCGGCACGGGCTCCTGTTGTCTCGGGCGGAATCTGCGGGGAGAAACCGTCAAGGTGGGCGGGCGTGGACCCGTCATCGGGGATCGGGGCAGCGCCACCGACATCGCCCTGCACGCGCTGCGGTCCATCGTCACGCTCTCCGACATCCACGCCGACTGGCCCGCGCTCGGGGCGGATATCCTGAATTTTCTCCAGATGAATGCGCCCGAATCGCTCATCGAGTGGTCGATGACGGCGAGCAAGACCGAGCTGGCCAGTCTCGCCCGGGTCGTTTTCGAGGCGTCCACTTCCCGCGAGGACGAGGTCGCCCTCGCCATTCTCAAGCGGGCCTCGGAACGTCTCGCGAAGGATACCGTGCACTGCGCCGCTCGTGTCGCACAACGGGGGGAGAAGGTCCAGTTTGTCCTCAATGGGTCCGTGTTGTTGAAGAACCCGGTCTTTTGTGAGGGTGTCATCTCGCGGATCCGCGAGGCCTGGCCCGAGAGCGGGATCCAGCGCCTGGACCGTCCGGGTGTCTGGGGAGCGGTCGCTCTCGCCCGTGGTGCGGATGGCAAAGTGCCGGGATCTCCGCTTCCTGCCCCGGCCACCGACGCGGTCATGTCTCAGTGGAAACCCGTGGCCGCCTCCCCGACCGAAGGACGCCACCCCAAATCGACGCATTTTTCCGACATGCCCATCGCCGAGGCGATCCGGCTCATGCTTGAGGAGGATCTCACGATCCCGGGCAAAATCCTCGCGGAGAGCGAGCGGATCGAGTGGACGATCCGTCGGGTCGTCAAGGCCTTCGCCGAAGGCGGACGTCTCCTCTACTGCGGCGCCGGCACGAGCGGGAGACTCGGCGTCCTCGATGCCAGCGAGTGTCCGCCCACGTTCCGTACCCCGGGGAGCCTCGTCCAAGGCATCATCGCGGGAGGCCGCACCGCCCTCTGGAGCGCCGTCGAAGGTGCCGAGGACGATGCCGCGGCAGGACGTCAGGCGATCGAGCATCGTCACGTCACCTCTGCCGATGTCGTCGTGGGCATCTCTGCGAGCGGGCATGCTCCGTTTATCTGGGGTTGCCTGGGAGAGGCCAAAGAACGGGGAGCCACGACCGTGCTCGTCTGCTGCAACCCGGCCTATCGGGATCATCCCATCCTCGATCAGGCCATCCTGCCGGACACCGGACCAGAGATTCTCACCGGTTCCACCCGCCTCAAGTCCGGTACCGCGACCAAGCTCGTCCTCAATCTCATCACCACCTTGGCGATGACCCATTCCGGCAAAGTCATCGGCAATCTCATGATCGATTTGAATCCCTCGAATACGAAACTCCGCGGCCGCGCCGTCCGGATCGTGCGCGAGCTTACCGGAGCCGACGAAGAAACCGCCCTCGACACCCTCGAAGCGACCGGGTGGGTCGTGCGTGACGCCTGCGAGCGGTTGGGGCGGGCGCGACTTTAGCTCGAAACCGCAATCGCTTTTCCCGTTGGCACGGCCCTGCCTTATTCGGACGGGTCGAAGACGCGCTTTCGCAAATCCCTCATCACCCGCAATTCCCCCCAGTCCGCGCCGCGCATTTGCCGTGCCCCAGAGCGGCGTTTCCGTCCGATCCGGTCCTGCGCCTGGAGTCGTTGGAAAACCTCTTCCAAAAAGGCCGTTGATCCGAGCACGGCACCGTCGGTGAAGTAACGCACTTTTCGCCTCAGGATCTCGGGTTTGCTTGCGGGAGCGCTGCCTTCGACGACACGATCCACTTCTTCCCGGGGGATGCCGCGCCGGGCACCATCGCCCGTCACCTCATCGCCCAGGATTTCGACCCCTTCCACATAGAGGAGACGCCGATATCGGTCCCGGATGGTCTCCCAGGAAGGGATGATGCCGGGATTCTCGAGAGCTTCACTCCCGATCGCTCCCAGACCCTCCCGCGCTATCCGGGCTCCCCGGCCCGTGCCCATCGCCTCCCCGTAGCCGCTCCAGCGATAGTCTTCGGGACGAGCGACGAGACCTGCCCTCACCGGATTCAGGTCAATGTAGGCCGCCACCGTCTCGAGAGCCGCCTCACCGCCCTCCACCAGGACACTTTTGAAGCGTCCCTCCCAAAGGGTGCCGGTGCGTCCGAGGCGGCGGTTCATGAAAATCGAGACCCGCTGTTTCAGTTCCTTGAGAAAGATTGAAAGATCGCCCCGACGATGCTCATAGCGCTCGAGGAGATTCCTTTCGTGGGCCAAATCGCCGGTTTTTCGGGCCATCTCAAGCTCGGCGGCGATGGTCTCGACCGTGGCCTTGTCGTAAAGCAGGGGAAGAATCTCAAAGAGACGGGTCGCGTCCAGAGCGGGGAGTGATCCGCGCTCCGGCACCTCGAGCAAAAGGTGAAAGTGATTGCCCATGAGGCAGTAAGTGACGACCCGCACCCCCGTGAAGGTCTCGAGTTTGCGAAGAATGCTCCGAAAGACCTCTTTCTCATCGGCATGGAAAACAGTGCGCCGATCCACAACCCGCGAAACACAATGATAAAAAGCACGCCCTTCTAATTTGATCCTGGGGACATTCATTTTTTGGAGAGTGACGAGCATTTAAGATCTCTGCACGTCAACTGTCAAATAAATAGCCTGCCCTTTTATTTTATTGCTGCGAGCAGGAACATAGGATTCCCGGGGTCGATTGAGTGGGAATCCTCGTGAGACCGGGTCCGTCGCATTCCGCTCGACACTCCCGGTGAGGCGGTTTAAGAAATCGCATCATGGCCGACCCTACTTCCTCCGCCCCGCCGCTCGTCGGGATCATCATGGGCAGCACCTCCGACTGGCCCACTCTTGCGAAGGCCGCCGAAGTCTTGCGCGATTTCGGGATCCCGCACGAGTCGAAGGTCGTCAGCGCCCACCGTACCCCGGAACTGCTCTTTTCCTATGCCAAATCGGCCCGCGAGCGCGGTCTGAAGCTCATCATCGCCGGAGCCGGTGGTGCCGCCCACCTCCCGGGGATGGCTTCGGCCCTCACTTCCGTGCCCGTCCTCGCCGTGCCGGTGAAGTCGCGCACCCTCAACGGCGTCGATTCGCTGCTCTCCATCGTCCAGATGCCCGCGGGGATCCCGACCGCCACCTTCGCGATCGGCGAAGCCGGGGCGACCAACGCGGGACTCTTTGCGGTGGCCCTCCTCGCGATGGAAAATCCCGACCTCGCCGCGAAACTCGACGCCTACCGCGACGGACTCCGGGCCAAGGTCGAGGCCGCCGAACTGCCTCCATTGGAAAACGCCGAATGAGTGTGACCTCCCCCCTTCCTCCCGGCTCGACCGTCGGCGTTCTCGGCGGTGGTCAACTTGGCCGGATGCTCGCCTTCGCCGCGCGGCGGATGGGTTACCGCATCGTCTCCTGGGTCGGAGGTCCCGACAGCGGACCAGCCGAAGTCGCCGACTACGTCATCGAAGAGCCCTTCGACTCGCCTGCCGGGCTTGCCGCCTTCCTCGAACGAGCCCAGGTCGCCACCGTCGAGTTCGAAAACATCCCTCGTTCCCTCCTCGAAGCCGTCGCCGCCAAGATCCCCCTGATGCCTGGAACTCAAGCCGTCGCGATCTGTCAGCACCGCGAGCGCGAAAAACGATTCCTCGAGGAAAACGGCATCCCCTGCGCGCGTTTCGCCGTGGTCGAAAACGCGGTCCAGCTTCGCAGCGCCCTGGCGAGCCTGCCCGAACGCGGCGGCATCCTCAAGACCGCCGAGTTCGGCTATGATGGGAAAGGCCAGCTCTCCGTGAACCGGTCGAGCGATCCCGAGTCGGTCTGGGCGGCTTTCTCCACCCCGCGCGCCGTGCTTGAGGAGCGCATCGAGCTCGCCGCCGAACTCTCCGTGCTCGTCGTGCGCGATGGATCGGGCCACGCCCTCGCCTACGATCCCGCCGAGAATTTCCACCGCGACCACATCCTCGACTTCTCCATCGTCCCGGCACGTCTCGACTCCAAACTTCTCGACGAGGCCCGCACCATCGCCCTCCAGGTCGCCGAAGCCCTCGACTACCGCGGGCTGCTTGCGGTCGAATTTTTCCTCTCCGGCGACGGACGTCTCCTCGTCAACGAGATGGCTCCGCGTCCCCACAATTCCGGCCACCACACCATCGATGCCTGCGAGACCTCGCAGTTCGAGCAGCAGCTCCGCGTGCTCTGCGGACTCGCCCCGGGCAGCACGAGGCTCCACAGCCCCACCGTGATGCTGAACCTCCTCGGCGATGTCTGGGAAGACGCCAAAGGCAAACCCAACTGGCCTGCCGTGCTCGCCATGCCCGGTGCCCACCTGCATCTCTACGGCAAACACGAAGCGCGGCGAGGCCGCAAGATGGGCCACATCACCTTCACCGCCCCGACCTTGGAGGAAGCCCTCGCGAATCAGACGAAGGCGAGGGAGATTCTGGGGATACCGGAGCTGCGGTGATTTATTTGTAGCCCGCCAAACCATTCAGAAAATGCCACCAGAAATTACAGGACGGCTGCTTGTATGCGGCTCGTTCGTAGTAATCGGAATCGGTGGATATTTTTCACACGTCGTCCTGACTTCTCGAAAACTAGCACGTTGGACCAAGTCACTTCTGATCGTAATTCTCCTCGGATTCATGTTTTCAGCTACTCTGCTTCTTACAGACATCGCTGCGCTGAAGTTCCAGAGAGCCGAAGTCTTTGCATATAAGAACTCGGGCAGAATAACCGAAGAACAAATGCAGCCTGACATGCCAAACTTGATGACGGGGCTCCTTTTTCTAGGCCTTCCCAGTTTTCTCCTTGGTATTCAGATTGGGATTCAACATCGAAAGCATATACGTGTCCCCATATGAGATCGCTGATTTGACGCCGAATAGAGGACCATCATCTCCCGATCAAAGCTTTTCCTTTTTACCTTCCCACTTTCTACCTCTTCCCACCCCCCATGAACCACCTCGGCCAACTTCTCCTCACCGGCGTGCCCGGTCCCGAACTCGACCCCGAAACCGCGCGCCGATTCAAGAAACTGCAGCCGGGGGGTTTCATCCTCTTCGGCCGGAACATCCAATCCCCCGAGCAGCTCCGGAAACTCATCGACGACCTCCGCGACCTCAGCGAGATCGAGCCCTTCATCACGATTGACCAAGAGGGCGGCCGCGTCTCGCGCCTCCGCCTCATTGGCAGCGAGCCCCCGAGCGCGCAACAGCTTCGCAAGAAGAACGATCTGAGCCTGATCGAGCGCCACGGCCGCCTCACCGGCCAAATCCTGCGGATGTTCGGATTCAATCTCGATCTCTGCCCGGTCCTCGATCTTTCCTTCGACGACGAGGCCGACAACTCGCTGAAAGGCCGGTGCTGGGGCACGACGCCCGACGAAGTCATCAACAAAGCCACGATCTTCAATGCGGCGATGCGCAAGGAGGGCATTCTCAGCTCGGGCAAACACTTCCCCGGCTACGCCTCGGCCACAGTCGATCCACACCACGAACTGCCCGTCATCGACAAGACCCTCGAGGAAATGGAGGCGGAGGAGCTGCGTCCCTTTCGCGCCCTTCTCCCCGATCTCGACAGCATCATGACCTGTCATTCGCACTACCCCTGCTGGGATGCCGACCGTCCCCGCTGGCCCGCCTCGCTTTCAAAAAACATCATCGGCCAATTCCTCCGCAACCAGCTCGCCTACGACGGACTCGTGATGACCGACGACCTGGACATGGGTGCGGTGTTGAATGAAGTGACCTTCGAGGACACGATCCGCGCCTGCATCGAGGCCGGCAACGACCTCGCCATGATCTGCCACCGCGTCGAGCTCGTCGAAGCCGCCGCCGAAGTCATCGCCACCCTGCCCGATCCGCTCCTGCACGACGTCCTCGTCCGCATCGAGAAGACCAAGAAGAAAATGGCCCAGCCCTACGCCTGGTCGATCGATCGATTCCGTGAGATCGACTCGCAGATCTGGGACCTGCGCGTCGCGACCCTCGGGGAGGAAGAAGCGAGCATCCTCAGCGTCGAAAACGGGAAACGGTCTCCGGTGGAGTTGTATTGAGCCGACTTTCCCTTTGCGTCCCCTTGCCTCCGCCCCGTAGAGTCGGGGAGGAATGAAGGGGGGAAAGAACGAAAAAGACGTCGCCGTCGAACTGGGCGATCCAGGTCGGTTCCGTCTCCACGGATGGGACGCCGCCTTTGATTTTTTCACCCTCGCCACCGAGTGCGCGGTCTCGGCCCTGCTGCCGCGGTCGTGGCGCAAGCCGGTGCGGACGCGCTTGGCGAAACAGATCCTCTTCGCCGGGGTCGAGGCGGTGCCCTTCACCGTCTTCGCCGGCATCCTCATGGGGATCGTCCTGACGTTGAATTCCTACCGCTGGCTCGAGTTCACCGGCCGCATCGACTTCCTCGGTCCGGCCCTCAGCATCCTCGTCATCCGCGAGGCCGCGCCTGCCTTCGCCTGCGTCATCCTCGTCGCCGCGAGCGCCTCGGCCATGACCACCGAACTCGCGACGATGCGGGTCTCGGGTGAGATCGGGCTGCTCGAGTCGCAGGGGATCAATCTCGTGCAATTCCTCGCGATGCCGCGGGCCGTCGGACTCGCCATCGCCGGCACCTGCCTCGCCCTCATCTTCGTCGCCTGCGCCTTCGTCACCGCCGCGGTGACGATCCTCCTGATCGGCCGCATGTCGCCCGGACCCTTTTTTGATTCGATCTTTTCCTCCATCGTTCCGGCGGATTTTATCAGCTTGTTAGGGCGAGGTACCGTGCCGGCTTTTCTCATCGGCGTGATCTGCTGTCACGTCGGCGTCAACACGACGGGCTCGTCCACCGCCGTCCCCCAGGCCGTGACCCGCGCGATGCTGCTCTCCGTCGCCGCGACCCTCGTGATCTCCGCGCTTTTCGCCCTCATCGCCTACCTCTGAACCGAACCATGGCCGCCCCCGAGACAGATCAGACCCCGGTGCTGCGGCTCGAGGCGGTCCGATTTTCGGGCCTCCGCAACGAGGGCACCTTCGATCTGGAATTGGGCCGGGGGGAAATCCGGCATCTGCGTGCCTTTGCTCCCGCTCTCCAGATTCTCGGGATCGTTCCCCTTGCCTCGGGCACGGTCTCGGTCAACGGCAAGCCCTGGGAGGAGCGCTCCGTGATCGATCGCGAGCGCCAACTGCGCCGCATCGGCACGGTGTATCACCCGCGCGGCCCGTCTTCCTCGGTCTGGGTCGGCAATCTCGACATCGACGAAAACGTGCGTCTCGCCGCCCATTTTGATCCGGCACGGACCTCCACCACCCTCGGGCGACAGGCCGACGCCCTTGCAAAACGGGTCGGACTGGCGGAGGGCCTCCCCACGACCCGTCCCGCCGTGACGCCTTTGCCCGATCAGGTGCTCTCGCAGTGGGTGCGAGCCTTTCTGCCCGATCCGCTCGATCTCCTCCTCCTCGAAAGTCCGCTCGAGGGCGCTCCCGCGGAATCCATCGCCGCCTTCGTCGCGGAAATCGAGCGCGTCAGGAACGCGGGCTGCTCCATCCTCTGGATCAGCGAAGCCGTGCCCGACTTCGTGGCCCTCGGGATCCATGCGGGACCCGACCACGATCCTAACACACCCACATGAAACCGAAGCCCTTCAAGTTCCGGTATGTCAACCGCATCGCGGGCGTCTTCCTTTTTGTCGCCTTCGTCATCCTCGCCGTGCTGGTCGCCCTCGCCGGAAAATCGCAGCAGTGGTTCGCCGAGGTCACCCGCTACCGGGTCGAACTACCCGCGGGGAGCGGTGGCGAAGAGGGGCCCGCCGGCACCCTCGGGATCCGGCCGGGTTCCGATGTGCGCGTCATCGGCACGCAAGTGGGCCAGGTCGACCGGGTCGAACTTTGCGCTGGGAAGGGCCTCGAGCCGATCGAGTCCTTCGACGAAGTCGATCCGGAGGACATCCGCATCGTCGCGGTGCTCTCGGTGAAGGGCGACTTCACGCACTTCGTCGGTCCCGACTCGCGAGCGGTCTTGAAATTCGACCTCGGCGGGCTCGGCTCGTCCTATTTCGACATCACCCGCGGCACGCGGCGATTCGCCACCTACGAGATCGACGCGCAGGGATCCCGTTGGCTGCCTTTCGGCCGGGAAAAGGATGCCAAGGCCGAAGTCTTCGACGTCGTCGCGCGGATCGAGAGCGAACTCATCCCCGCGATCCGCCGCACCGAGGAAACCGCCACCGCCGCCCGCGATTTTTTCACCAAACTGAACGGCGAGAATGAATCGCTCTACCGCTCCCTCAACACACTCGAGACCGGCCTGACCGATCTCAATCGTTTCATCGCCCAGGCCGCCGCCGGCGAAGGCGCCCTCGGCGACATGATCAAGTCGGATTCGCAGATGCGGAAGGAGTTCAACGAATTCGCCGTCTCGCTGAACCGCGGCACGCAGAATCTGGAGCGCTCCGTCAATAATCTAGGCGAAGGCATCACCGAACTGCGCGAGGGCGGGATCGCCTCCTTCAACCGTGGGGCGGGACAATTCCCCGCGACCGTTCAAAACACCAACGCGGCCATCGACCAGATCGACACCGCCGCCCGCCAGTTCCACGAGACCGTGCGCGAATTCGAGGTGCTCGTCGAGGGACTCCAGCAGCACTGGCTCGTGAAGAAAAACATCCACGATCCCCTCGAGGATACGCCGCAGCGACCCGCCACCGCGGCGAAGCCGCGCGGGGAAAGCGAAGCAGCCGACAAGCCCGGCCTCTTCAAACGGGTCTTCGGAAAAGGCGGCGAAAAGGCGGAGGAGTGAGCTCGCTCCACTCGCGCATTGCCTTATTCCGCCGCACCCGGCACACTGGGTCATGCCCGCGCTGCTCCGTTCCCTGCTGCCCTGCCTTCTTCTCGCCGCGAGCACGGCCTCGGCGGGTGATCCGTTCACGGAGGCCATCGACGACCATCTTGCGAAGCACCCCGCGGGCGATGCGGCCTTCTCCTACGACCGCTCCGACTACACGGGCGACCTTTCCTTTTCCTCGCTGCCCATCGGCGTCTTCGATTCCGGCATCGGCGGACTCACCGTGCTCGAGGCCATCCTCACGATCGACGCCTTTCACAACGACGACCTGAATCCCGGTCCCGATGGCCGGCCCGACTTCGAAAACGAGCGTTTCCTCTACCTCGGCGATCAGGCCAACATGCCCTACGGCAACTACGCGAAATCGGGCAAGACCGACTACCTCCGCGAGCTCATCCTCAAGGACGCGATCTTTCTCCTCGGGAACCGTTATCATTCCGGAGGCGCGGTCCATCACGACAAACCGCCCGTGAAGGCCCTCGTCATCGCCTGCAACACCGCCACCGCCTACGGACTCGAGGACCTGAAAGCCGCCGTGAAACGCTGGCAGCTTCCCGTCCTCGTTGTCGGCGTGGTCGAGGCCGGCGCGCGCGGACTACTCGAGATCGACAGCCCCGGCGCCATCGGCGTGCTCGCCACCGTCGGCACCTGTGACAGCGGCGTCTACCCTCGCACCATCCAGGGCACTCTCGGTCTCGCCGGACGCGGGGTCGCCACCATCACCCAACAAGGCAGTCCTGACCTTGCCGCCGTCATCGAGGGCGATCCCTCGCGGAAAGCAACGGTGGAGGAACAGGTCGCGATCGACGTGCGCCAGCTCGTCGAGGCCCATCGCGCATCGCAGACATCGAAAAGCGTGAAGCCACTTTCGACCATCGTCCTCGGCTGCACCCACTTTCCGCTCGTCGAAAGGGAGATCGATGCCGCTTTCGCGAGCTTGCGCAGGGATCCTGGCTTGGTTCCCTACATTGCGGAGACGCGGCACTACGTCGATCCCGCCGAATGGACCGCCCGTCGGTTGTTCCGCGAATTGGCGGCTGCGAAGTTGAGGAGACGCGAGGCACCCTTGGCTGAAGAGAAAGACCATTTTTTTCTGTCGGTCGCTGACCAGACGGCCCCGACCCTGTCAGCCGACCGACTCAACCCCGATGGGTCCCTCACCGACGCCTACAAATACGGCCGTGAAACAGGAGGGTTCGAAGAAGACACGATCGTCGTGCCGATGACCAGGGCGGTGTTGCCCGAAGCAGGAAGGAAACTCGTGTCGGAGAAATTGCCGGCGGTTTGGGGGCGGGTGGAGGAGTGATCGTGTCCTCACGTAGCTCCTATTGAGGCAAGCCACGCATGGCGCTCTTTGCCCCGGCGAATTCCCCTCACTCCAACCACCGCTCAATGAACCGATACGACTCCTCCCGCTCGATCGTCGGGAAATCGTGCTCGTCATCGGGATAGGCGATGCGCATCTTCTCCGGCACGCCGTGGAGTTCGTAGATCCGCCGCGCCTGGGGCGCGACTTTCTCGACGCCGCGCCAATCGAAGTTGGCGTCGCGGAGGGGCGAGTTCGAGAAGAAGGCGGCGGGGGCGAGGGCGGCGATGAGTTCGTAGTAGTCGAAGGGCACCTTGTCAGGATCGAGAGCGTAGCGGTCGCGGATCGAGGGGATGTAGCGGTCGCTCGTCCAGCCCTTGAGGTCGCCGCCGTAGTAGTCGTGCAGCGGCGTCCAGCCGCAGCTCGAGACGATCACCTTCACGCGGCGGTCGAAGACGCCATGAAAGATCGCATTGTGCCCGCCGAGGGAGTGGCCGATCGAGGCGATCTCTTCCGGATCGACTTCGGCACGCGAGACCAACAGATCCACACAACGCATGTGATTCCAGATCCCCTTCATCGTGCCGGATTCGTAGCGGTCGGCGGCGAAGTCGTAGTCCTTGTAATCGCCGAAGGAGAGGTAGTCGGGCGCGATAACGACATGACCGCGCTCGGCGAGCTCGCGGGCGTAGGCGCGGTTGGGCCGTTCGCCTTTGCCGTCGACGATGCCCTTTCCTAGGGCGCCGGTGGGATGGAGGGCGACGATGCCGGCGCGCTTTTCTCCGGGCTTGAGGTCTTTTGGCAGGTAGAGGTAGGCGGGAGTGCGGTCGCCCTCCTCGGAGGCAAAGGTGATCGTCTCGCGGACGTATTGATCGGTCTCGATCCGCTCGCTCACCTGCACATCGAGGTCGGGCAAGTTTTCGCGTGAGGGCAGTTTTCCTGCGGCTTCCTCGAATCCGGCAATAATGGCGGTGCGTCGTCGTTCCCAATCCTCGAGCGTCTTCAGCCGCGCGGGATCTCCTGATGTGTCCGGGGCCCAGGCGAGCGACTGATGGCTCTTCCCGGGAGATTCCGTCTCGTCCGCGGCGAGGCCGGAAAGGTGGAGACATGATAACATGAGGAGGGAGATCTGTACGCGGTTCATCCGCTCATCTCACCGGATCGCTAAGGATCTGGCAAGCGCGACGGAGGGACGTGGTTCCGTCGCTCGATGCAAATTGACGCACTTTTCGAGCGTGAATAGCTTGCAGATTCGGAAGGGTTCCGATTGATTGAACGGATGAAACGATTGATCACCGGAATCGCCCTGATCTTTTCTCTCTCTGTCGAAGCTCGCGAATTTACGAGCAAGGATGGGCGCAAAATCAATGGAGAGCTTCTCGCTCATTCCGGTGAACAGGTCATCATCCAAGTGGGGGCGAAAGAGTTCGTCGTTCCGATCTCGGGCTTTTCGGTGGACGACCAGCAGTTCATCAAGGACTGGATCGAGAAGAATCCCGGGGCGGTCCGCTACAAGTTCGGATACTTCTTTGATTTCGAAGAGGATCGCACGGGTCGAACGCAGGACAAGGCACCTGGTTCAATGATTGATGACAAGCTGAAAATCATTCCGTTCGAGTGCGAGATGGTCGTCTTCAACAAAGAAATCGCACCCGTCGAAAATGTGGAAATCCGCTACGAGATCTACATCGATGATTACGTCGTCATGAAGGACAACGCCTTTACGGGAATGGCAGTCGGAGCGGCGAAACGTTCCCAGCTCGAGACCGTGGCGGGCCGTCTCGAGGTGCCGCGTGTCGAGGCCGGAGGGCGGATCGATTTTTTTCGTCGTTTCAACACGGAGATGTACATCGACCGCGATGGTGGAAAGACCGACGAGGCCGCGACCGACAAGGTGCGGGGCGTGCGATTGAGGATCTACAAGGGCGACGTCCTCCTCGGGGAAGAATCGGCGGGAGAAACGGGCCGCGAGGTTGATGATATTCCGTGGCAGAGTGCGGAGCCGACCGGTGAGACGGTGGTGAAGAAGTGAGTCATCCGTGCTGAGGGACCGCAGGTGTGTCGAATTCGGCTTTCGCGAAAGCCTGGTTCCCGGACTACGTTGCGGAGCCATGCCAAATGTGAAGGAAGAACCCATCCCATCTGCCGATTGGCACGCCCGTCCTGAAAAAGAGGTGGGCCAACTCCTTGCGGTCGAACCGCACGAAGGACTGAGCGACGCCGAAGTGGCGTCGCGCCGGGCGATCCACGGCCCCAACCTCGTCACCGCGAAATCCGGCACGCCGCCCTGGCTGCGATTCCTCCTCCAGTTCCACCAGCCGCTCGTCTACATCCTCCTCGCCGCCGGCGCGATCACCGCCTTTCTCGGGGAATACGTCGATTCGGCGGTGATTTTCGGGGTCGTCCTCATCAATGCCATCGTTGGATTCATCCAGGAAGCGAAGGCGGAAAAGGCGATCGAGGCGCTCAGTCGTATGGTCGTGACCGCGGCGACGGTGCGGCGCGGCGGGAGGAAACTCCGCGTGCCCTCGGCGGAGCTCGTTCCCGGCGATATCGTCCTGCTGCAAAGCGGCGACCTCGTGCCGGCCGATCTACGCCTTGCCGCCGTGAACAGCCTCCAAGTCGATGAATCGGCCCTCACAGGCGAGTCGATGCCGGTGCAGAAGAGGCTCGACGTCCTCACTCCAGAGACTTCGCTCGCCGACCGCCACAATCTTGCGTTTGCCGGCACCCACGTCACCTCGGGTCAGGCCGAGGGAATCGTTTTCGCGATCGGCAACGCCACCGAGACCGGGCGCATCGCGGGGATGCTGGCGGGCACCGTAGAACTCTCGACCCCGCTGACGCGGAAGATCACCGCCTTCAGTCGGCTCTTGCTCTGGCTCATTCTCGGACTGGCCGCGCTCGGTTTTGTCGTCGGGGTGATGCGGGGGGAAACGGCGGTCGACATGTTCATGGCCGCGGTCGCCCTCGCCGTCGGCGCCATTCCCGAGGGCCTGCCCGCCGCCGTCACCATCGTCCTCGCCATCGGGGTGAATCGCATGGCGCGCCGCCGCGCCATCATCCGCAAGCTCCCCGCGGTCGAGACGCTCGGGGGCACCACCGTGATCTGTTCGGACAAGACGGGCACCCTCACCGAAAACCAAATGACGGTGCAACGGATCTTTGCAGGGGGGAAGATCTACACGCTCACGGGAACGGGCTACGATCCGGTCGGGGACCTGCTCGACGGTGATGCCGTCGTCGATCCCGACCAACATCCCGCGCTCCGCGAATGCCTCCGCGCCGGAGTTCTCTGCAACGATTCCGAACTGACCCTCGCGGACGGTCGTCCCCACATGCAGGGCGATCCCACCGAGGCGGCCCTCCTTGTCGCCGGGGCCAAGGGCGGCCTGATCCAGGCCGAAACCGCCAAAGCCGCGCCGCGCCTCGACATGATCCCTTTCGAGTCCGAGCACATGTTCCGCGCCACCCTGCATGGCGGGGGCGCGGCACGCACGATTTATAAAGTCGGCGCGGTCGAGCGGCTCCTTGAGCGCTGCTCCGACCAGCTCGCGGAAGACGGCAACCTCGCACCGCTCGATGCCGCGGAGATCCAACGAAAGGTCGAGGCCTTCGCCGCCGATGGACTGCGTGTCCTCGCCCTCGCGCGCCGCCACGTCGCCGACGATCACGACGAACTCTCGCACGAGCACGTGAAGGAAGGCCTCACCTTTCTCGGGCTACAGGGCATGATCGATCCGCCGCGGAAGGAGGTCGTCGCCGCCGTCGCGAGCTGCCGCCTGGCCGGCATCCGCGTGAAGATGATCACGGGTGACCACGCCATCACCGCCCGCGCGGTGGCCCTTCAGATCGGTCTCGCCGATGAAGGTGCGGACGGCATCCGGGTGATCACCGGACGCGAACTCGAGGAAATCGCCGATGAAGATCTGCCCGATCTCGCCATGGCCACCGAGGTGTTCGCCCGGGTCGCGCCCGAGCAGAAGCTGCGCCTCGTCCGCGCCCTCCAGTCGCGGGGACAGATCGTGGCGATGACGGGCGACGGGGTCAACGACGCGCCCGCCCTGAAACAATCCGACATCGGCATCGCCATGGGCATCACCGGCACCGACGTGGCCAAAGGGGCCGCCGACATGATCCTCACCGACGACCATTTCGCGACCATCGCCGCCGCCGTCGAGGAGGGACGCGGAGTCTTCGACAACCTGCGCAAGTTCATCATCTGGACCCTTCCGACGAGCCTCGGAGAGGGCTGCATCATTCTCTTGGCGATTTTGTTAGGGCTCACCCTGCCCGTCCTTCCCGTGCAGCTCCTCTGGGTGAACATGACGACCGCCCTTCTCCTCGGCCTCATGCTCGTCTTCGAGCCGAAGGAGCCCGGTCTCATGGACCGCCCGCCGCGCGATCCGGCGAAGCCGCTCCTCACCTTCCCGCTCGTCATGCGCACGGGACTCGTCACTCTCATCATGATCGCCGGGGCCTATTGGGTTTTTCATTACGAAATGAGCATCTCGGGCGAGGCCCTCGCCGAGGCGCGCACCGCCGTGATCAACGTCATCGTCGCGGTCGAGACGGCCTACCTCTTCTGCTGCCGCTCGCTCAATCACTCCGTCTTCCGCATCGGCTTCTGGACGAACCGTTTCGCCTTCCTCGGTGCCGCGACGATGATCGCCGCCCAACTCCTCTTCACCTACGCCCCGGTGATGAACCGCCTCTTCCACAGCACCCCGCTCTCGATCGACTCCTGGCTGCGCGTCATCGCCGTCGCCCTCGCCGCCTTCGTGGCGGTGGAATTCGAGAAATGGGTGCGATTCGGCGGGAGGCGCGGGGAGGGGAGGGAGCTGGAGTGAACCGGCCTTTCACCCCTCCGCCAACTTCGCCAAAATCCCGAGGGCCCGCCGCGAGCGGTCGTCGAGCGGAAAGCCGCAGCTGATCCGGAAACAGTTCCGCAGCCCGCACGAAGCCGAAAAAAGCGTGCCGGGGACGACGCTGATCTTCCGCTTCAGGGCGGCCAAGGCGAAGGCCTCGGAGTCGAAACCCTCGGGCATCTGGCACCAGAGGAGGAAGCCGCCATCGGGACGGGTCACGCGGATCTCGCCGGGGAAACTCTCGAGGATGGCCTCGCGGATCTCGTGGGTCTGACGGGCGTAGATGCGGCGTGCTTTCCGCAGGTGGCGCTCCACACCGCCCGACTGGAGGAACTCGGCCACGACCATCTCCGACGCCGTCGCGTTCGCCAACGAGGTCGCGTACTTCAAGCTCTTGATGCGGTGGTAGCGCGAGCCCGGCACGATCCAGCCGACGCGGAGACCGGGCGCGAGCGACTTGGAATAGGAGCCGCAATGGATCACGGTGTCGCCGGAGTCGAAGGCCTTCAGGGAGAGGGGACGCTTCTCAGAGAAATGGAGGTCGCCGTAGAGATCGTCCTCGATCAAGGTTACTCCGTGTTGTTTTGCCAGGGTCACGGCGCGTTTTTTCTCCGCATCGGGCATCACCGATCCGACCGGGTTGTGATAGTTCGGCTGCAGGATGCAGGCTTTCACCGGGTGGGTTGCGAAGGCTTCCGCGAGCGCTTCGACACAGACGCCCCGGTCGGAGAAGACGGGAATCTCGACCACCTTGTAGCCGAGCTCGCGCACCATGCTGAGGATGCCGAAATAGGTCGGCGATTCCACCGCGACGACGTCGCCGGGCTCGCAGACCGATTTCACGGCGAGGAGGACCGCGTCAATCGCTCCCGAAGTCGCGATGATCTCGTCGGGTGAGACCGCGATGCCCGAGCCGAGGAGCCGCTTCGCCAACTCGACCCGCAGGGCGGGGAGTCCGGGAGGCATCGAATACTGGTGCGCCGAGGGACCCGCCTCCCGGATCACTGAGGCGTAGAGCGCCGCGAGTTTCGCCGAAGGCAGGATCTCGTCCGCCGGGACCGCCGCGCCAAATGGCACGACGCCGGGCATTGCCGAGGCGTCCATGACCTTCTCGGTGATCTCCGCGCAACCAACTTCGACGGGGTCGCTCTCGAACTCGACCTGCCTCGGGAGCCTCTCGGGAGAAAGCCGTCTTGCCCTTACGTAGTAACCCGATCGCGAGCGCGGCTCCACGAGCCCGCGATCCTCGAGCAGACTGTAGGCCCCGATCGCGGTGGTGACACTGACCCGCCAGTCGCGGCTGAGGCTGCGCACCGAAGGAAGGCGGTCACCTGAGCGAAAGGTGCCTGCGGAAATGAGCCCCTCGATCCGCTCGGCGACGCGGTGATAGATCGGGTCCTCGGCGAGTTTCGGGGTTTTCATGGATGAGGGGGAAACGAGAAAGCATCGCGGTCGCTCGCGGAGAGGGCCAGATACAGATGTGTTCTTCCCGGACCAGTACAGATTCGCTGATTCCCACTGTACTGCATCACAAGGAAAGAATCTGTATCTGTTTTTCTTCCGCGTCGGAAGGAAGCTGGTCGTGTCATGAACACTCGATCACTCCCCCGCAACCCTCTCGAAACGACGCGAAACCGCTCGACGCGGGCGCTTCCGAAGGCTTCTTCCTCGGATCCCGCCTGGGTCGCCGCGATCCGAAAAGGACTCGCCTACCTGCGCGAACACCCGCTTGGATGCGAGATCGCGGTTCGCCGCATGGGGTGTGAAAGACGTGCCTGATCGCCCTGCCGGAGGTGTCCTTTAAAAACTTTTATTTGCCAGCGGGCACATTCGCGACGTAGCTTCGCCTCGTCACTCCCCGATGGAAGGGGAACAGGGCCGGGTCTCTTTTCACGAATCATTCCCCGCCTCTGGCCGCTCCGGCGATCGGGCTCTCAGGCCCTCTCTCTTTTTCGCGACCGGTCCTTCCCGAGGGACGTCATTTTGGCCAAATTCGCGATCCTGCGCTTTCCGCGGGAGCTTCTCGGGCCCGGATGCCGCGCGACCGGCGCAACCTGTCCGAAGCAACACCTGCTTTCACGGACCGGGAACGGACGCCGCCACACCCACACCCATCCCTTTCCAACTCACATGGAAAAACACATTCTGAAACACCTCGGGCACAAAAACTACACGCCCGCCACGCTTACGGAGATCCACGAGGATCTCGCCCTCAATTCCCAGGATCAGCCCGCTCTCCAGCGCAGTCTCCGCAATCTCGAACGCGACGGCATCGTCCTCCGCATCAAGGGTGGCCGCTACCTGCCGGCCGATTCCTCCCTCCTCGTCGCGGGACGGCTCCAGCTCACCAAATCCGGACGCGGTTTCCTCACCCCCGAGGATCCCGCCCTCCCCGAGATCGCGATCGCGGCCCGGGAAACCGGCACGGCCCTGCCCGATGACCGCGTCCTCGTCCTCATTGACGAATTGCCGAAAAAGCGCTTCTGGCAGCGGTCCGCGCCGGCGGCGACGACTCTCTCGGGTTCAGTCGTTTCCATCATCGAGCGTCGCCGCTCGCGATTCGTCGGCACCTGCCGCCGTTCCGGGAAAGGCGTCGAAGTCCAGCCGGATGATCCGCGTTTCCCCCGTGGGATCACGATCTCGCCCGGGAAAAACGCCCCGACTCCGCCCAAGTCGGGCGACAAGGTTGTCGTTGAGCTGACCCGGTGGGATTCCCGCCACTCCGCCCCCGAAGGGCGCATCGTGGAGGTCCTCGGCGCTCCCTCGGCCGAGGGCATCGATATGCTCGGCGTGCTCCGCCAATACGATCTAAAGGGTGAATTTCCCCCGGCTGTCGTGAAAGAGGCGCGTCGTTTCGGCCGCCACGTCCAGCCCGCCGACCTCGCTGGACGACGCGACTGCCGTGGGCAACTCGTCGTCACGATCGATCCCGACGACGCCCGCGATTTCGATGACGCCATCTGCCTCGAGCGCGCCGGTGCCAATCGCTGGAAGCTCTGGGTCCACATCGCCGACGTCTCCCATTATGTGCGGCCGGGTTCGGCCCTCGACGTCGAAGCGAGACGCCGCGGCAATTCCTCCTACCTCGTCGACCGGGTCATCCCGATGTTGCCCGAGGAGCTCAGCAACGAACTCTGCTCGCTGAAGCCCCACGTCGACCGGCTCACCAAGTGTGTCGAATTTCTCATCTCCTCCGACGGACGCGTCCTCTCGACCGACTTCTATCCCGCCGTGATCCATTCGAAAAAACGCTTCACCTATGGCGAGGCCCTTGCCGTGCTCGAAGGCCAGCCCGGTGACGCGACCACGACGATGCTTCACGAGGCCAGCGCCCTCGCCCAGGCCATCCGGAAGCGCCGCTTCGCCGATGGTTCGCTCGATCTCGACTTCCCCGAGACGAAAATCCGCCTCGATGCCGGCGGCAAGGTCTCGCGCATCGACCGGCACGACAACGACATCTCCCACCAGCTCATCGAAGAGTTCATGCTCCTCGCGAACGAGGCCGTCGCCGGACGCCTCATGAAACTGAAGCGGCCCGCGATCTACCGCACCCACGAAGCGCCCGATCCCGACCGTCTCAAGAGCTATCGCCAGGAAGTGCTCGGTCATTCCATTCCCTGCGGCAACCTCACCAAGCCCGAGGAAGTGAAGCAGCTCCTCGCCCGTCTCGGCGATCTCGCGATCGGCGCGGCCCTGAAGATCGGATTTCTGCGCTCACTCCAGCGCGCCCGCTACACCGCCGATCCCGTCGGCCATTACGGACTCGCGAAAAAGAAATACACCCATTTCACCTCGCCGATCCGCCGCTACGCCGACTTGGTCGTGCACCGCAGCCTCTTTGCGCATGCGAAACACGTCTCCGGCGATCCGCTCCACGAAGTCGCCGACCACCTTTCCTCCACCGAGCGGAATTCCGCCGACGCCGAGCGCGACAGCAAGGATGTGAAACTTCACGCCTACCTCCTCGACCAGATCCACTCCGGAAAGCCCCATCGCTACGAGGCCCAGGTCACCTGCCTGCGTGACTTCGGATTTTCCATCGATATCGCCGCCCTCGGCATGAGCGCGATGGTGCCGCTCTCCCTCCTCGAGGACGACCACTACCGCCACGATGCCGCCGCCAAACAGATCGCGGGACGACGGGGACGACGCTTTATCCGCCTCGGCGACACCGTCGAGGTCGAAATCGCCAAGGTCGACACCGCCCGCAAGATGATCGACTTCCGCCTTGCCGGGACCGTCAACGGAGCCGCCGCCGCCTCCTCCCGTGGACATTCCCGTCATCGCGGGGGCGATCGCACGCCCCAGCCCCATCGCCCGGTTGCTCCGGTCGCTGGGTCATCCCCGGTCGCTGCCGAGGGTGCCTCGACCGGCCGCCGCCGCCGCTCGCGTCGCCGTGGTGGCAAGGCCAAAGCGGCCTGATCGTGCGTTTCGCAAATGGGAGTTGGCATGACCCGTTTGCCGAAAAGGCGCGGGCACGTCCGTGATGCCTCATTGAAATAG
>Ga0209573_1002156_pt1 | contig 26440 bp, 25 predicted proteins | sample TNRBio252014_DNA_FD_185870 | JGI IMG/M metagenome (GOLD analysis project Ga0209573, IMG submission 185870) | Wastewater treatment Type I Accumulibacter community from EBPR Bioreactor in Madison, WI, USA - TNR Reactor_6/25/2014_ DNA (SPAdes)... | ecosystem: Engineered > Bioreactor > EBPR >... | reverse complement strand
GTCCAGCGTCATCTGATCTCGCGCCGAACCCTGCGTATCTTCCGTGCCACCGCCTTTGCTCAATGGAGCATCGCAGCCGGCGTCGCCTGAACAAGCACAACCGGCCTTGCTCGGCACGAGCGTCTCATGAAGATGTGACAACGCCACCCCGCGTGGTCGGTCCGTTGACGGAGGGTTACCTTCTTGTGAACCGCTTATGCCAACGTCACGCCCGGAGCCACTTCTCCAGAGCCTCCGCTCTCGGAAGCCCGCCCGCGTGGACAACCTTTCCGTCGATGACGATGCCTGGCGTCGACGCGATGCCGAACCTCGCGATCTCGGCATAATCGGTCACCTTCTCGACCTTGACGTCGATCCCGAGTTTCGCGGCCGCCTCCTTCACCATGGCCTCGGTCGTCTCGCAACGTTTGCAGCCGGACCCCAGCACCTTCACGTTCTTCATCAGACCGCCTCCTCGATGTCAGTGGAACAGCACGTTGAAGAGAAACCCGACGGCCAGAATCCCCGCACCGACGACGCTGATGAACACGGCAATCAATCGAAGCGTCAAAACCTTGCGCAGGATGATCATCTCCGGCAGGGACAAGGCAATCACCGACATCATGAAGGCGAGCGTCGTGCCGAGGGCGGCGCCCTTGCCAAGCAGCGCCTCGACGATCGGGATCACGCCCGCCGCGTTCGAATAGATCGGAATGCCGATGAGAACCGCAGCCGGCACCGACCACCAGGCATCCGCCCCCATGATCTCGGCCATCAGGTCGGCCGGTACGTAACCGTGGATCAGGGCGCCGACGGCGATCCCGGCAATGACCCAAACCCAAACTCTGCCGACGATGTCCTTGAGCGCCTCGATACCGAACCTGATCCGATCGACGAAGGTCAAATCATCGCTCGGCACCGGCACGCCGTTACCCGCGTGGATCCCCTTGACCCAGTCCTGAAGCCAGCCTTCGAGACGAGCCTGCCCGATCACCCATCCGGCAACGATGGCGACGCCGAGCCCGAAGCCGAGATAGGTCAGCGCGACCTGCCAGCCGACAAGGCCGAAGAGCAGACCAAGCGCGACTTCGTTGACCATTGGAGCGGCGATCAGAAACGAAAACGTCACGCCGAGCGGCACGCCCGCCGAAACGAACCCGATGAACAGGGGCACCGCCGAGCAGGAGCAAAAGGGCGTGACGATGCCCAGCCCGGCCGCCATTACGTTGCCTGCGCCCTCCCGCTTGCCGGAGAGCAAGGCCCGTGTCTTCTCCGGAGAGAAATAACTGCGCATCACGCCCATCGCGAACACGACAAGCGTCAGCAGCAAGAGGACCTTCGGCGCGTCATAGAAAAAGAACGCGAGCGCTTCGCCGAAATGGCTTCCCGGCAGGACGGGGAACAGCGAGACCAGCCACTCGGACATCGCAACGAGCTGACTGTACAAAAGGCCCCAGAGCACCAGCGCGACGCCGACGCCGACATACCAGGTCCAGACCAGGGTCTCTTTGCGGCCGCTTTCTGGGGCTGCCACCGTGTCCGGGGTCATGCGGCGGCCTTTCCCCGGTTGTCGACCGCCACGATGACCGCATCGACGATCTGAACGATGTCCCGCGGGAGGTCGGGATTGCGCCGGTAGCGCACCCACTGCGCGTCGCGCCGGTCGACGACCAGACCTGCGGCTTTGAGCGCGCCCATGTGGCGCGACATCCTCGATTGCGATGCCTGCAGCCGTTCCATCAATTCACACACGCAATGCTCGCCGCCATTCCAGATGATCCTGATCGCGCTGAGCCGGATCGGCTCCGAGAGCGCCTCCAGGACCTGCAGGACCGTCATCCTCAACACCGTTTTCGCATATGCGGTTATCCGCATAACATCACTCGAACCAGGATGGGTCAATCCAATGCTTGCGTCGCTTCCGTCAAGTCGCTCGTTCGGTCGCCTCGGGCACGGTCGACGGCAAGGACGATAGCTTTGGCACCGCAGGGGTAAATAGGGTTGAGGGGCGGGTGATCAGTGGGCGCCGGCCTGCTCGTGCCCATCCGGATCCACCATTGCCGATGATCGCCCCAGACTTCGCCTGACAGCCGAGGCCGGCCACCGAATTCAAAGGGATACTCATGATCCGTCTCGATCTGAAGAGGGAGCCGCACTGGCTCGACCTCGGTCATGGCGCGCGGCTACACGTCCGGCCGTGCACGACGGCGTTGATGATGGCGGCGCGCGCCGAGGTGCAGCGGGCTGCCATCTCACCGGCGAACGAGACCGAAGCAGCCGGCATCCGTACCGCGTCCTTGATCAAGGCGCTGGCCCGACTCGCGGTCCTCGATTGGGAAGGCATCGGTGATGTCGCAGGAGACGCGGCGCTGGTCACGGAGGAGAGCGTCGACGCACTGATGGACTTGTGGCCGATCGCCAGCGCCTTCGAGAACGCCTATCTGGCCCCAGCCCTGCTGCTGGACGCAGAAAAAAACGCACTCGGGCCCGCGCCGAGTGGCACTTCGGCGGCGGGCCGGGGTACTGCGCCAGCTGCGCCCAACTCGATCGGCCCTGCGCCCGCGGCGAGTCCGGCCGGGATGGCCAGCGCTGTCCCTACATCGAGCATGGCCCGCTGACCGACGCCGGCTGGCAGGCATGGGACGTGCTGACCCGCTGCTCCGGCCAGCTGCGGCTTGCGCCGTACGGGGCGGCGGTGATCGGCCTTGATCTCGCCGCCGTGATCTACCTCGCAGTGGCGCTCGGATACGACACTCGTGCAATCGCCGAGCTGCTGCCCGCCGCTGAGGCGGGGCTGGTCGCGGCGCTCAATGCCCGCCTGGAGCCTTCGGACTGAATGCTTCGATTGGAGAAGTTGAGCATGGAAGACGGACTGCAATGCTGGGACGGCGAGACCCTGACGCCGGTGCACGATCGGATCTACCGACGATCGCCGGCGAGCTACCGCCCACCGAACGGCACGCCCGACGTGCCCGGCGGCGCTCCTTCCCAGGCGGTGACGGAGAGTGTTCGCCAGGCGCTGCTCGAGGCCCTGGAGGTCGACATCGGCAATGCCGCCAGCCTGGCGCGCTTTCGCGACGAGCGGCGGCGTGAGATCGAACGGCTGGCTTGGGTCGAGCGGCAAGTCGCCGGGCTCAAGGATGCGGCAATGATGATCGCTCTCGGCGCCCTCTGCGGTGTCGTGCTCGTCATTGTCTTCGACGCTCTGGCGATCCTGTTGCGCGCTCTGTGACCGCCGCACCGGAGCGGGACGTTCTCCACCATGGCCGATCGTAATCTCGCCATCCGCCTTGCCGTGATCGACGGCGGCAAGGTGAAGGCGACCTTAAGCGACGTCGGCGACAGCGGTGCGCGGGCCTTGCAGCGCATCGCGGACGCCTCGCGGCCGGCGTCGCGTGCCCTGCAGGTCCTGGACGGCGTGGCCGGCGAACTGCGCGGTGGGCTGGAGGAGATGGCGGCGCGGGGCGGCGCTCGCGCACATCGGCGAGGCAGAAGCGCAGGCCGCGGCGGAAGAACGAGGGCGCGCCGAGGCAGGACAACGCACCGCCGAGGCCGAGCGGCGCGCCGATGCGCTCGCCGCGCAGCGCTCCCAGCTGGACAAGGCGCTCGATCAGCTGGCGACCGGCCCCGCCGAACGCATCGCCCAGGTCAACCGCGAGCTCGCCGAGAGCAGGCAGCGCCTGCAGGCTTTACGGGCGCCGGACGGTGCGAATGCCACGGACGTGGACGCCGCCCTGCGTGATGCGGAGGAGATCGCGCGGCGCAAGATCGCGGCGATCAACCAGCCGCTGCAAGAAGCGGCCACGCGCGCCCGGGAAGCCGCGGAACGGCAATCGGCGGCGGAGCAGGCGGCAGCGGAGCGGGCGTTCGCTGCGAACGAGACGGTGATCGACGATCTCGCCAAGCAGCTCGCGCTATTCGGCGACGAGCGTCGGCAGTTCGTCGACCAGGCGCTGTCGCGTCTCTCGGAGACCGCCACCGACGAGCAGTGGGTGCAGGTCGAACGGCTGGCGAACGCGCTCTACGACGAAAAGCTCGCCCGCGAGCAGCTGGCCGAAAGCCTGCGCGCCGAGCAGCAGCTGCGCCAGCAGGGCGCACGTCTGACCGAGCAGATGCGCACGCCGGCCGAGGAACTCGCAGCGGCGCTGCAGCAGCTCGACGGGCTGATGCGAGCGGGTGCTGTCGACGCCGGGACGCACGGCCGCGCCATCGCCGAAGCCTACCGGGCGGCCGAGCAGGCGGCGGACCGGATGCTCGCCAGCAGTCGCGACTGGCAGGACGGTGTGACGCGGGCGCTGCGCGACTATGCCGACCAGGCCACGGATGCGGCGAGTGCCGCCGAGCAGGTGACCACGGGCGCGTTCCAGGGCATGGAGGACGCGCTGGTTGCCTTCGTGCAGACGGACAAGCTGGACTTCGCCTCGCTCGTGGACTCGATGATCGCCGATCTGACGCGGCTGTCGATCCGCATGGCCATTCTCGGCCCGCTGGGCCACGCGTTGAGCGGTGCCGGCGGCTTGATCTCGGGATTGTTCGGCGGGGGTCTCACCGGCGGCGAAGGCTCCGGTTTCGGCGCCTCGGCCGGCGGCTCTGCCGGCGACGTGCTGGCGAACGCCCGCGGCAATGCCTTCGCATCCGGCGCCGTCATCCCCTTCGCCCTCGGTGGAGTGGTCGAACGCCCGACCCTGTTCCCGATGGCGAACGGCATGGGCCTGATGGGCGAGGCCGGGCCGGAGGCGGTGCTGCCGCTGCGGCGGCTGTCGTCCGGCCGGCTCGGCGTCGAGGGAGCCGGTGGCGGCGCGCAAGTCGTGGTCAACATCATCAACAACGCCGGTGCCAGGGTGACGACGGAAGAGCAGCAGGACCGCGAGGGCAGGCTGAACTTGAACGTGGTTATCGACGCACTCGAAGCCGCCATGGCGCAGCGCGCCACCCGCTCGGGCAGCACCCTGAACCGGGCGCTGGTGGCCGCCGCCAACCCGGTCCGGGCACGATAATGCCGACGACACCCTGGCCGGCATCGCTGCCGCAGCGCCCGCGCGCCGACGACTTCGCCGAGACGCCGCCCAACCTGCTGGTGCGCAGCACCACCGACACCGGCCCGGCGAAGGTCCGCCGGCGGACGACGGCCGGGGTGACGAAGATGCGGGCGTCGTTCCGCCTGACCGCAGCACAGCTCGACGCCTTCCGCTCGTTCTACGCGGTCGATATCGGGCACGGCGCGTTGCCCTCCTCCTGGACGCATCCGGTCACCGGCGCCGCCGGCACCTACCGCATCGCCAAGCCGCCCACCTACGCTGCCATCGCCGCCGGCGTGGCCTGGCTTGTGACCCTGGAGCTGGAGCTGCTGCCGTGAGCGTCAGTGCAGCCGGGATGCCGGAGCTGGCGCGCTGGTCGCCGGCGTCAGCGGCGCCGTCCTCCTCGGTGCTACGCTGGCGGTCAATCTGCTGCTGCCGGCGCCGGTGCCGGAACTCTCGAAAAACCAGGGCACCAGCAGCGAGAACTACCAGATCTTCGGCGCCCGCAACCGCGTCGACCTGTGGGGCAAGGTGCCGTTCGTCTGCGGCCGCTTCCTGGTGACGCCGCCCTATGCCGCCGCACCGTACCGGGAGGTGGTCGGCTCCAACACCTACTGGCGGGCGATCTTCGCGATCAGCCACGGCCCGGTGCACATCGAACAGCTGCGCATCGGCGAGACGGCGATCGGCAACTACGCCGAGGTCGAGTGGCAGCTGCGGCGCGGCTACTGGGCGACGCCGGACAAGGGCACCTGGAACCCGGGGTCCGGCTCGTTCCCGATCGACCCGCAGTTCGGCGATACCTGGACGGCGAGCAGGACCGGCACCGTCAACGGCCTGACCGTCAGCACCGGCCAGCTGCAGGGGACCCTCGACGAGTTCAACGCCGTCGTCCGCACCATCGCCCAGGACTGGGATGCCAGCACCGACAGCTGGGTCTGGAGGCCGACCTCATCGCCGGCGGCGCTGATGCGCCACATGCTGCAGCACCCGAGCCGGCGGCAGCCCGCGACCGACGCGCAGATCGACCTCGATCGCCTGAAGCACTGGGACGGCGCGACGCGGGCGGCCGGACGCGAGTTCAACGGGGTGTTCGACGCCAAGACGTCGCTCTACGAGGCGCTGACCCGGGTGGCGCGCCTCGGCCGGGCGGTGCCGACGCTGCGCGACCTGAAGTTCTCGGTCGTGATCGACGAGCCGCGCACGGTGCCGGTGCGCCTGTTCACGCCCCGCAACAGCTGGGGCTACGAAGCGGAGATGACGCACGAGCCGGCGCCGCACGGCTACCGCATCGCCTTCGTCAACATCGAGGCCGACTGGAAGACCGAAGAGCTGGTCGTCTACGACGACGGCTACACCGCCACCAATGCGACGCTGATCGACCGGGTGGAGATCGTCGGCATCACCAGCCGCGATCAGGCGCACAAGGAGGGGCGCTTCCATCTGGCGCAGCAGCGGCTGCGGCGCGAGGTGCATCGCCTCACCACCGACTTCGAGCAGCTGGCCTGCGAGCGCGGCGATCTGGTGGCGCTGCAGCACGACGTCATCGCCACAGGCCTCGGATCGGGCCGCATCGCCGCGGTCACCGACGACGCCACCAAGGTCCTCGACGTCACGCTCGATACCGACGTCACCATGCTGCCGGACAGGACCTACGGCCTGCGTGTCCGCCGCGTCCTCGCCGGCGCCATGCGCACCGATCTCTACCGCCTGAAGACCATCGCCGGCCAGTCGCCGCGGCTGTACTTCGCCGATCCGCCGGCGCGCGTCGACGGACCTGCCGTCGGCGATCTGGCAGCGTTCGGCGAACTCGAGCGCGAAACGCTGCGGGTGCTGATCCGCGACATCGAGCCGGCCGAGAACTTATCCGCGAGGCTGACGCTGATCGCGGAAGCGCCGGGGGTGCACACCGCCGAGCAGGGGCCGATCCCGCCCTATGACCCGGTGGTAACGCTGCCCTCGACGGTACCGGCCCCGGTGGTGCTCGGCATCGTCTCCGACGAGCGGGCAATGCTGCTGACGCCGTCGCGCACGTTGATCGACCGGGTGATCTTCCAGCTGTCGCCGGTCGTCTTCGCCGGCACGACGCTGCACGTCCTCTACCGCATCGCCGGCACCGACGGTGCCTGGCAGCAAGCGACGTTGCAGGAGGAGACGGCGACCAGCGCCATCATCGAGGGCCTGCGCTCCGGCGAGGCCTACGACTTCCGCCTGCAGTACACGCACCCGAACTACCGCGCGTCGCTGCAGGCGCAGGTCAACGCCCACTACGTCGCCGGCCGCACCTCGCCGCCCGCCGACCTGCAGAACCTGTCGCTCGCCGTTCTCGGCGGGAGTGCGCTGCTGCGCTGGGACCTGCCGGGCGACCTCGACGTGCAGATCGGCGGCCACGTGCTGTTCCGCCATTCGCCCGACATGGCGGCGACCAGCTGGCCGGACTCGACCTCGCTGGCGCGCACCGTCGCCGGCGACCAGACCTACGTCCTGTTGCCGCTCAAGCCCGGCACCTACTTCGCCCGTGCCCACGACGCCGGCAACCGGCCGTCCGACGGCTTCAGCTCCGTCTCGACGAAGCAGGCGAGCGTGCTCGCCTTCTCGCCGGTCGGCAGCGTGCAGGAAGACCCGGCCTTCCCCGGAACCAGGACCCGGTGCGCGGTGGACAGCGACGCGCTGACCCTGATCATCGACGACTTCGACGACGTGCCCGACGTGGATGCGCTGGCGGACTGGGACTCGATCGGCGGCGTCGCCGTCACCGGCCTCTACCAGTTCTCGGCCGGCATCGACGCCGGATCGGTCAAGCGGCTGCGGCTGACCAGCACCGTGCAGATCTCCGCCGTCAACCAGTACGACATCTGGGACAGCAAGGTCGGCGAGATCGACAGCTGGTCGGACATCGACGGCACCGAAGGTGCGTCCGTCGATGCCAGCGTCTGGGGCCGGCTCACCGACGACGATCCGGCCGGCACGCCCACCTGGGGGCCGCTGATGCGGATCGACTCCGCCGAGGTCGACGCACGCGCCATCGGCCAGATCGAATGCCGGATGATCTCCGACGACGGGCTGTTCAACCTGCTGATCACGCAGCTGCGCGTCGCCGCCGAAGCAGTCGCCTGACCTCTCCCCTGCCCAATCAGGAACACCATGCCCGACATCGCGAGGCTCGATGCGGACGGCATGCTGGTCGCCGTCGAGACCGTGCCGCCCGACCAGCACCGGACCGACCTGCAGGCGCGCACCATCGCCCTGCCTGAACACCACGACATGCGCCAGCGGCTGAAGGGCTACCGCTGGGACTTCCGGCACCACTGCTTCATGCCGCTCTCGACCGAGCCGCTCGCCGCAGCCGAGCGCGACGATCCCGATCTGGTCGAAGCCCTGGTGCAGGCGGTCGAGGAGATCGAGGAAAAGCTGAACCTGCCGATGCCGAAACTGACCCGCCACGCGCTGCGCCAGTACCGGCGCCGCGCCCCGCGCCGCCGCGAGCGCGACCAGTGAGCCAGGCATCCGACCTCGGCGCCGTCGCCAACCAGCTGGCGGCGCTCTACCGCGCCCGCGTCAACGCCAACATCCAGGCGGTCGTGACGCAGCACTACGGCGCCAGCGAGCCGCCGGTCATGTATCCGAACATGCTCTGGCTCGACAGCGGCACCAACTCGATCAAGCTGCGCGACCCGACCAACACCACCTGGACGACCGTCGGCACCGTCTCGCCGTTCAAGTGGACGGCGGTCGACCTGCCGCAGACGGCGTTCACCACCGGCGACGTCAAGCTCACCTTCAAGACCGCAGCCGATCCGGCCTGGGTGATGATGAACGACGGCTCGATCGGCGACGCCAGCTCGGGTGCCGCCACCCGCGCCAACTCCGACTGCGAGGCGCTGTTCGCCCTGCTGTGGGAGCGCACCGGCGACGCCTGGTGCAAGGTCTACGCCGCCGGCGGCTTCACGCCGACCGGCCGCGGCGCGTCTGCCGCCGCCGACTGGGCGGCGCATCGTCACATCCTGCTGCCCAAGGTGCTCGGCCGCGCTCTGGCCGTCGCCGGCTGGGGCGCCGGCCTCAGCAACAAGCTGCTGGCGAGCTGGGAGGGCACCGAGGCCGTCGCGCTTGGCCTCAACAATCTGCCGGCGCACCTGCACACGCTGCCGACGCACACGCACGGCCCCGGGAGCCTGCAGGCGGCCAGTGCCGGCGCACACACGCACGGCTACACCAGCTACGGGCAGGGTGCGGCGGGCTGGAGCGACTACCTCAGCTCCGCCGTCTATCCACAAGGTGCGACCACGTCGAGCAACGGCGCGCACACGCACGCGCTGTCCGGCCAGACCGACGCCGGGGGCGGCGGCAGCACCGGTGCTGCCGGCAGCGCCGAAGCGCACGCGAACATCCCGCCGACCTCCTTCCTCAACGTGATGATCAAGCTATGACCCAGTCCGCCACCTTCGGCGCCGTGCCCACCGGCATCGGCCAGCAGGTCCGCGAGGACTTCAATGCGTCCGATCAGGCGCAGGCAACCGAGCACGAAGGTGTCGGCGCGCCGCCGGTCACCTATCCGTTCATGCTCTGGCGCAACGACACGGCCAAGCTGCTCCGGCGCCGCAACACCGCCAACGACGCCTGGGAGATCATCCAGAACTACGGCGCCACCGCCGATCCAACGATCAACGACGACGCGGCCGACGGCTACATCCGCGGCGCCGTCTGGATCAACGTCGCCGACGATCGCGTGTTCTTCTGCACCAATCCGAGCATGGCGGCGGCGACCTGGGCGCAGGTCGGCATCGGCGGCGGGGGCGGCGTCGCCTCGGTGTTCGGGCGCAGCGGCGCGGTCGCCGCCACCCCCGGCGACTACACCGCCGACCACATCAGCGACGGCGGCGGCAAGGTCATCATGACCGCGGCCGAGCGGACGGCGCTCGCCAGCATCAGCTTCCCGACCAAGGTGATTACGCTGAAGGGCACCGCGTCGAGCGCCGACAACGCCAACATCCGCGCTGCGATCGCGGCGATCAAGGCATCGGGCCAGCCGGGCGAGATCCTGATGTCCGGCGACTTCATGATCGGTCATGCCGGCGACCTGACCGGCATCGATCCCGACAGCTGTCCCGACCTGCGTCTGACCGGTCGCGGTTCCTGCCGCTGGTACAAGGGCGTCGCCGCCACCACCGCCGGGCTCACCGGCGGCTCCGACCCCGGCGACGGCACCGCCTACCGGATGCTGTCGCGGGCGACCGACGACGGCGCCGGCAAGGTGCTGATCATCCGCAACATGATCTTCGAGGGCGACCTGGAGGCGACGCTGAAGCAGCTGGGCGACGCCAGCCGGCTGATCGCCCTCGACCACTACGACCGCGTCGAGCTGATCGACGTCGAGGGCCGCTGGAGCTCGCAGATGGGCTTCACGTTCGGCTACTGCAACGTCGTCCGCGGCAACCGCGTCTACCTGAACCGGATCGCCCGCGACGGCTTCAACGCCTCGAACTGCGCCGACATGATGGTCACCGACAGCCGCTTCGAGTGGATCATCGACGACTGCTGCGCCGCCAACCTCTCAGCCCTCAACGTCGGCGACAGAGGACAGCAGCGCGCCTTCGTCTTCACCAACAACCGCGTCTACAACGCGCAAGGCTGCAAGCTGCTCGGCGGCAGGCATGTGCTGATCTCCGCCAACAGCTTCCACGCCCCGGTCAACTACGCGGTCTACGTCGGCTCCGATGCCAGCTATGGCGAGGGTGGCCGGCCGATCGAGGACCTGCTGATCACCAACAACAACGTCACCGACCTGATCGTCGCCGACCACGCCGGCATCTCGGCGATCGTCGATACCGGCATCCTGGTCAGCCAGACGCTGGCGACACCGAAGAACGTCGTGATCCGTGGCAACAGCCTGGCGCAGCGCACCACGACGACCGGGCTGACGTGGTCGCAGCTGAAGCTGCGCGGCATCAGCGCCGAGAACCGTCAGTGGCGCCGCAACGAAGCCGACGGGAACATCCTCTGGTACGACCCGGCGCTCGTCAGCGAAATCTTCGTACGTGCCGGCAAGGCGATCCGCATCGAGGCGCCGAACGGCCTCGACCGGCTCACCTACGACGTCGACGACAACCGCTACGACGGGTTCTCGGACGACGCCTTCCTGCGCTCGCAAAGCCCGGTGTGGACGGGCACGCAAGGCTGGGCGGTGCCGGCGTCGCTGGGCGAGGTCCCGGTCGGCGCTTCGGCGCGCGCCAGCGGCCTCGACCTCCGCGGCTACCAGCAGATGCGGCTGGTGGTGAAGATCGGCGCCCAGGGCGGCTCCGCGGGCTCGCAGCTGCAGTGGCTCCATTCGCTGGACGGCAGCATCTGGGTCGAGACCGCGGCGATCGCAACGCTCGACGGCAATGCCAACCAGACCATCTACGGGCCGTGGGTGCCGATCCCGGCCGGCCTGCGGCAGGCGATCGACACTCGGGTGGCGCTCTACGGCCACGGCGGCAACGGCGCCACCCAGGTGACCATCCTGGAGTTCCAGCTCGACATCCGCGGCCTCGACCAGACCTCGGCAGCCCGCCTGCTGCCGCCGAAGGTCACCGCGGCCGAGATCGCCAATCCGGTGGGCGAGGAGCTGCGCAGCTTCTCGGTCGCCGATGTCGCCGCCATTCACTCCGCCGACGACAGCCAGACCTTCCAGAGCGTGCAGATCGGCACCCGCACCTACCTCACCGAGAACGACGACGGCTTCTGGCTGACCTCGAACGCCTACTGGGACGGCAGCAACTGGCTGCGCGTCGACGTCAGCAAATGGGCGTTCGCTCTCAACGTCCGCACCGCGCAGCCGATCCCCTACGAGGCGGCTACCGGGGGCGCCATCTTCTGGCGTGCCTCGCCCGGCGCCAACCCGATCAACCCGGTCCATGCCGCCGCCGACGGCTGGCTCAACTCCTACCTGATGACCGAGTTCGGCGATCTGGTCATCGGCGGCTACGGCATCGAAGTCGACGGCAACGGCACGTTCCCATACGCCCGGCTGCTGCACTACAGCGACGGCGCGCCGCCGCACCTGAGCGGCATCCTGACCAACCTGTTCCTGTCGCTCACGGCGGTCGACGACCCCGCCGTCGCGTCCTGGTTCTTCGGCCGCAAGGACGACAGCTTCGTCGTCGCGCGTGCCGCTCCCGGCGCGGTCGGCGCCGGAAGCCTGACCACGCTGCTGGAGGTCACCGCCACCGGCAAAGTGCTCGGCACGCCCTACGACGTTCTGTGCGGCATCGCGGGCAAGCCCGGCAACGCCGAGGTGGTGCTGCTGTTCGCAGCCCCCCGGGCGTTCCGCATCCCCGCCAACGCCGCCGGCTCACAGCTCAAGGCCGGCACCGCCGCCACCGGCGAAAGCGTCTTCTCGGTGCAGAAGAACGGCGTCCAGTTCCTGACCGCAACCGTCGCCGCCACCGGCACCACCGCCAGCTTCGCCGGCAGCCAGACCGAATTCGCCGCCGGCGACGTGCTCAGGATCGCAGCCCCGGCCACCGCCGACGGGACGCTCGCCGACATCGCGATCACCCTGGTCGCAACCCTGATCTGAGGACACTGATGAGCGCGCGGCAGAGCTTCTCCCTCGAAAGCCTGGCGGAAGCCTCGACCACCTCGGCCGATCGGCAGACCAAGGCAACGCTGACCTTCACGCCGGACGCCGACAGCGACTACTGGCTGATCGCCTCGGGCGCCTTCAGCAACCCCACCACCACCGACGATCACGTCGGCCACGTCGCCGACCAGTGGGCCGCCTCGGACGCGCCGTCCTCGACCAGCCTGACCACTTACCAGACAAAGACGACGCTGACGTTCTCCCCGGCGACCGCAGGCGACTACCTGATCTTCGCCACCGCGACCGACGCCACCGACGCCAACGTAAGCGCGATGCGTGTGCGGCTCAATCACCTAGCCGGCACCACCTACGGCGACAGGACCTGGTGGTGCAAGGACGACTACGACAATCAGCCTTACACGCTGATGGAGAAGCTGACGCTGCCGGCTTCGGCGCAGACGTTCTCTCTGCAGTACCGGTCGAACTCGGGCACCTTGTGTTACATCCGCGACGCCCGCATCCTGGCGCTGCGGCTGGATGCCTTCGACAACGCCTGGTTTGCCTCGAACCACGCCAGCCAGAGCACGACCAGCGACGGCGACACCGACTTCCAGACGCTGCCGGCGACGCCGCTGGCGCTGGCGCACGCGATCATCGCCGTCGGCGGCTACCACATCCAGTCGGCCGCGGTCTCGGGCTACGCCAACATCGCCAAGAACGGCAGCATGCTCGAGGAGTGGGTGCGCGAGGCGCCGAGCGGGCTGGGCTGGCAGTTTGCGGGCCTGGCACAGCAAGAAACCCTCGCCGCCGCCTCAACCACATGGACGTGGCGCGGCCGAGCGGAAGTCCCCGGCCAGACTTTCGACATCGCCCATCTGGCCATTGCCGTGCTGCAGCTCGACGCGACGCCGCCGTCCGCCACGCGCCGGCGCTGCATGGCGCTCGTGTGAGCCGGGCGGCCGCCGCCCCGCTGATCTCGGGCGAGGATGGAGACATGCACCACAGACTCGCTTTTCCCCACAGGACAGTTCGCCCATGACACCCGAAGAGTTCGAGCTGGCCAAGCAGTTGCTGCCGGTCGGGGCGAGCGCCGCTGCCCGAAAACTCCACGTCGCTTGACGCTTCGGTGCCAGTCGAGGCGCGGGCGGAGCCGGTTTTGCCGGCCGCCTCGCCAGGGACAACTCGACGTCCGCCGAACGCGCGGTCGCCGCTACCATTCGGGGCGAGGCTCGTGGCGAACCGCAGGAGGGCAAGATCGCCGTCGCCTGGTGATCCGCAACCGCGTCGCTCAACCGGGTTAGTGGGGCCGCGACTGGACCGGCGTCTGCACCGCCAAAGCCCAGTTCACCTGCTGGTGGAACCGCCAGGCTCCGCGCGTGCGCAGCATCGACGAGCACGACCGGCGCTTGACCGAATGCCTGGACATCGCCCGAAAGGTGGTGACCGGAACGGTGCGGGATCCGACGCGGGGTTCCGACCACTACTACGCCGACAGCATGCGCTTTCCGCCGAAGTGGGCGTACCGCGCACCCCGACCGTGGTGATCGGCCGGCACCGCTCCTACCGCATTGGTCGGAGGGGCTGAGCGAACACGTTGCATTGAGGCGTCGGTACGAGCCGGTCGACCACTTCAGGCACGAGGCCGGCCGGGCGGAGGGCCAGCGAACCGCAAGCGCTTTGAAAGCTCAGATTGGCCGGTCGATCACTCCGCTGGCGTGCCCGCGCAAAAAGCGCCCCCAAGATCGACCGGCTCGCCCACGGCGTCGAGCCAGCGCGCTTTTCTCCGGCCGGCGTCACGACGAGGGCTGCGCCAGCACTGTCACCACGAGATCGGGCTGCTGGCAAGCGCGGTCGGCCATTAGTTGAGAGTAGTTATCACATTCTCCAAATAAGCATTAGTAGTATCACTGATATTCGCGCGAAACGTTGATCAAATTTTGCTAATATGTTATATTCCGCGTTGTTTGAGTATCACTCACAACTGCAGAAGCAGGATATTGGTGAGGAGAAAGAAGATGAACGCGGCGAAACTGAGGACGACGACAGCCATAATCATTCTCAGCGGAACACTGGTCGCATCGGTGGCCTTCGCCAAGGGCAAGCCGCCGGGCGGGGAGACGGCCGCCCAGAACCTGTCGGTGCCGGCGATCCTGGTCGGACCCCTTGGGACACTTGTCTGCGGCGCTTCGGACTTGGCGCCGTCAGCCCTGGTGCCGCCCACGGGTATGCCACTGACTAACTATGAGGTCCCGGGCTATTATTGGGTCCAGAAGGTGCACACATGGCAGGCACAGTGCTTCAACGCCAATGGGGCATCGGTGTTCGGCGCCTGGGGCGACAACCTCGAGGGCGACGCGAAGCTGAAGGTCGGCAGCCCGATCCGGGTCGAGCTGGTTCTGACGAACATGACCAACTATTCAGCGACGATTCCCGACGGGTTGGAAGGCTACTCGGTGATCAAGCTGCAGCCGAGCCTGGCCGACCGACTTTCCGCCTACGGGCATGAGGCCACTGGTGACGCGGATAGCGGCTGGGGCAGCACTTCGAATGTTTTCCAGCAGGCCGAGTGGCTGGTGCACGACGCCGGCATGCAGATCAGCGTCCAGAACCTGGACACCGGCGCGTTTGTGGTTCCACTCCAGCCCATAGCGCCGGAGATTAACGCCACCGGCAAGATCGTGTACGGGTACAACCTGCGCGTCAGCGCGGCGGGAAACTACCAGATCCGGTTCGCCACCACACCCGCTGTGACGTTCACGGGTTGTGACGTTGGAGGCTGTGAACCGGGCGGCACCGACGCCTTCCTCGACATCGTCGTGAAGCCGGGCGGCGGCCAAGGTGGGGGCAAGCCCCAGAGGTAGCGCCACGTCAGCCCGTGCGGCGCCGATGCGCCGCCGGGCGCCACGAGGCCCCCTCCCGGCCGGTTTAGGCCCTCGCAGTCCCGTGCCAGGGATCCGTGAGAACGGGTCCCTGGCCCGCTCCTGAAGAACGTCAAACCATGGCGCAGCGTTATCTCTACCTCGTCGTCTTCGTCGCCGGCGCTGCGGTGCTGGCGATCGAGATCCTGGGCACCCGCATCCTCGGGCCGTTCTACGGGGTCAGCCTGTTCCTGTGGTCGGCCCTGATCAGCGTAACCCTGGTCGCCCTCAGCGTCGGGTATGCCATCGGCGGGCGCTGGGCGGACCGGCGGCCCAGCCTGCCGCTCCTGCACGGCGTGCTGATCGCGGCCGGCCTGTGGGTGCTGCTGATCCCGTGGCTCCGCACCCCCATCCTGGCGATCGCCGAGCCCTTCGGCCTGCGGTTCGCGGTCCTGCTGGCCGCCTTCATCCTGTTCGCGTTCCCGCTGACCCTGCTGGGCATGGTGAGCCCGTATGCGATCCGCGTGCGCGCCGCGAGCCTGCAGGTGGTGGGCACCACCGCCGGCGATCTCTACGCCGTTTCCACCGTCGGCAGCGTCGTCGCGGCGCTGCTCACCGGCTTCGTGCTGATCCCCAACGTGGGCGTGGACCGGCTGACGCTGCTGGTCGGCGGGCTGCTGATCCTGACCGGATCCGCCGGCCTGGCGCTCGGGCTCGCCTCGCCCGGCCGCCGCCGCGCGGCGCTGGCGGCGCTGATGCTGGCGACGCTGGCGCTGGCAGCGGTACCGGCCGGTGGCGCCGATCCGGCGCGCGGGCTGCTCGCCGTGGCGCAGAGTCCGTACGCCGAGATCCGTATCCTCGACGCCGCCGACGGGCGGACGCGGCTGCTGGTCATCGACGGCGGCGCGCACACCATCGTCGACCGGCGGACGGGGGACTCGCTCTATCCCTACGTTCCGCTGCTGGGCCTCGCCCGATGCGCCGTCGCCGAACCGGGCCGGCTGCTGCTGATCGGAGCGGGCGGCGGCTCGGTGATCAAGGATTACGCGCGCCAGGGCTGGCGCGTCGATGCGGTCGAGATCGACCCGGTGGTCGTGGACATGGCGCAGCGGCACTTCGGCCTGCAGGCCTCGGAGGCGCGGATGTTCGTGATGGACGGCCGCCGGTTCCTGCTCACCCCCGGCGAGACCTACGATGCGATCGCACTCGACGCCTTCGGCAGCAGCTCGATCCCGTTTCACCTGGTCACGGCGGAGTCGTTCGGCCTGATCGCCTCGCGCCTGCGCCCCGGGGGCGTGCTCGCGATCAACGTCGAGTCCGCCGGCTGGCACACCGAGGTCATCCGTGCCATCGCCGCGACGCTGCGGGTGCATTTCACCCACGTGGTCGCCCTGCCCGCGGACGCGGACGCCGGCGCGCTGGGCAATCTGGTGATCCTGGCCTCCAACTCGCCGCCGGACGGCTGGCCCGGCCTGAACGGAGACGCCCGGAGCACAGACGCCCGGAGCGCCGACGGCTGCCCGATCCACGAGAACCCGCACGCGCAGCGTGGCTGGAGCCGCCGCTTCGTGCCGGACATGCGCGGCGCCGAGGTTCTGAGCGACGATCGCAACCGGATCGACCTGTGGTCGGAGCAGATCAACGTCGTCGCCCGGCGGGATCTGCACCGCTACTTCGACCAGCAGGGGCTGAGTTCGTACTGACAACAGGAGGGGCAGGAACACCGAGCCACTCTGGAACAGAAGCAAAGAAAAGACCCGATACGGAGGAGACGTTCATGCAGACCCAACAGAAGCGAACACGACTGCCGCTCGTTGCGGCGTCCTTGTGGGCATCGGTTGCCGCAGGCGCGCTCGCCGCGCCGCCGGCACCGCCGCTGTTCGATTGGGAGACGGTGGTGAACAACACCGATCCGATGCCGGGCGCGCCGGGCGGACGCCGGTTCAACAGCTACAACCAGCCGTCGGTCAACGTGAGCGGTCTGGTCGTCCTGCGGGCGCGCAGCCGCGGCGGCGACGGACTGGGGCCGGCGACGCACGGCATCTACACCCGCGACATGGCGAAGGCCGACGCACCCATCGTCCTAATTCTCGACCGGGCGACCGCGGTTCCGCAGCCCAACAACCTCAAAACCCGGTTCGTTGAAACGCCCGCCTTCCCGCGCATCGACAGGAATTCGAACACCATCGCCACCCGGGGCAACCATCAGCCGGTGTGGAGGTACGATCTGGACGGCACCGAGACCCGGGCGGGAACGACCGGCATCTATACGAACCCGTTCGGCCCGCTGATCACCGGCGCCAGCAAGCTGGGCGCGGTTCCGGGGTTCGAATTCTTCGAAGTTCCGGAGGCTCCCGGCACTCCCTTCGATGTTTTTCCCGGCGCCCCGGCGGTGACCGATCGAGCCACGCTCGTCTTCAAGGGCAACTACACAGTCGGCAGCGGCAGGACCGGCGTCTACTTCCGCGACCTGGAGGACAAGGAGGCGGGCGGCACCGGCCCCGTCGTGCTGCTCGCCAACAACACCGAGACGGTGATCCCCGGCACCAGCCAAGTGTTCGGCTCCGTCTCGCCGCCGAGTGCGGTCGGGCGCGTGGCCGTATTCGCCGGCTTCGACGACGAGAACGCGCCCACCCTGGGGGGCATCTACAAGGTGCCGCTGGCGGAAACGCCTGCGCTGACGCCGCTGGTGCGCATCGGCGGACGGGTGCCGGGAGAGTCCGTCGGCGACACCTTCAACGGGCTCGGCGAGGCGATGTCGTTCGACGGCCGGTATGTGGGCTTCTGGGGCGCCTGGGGCACCGGGACGCGCACCGTGCGCCTCTACTGCCCGACGGAAGGCAACCGGGACCGGATCGACTACTGCAACCGTGGACTGGTCTGTGACGGCCGGACCTGGGGAGATCCGAACAGCGTCTGCGACGCCACCGGCTGCTACCAGGACAAACAGGTGCCGGTCGAGCAGGGCATCTTCGTCCATGATGCCACCGGAAGCGCCGGCACGCGCGCGGTGGCAAAGACCGGCGCCCGTTTCGACGACTTCCTCTCCTGGAGCTACTCCGGCAGGACCCCCTGCGTCAGCGGCGGCGAGGGAGGTGAGGACGACGGCGAGCCCGTGCGATGGCGCTCGTCCGCGTTCGTCGGGGTCTCCGGACCCTACGTCGCCTTCAAGGCGGTGACCGGCGACATCGTCGGCATCTATCTGAACCGCCAGCCGGGTCAGGATATTTTCACGGTCCTGGACACCCGAACCGATGGCCAGGCGGTGGACCCCGAGGCACCGGCGGGATCGCGGGTCGTGGCGATCGGCATCGAGCGAGAGGGTCTGCGCGGCCGCTGGCTCGTGCTGAACGCCACCATGGGCGTCGAGGGCGGCAGCGAGGAAGAGGGCATGGCCGGCATCTACGTGACCCGCATGCCCAGATAGCCACCGCAGCGCAAATTGGCGCCAGGCTTTTCGCCAGATGTGCGCGGCGAACGCAACTGCCCGATGGCCGAGATGGGCCCTCTGCCGGGCAACAACGGTCACCTGGCTCGGATTGAGCGGCGGGTGACGATTGCCATCGCGGCAGTTCCGTTCGCCATGTGCTGCTTCAGCTTCTGTGCTCAGCCCGCGGCTGGCAGTCTCAGCGATGCGCGCAGCCCGCCCCGGGGAGACCGGGCGAGCTCGAACGTGCCGCCGTACAGGTGGACGAGGTCGTGCACCACCGCGAGGCCGAGCCCGCTGCCGGGTGTCGTTTCGTCGAGGCGAACACCCGGCGTGAGAACGGCAATCCTCTGGCTCGGCGTCAAGCCGGGCCCGTCATCATCGATCGTGATGACCAGCATTTCGCCCTCCCGGAACGCGGCGACCCAGACTCCCCGGTTTGCCCACTTGCAGGCGTTGTCGATGACGTTTCCCAGGATCTCGTCCAGATCCTGCCGGTCGCCGGAAAACGAGAGGCCGCCGTCGATCGTGCTGCACAACGTCAGGGCGCGGTCGGCGTACACCTTGCGCATGACCCGTAGAAGTGCATCCGCACACACGGCGACATCCACCGATGCTCCCGGCAGCCCGCGGGATGCGGCGGCGCGGGCGCGGGCCATGTGATGATCGAGTTGCCGACGGATGGCGGCAACCCGCGCCCGGATCATCTGGGCGGTCTCGGCAGCTTCCGCCGGGAGATGCGGTGCTGCCAGCCGCTCCGCCTCGTTGGCGAGAATGGTGAGGTCCGTCTTCAGGCCATGCGCCAGATTGCCCGCCTGCAGGCGCCCCCGCTCGACCACGCTCTCGGCGTGATCGAGGAGCGCGTTGAGGTCGTCGACGAGCGGCTGGACCTCGGCCGGCATCGGCCGCGCAAACCGGCGGCTCCGACCGGCCCGAATATCGAGGAGATCGTCCCGCAGCCAGCGAAGCGGCCGCAGTCCGAGCGTCACCTGAATGACGGCGGCGGCGATCATCGCCGCGGCGAGGGCGAGCAGCGAAAGCGCAAGGGTGCGGTTAAAGGCCGCGCGTGCGGCGATGAGGTCGCTCAAGTCCTCGGCGACGGCGATCCGCAGCGGGTCGGGCGAGTCCGGAAGCAGCAGCGAGCGCGCGAGCACGAACAGCGGACGCCGCTCCGGTCCCTCGATCCGGAACTCGGACACCCGGCCGTCATCGTCGGCGGCGTCCGGCAGCGTCAGCGATTGATCCCACAGCGATCGCGACCCGAGCACCGGGTGTCCCTCGGCGGTGACCTGCCAGTAGAGGCCGGACAATGGCCGCTCGAAGCGGGGGTCGGACAGGGCGCGGACGATCACCGGCTTGCCGGCCGCATCGATCTCCAGGCCCGCGGCGAGCTGGTCCAGATGATGTCCGAGCTCGGCGGCGAACCGCTGATGGACATGATCGGCGAACAGTCGGGCGAGGATCACGCCGGCGATCAGCAGGGCGGCGACGATCCACACCGCGGCGCCGAGAAGCAGGCGGAGGCGAAGCGACCCTCCCTGCCGGCTCATCGGGCATCGTCCGACCGGCATTCCAGCCGGTAGCCCAGCCCGCGCACGGTCCGGATCAGGTCCACGCCGAGCTTCTTCCGCAGGCGGCCGACGAACACCTCGATGGTGTTGGAATCGCGATCGAAGTCCTGGGCGTAGACGTGCTCCGTCAGCTCCGTCCGCGATACAACCTCGCCGGCATGATGCATCAGGTAGGAGAGGATGCGGAACTCGTAGGCGGTGAGATCGAGCGGGCGGTCGCCGATGTTGACGGTACCGGCGCGGGTGTCCAGCAGCAGCGGGCCGACGCGAAGCTCGGCCGACGCCCGACCCTGGGCGCGGCGGACCAGCGCACGGAGACGCGCCAGCAGTTCCTCGACGTGGAACGGCTTGCCGAGGTAGTCGTCGGCGCCGGCATCGATGCCGAGCACCTTGTCGTGCCAGTGGTCGCGCGCGGTCAGGATCAGAACCGGCACGGTGAGGCCGGCGTCGCGCCAGCCGCGCAGGACGGCGAGACCGTCGCGTTTCGGGAGCCCGAGATCGAGGACGATCGCGTCGTAGGGTTCGGTCGCGCCGAGGAAGGCGGCCTCCTCGCCGTCGCCCGCGGCATCGACCGCGTAGCCGTCGTGGCCCAGGCGGTCGACGAGCTGGCGTCGGAGGATGGGATCGTCCTCGACCACGAGAATGCGCATGAGCCTCAGTCGTCCTCACCCCGGCCGCCACGGTGGCGCTCGCGGTGGCGGCCGCGCTGGCTGATCAGTTCGCCGCTCGCCGCGTCGTAGGCGAGTTTGAGGATCCGCCCGTCGGCCGTCAGCAGCTTGATGCGGTAGAAGCTGCGGTGCGGCCCCTGCCCGCCGCGGTCATCCTCCTCATCGTCGCCGTCCTCGTATTCGGCGTCCAGCACCGTGCCGCCGAACCGTGCCGTCGCGCGTTCGACAATCATCGCCAAGGGCAGGATGCGACCGGCGGCGACCGCCTCGCGTGCCCGCTCATGATCGTCGTCCGCCGGCACTACCGTCGGCAGCGACGCGGACAGGATCGCAAGGACGGTGGCGAACAGGAGGGCGCGCATGCGCGAGTGTTCCGCATCGAAGCTGAACCGGCGATGAACGGCGGCCTCATCGCCGGTTCAGGTCGGGAAGCCTAGACTCTCCCGATCGATGATCGAGAGGGAACCCGCCCATGCTCCTCAGGATGACCGGACAGACAATCCTCGCCGCGATCGTGATCGCCCTGTTGGCCGCCGGCTGGCAGGTGGCGACGCGTGGGGCGGACATCGGCGGGTCGGCAGCCTTTGAACAGGTGCACCATGACGACGACTGACGGAAAGGGCGCATCCCGACGCCGCAGGCCGAGCGCCATCGAGTTCAGCATCCTGTTCGGCTGGCATGCGGTCCTGTCCGGCGCGTTCATCGTCGCCTACCTGAGCGGCGACGAGGACACCTACGCCATGCACCAGTTCGCCGGCTATCTGGTGCTTGCGGCCATCGTCGTGCGGCTGATCGCAGCGATCTGCGCTCCGGCCGGAAGCCCCCTGCGGATGCCGAGGCCCGACGTGGCGAAGTTTCGGGACTGGCTGTCGCAGGGCGTCCGCGGTACGCCAACCGCGCTGCCGCGACGTCCGCTGCTGGCGATGATGGCGATCGTGCTTCTGATCGGCATCGGGGCCACCGCTGGCAGCGGGGCGGTCGCCGACTTCGTTCCCTCCGTCGAGGCGATCCACGAAGCACTCGGCGAACTGGCACTGTGGCTCGTGATCGCCCACGTCGCCATCGTCGCCGCCCTGCATGGCGGGGCACGATGGTGGCGGCGACCGCGAACGGTCTCTGCCAGCGCCTTTCCGCACCGAGGCCGGCCATGAAAATCCGCAAGGCACTGCTGCTGGCCTCGGTGATGACCGTGGTCAGCGCGACGGGGGTGGCTGCCGACCCGGCGCGCGACGCCATTCTCGGCGCCTATGCGCGCCAGGCGGCGAGCGAGCGGGGCGGCTTCGAGGGGTTTTCAGCCGCGCGCGGCGAACGGCTCTACCTGGGTCCGCACACCGGCGGCAACCCGCAGACGCCGGCCTGCGCCACCTGTCATGGACCCGATCCGCGCGCGCCCGGCCGCCACGTGAAGACCGGACGCCCGATAGAGCCGATGGCAGTGTCGGCCAATCCGCGCCGGTTCACCGACGCCGCGGACGTGGAAAAGCGTTTCGCCCGCGACTGCCCGAACGTCCTCGGCCGGCCGTGCAGCGCCGAGGAAAAGGGCGACTTCATCACCTTTCTCACCGGCCGCTGAGGGTGTACGCGATGAGGATCCGTCTTCCGCTGCTTCTTTTCGCCCTCGCTTTCGGAACCGCGTCCGCCGAGGCGAGCGAACTCGAGCGGGTGCCGCCAGTCGCGCACGCCGAAACGGCGAAGGAATGCGGAGAATGCCACATGGCGTTTCAGCCAGCACTGTTGCCTGCCGCGGGCTGGACGCTGGTCATGGACGGGCTGAAGGAGCATTTCGGGGAGAATGCCGAGTTGCCGCGGGATACGAGCGCGGGCATTCGCGAATACCTGACGACCCGCGCCGGCCGGACCGGCGATCCGCGCCTGATGCGGATCACCGAACAGCCCTGGTTCGTCAGGGAGCATCGTCATCGGCAGTCGGTCCGGCAGCGGCCGGACATCCGGTCCAAAACCAACTGCCCAGCGTGCCACCCGCGTGCCGAAGCGGGCATATACGAAGACGATTGACGGGGGCCACCAAGGTAACGGACCAGTTGCATCGGCCTGTCCGTTCCGAACGTCGACGCGCAACGAGCAATACGAGCATCCGGAGTCCAGCAATCGGCGGTGCACGCGACCCCCTTTGCTGACGGACCCCCGGACGTCCTGATCTGAGCCCCTTCTGACCGTATGGGTTCGGACGCGGCGCATCTCTTGAGCAGCGCTGAGAACGTCTCGCCCATGGATGAAATACGCCAGTAAATACCCCATATGAACGCCGTATTGATAGGATCCCGCTGGCAAAAGGTGTTTGAAAGGTGTCATCAACAACGTAAAATGCGGCCATACTCGTTACGATACGACTTCAATAAGGGGGGGGAAGAGCGATGGGAGAGAGCGAAGAGCATCGCGGGTGCAGCGCCGAGCATGCGGATATTTCGCAATCCAAGACAGCATTCGGCATGCACCTGGCCAGCACTGCAAGGACGGCAGGGCGCTCGTTGCTGTTGGTGCCGTTGGCTCTGGCGATGATCGCCGACGCGCACGTCCTGGCTGCGCCCGGGACGCTGAACTACAAGCAGGTTCCGCAGTTCGTCAACGTGCTGCCCAACCCGCTGGATCCGAGCTTCATCTGGCAGCCGGATGTAGAGGGCGGCAACACCTATACGCTGGAGATCAGGGAGTTCACCCAGTCGCTGGGCCTGGGCGCCGGGGTGCCGGCGACCCGCGTCTGGGGCTATAGCAAGGCCGGGCAATCCGGAACCTTCCCTGGCAGAACCTTCGAGCTTCAGCAAGGCCAGCCGATTACGGTCAGCTATGTCAACACGCTGATCGACGGGGCCGGAAACCCGCTGCCCAATCGGATGCCGGTGGACACCACCCTGGATTGGGCCAACCCCGGAACCGTCGGCGGCATTACCCCGGTCCCCGTCGTCGCCCACCTGCACGGCGGCGACTCGGCCTATCGCTCCGACGGCCTGCCCGAGGCATGGGACACCCCAGATGGGCAGACTGGTCCTTTGTTCGACAAGCCCTACACCTATGACAATAAGCAGGAGTCGGGCACCCTCTGGTACCACGACCACGCCCTCGGCATCACCCGCACCAACGTCTACATGGGCCTCGCCGGCTTCTACCTGTTGCGGGATGCCAACGAGGACACGCTTCGCGAAACAGGCGTGCTGCCGAGCCACCCGTACGAGGTGCCGATCGTCATCCAGGACCGGGAGTTCGACGCGACCGGCCAGCTCCTCTATCCGGTGGGCAAGGTGCCGGTGAACTCGGCGCTGCCGGAGTTCTTCGGCAGGCTGGCACTGGTCAACGGCCAAGCATGGCCGAAGCTGGACGTAGAGAAGCGCAAGTACCGGCTGCGGCTGCTGAACGGGTCAGACTCCCGCTTCTACGACCTGCGCTTCGAGGTGTTCAGGAAAGGCAGCCAGATCGTACCCGGCAAGGGTACGCCGGTGCCCATCCTCGTGATCGGCAACGAACTCGGCCTCCTGAACGCGCCGGCCGTCCCGATCCTCGACACGCCGGTCGGCGGCGTGCGACCCGGCACACCGAACGTTCTCCCCATCGGCCCCGGCGAGCGCTACGACGTCATCGCAGACTTCTCCAATGTACCGGTCGGCAGCCGTGTGGTCGTGACCAACTCCGCCAAGTCACCCTATCCGGACGCGGTCAGGCCGGCCAACAAGCTGCTCGACCGCATCATGGCTTTCGACGTGGTTAAGCCGCTGAACCAAATGATTCCCGATGCGTCGGTGACGCTGGGGACGGACCTTCGTACCACGGATCTGCCTCCTGCGACGATCCCGCCGGGGACGCCCACCCGACGCATCCTGCTGTTCGAGGGCCTGGACGGATTTGGCCGGCTGATGACCATGATTGGCACGGTGGACGCGGATCCGAATACTGGACAGCAGGGCACCCTGACCTTCAAGGACCCGATCACGGAACGGCCGAAGGTCGGCACGACGGAAATCTGGGAATTCTACAACACGACAGTGGATGCGCACCCTGTCCACATGCACCTGGTGGACTTCCGGGTGCTCGACCGCCAGGCGTTCACCGGCACCCTGACGCCGAAGACGAACTCGGACGGATCCACCGGTGCAATTCTCGATCCCGTCAGTATCGTCAAGACTGGGACGCCGCTGCCTGCGAATCCCTGGGAGGCAGGCAGGAAGGACACGGTCAGGGCCTTCCCCGGCGAAGTAACCCGTGTGCTGGTGAGCTTCAACCGCGAGGGTGAATACGTGTACCACTGCCACATCCTCTCGCATGAGGACCACGAGATGATGCGGCCCTACGAGGTGGTGGCCGAGCAGGTTGCTGGGCAGTAGGAGAGCATCCGGCCGCAGGAGGCATAGTCGACGCTGACTGTGCGTGGGGGCTGGCTCGCTTGTCAGTAGCGCGAGCGAGCCGCCTCGACCCATTTGCCCTGTTCATGGAGAGACCGGAATGACATCGGGCTGTCTTCGCCGCGCGCGAACCTGTGCGCTGTTGGGAGCGATCGCGCTCGTGCTGCTGCACCAGGGTGCCGTCGCCACGGAAGACCGGCAGCACCATCACGGCAGCCACGGTCACCAAGCCGCAGAGAGCGACTACCGCAGGAGCACCCAGGCATACGCGCTGCCGGACGTGGCGTTGGTCCGAGAGGACGGAACGAAAGTGCGGTTTCCGGCGGACATCGACGATGGCCGGCCGGTGGTGCTCAACTTCATCTACACGACATGCACCGCGATCTGTCCCTTGCTCAGCCAGACCTTTGCCGAACTGCAGACCGAGCTCGGCGCAGACGCGCAAAATGTGCGCATGGTGTCGATCTCCATCGATCCGGAGGAGGACACGCCGGCGCGGCTCGCCGAATACGCCCGGCGCTACGGCGCTGGTCCGCAGTGGACTCACTACACCGGCACGATCGAGGCCAGCACCCGGGTGCAGAAGGCGTTTCAGGCGTACAACCCCGACAAGATGAACCACCGGCCGCTGGCCTTTTTGCGCCGGGCCCCGGGCCAGCCCTGGGTGCGCCTGGACGGCTTTACGTCGCTGGACGATCTGCTGCGCGAGTACCGAATACTTGTTACGCCTGAAAAGTCCTGACGGGCATGCGCAGCGCGCCGTCCCGCGTCGCCCTGGGCTTGGCGTTCGTCCTCCTGGTTTCGGCAGGCAGCGCGTTGGGTGACGAGACGGCCGGCTGGTCGGCAGACCTTCTCGAAGCGGGGCGTCGCATTTACGAAGTAACCGGCCGATCTGGGCCGCCTTCTTGTGCTGAGATGGTTCTGCGAAGATGCGTCGTTACGGACGTCGTTAACGACGTCGCTTGCGGGGCGGTCGGATGCGAGCGGAGGTTTGGGTCGGTCCCGA